>Ga0123338_10000243_pt1 | contig 56238 bp, 47 predicted proteins | sample grotaG_FD_89793 | JGI IMG/M metagenome (GOLD analysis project Ga0123338, IMG submission 89793) | Glacier valley bacterial and archeal communities from Borup Fiord, Nunavut, Canada, to study Microbial Dark Matter (Phase II) -... | ecosystem: Environmental > Aquatic > Freshwater > Ice > Glacier ... | reverse complement strand
CTTTGTGCACTTCCGCCAAAAAGTACGATTGAAACAAAAATACTGCTATTCATGTTGTGGTACTTTTACATCACCACAAACCCATAAGCACACAGGAGGAATTTTATGAAAAAACTTATCTCACTCATCCTGACAGTAACAATGGCTTTGACGCTGCTTGTTGGCTGCCAGTCAACCGCCACAACCACAACAACAAAAGCAGGAGACGCAACAGCCGCCGCAACTACAGCTGCAGCTGCCGCTGCAACTACAGCCGCCGCTGCCGATGGCAGTATCCAGGTTGGCGTAGTTCTGCCGACCAAAGATGAGCCGCGCTGGATACAGGATCAGGAAAAGTTTGAAGCAATTCTTACTGACGCCGGATTCACAAATCAGGTTATGTTCAGCCAGGGTTCTTCTGACACAGAAAAAAAGAACGTTGAGACACTTATCACAAAGGGTATCAAAGTTCTTGTTATCTGCGCAAATGACGCTTCTGCCGCAGCTGCAACCGTTGAAGCTGCTAAAGATGCCGGCATCACAGTTATCTGCTATGACCGTCTTATCACAGGCACAGATGCTGTTGATTATTATGTAACATTTGACAGCATCACAGTCGGCGCTGAAATGGGAAAATATCTTGTTGATAATGCAACAGGCACAGGCAATTCACTTTACCTGTATGCCGGCGCTGCAACTGACAACAATGCTTTCTTATTCTTCCAGGGCGCATGGGAAGTTCTGCAGCCTAAAATTGCAGACGGAACATTTGTAATCAGAAATTCTGCCGAAGCCGTTGCTGTTCAGGATACACTTGAACTGACACGTGACCAGATCGCAACTATCATCGGACAGATCACAACAGACTGGGACATGAGCGTTGCCAAGTCCAAGGCTGAAGCTAACTTGACGGCCGCTGCTGCTGCCGATAAGGGCGACTGCTTCATTCTTGCACCGAACGACGGAACAGCCCGCTCAATCGCAGACGTATTCGCAGCTGATCCTGACGTAACAAGCTACCTTATCACAGGCCAGGATGCTGAGATTTCTTCTGTTCAGTATGTTATCGATGGAAAACAGAGCATGACAGTCTTCAAGGATACTCGTACACTTGCCTCTGATGCAGTTGCTATGGCTGTTTCAATCCTTGGCGGCGAGACTCCTGCGACTGATGCTGCATACAACAACGGAACTGTTGATGTTCCGTCCAAGCAGACCAGCGTAGTCGTTGTAACAAAAGACAATGTCCAGTCAGCTTTGATCGATTCCGGTTATTATGATGCAACAGAATTTACGGGACTCGGCTGATCTGCACATTCGTAGAATGATGTAATTCATGAGCGCCGACTTAAGAAAATTCTTAAGTCGGCCTCTCTTTTCGGGAGGCAGACAATGCAAGACTACATTTTGGAAATGAATAACATTACCAAGATATTTCCGGGGGTAAAAGCCCTGGACGAGGTTAATTTCAAAGTCAAACGTGGAGAAATTCATTGTTTGGTCGGTGAGAACGGCGCCGGAAAATCGACGCTGATGAAAGTCTTATCCGGCGTATATCCGCACGGCACGTATGACGGTAATATTGTATATAACGGAACGGAGCAAAAATTTCGGAATATTGCGGACAGCGAAAAAGCCGGCATCGGTATTATTTACCAGGAGCTTGCCTTAATTCCGGAACTGACCGTTTATGAGAATATTTATTTCGGACATGAGATCAAATCCGGCAGCACAATTGACTGGAATAAGACGATATCTGAAGCCGGCAAAATGATAAAAAAAGTAAATCTTAATGTTGATCTGGCAAGTCCGGTCAAAACATTGGGCGTCGGCACTCAGCAGCTCGTTGAAATTGCCAAGGCACTCAGCAAAAACGTGCAGCTATTAATTCTTGATGAACCTACTGCAGCACTAAATGAAGTTGACAGTGCGAATCTTCTGGTCCTTCTTTATGAACTGAAAAGCCAGGGCGTCACCTGTATTATGATTTCTCATAAGCTAAAAGAAGTTCATGCTATTGCGGATACGATTACTGTCCTTAGAGACGGAACCGCCATCTGTTCACTGGACGCGCATACCGAAGAAATCAATGAGCGGTTCATCATCAAGAACATGGTTGGCCGCGATATCGAGAATATTTATCCCAAGAGGGAAAAAGTCGATATTGGTGAAGTGATCTTCGAAGTTAAGAATTGGTCGGCTTTTAACCCGGCTAATGGCAGGTCGATATTGAAAGATGTTTCTCTCCATGTCAGAAAAGGAGAAATCGTCGGACTTCAGGGTCTGATGGGCGCCGGCCGTACGGAACTTGCGATGAGTATTTTCGGGAATGTTCCGCATTACCGCATCAAGTCGGGAGAGCTTTTCCTGAATGGCGAAAAGTGCTCTTTCAAAACGCCCAAGGAAGCTATCGAAGCCGGTGTCGCCTATGTGTCCGAGGATCGAAAAGGTAACGGACTCATTTTGATCCAGGACATCAAATACAATATTTCAATTGCTAATTTGAAGCAGCTTACTAAGGGTCTGACAATTAATGAGAATGAAGAAATTATTGTCGCCAACCGTTATAAGGATTCCATCAACATTAAGACCCCCTCTGTGCAGCAGAAGGTCGGTAACTTAAGCGGTGGTAACCAGCAGAAAGTTCAATTGGCAAAATGGATGTATGCAGCGCCCAAAATCCTGATTCTCGATGAGCCGACGCGGGGTATCGATGTCGGAGCAAAGCTGGAGATTTACACGCTTATGAATAAGCTTGTCGAATCCGGCATGAGCATACTGATGATTTCTTCCGAACTGTCGGAGATTCTTGGAATGAGCGATCGCCTGTATGTTATGGCGGAAGGCCGGATCACAGGAGAACTTAGCGGAGCAGAAGCAAGTGAAGAAGCCGTCATGGAACTGGCGACCAAATAGAGGGAGGTTTATATGTCTAAGGAAAACGCAGATATCGGGAACAATAAAACAGGCAATATGCCAAAAAGTAAAAATCTGCCCGGCGAATTGAGGGCGCTTCTTAAGAACAACATCAGAGATTATGCCATGTATATTGCGTTGGTCGCAATATTCATTTTCTTCCAGATCCAGACAAAGGGACTCTTTTTGTCTGCCCTCAACATTACCAACCTGATCAATCAGGCCGGATATGTAAGTATCCTAGCCATAGGTATGACACTGATTCTTATCATCCGTCATATTGATCTGTCTGTCGGATTTGTAGCCGGATTTACCGGAGCAGCCTCTGCCCTGGTTCTTATGAAAACCGGCCTCAACGTCTGGATGGCGATTCTTGTATCACTTCTCATCGGCGCTCTTATTGGTCTTTATCAGGGTACTTTAGTAGCGTATGTGAAAGTGCCTGCATTTGTAACAACACTTGCAGGAATGTTTATATTCCGCGGCCTCCTGTCGCTTCTGACACAGGAGACGGGCAGCGTCATCGTAAATGACGAGACATATAAGATGATTTCCCAGGGCTTTATCCCTGATTTCCTTTCATCTTTTGCAGGAAATTCCGGATATCACATTCTCACACTGGTTATTGGTTTGGCTGCTGTAGGCCTTCTTGTTTTCTCACAGATCAAAGCCCGTATTAACAAGCAGAAATATAATTTCAAAGTAACTTCCATACCGATCTTTATTGTTGTGCTGTTGATTAGTGCTGCTGCCATTATGAGCGTAATCTTTCTTCTGGCATCGCATAACGGACTTCCCTGGACAGCTGTTATTGTGGCCTTTGTTCTTCTGATTTATAATTTCGTCCTCAACAAGACCACCCTCGGAAGATACATCTATGGTATAGGCGGCAATCCGGAAGCTGCTGAACTTTCCGGTATCAATGTCAGAAAAGTAACACTCTTCTGTTTTGTCTCGATGAGTACCCTGGCGGCTCTTGCCGGTATTCTCTATACCTCAAGAATCGGTTCGGCGGCTACAAACGCCGGCGTCGGCTTTGAGCTTGACGCCATCGCGTCCTCCTATATCGGCGGCGTTGCAGTCAGCGGCGGTGTCGGCCGGGTCACAAACACCATCATCGGTGCCCTGGTTATCATGTCTCTTACCAGCGGGTTCAACCTTCTGGGCGTCGACGTATCCTATCAGTACATTGCAAAAGGCGTTATCTTCATCATCGCAGTAGCCTTTGACGTCATCTCAAGAAAAAAGAGATAACAGAAAAAGAAAAGTCTGAAGATTACTCATATACAAAACGGCTTGCTCCCGAACCTCCTCGGGGACAAGCCGTTTTTATAGATCTTTTATCATGACAATGCGATGGACGCCTTCACCGTATTCATCGCGCCGCTCTTCCGATATGACAAAACCAAGCTTTCTTCCGTATACCGCCACAGCGGAAGCATTTTCGGGATCCACTGTCAGTTCAACGGTCTTTATGCCTTCGTCTGCAAGGATATCCATACTTGCACGGAACAATTCGGTTCCGTATCCTTTTCCGCGCCTGTTTTTGTCGACGGATATGCCCACGGCGTATGCTTTTGAAGGATCGTTCCAGTCCTTCATGTATTGGATACAGGCCGCTGTCAAAGAATCTTCCTCCAGTACAAAGACCCTGCCGTGGCGAATCAAAGGCAGCAGGTTCCATTCATCAAGTCCGCCGTCACCGAACGCTTCCGCTTCGAGCGCTATGATCCGGGTGATTGTACTTTTTTGGTCCGGGGTAACGATTCTTATCATAAGTCCCCCTTAATATAGACCTTCTTAACATATTTTGAATTGCATAAAAAGAGAAGTCCCTGGTAATTGAGCTTAAAGGAGATCTGTGACCCGACATTGATTCTCTTCTCGGCATCTGTGACATCGACAATGAGATGGTCGCTGCTTGCGCCTAACACAAGCATTTTCGGGTCCATGGGAATCAGACCGTCTATATTGACATCCTGCTTTCCTAAAGAGACAATGGCCCGCTTTCTAAGTCCGTTGTCCTCAAAAACAGGGATGTTGCCGAATGCATCATGACCAATCTCGCCGATGGGAACGGAAGGCTTGGTCTTAACCTCTATCACCTCGGCCCTGAGGATAAAGGCGTCCTGGTGGAGCCATGGGATCACATTGTCATGGGTGGTGTCTGTGCCAAGAAGGATTCCTTCGCCGATTCTAAGCTGATTGATCCCCTCCGGCATATCTCCGGTATCAATCAGCTTGAGTGAGGAGGTTCCGCCCCCTGAGATAAACTCGAGTTTGGTTTCCGTTATTTTTTCGATTTCGGTCGAAATTCCAAGTAATGTATTGAGATTCTGGAGTGTTGGTAAAATGCCGCCGTAACAGCCCATGTTCGTTCCGACTCCGGATAGAGTGACGCCCTTAAGAGAATTTATCCTGCGGGCCATCGCAAGTGCGTCTTCGGGAAGTACGCCTTCCCGGAGGTCTCCGACATCGACCATCAGAATAATTTTGTGCTTCTGTCCGGCCAGAAGGGCAGCTTCCGACAGTCTCTTGATAACCGAATATTCCGAATTTACGCTATAGTCAGTAAATTCAACGACTTTTTTAACGGAACTGAGCCGGGGGATTCTTAGAAGAGTCATGCTCTGTGTAAAGCCTTTTTTACGAAGAGACATAATATTCTCGAGGCGCGAATCGGCGAGATGAGTTATACCGCCCTGTATCATTGCTTTAACAATGCGGGGCTTGGCTGAAAAACCTTTGGTTACGCCCAGCACTTCTATGCCGAGCGGACCGCATTTCTCGACAACGAGAGTGGCGTTTTCTCTGATTTTGTTTAGATTTATTTCAAGATAGGTTCCTGACTTCATGTGCGTGATCTCCTTTTATATAGCATATATTATATTCTACTTATTCATTGATTAAAAGCATTTGCCTTTTACTGTCTGAACGGCCGCTCACACCCGGACGGAAAACCTTGATTTATATCTGTCACAGCACATAAATCAAGGGGATGCCGGGACACAGTTTATATCCCGGGCCATCGCTTTTGCGGTGTAAGGAGAATTGTTGCAGTATGACTACATATTGTGGAAATCCGTTGACTTGACCACAACATATAGTTAAAATAGGGAGCGTCGGATAGATTAAATAAAGGACTTTATTTAATAAAGATTTGTCGGAGATTACCATGAAAATACAAGGCGTTCAGAGAGTTTCACTGCTTGATTTTCCAGAAAAGATTGCCTGTACAGTATTTACCTGCGGCTGTAATTTCCGCTGTCCGTTCTGTCATAACGCTTCGCTGGTAGTACCGGAGAAGATGTCGGCAGAGACGACGGACGAGGAAGAATTTTTTGCTTTTCTGTCAACACGTATCAACAAGCTCGACGGCGTCTGCATTACGGGCGGGGAACCGCTCCTGCAGCCGGACATTGAGAATTTTATAAGAAGGATCCGCGCTCTTGGTTTTTCTGTAAAACTGGATACGAACGGATCGAGACCTCAGATACTCAAGGATCTGGTTCGCGCCGGACTGATTGATTATGTGGCGATGGATATCAAGAATTCTCCGGAGCGGTATGCTATGACAGTAGGACTTGCGAATCCGCCGATGGACAAGATCCGTGAAAGTATAGCATTTCTTCTTTCAGGAGCGGTACCGTATGAGTTTCGCACGACTGTGGTCGAAGAGTTTCACACAGGCGAGGACATGGGAAGCATAGGCCGGAGAATCAAAGGGGCGTCAAGATATTTCCTGCAGGGATTTATTGATTCCGGGAGTCTTATCAGCGGGATCAGCGGGAACCTTCACGCCTGCAGCAGCGATCAGATGCAGAGTTTCCGGCGGATAGCGGCCGAATATATTCCTTCGACAGAACTGCGCGGTGTATGACACAATTCTGGTTTCCGGGGCATGAAGACATGATTTCACTATTTATCAAAGAAATGCAGGGAGGGTAATTATGTATCAGGTTGTAAAAAGAGATGGACAAAGGGCTGACTTCAATATAAGCAAAATCAGCGCCGCGATTACCAAAGCCTTTGAAGCGCAGAACACAGAATACAATGAAGATATTATTGATCTGCTCGCCCTGAAGGTGACCGCTGATTATACAGCCAAGATCAAAGAAGGCAAAATCAGCGTGGAAGAGATTCAGGACAGTGTCGAGAGTGTGCTCCAGCGCACCGGATACGAGGATGTTGCCAAAGCCTATATTCTGTACCGCAAGCAGCGCGAAAAGATCCGCTATATGAAGTCGGCTGTCCTGGATTATAAGGAACTGGTTGACAGCTATGTGCACATAAGCGACTGGCGTGTCAAAGAGAATTCCACCGTCACTTATTCTGTCGGCGGACTGATCTTAAGTAATTCCGGCGCCATTACCGCGAATTACTGGCTTACTGAAATTTATGATGATGAGATTGCCCGCTCTCATAGAAATGCGGATATACATATCCATGACTTGTCGATGCTAACCGGATACTGCGCCGGCTGGTCCCTCAAATCCCTGATTCAGGACGGCCTCGGCGGCATCGCCGGCAAGATTACTTCGTCACCTGCGAAGCATCTGGCCACGCTCTGCAACCAGATGGTCAACTTTCTGGGAATTATGCAGAATGAATGGGCGGGAGCCCAGGCATTTTCTTCTTTTGACACCTATCTGGCGGCTTTCGTAAAAGCTGACAGTCTCCCTTACGAACAGGTTAAAAAATGTATCGAATCTTTCATCTTCGGCGTTAATACACCGAGCCGCTGGGGTACCCAGGCCCCGTTCTCCAACATCACCCTGGACTGGACTGTGCCGGGTGACCTTGCCGAACTTAACGCCATCGTAGGCGGCAAAGAGATGGACTTCAAGTACAAGGACTGTAAACCGGAGATGGACCTGGTCAACCGCGCTTTCATCGAAATCATGGTTGACGGAGACGCCAACGGACGCGGATTCCAGTATCCGATTCCCACATACTCGATAACCAAGGATTTTGACTGGTCGGATACCGAGAATAACCGTCTTCTTTTTGAGATGACATCCAAATACGGCACACCCTATTTCTCTAATTATATCAACAGTGATATGGCCCCGAGTGATGTCCGCAGCATGTGCTGCCGTCTTCGTCTGGACCTGCGGGAGCTCAGGAAGAAGTCGGGCGGGTTCTTCGGCAGCGGCGAGAGCACCGGTTCCGTCGGCGTCGTCACTATTAATCTGCCCAAAATCGCCTATCTGGCCAAAGACGAAGAGGACTTTTTCAGGCGCCTCAATAAGATGATGGATATCTCTGCGCGTTCTCTCAAGATCAAGCGCGATACGATTACTAAGCTGCTTGTTGAAGGACTTTATCCATATACAAAGAGATATCTTGGTTCTTTTAAGAATCATTTCTCCACGATCGGCCTGATTGGAATGAACGAAGTCGGCCTCAACGCCAACTGGCTCGGCAAGGATCTGACCCATAAAGAGACGCAGGCATTTGCAGTTAAAGTCCTGAATCATATGAGGGACCGTCTGTCCGATTATCAGGAGATGTACGGCGATCTGTACAATCTCGAAGCGACGCCGGCTGAGTCCACAACCTATCGTCTGGCCAAGCATGATAAGAAACAGTTCCCTGATATTATCACCGCTTCCGAAGAAGGAAACGCCCCGTATTACACCAACAGCTCCCATCTTCCGGTAGGATTCACCTCCGATATTTTCGACGCCCTGGATATACAGGACGAGCTTCAGAGCCTTTATACTTCCGGCACGGTGTTCCATGCTTTCCTTGGAGAGAAGATGCCCAGCTGGAAGTCCGCTGCGGCGCTGGTTAAAAAGATTGCAGAAAATTACAAACTGCCCTATTACACTCTTTCGCCGACCTACTCAGTCTGTACGGATCACGGCTATCTTCCGGGGGAACAGCTGACCTGCCCCGTATGCGGAGGCAGAACCGAGACCTACAGCCGTATTACCGGATATTATCGTCCGGTTCAGAACTGGAATGACGGCAAATCGCAGGAATTCAAGGACCGCAAATTGTATGACATCGACAATTCCGCGTCCCTGGGCGGGAATTCTCCGACGCAGACGACGCAGGCGGATGCAATAAATCAGGCGGATGCAATAAACCAGCCAGATGCAACAAACCAGCCAGATGCAACAAATCAGACAGATGCAATTGATAGAAAATCGATGCTCTTTACCACAAAGACCTGCCCCAACTGCAAGATGGCTAAAAGTATTCTTGATGCCGATAAATATGCGTATGAAATTATCGATGCGGAGGAATATCCGGAGCTGAGCAGACAATTTGATGTCCATCAGGCGCCGACACTTGTTGTCGTCTGTGACGGCAAGTTTGATACGATCAGTAATGTGTCCAACATCAAGAAATATGTCAGGGGATAATCATATGACAGATATAATCGTGGTTGGCGGGGGCTGTGCGGGACTTACCGCCGCCCTTTACGCCGCACGTGCCGGTAAATCTGTGTTGGTTTTCGAGGCAGAAAACATCGGCGGCCAAATTACGGCCGCTCCGCAGGTCGATAATTATCCGGGGGTTCCGCATGTAAGCGGTATGCAGTTTGCCGACAGCCTCTTTGAACAAGTGACCGAGATGGGCGTGGAAATTGAACTTGATCTGGTAATTCGTATTGAGGATTCATCTGAATATAAGACGGTAATCACGGAGAATGGCCGCTTCGAATGCAAGGCTGTTATTCTTGCTACCGGTGCGAAGCACCGCACGCTTGGGCTTCCCCGCGAGGAAGAGCTGACCGGACACGGCGTCTCTTATTGCGCCGTCTGCGACGGCGCTTTCTATAAGGGCTCTCACGTTGCTGTCGTTGGCGGTGGGAATACCGCTTTGGGCGATGCTTTGTTCCTTTCCGGCTGCTGTGAAAGTGTTGTGATTATTCATCGCAGGGAGGAGTTCCGTGCCGATGCCAGTCTGTTATTCCGGGCTCAAAAAAAGAGCAACATTCACTGGATGACAGGGGTCGTCCCCGACGAATTCCTTGGCGAAGGGAATCTGACGGGCTTGCGCGTGCGGCATGTGAATGACGGTTCACGGACTGAAATAAAAATCGATGCGTTATTTATAGCCGTCGGGCAGGTCCCCGAAAATGCCGCCTTCACTGATTTGGTGTTCACTGATACCTCAGGATATCTTCTGGCCGGAGAAGACTGTACGACAAATGTCGCTGGTATCTATGCGGCTGGAGACTGCCGTACAAAGGCTGTGCGCCAGCTTACGACAGCCGTGGCGGATGGCGCCAACGCTGCGATGGCAGCCTGGGAATGTGTTTCGCGGTAGAGTGTTTTTACGATGTTTAAGCCTGTGTTTTTCACGAATAGAAAGGCAAAGTGATGCAAAAATACGAAAAAACAATTCTCTTAAGTGATATGGACGGCACTCTGTTGGATTCAAACAGTGAAATTTCGCCGATGAATCAACAGGCCATCTATGACTTCACATCGCAGGGGGGACTCTTCGGCGTTGCGACGGGAAGAAGTCCTCTGAACGCACAGCCTTATTTGAAGGATATTGAGATCAATATTCCCTGTATTCTTTATAACGGATGTGCGCTGTATGATTTTGCAGAAGAGAAATTCCTGGAATTACTCAATTTGCCCAAGGAGAAGCTGACAGGATACTTAAGAGCCTGCCTGACAGAATTTGAAAATGTTGTCATACAGGTGTACAGCACAGAAGCAAATCATATTATTTCTTCCGAAACATTAATTGGTCAGGACACTGTTTCAAACCATCAGCCGTTTGAGTTTTGTCATCTCGATGGTATTACGGATAAAGCGTGGATCAAAGTACTCTGCAGCGGCAAAAAGGAAGATCTGCTGGCAATAGAAAGCAAAATGAAAGATTTTGGTCTTCCCGATGCTATTAACTGGGTGTTCTCTTCTGATAGGTACCTGGAGTTCCTGCCTCCGAATGCGACAAAGGGGAGCATGTTAACCAAGCTTCGAGAAATAATGGGGGAAGGTTATAAGATTTACGCTGTCGGCGACTATGATAATGACAAGGAGATGCTTTTGGCGGCTGATGTCGGTATAGCAACCGCGAATGCATCGGCCGGAGTAAAAGCAGCTGCAGACGTAATAACTGTCAGTAATGATGAAAGTGCTGTTGCGGATGTAATATACAACATAATTGGTAAATGAAAAAGAAATTGGAAAATAGGAACGAAATTGATAAATAGGAACGTATTTAGTAAATGAAAACGAAAAAATGCACCCCCGGACAACTGGCTTTGAAGCCTGAAGTCCGGGGGTGCATCACTATTTTATTGAAACGGATAGTTGATCAAAAGATAAAACTTTAAGGTTTTCTACTTATTCAACATCCTGCAGGGCATCATATCCTTCTTCACCGGTACGGACTTTGATGACATTCTCTACGTTGTAGACAAAGATCTTGCCGTCACCGATGTGCCCTGTATAAAGAACTTTTTTCGCGGTATCAATGACCAGTCTGACAGGTACTTTGGCAACAACAATTTCGACCTGTACTTTGGGAAGCAGATTGATTTCCGTCTCGACGCCACGATAGTATTCGTGTTTGCCTTTCTGGATGCCACAGCCCAGAACCTGTGTAACAGTCATACCGGTAATACCGATTTCGTTCATGGCTTCCTTAAGGATTTCAAACTTGCTCTGCTTGATGATAATGTCGATCTTTGTGATCTTCACATCAGAGGCCATGGATGTAGCCGGTGCTGAGAGCAGTTCGACAGGAACCGCCTTATCGATAGAAACAGGTGCTGCAGGCATTTGTACAGCTTTCTTAGAGGCAATATAGTCTGTGAATCTTTCGAGCTGCTTGATGGGTGCGTTGTCGGCTGAATCATAGTCGAGTTCAGAGCGGGTGAGAGGGCTGTCAGGATAGGCAAGTACGCCCATTTCGGGAACATCCAGACCTTCGAGCTCATCTTCGGGGGCAACACGGAGGCCCCAGACCTTGTCGAGGAACTTGAAGAATACAAACGATACACCGAAACCCCAGATCAGGAGTACGGCCAGTGCGATAAGCTGTGCAAGGAGCTGTGAGGCATCGCCGAAGAATAATCCTTTGACGCCGCCTGCAACGCCGTTGAGTCCGTCGCCGTAAGATCCGTCTGCGAACAGTCCGAGTGCGATTACACCCCAGAATCCATTCACACCATGTACGGAAATGGCGCCGACCGGGTCATCAAGCTTGAGTTTGTTTTCAACAAACGGGACGGCAAGACATACGAGGATACCGGCAACAATACCAATGATCAGTGAGGAGAATGCGTTGACGAATCCACAGGGTGCCGTGATCGCGACCAGTCCTGCGAGGGCTCCGTTTGCCGTCATGGACGGGTCAGGCTTGCCGAACTTGATCCACATATAGCCCATGGCGACCAGACCGCCGATGGCACCGGCAATCATCGTATTAGTAGCTACGACGGAGAGCCTGAAGTCAGATGAGTTCAGGGTAGAGCCGGCATTGAATGAGAACCAGCAGAAGAACAGGATGATCGTTCCGATAATAGCCATCGGGATATTGTGACCGGGGAAAGCACGTGCTGTACCGTCCTTTTTGAATTTACCGATTCTGGGTCCGAGGACAATAGCACCTGAAAGAGCGATCATTCCTCCCATGGAGTGGACAACAGCAGAACCTGCGAAGTCAACGACGCCATGTCCGATTCCAAAGTTTTTGCCGAGCGTTGCCAGCCAGCCGCCGCCCCATACCCAGTTTCCGAAAAGAGGATACAGGAACATCGAGATAAAGAAGGAAGTGATAACCATCGCGGAGTATTTGACACGCTCGGCCATCGCACCGGTAGGAATGGTTACGGTTGTATCCATAAATACCATCTGGAAGAAGAACAAGGCATAAATACCTGCATCATATGTTCCCAGGAGACCAAAGCCTTTATAACCCACAATTCCGCCCAGACCCGGAATAGAAACCAGAGCGTTCAGGGCAGATCCTCCAGAACCCAGACCTGCGGCTCCTCCGGAACCGCCCATCTGCAGGGCAAATCCAACGAGGAAATAACCAATGGCACCGACAAGGAAGACCATGAAGTTCATAGTCATCGTATGGGCTGCATTCTTACCGCGGCAGAAACCAGTCTCTACCATAGCAAATCCGCACTGGAAGAAGAAAACCATAAAGGCACAGATCATGATCCACGTATAGTTGGCCCCGAAGTAGCCTTTATTTGCTGTTGATGCTACATCGTTCAGTGTCTCGCTGCCGGTGGTGGCAATGTAACTTGCACCTGTCGGATCAGCTGCAGAGGAATCCCCCTTGAGCGCATACCCGATGCCCATGATAACTGCAACGATTATCACGGCAACAAGTATAATTCCCAAATACTTCTTTTTGTTTTTCATAACATCACCTGTACCCTTCCTTTTTAGCCAGTCACTGCATGCGTGCAGGTTGGCTGATTCTAATGAGACTTCTTTATTTTGAAATTACTCCATGAAAATCTCGACGTACCCTTATAGACCTCAGTTTTGAGTCTTTGGACTGACAAAAGATACCGTGCACCAAGGAATGCAATGACCACTCCAAAAACCGCACCATGAATTTGTGAACTCATAACAGTAAAGCTGATGTTGTCAATGACACTGTATATACTAAAGACGACACCCAGTAAAATTATGAAAAGCGAAGTAATGAAAAGAACGGCGATGGAAGCGATTTTGGTGCTTTCAACCGGCGGCTTATATTCTTGATTCTTCATCTCTGTTACCTCCTTTCCTTGCGGTGTAAATTATGAAAAAGAAAGGTGCCTTACATCGGATTTCCGATATAAAGCACCTTTGCTTTATTCCAAATAAATATTGGTTATAAATTATTTTGCCATCAGCATGTCTGCATAGGACGGGTATGGCCAGTATTTGCTGCCGCAGAGGAGTTCAAGCTTATCAACAACATCACGGATACTTTGCATGCCGGCAAAGACTGTGTCCCGCTGGTATACTGCATAGGCGTGCAGGTCACTCATTTCCTTCCCGTCGAGAACTCCTTTTTCAAGATCCGCAAGGAGGTGAAGGAGTTCGGTAGAAAGATCGGATATCTGCGTCAGCCAGCTTGATTCGAGCTCGGCACTAAAGGATGCCTTCAGCGACTCCTTGAGTGAAATGGTCTGGCTGAGATTCCGCTGGCAGGAAATGATAGCAGGAATGATATCGCGCTTGACCATGTCCAGAAGGGTCAGGGCTTCGATTTGAATGAGCTTACAGTAGTTCTCCGCGCTGACTTCCGCTCTTGCATGAAGCTCAGTTGCCGATAAGACTTTGCACCTTTCAAATAAGGCAAGATTCTCTTTGTTGTCCAGATATGGGAGGACTTCCGGCGTAGTCTTCAGATTAAGAAGTCCGCGGTCGGCTGCCTCTTTTACCCATTCATCAGCATAATTGTTGCCGTTGAAAATGATCCGGCGGTGTTTCTTAAGTGTCTCCTGCATGAGGGTATGGACACTGGCCAGTACGTCGTCTTTGGACTCAAGCTCATCTGCGAAATCACGAAGGCTGTCGGCAACGATCGTATTCAATATGATGTTGGGCATTGCAATGGACTGACTTGACCCTGGCATACGGAATTCGAATTTGTTGCCGGTAAAAGCAAAAGGCGATGTCCTGTTCCTATCCGTGGCGTCTTTGGAGAAATGCGGCAGAACAGTAGCTCCAATGGACATTTTTGTCTTTCCGCAGCTTTGCAGGGGGGTATCATTGATGATCGCGTCTATGATGCAGTCAAGCTCATCGCCGATGAAGATCGAGATGATAGCCGGAGGAGCTTCATTGGCGCCGAGTCTGTGATCGTTGGCTGCGCTTGCAACGGAGAATCGCATAAGATCCTGGTGGAGATCAATAGCACGGATGATTCCGGCAAGAATCAAAAGGAATTGAGCGTTCGCGTGCGGCGTCTCGCCCGGTTCAAGCAAATTGATTCCATCGTCTGTCGCAAGAGCCCAGTTATTGTGCTTTCCGCTTCCGTTAACTCCGGCAAAAGGCTTCTCATGAAGGAGACATCTCATGCCGTGCTTCATGGCAACACGAGTCATCATTTCCATGACGAGCTGATTTTGATCGGAAGCGACGTTGGATATGGAAAATACAGGCGCAAGTTCATGCTGGCTGGGTGCTACTTCATTGTGTTCGGTCTTGGCATAGATGCCGAGGTTCCATAATTCTTTATTGAGGTCCTCCATAAATGCCATGACACGGGGCTTTATGATTCCAAAATAGTGGTCGTCAAGTTCCTGCCCCTTGGGAGGCTTTGCACCGATTAATGTCCGGCTGCAATTGATCAGATCAGGACGGGACTGATAATACTTCTCGTCAATCAGGAAATATTCCTGCTCTGCTCCGACCGTTGTCTGAACCCGGTTTGATGTTGTATTTCCAAACAGCCTTAGAATACGCATCGCCTGTTTATCAACAACTTCCATCGATCGAAGGAGCGGCGTCTTCATATCAAGGGCTTCTCCGCCGTAAGAGCAGAATGCGGTAGGGATACAAAGGCAATTGCCCTTGAGGAATGCATAGGAGGTGGGATCCCAGGCTGTGTATCCGCGTGCTTCAAAAGTAGCCCGCAGACCGCCGGAAGGAAAACTTGATGCATCCGGTTCGCCTCTGACCAGCGCGCTTCCGGAGAATTTAAGAATTGGACGGTCATTTTTGGGTTCCAGAAAGGCGTCATGCTTTTCTGCTGTAATTCCGGTCATGGGCTGAAACCAGTGCGTAAAATGTGTAGCCCCGTTATCAACCGCCCATGCCATCATTCCTTTTGCGACCTCGTGGGCAACATCCAGATCAAAATGCGTGCCTTGTGTGATTGTGCGTCTGAGTGAACTGTAAATATCACCGGGCAAATACTTCAGCATCATGTCATCGTTGAAAACCAGAGAACCAAAACTCTCTAACATCTTATCCATCCAATTAACCTCCGTTGGTAAAGCAGCCTGCCTGCTTTGTGTTCCTGAAAAGCAAAATAAAAAAGCGCCGGGTCAATGAAGACCCAGCGCCCTTGCTGTATATCCAGTAATTTATCACGGATGAAAATGAAAGTCAATAATATATTCCTGCAAATTTACAACAAAATATGAAATTTTATTGGTTGGTTTCAACAAAAAATGAATTGTAAATAATTTTGGCTTGCAATAATGGCTCCGAACCACTTGCGAAACGCCGCAAATCAACGCGCCAAATCAAGGCGGCCATCTTTCTATTTTATTTTCTTTCCGGTTAAGTCCTTAAAGATTGGTTTTTCAGATAATTACATATTATTTTCATAGTATCACAATGTAAGGATAAATTGAAGACATCCACTCGGCTAAAGGAGTCGATTTCTTGTGATATAATCGAGTTGAATAATTGTGCTTTGTGTAGTAATGTACCTTTTCTAAAAGATTACGGGAGCCCGGCCAAATCGGGAGGGAGTTATAGATGGACTTTAATAAAATTATGCAGGCAAACCTGGTAGACAGCGCTTCGACTGCTTTTCAGAATTCTGAATTAATTGAAAATATTAAAGGATTTATTGAGATACAGCAGCTATACAATGCGGCTATCAAGGAAATAAAAACAAAGCTTGAAATACTGGACGAAGAATTCCAGGTGAAATTTGATCACAATCCGATTCACCATATGGAATACCGTCTCAAATCGCCCAAAAGCATTATTGATAAGCTGCAGAAGAAGAATTTTGAAGTCAGCACCGATTCCATTAAAGCGAATTTGACGGATGTTGCCGGGGTTCGAGTGATCTGCAACTATATTGAAGATATTAATCGTATTGCGGATCTGCTGATAAAGCAGGACGATATCACGCTTATCCGTAAACGCGACTATATTGCAGAGCCTAAGGAGAATGGATACCGGAGCCTCCACCTTGTAGTCACGCTTCCGATATTTTTGGCGGAAACGACAGAACACGTGCCTGTGGAAATTCAGATCAGAACGATAGCGATGGATTTCTGGGCGAGCCTGGAACATCAGCTCAAATATAAGGCGCAGGATGATATCTCTGAAGAGGTGAGGCTCCGGCTCAAGAAATGCGCAGAGTCAATTACCCTTTTGGATACGGAAATGCAGTCTATACATAAAGAGATTAATACAAAAAAGAAGTAGACTTTGCAAAGATTCTGCATCGAAAAACAGGGTAAAAGGGTTATCTCCAGTGGCTTTTGAAAAGCTGAAGGTGGCAGCTCCGTTTTATATCCCAAAGACAGCTTAGGGAAATTGAATCTGCAATTTGCCATTAAATCCGCAAAAGATGGTGATTTTTCTGTGTGTAAATGAAATTTGGAAAAATAATATCATAAATATTTATAAATTCCTTGAAATCATATTGCAAAAATACATAAAAGAAATTAGTATTAATTAAATTGTGTTGACAGATACACTATTTTTTGTTGTGCCGACTGTAAGGAGACGACACTCCGCATCTGACTTTGTTGTTTACTGAGGGGGGAAATGAGAATGAAACAGAAATTACTTGTATTTATCACGGTACTTGCAATGGTTATGTCCTTGGCGCCCATGTCTGTGCAGGCGGCAGGTACGGGGGATGGCACCAGCATAGAAAATGCTTATGCCGCCAGCGACGCGGCCAGTCTGCAGAGTGCTTTGGATGATCCTGCTGTCAGATTTATTGAGAATACTTATTACATAGAATACGGAAGTTCCTTATCGATACCAAGCGGAAAGACATTAATTGTCCAGCCTGTTGCTGACAGGGAATTTGCGTGTTCGATTAACTATGGAGGCAATCTTACCATAGAAGCAGGCGGTACGCTCATCAATAACGGTGGTATCACAAACACGAACGATAGTGCTTTGATTATCAGGGGAAGCCTGATAAATAATGCCGTGATAAGCGGAGTGTGTATATATATGGATGAGGCGGGAACGTTTACAAATGCGGCCGGTGCTCTCATTGATAATAGAAGTGCCATATTGTTTTATTCGGGTTCAATTGCAAATGCCGGAACAATATCATGCCTGATTAATCAGATTGGTACAGACGCTGAGTGTGTTTATTCCGGGATCGATGGATCCATAATCAGAAATAGTAATGCACCGGTCAATTATACGGAAATGCCTTACAAGACACTTAATCTTCCTGAAAATGATACAACGACTGTTGGTATGTCAGGGGATAATTCAACGTTGATTTTTGCGCCTGACAACTATCTCATTTTTGCAATGGGTTATAAAGTAGCACTGCAGGAGGGACAGACAATTGTTGTGCAGCAAAGTTCTGATTTCACCCCTTATCTTTACCTTGTGATGGATGACGGCAATATGGCCGATACATCTTCATTGGGCGGGCTTCGTTATACGGCATCTCATGCTGAGACCGTTACAATTGTTGCAGGGGGATATGACACAATATACGTTGGCTCCCTGAATGTGACTGTATATGATCCTGCTGTAAACACAAACGGTGGATTGGACTTTGTAAACGTTCCTGACTCTGCGTCGGGGGATGGCTGGGAATGGGATTCTGCAGCACAGACACTGACCCTAAGCGGACTTATGCTGTCAGCGGTGAACTCAAACGGCATTACTCTTCCTGATGGATCGACTATTGTTTTAGCTGATGGCAGTGAAAATTTCATTCAAACTAATTACAGTGCGCAGGGTCCTGCAATAATGGCGCCATCGCCGGATTCGACAAGAACCGGCGTCTATTGTATCGGCAGCCTGACCATTATCGGAAGCGGAAATCTTACCATTAATGGATCTGAGAACGGATTGACATGTGACGGTATTCTGGCCATTAATGAGCAGGGCACATTATATTTTGGCGGTGATGGAGATAATGGTATCTTTGCTGCAGAAGGAATTGTAATCGAAGACTGTTTTGATTTATCTGCTTTCGGAGGTCGTTCGGGCATTAGCTCGGGCGGTGTTATTCAAATTTTTAACAGTTCAATTGTTGCCCATGGATGGAGTTTCGGGATAATGACCGGAACTTCTTTTGCAAGTGAGGCGACACTTGCAGCTTCGATTGCTTATGCCGGAGGAAATATTGAAATAACAAACAGTCAGATCGATGCGAGCTGCAGTCTGGAACCGGATTCCGGGGCTGCTCTATATGCAGGAGACGATAATTACGATGCCAATTCCGGAGTCCATTCGAAAATTATCATTAATAACGGCGGAATCCTTTTGCCGTTATCCGGATCTATCTGTAATGTAGCGATTATCAATCAACCCAGATGTCAGACGATATCATCGATCGAAGGACTTGCACAGGTTACTTCCTGGGCGCAGGCAGCAAAAGCAGTTATGTTAATGTCATCAGCTGACATGACTTATGATGATAACGGCGGAAGCGGCACGATGGAAGACGCCGCCAGCCCTTATCTCAGATCAGATGAAGTTACGATACTTGCAAACCAATTCACACGCACGGGTTATACCTTTGCAGGATGGAATACAGAAGCGGACGGCAGCGGAACAAGTTATGCACCGGCTGCAGTATTTACAATAAATAACGATACTACATTATATGCTATGTGGGAGATCAACACATTTACCGTTACCTTCGCTGACTGGGACGGAACAGTACTTAGTACGCAGACGGTTGACTACGGCGATCCTGCTATGGCGCCGGCCATGCCATCCCGTACAGGCTATCAATTTGACGAATGGGATTCTGATTTTTCCGTGATAAGCGCAGACCGTACCATAACAGCTCTTTATTCACTCATTACTATAACGACACCTACAACGACACCCACTGCGGCACCAACACAGACAGCCACACCAACGCCGACATTGAAGCCTGCAGTACTTGCTGCAGTTAAAACAGGCGAGACAGGAAGTACGGGAACAGCGGCTGCCATATTTATCGTTTCCGCAATTGGTATCTTTGCCGTCCAGTTAGTCCTTCGCAGAAAAGTGCGCGAATAAAAGGAATGTTTGTCGGTATTTGCCACCGTTTGGCTGTATTCATAGAGTAGATTACTATTTTTATGAATTTGATTTGCAGAATTAGCGGGTCCTCAGGGACCCGCTTTTTTCGATTAAAAATCTAAATTATGGCTGACTCAAATTGATTGGGACAGCCGTCTTTGTGTCAATGAGGCAGATGACTTTGACGTTAAAAATGCCGGTCGTGAATTTTGGTCGGAAATAAGTGTATGGAATAATGCTCGTGAAAGGTTATCGATCTCGTATTTATACTTGACAATATACCCGTTTCTTAATACAATTAACAGAACGTTCACAATTTGACAATATAAAGTTTTTTGTTCATAGAAAATTGTTAACAAAATGTAATTATCAACATAAATTAACATTTAACAGTAGTTTTACTTAAAGACAGGTGTAAAATGCCGCAGAAAACAGAAAAAAAATTAATGTTCAAACACTTGGCAGCAGTCATGTGTGTTTTCCTTGCGGTAATTTCCTGCGTGTTTTCAGTTAAATTTGACGTTGATGCGGCAGGAAGCAAAAATCTCACAGCGACACAGGACCCGGGTTTGGGGACCTGGAGCTCCAATCCGGGATATCGTCCCTATATTGAGTGGAATGATGCATATATGGCAGGACTTCAGCGTCACCAGATAATAAAAGTGTATGCCATTGCGGGTGAGACGCTGTATTTTGGGAGCAGTGTTTCCAACGGGTCAGGTGGAGATATTATTGTTACGCCGCCAGGCGGTACGTCAACAAATTATGATGTAATTAACAATGGAATCGGGCATATTAATACCCGGGCAAAGGAATTGGCCGGCCCGAATTATTCGGGAACAAATATAGCTGGTTATGCACCTCTTTCGATTCTCGTTCCGGCGGGACAAACAGGCGTGTGGGCGTTTGAGTTTCATTCTCCTTATCCCGGAAACACGAATACAAATCCACCGGCAAGCTTAATTTCTTCGAACACAATTCAAACTGACAGCGCTGTTGGCGTGGCTACTTGGGATGTTACTGTTGTTCAAAAACCAACAACTACCACTTACAAGGAAGTGACCGGCCGGGTTTTTACTAATTTTCTGTCATTAAATATGGGTAATAACTTCAATGGAATAGATGTTCTAAATTCTTCCGTCTATGTGCTGACTAAAGACGGTTATGTGTACCAGACTAATTTCAACGGAATGGATCCATATGGATTTATCTTCTTTGCCAACAATAGAGGATTGGTAAGAGAAGCAACAAATACACCCTTGTATCAGTCCGGTGTTGCCGTGGATAATACGATGACGTCTATCTTAAGTAATAACATCGATGCTCAATTCCAGTCACCCAATAATCCGGATACACCTCTTGACAGCACGTTTAAAATTTTCTTTGAAATTCCTGCTGCAGATTTACCAAAAGATATTAAACCGGATCCATACGCACCGGGAACAATAACAGATTTCAAATTCGTTGGTGATATTGATAAACATGGGTATGTCGGATGCGGGGGATACTTCAGTTTCACTGCTTCTAAAGTATCTTCTTTCCAGATTAAGCTGGACTTCACAAATTACTTAAATGCTGACGGTACTACGGGTGCCGGTATTGTATATTTGGCAAATTCTTGTATCGAGGGGATGAATCGAATTTTCTGGGACGGCAAAGACGGGAAAGGAAATATTGTTCCGGCTGGCATCTATGGAGGCACCAACAGCGGCATCAGCATCTCGGTTATCGCAAAAGCCGGGGAATATCACTTTCCCATGCTTGATGTAGAAAATAACATGAACGGGATTTCTATTAAGATGGTAAGCAATCCGCTTGATAGTAATAGTCAGCCAATGGCTTTAAGCGATGCAGAGAAGACAACCGTTTATTATAACAATTCGTATATTTCCGCTATATTAGCTGAGAGCCCTCTGATTCAGAATCAACTTGCAGGAATAGACAGTGCTGCGGGAGCAAGTAAGTTTGGAACCAAGGCACCTTTCCGTCAGGGTGATTTCTCGGCCATTGATATATGGACTTATTATACCGGCGGAGCATCACACCCCCCGGTATTTCTGGATGGTTTCACCCTTGAAAACATGCCTGCCAACAAAGGCAGCATAGTCGGTTTCGTATTCTATGATACGGACAATAACGGTTTATATCGGATGTTTCTCGGCGACTATGCTTTGTCAGGGGTTACCGTTGAGCTTTATCTGGCAGGAACTCTGACTGCATCAACTGTGACCGATTCCACAGGTATATATTCATTTAATAATATTGACTACGGCGATTATGAAATCAGAGTAGCCAAGCCATATGACTATGCCTCATGTACTACCGGCAACCTTTCCCAGATAAGACCAGTAAATGCTGCGACTGCCGTAAATGGGTGGGTCAGCGCTGCCAATGTGGGCTTTATGTATGTAAAAGCAGATCAGAAAATTACCGTAATTAAATCCTGGACAGTAAGTAAAGAACTGGACAGTCAACAGCCGGGCACTGTCATTGTGCATGTTATCGGTAAGAAGAGCGCAGCTTCCACGGTTGAAGAATACAACAAAGCCGTATCCCTATCAAGCGCTAACGGCTGGCAGTACACCTTCGCAGATCTGCCCAAATATGCCAATGATGGAACATCAATACTCGTATATACCATATCGGAAGAACCAATATCCGGATATGTTCAGACGAGTATCACCTCATCAAGTACAGCAACCGAGGTGAGATACACAATTTCAAATACACCAAAAGGTCGAATAACACTCACAAAGGTAGATGAGCTTAATGCAGCCAGGAAATTATCCGGCGCAGAGTTTGAACTTTGGATGAAGGATATGAGTGGTGGAGAAAGTGTCTTAATTACTACAGAGACAACCAACTCTGACGGGGTAATTTCCATCTCGAGTCTTGATGACGGCACATATTTCTTCAAAGAAATTACTGCCCCTGACGGGTATGTCATTGATCCGGTCAGTAATGTGACAGCAGATATGGTTATTGCATATACTCCCGCTGAGTATGCCAAAAGTGTCTCCGTCACAAATAAGCAGATCTGCAGTTTCACAGTTACCAAAACAATATCAAAAATTTCCGCAACAGACGAGCAGTTCCTTTTTGAAGCGACGGGTCCTGAAGGCACATATTATGCGGTAATAACAATTCCTTCCGGGCAAACAACTGTTTCACAGAAATTTGTTGGTATGCCTGTCGGTACATATAGTGTTATCGAGAAAAACAGTAATTGGAGATATACAATATCGACATCATTAACTCAGGCTAGTAACGGAACAACATTTTTCAATTATGAATTTGGGCAACTGACCATGGTAATTGATGACTCACAGAATTCTGATTATCTCTTTAACTTTGTGGATACAAGGACGATTAATACATGGGTCAGCGACCATTCATGTGTGACAAATACAATGGTTAAGCCAGCCATCGTGCCTACGCCGACAGTAACGCCTACACCGACAGTCATACCAACGCCAACAGTCATACCAACGCCGACAGTCATACCAACGCCAATACCTACACCAATACCCACACCAATACCCACACCAATACCTACGCCAATTCCTACACCAATACCAACGCCAATTCCTACGATTACTTATGTTCGTGCAACGAGCATAACAAGCGGCAGTACTTATGTAATTGTTGGTACATTGGATACTCCCAATACAACTAACCGGAATTATTATGCACTTACGAATGATACATATGGTGCATATCTGAGCGGCACGTCCGTAACTGTGTCAGGCAACACTTTATCCAGCAGTATAACCCCTGACATGCTTTGGAATTTCATTGCTGATGGTAACGGTTACGATGTCATGAATGGCGGTGAATACCTTAACCGTGTTGATAATAATACAGGTATTTATGTTGGACAGGAAGAGTCCGCGCTATATTCAGACTGGTATTTTAACAACGACGCCACCCGTTTTTATACAAGGATAAAAAAGAATGAATTGAGATATTTATATCTGGCGGCTAGCGCCGACGGAACACGCTATTTTGGCAATAGCACTTTCGATTCTAGTTATATCTATCTATACGAGCAGATCATATCGTAATGCTGTCGAATGATTGTCGGATTTTATTGATGAATGGAGATTATATGAAAAAAATAGCGTCAGTCATATCTACAACCATACTAATCATAATGATCGCAGCCGCACTGTTTGTGGCTGTGCCGAAGCTTTTTGGCATAAAGATGTACAGTGTCTTAAGCGGAAGTATGGAGCCTGTGCTGTCGGTTGGAGATCTGATATATGTTGTACCTGTCAATCCTGAAAAAATTGAAGAGGGTGATGTGATTTCTTTTGTACTCAATGAAGAATTACTTGTTGCAACGCACAGAGTCACTGCAGTTGACACGGAAAACATGCGTTTTACAACAAAGGGTGATGCCAATAATACGGAAGATGCAGGGACTGTTCTGTTTGGCAATGTTATCGGTGTAGAGAAATTCTCCCTACCGAAGGTTGGCTATCTTTTTAGTGTTATTAATACCACGAGCGGACGAATTATATCCATAACCATTATTGTCATGCTGGCTATCGTGTCATTTGTCCTGAGTGACGACAAAAAGAAACCTGCTTCGAAAGACACGACAAATCCAGAAGACTCAACAGATCCATTAAAAGAGTAAGGCTTATCTGAATAATCTAATTGATTAAAACAGCATTACGAGAGGAAAGGAGGCAGCTATGAACAAGAAATTGAATGAAAAGAAGGAAAGCAAGTTTTCCCGACTTTTCAACAGTAAAACCAAAATTTTAATCGCGCAGCTTGCCTTAATGACGATCGTTTTAGCAGCCGCTGCTTTAGGCGGGACATACGCTTACTTAATGGCAAATCCCGAACCTGCTGTAAACAATTTTACTTTTGGAATTCCGAAAGTTACTGTTGTTGAGCCTTTAATTGATTCAACCAGCGTCCAGTGGGGTGCAACTTCAAAGCCGGTCTATCTGTCGATACCTTCTGATGCCATAGGCGGCGCTGTGCGGGCAGCTATTATTCCTATGTTTAAAGATACAGAGGGAAATATTATAGCGGCTTCGAGTGTTCCGATTACAGAGCCGACAGCGTCCAACACAGTCGTAATGGGAGATATTACACTGCATTTTATTGACGAGTGGGAAACACATTGGCTGTACAAGGATGGATTTTTCTACTTTAGAAAAGCGTTAAACACAGAGCAAACCACAACACAACTACTGGCAGGTGTCACGCTGACAACCAACACACCTGAAATGACAGCAAAGTATCAAAACATAGTTGTTAAAATCGAAGTAATGGCAGATGTTCTCCAGGCTGATAATGCAGCATTATCAAATTGGGGAATAACAATCGACAGTGACGGGAATATTACATAACCATAGCGCAGGATACCGAGATCATATAGATACCATAAAATGATTTTAAGAGACCATTTTTGAGGGAAAGATAATGAGCAAAATGAAAAAAGGCATTATAGGGATCATAGGAATACTAATGATATGTATCGTATCACTGCTTACAGTCGACGGTACAGTTGCTATTAGTACATCTATTACTGCCCCTTGTGTAAATCATTTTGTATTTGCTGCGGATGGCGTGCAGGCGGTAATTACTGAGCCGGGCTGGGATCCTGCCAGCGCTCTGAACCTTGTTCCCGGCCGTGTTCTCAATAAGGACCCTCGTATACAAAATACCGGTACAGTAGATGAATGGTCTGCCGCTAAGGTATCTTTCTGCTACGGTCCTGCCGCCGGAGACAATGCAGGAAATCTTTTAAGTGAGTCAGATTTAGCCAAAGTATTGGCTGCAATTACAGTTGACTGGAACACCGGCAGCTGGACAAGATTTGAGGATTCGACAGCTGCCGTTACGATCGCGCCTGATGCTGTGTCGCAGACCTTTTACTGTCAATCAATCGTAAAAGCTGGTGATGCAGAATCACTCCCATTTGTTCTGCCTGGTGCAACGGAACCATTATTTACAAGCGTCACGATTAAAGACACAAACACCCAGGCGCAGATGTCTGAACTTAAAGCCATGGGTGGCTTCCAGATATTTATAGAAGGCTGCGTAGTTCAATCAAATATAACTGCCGCGATGACAGTAGATATAGCAGCATCCACCTTCAGTTTTGCCGACACGCCTGTCTCTTTACCTTGATTTCTAGAGCTTCCCAAAGAAGCTTTTGAATATAAAAAACTTACAGCACCCTAATCAAGCTCCGACCCGACCCAATGTACCCTGAACCGAACCCAGGTCCAACCATACCAAATTTATTCTATTATGAAGAAGGAGACAAAACTATGTCAAAGAAAAAAATCGCCATCGTACTGGCCTCAACTGCTCTTATCGCATCTCTTGTTATTGGGGGAACACTTGCCTATCTTACTGACACGGATACGAAAACGAATACTTTCACAATGGGTGATGTTGACATTAGATTGGACGAAGTATGGAATCCGCAAGATGGAGTAGATGTAGTTCCAGGAGATAGTTTTACCAAAAGACCAACTGTAGTAGCAGTTGATGGGGATAGCTACATGCGAATTAAGATGGAAATCTTTGATACAAATGGAACTGCTGATATTACGGACGATGTGTTGATACTCAATCAAGATCGTGTTGATTTAATTTTGAGCACAATTACAGACATGAATATTATTAAATTTACAGCTGTCAAGACAGCCGCTGCTCCTGGCATTATTTTCTACAACTATAATGGGATATTTTTGGAGAATACCACAGTTGATCTGTTTAGCAACATAACAATTCTTTCATCATATGATAAAGATGATATGGCTGCTTTGGGATCATACAAAATCGTCCTGGCCGCACAGGCAATTCAGAGTACTGGCTTCGCTAATGCAGCTGATGCTTTTGCTGAACTTGATTTAGCAATTTAATAATTTGGTTTAGTTACAGTAAAGTCATAACGAAATGCAGGTGAATTTTTGAAGAAACTCTCAGGCACAGTTATAGCACTCATCGCGCTTGTTATTGTATTTACTTTGTCGGCCGGCGGCACGATTGCCGCCTGGTCGACACAAAGTGATGCAGTCAACAAGATTACGATCGCCAGTATACAAGGAGAAATATCGGAAGATTTTGTCTTTGGCCAGACGCTCATGCCGGGTGCAACGGTAAAAAACGTTGTTGCCGTCAGGAACTCCGGCAATATTGACGCGCGGATACGTGTAAAAATTGAGAAAGCCTGGGGGCCCGGCAGAGATGACGAAGGGAAACTAATTGTTGATCCTTCGCTCAGTGCGGACAATATTCTCATCACCTACAACACTACCAACTGGTATTACGAGAAATCCGAAGGATATTTCTATTACCTCAGCGTGGTTAAACCCGGCGAGGTGACACCGGTTCCTTTGATGCAGGAATATACCATTGATAAAAACAGCGGCAACGAATACAAAAACATGCATGCAGATATTATTGTTCACATGGAATGTATTCAGGCAGATGGAGACGGTATAAAAGCATGGAGTTCAAATCCAAGCGTTTTGGGTGCTGTAAAACCTGGACCTGGAAAGTCTGCTGTCGCGCAAGTGGTGTTCCTGAATCCGGAGGATGGCTTTGATTTTAATGAATCCGAGGGGGATTTGTTTGTCAACTTCAAGAACCTTGTTCCCGGGGAAAGCCAGAGCCAGGTCATCAATATTAAGAATTCTTATGTGCAGAAGACAGAAATATTCCTGCGGGCAGACTACATCGATCAATCTCAGGCGACTCCGGAAAACACGGAATTAATCGAGAAATTATTGAAGCAGTATGCATCCATCACCATAACGACCGATGACGGAACCGTACTTTACAGAGGTCCGGTCTGGGGGAATCTCGATGTAGATTCACACGGAACAGATTCTGCGAAATACTATATAAGTCTCGGAAGCTTCGGCAAGGATGCCAGCAGGGATCTCACGGTATATTTGTCACTCGATCCGGAAATGGACAATACATATCAGAGCCTTCTGGGTCTGATCAAATGGACGTTTGCTGCCGAAGGCAGAGAGACCGCCTATTCAGATGTCCTGTCAGCAACGAAGACAGGTGAAAAAACGCAGTTTGCTCTCAGTATCTCCATGCTTCTCATTTCCGGCACTCTGATAGGCATCATTGCCATCCGACGCGAGAAAAAAGAAGCGAACAAACACACAAACTAGGGAGTAAAGTAACGTCAATCAAGTCGGACAGCATAAGAGAACGGAATGAAAAAGCAGTAAAGAACGCATCCAGTGCTGGATGCGTTCTTTTTTATAATAAATTGAAGAATGCAGAAATCTTTATGACAATTATATGGGATAAGCCGGGAACGTTCTTCCTCACGTCCGCCCACTTCCTGGAATCTTACAGGAGTGTTCTTCTTACGGGAACTGCCTGCTTATGCGAACGGATAAAGACTTAACCCCAGCAGTGCCAGACCGGCGTAATACGTGCTCAGGTTAATGAAGGCCAGGCATTTGGGCGGTGCAATATGAAAGTTGAGAAAGAGGAGCACAAGGTCAGATGTGAGAAAAAGGAATGAGCCTGTCAGAATCAGCATATGCGGAATCGTTACTCCGGCAGAAAGAATAATCATCAGACTCTTTGAAAACAGAAGGCCGACAAAGAAAGAATAAATAATGGCAGGAATCTTCATCTTATCCAGGGCAAGGTTTTTGTTCTGCGAAAGGAAAAGGATCAGGCCCATAACTCCCAGAGGCAGGACAAAATCCACGATCTGCGCAGGGACGATAGTAGTGAGCGCCATATAGAAAATAATATGTGCTGTCAAAAACGAACCGACACCGAGTATGAATTCCCTGCCGTAGTAGTTATTGCGGGTATGGGCAAATCCAAGCAGCAGATCGCCGAGGGCGGCTAAAATAAAGGCAGGGAGCATCCTGAAGAACAATGCATATTCCTGACTTAATACGGCACTGTAGGTTGCTATCAGAATAAAGCCAAGACTTGTGGATAATTTAATCCATGGAAACTGCTTCACGTACTTTGTAGAATGATAGGTAAGGTACATAATACTGAAAACCAGGATGTATAGGGGAAGTAGTACTGCCATCTCAAATTCCTCCCTTATCTCTCAAATTGCTCCCTGATCGATGTTAACAAGAAATTCTGACTTGCCCGCATGAATATGTCACGTTAGAATAGTCAGAAGATTCCCCGGAAGTCTGCGGTCAGTAACACGGGGACGAAAATAGGCTGTAAAGTGGCAATCGATGTACCGGAGGTAATTGTCTGTGAATTATTCTTATCGCACGAAGGGTGTCTGCTCGTCGCGAATTGATATAGAACTTGATGGGAATATTGTAAAAAGCGTTGTGTTTACGGGCGGCTGTGACGGGAATCTCAGTGGGATATCTTCACTTGTTGCCGGCATGACAGTAGAAGAGGTTCAGCAAAAACTAGGTGGAAAGACCTGTTGATACAAAAAAACTTCCTGTCCGGATCAACTGTCACTGGCTTTAGCAGAGGCATGCCTTTCATCTCAATCCTGACCTGCATCGGAATCAAATATCTGCAAGTAATTTCTTGATTTCAGCGTCTGTCAAAAATAACTATTCCTGTTCTTATTAATCTAGATCCAGAAGACTTCCTATTGTCATACTGTCATTTTCAATACCCGCAAGAAAGAGATGCTCCATGTAAGTGTGCAGTTTTTTTATTGTATCCACGCTTACATGACTTATCCTATACTGATAATAGCACTTGAGTGCCCCGTTTCCGTCACCATCCATGACTGTGAGATAAATCCTGCCCGGATAGGCGCCGTTGTCATACCAATTTGTGTAAACGGCTGATTCATCGGAAGTCGTCGTACTAACCGGCTGGAATGTAAACATCCCGCAGGCGTATGAACCGAGCGGCGCAACTTTGTAGTACGACTTATATTCCATGTCGATTTCCAAATAATCAAAATCAACATGCCTGTAGATATTTGACTGATGTTCTTTGATTTTTTCCAGGGCCTCCCTGAAAGTAATGTTTTCTTCCAGCTTCATTCGGAACGGTTTGGCATGAACCCTGGTTCCCCCGGAATTTTTCTCTTCCAGCGTGCCCCTTCTTGCAACTGATATATTGAAATAGATATCCTTTTCCCTTTTGTTGACCTTGGAAAAATAGCTCCGATAAGCCAGAAAAAATAGATGCTGCATCGAGAATCCATTAGAAGTGCAATATTGTCCGGCTTTTTGGACGATATCTTCGGGAAACCAAATCATCAAATTCTTACTTTTGTTGCGGAGAGCCAATTCTCCGTTAATATGTCGCAATTCAGGATTCTTCTTCTTTCGTCGAAATTCTTCCAAATCACCGAATCCATTGATATCTGTCCAGATAGGTTCGCCCGAATGGATCTGATCCATCCAGAATTCACGGTCTGCCTGGCGTTTGGGTGTCTTTACATAATTTAGATCTTTTTGCAGAAGTTTCTCGTACGACGCGAGGGGCTTAGGCAAATTATTGCCCTGAAGCAGCGCTTTATAGACCTCAAAAAGATCCCTGTAAAATACAGTAACGCCGCAGGAGTCCAAAATCATGTGGCTGTTTATGAAGCAGACACCATTCTTTCCATCATTCGTAATAACAAAATACACTTTACTTAAAGGCTTGTCATAATATGTTATTCGCTTCTTTGCGATCTTTGAAAATCGATTTTCCATGGTTTCGCTGGATTTACCCGTAAAATCAAGAAGTTCGATTCTCTGAAGGCCGCTTTCGGCCCAGTACTGCCGCTCTATCTTACCTTTTTTAACAATACGGACGCGTAAGGCATCGTTTCGCTCATAAGCAATTTCAACTGCTTTTTTAAGAATAACAAAATCCAACTTCTTATCAAAAAAAATGGACGTACAGATGTTATTACATTGCCTGTGGAGATTATATCTTTGCTGGAGGCTCAGGAGGTTTTGTGCTGAAGAGAGATCATAGTAAGTACCCATATTATTCTCCTATATATAATCTGAATCTAATCTAATGAAAGAAGGTCTCCGATTGTTCTCGTGTCATTTTCAACCCCGGCAAGAATAAAATCCTGCAGGTAAGAATGCAGTTTCCGTATTGTTTGTTCGCTTATACGCTTTAACCTGTGCTGGTAGTAGCACTTCAAGGCCCCGGTTCCGTCGCCGTCCATGACTGTGAGATAAATAACACCGGAAAATGACCCGTTTTCATACCAGTTTGTATAGGTGGCAGAACCGTCGGGAGCGGTTGTATTGAGAGGCTGGAATGTAAACATAGCTCCGCAGTAGCTCTCAAGCTGGTTGATTTTGAAACGATCAATATACATATTTATAATTTCAATAAAGTCAAAATCTGCGTGCCTATATAAAGCTGACTGTCGTGCCCCTATCTGTTTGACCGATTCTCTGAACGTAAGATTCTCTTCGATGATCGATCGAAAAGGCACACAGTGAACCCTTGTTCCTCCGGAATTTTTCTCTTCCAACGTGCCTCGTCGTGCCAGGGAGGTATAGAAAAGAATATCCTTTTCCCTGTTGTTAACTTTGGAAAGATAGCTTCTATACGCCAGGAAAAAAAGCTGCTGCATCGAAAATCCATTCTCATCGCAGTAGGCAGAAGCTTTTTCAACAATTTCTTTGGGAAACCAAAGCATCAGATTTGCGCTTTTGCCGAGCAAATTCAAATTGGATGCAGACCGCAGTGCAGGATTTTTCTTTTTTTTCCTGTATTCCTCCAAATAAATAGATCCATTGATATCTGTGTATATGGGTTCGTCCGTATCAATATCATTCTTCCAGAATGCATAGTCTGATTTGTATTTGGGGGTATTGGGATAATCCAGATCCTTCTGCATAAGCTTCTCATATGAGATAACAGGTCTGGGCAAATCAATTTCCTTGATAAGTGCCTCGTAAACATCGAAAAGATCTTTGTAAAATACAGTCACGGCCCAGGAATCCATCATAATATGGCTGTTAAGGAAGCAAACCCCGGTTTTCCCGTCAAAGGATTTCACAAGGTAAATCTTACTTAAGGGCTTATCATGATATGTGATTCGCTTCCTGGCGATTGCTGAGAAACAGCGCTCCATTTCCTCCCGTGTTTTTCCTGTAAAATCAAGAAGTTCAATCTCCTGCAGTCCGCTGCTTGCAAAATACTGCTTTTCCTTTTTCCCTTCTTTAGCTATACGAAGCCGAAAAGCATCGTTGCGTTCATAGGAAATTGTGATTGCTTTCTTCATAATTTCAAAATCAAGTGTTTTGTCGAACAGAACGGTAGTACAAATATTATTGCACTGCCTGTAAAGCGTATATTTCTGCTGCATGGAAAGTAGGTTCTGTGCTGATGTCAGATCATAATAAGCACCCATATTATTCTCCAATCGCTAAAAGCATAATCGTTGAGGCGTATCCTTATAAACAACTTACTAAGCTTCCTAAAAGTCAAATAAATTTAATGTTTTGTTTATATTATAATCTTAAATACTTTATATTGCTAGAATCATATACTATTTCTATTGGGGCATATATCAATAAATTGTTTTCCGACGATGTTTAACTCCCTCGGCCGGAAGTAGAGATATCTGTGCAGTCAAAAATCATTGGCGTTTCCAAATGGACCTCTTACCCCCGAATTTCGACCACTGGGCGGTTAAGTCCTATGCAGATGCATTTCAGGAATTATAATAGAGATGCAATGAAGTTGCGAGGTGAAAAATGCGCGTTCGAATTGAATTGGTGGATAGCGACGATCCGGTCGAGGCGGTTATCTATTGCAGGAAAGTTACTCCGGAAGTGGAAGAACTTGTCCGTGAGTTAAATCAGGGACATAAATCCACTCCGATGCCGACTTTCTACAAATGTGAAGAGCAATGCTACTTGTCCCTGTCGGAGATTTTGTTCTTCGAAACAGAAGGAGAAGGTGTATTTGCCCATACCGCCAACGATTCCTATGAGACAAGGCAGCGGCTCTATGAGCTTGATGCTATCCTCCCCAACTTCTTCGTGCGTATTTCACGATCCACTATAGCGAACACCATGCATATTTTTTCGATCCAGAGAGGACTCACCCGGGTCGGCCATGTGTCATTCAGAGGATCATACAAAGAAGTGTACGTGTCGAGAATGTACAGCAATGTTTTAAAGGAAAAAATGGAAGAGAGGCACTTGTATGAAAAAGCATAGTATTTTCTGGGGAATTATTCTTTTGGGCGGCGGCGTGCTGCTGCTTCTGAATGCGCTTGGTATCGGCGCAGAGATTGCTGTGGTACCGATGCTTGCGAGCCTTCTGCTCCTGGCCATCAGTATCGTCAGCTTTGCGGATCTGAACTTTGTCATGGGACTTCTGCCGCTTTCTGTTATAACTTATCTGTGGCGGGACAAGTTGGGCCTTCAGGACATGAAACTATGGGTCATTCTTTTGGCAGCGCTTCTCTTGGGTATTGGACTGTCCATTATTTTCTGGAAAGCCAAAAAGAAAAGAGTGGGATGCTGGAATCATCACCATCACCATGATCATGAGGAAGACTGGATGTCGGCTGAAGCCATTACTTCTACAGATGACAGCGAGAATGTAACAGTTGATTCAAGCTTCGGCGAGCATGTCAAATATGTTCGTTCAATGAATTTGAAAAAGGTGAAAATAGACAGCAATTTTTCCTCTGTAAAAGTCTATTTTGATCAGTGTCAGGTGAGCCCGGAAGGCGCGTCCATTTATGTGGACTGCAATTTTTCCGGAGTCTTTCTCTACATACCAAGAACCTGGAGCATCAATAACCAGACTCATGTATTTGCCGGAAGCGTCGAAGGCGCATCGACAGCGGCAGGAGATTATACACAAGTCAACCTGATCGGCGACGTGAATTTTGGCAGTGTGAAGATTATCTACGTATAATCGATGGAACCGTTCCCGTATCGGGACATATGAAAAGCTCGTGATTCTTTTGCGGATCACGGGCTTTTTTGCGATGCCTATTTGAAATCAAGAAAATAGACGCCGTGCCGGCACGACTTCTGTAGATCCGTAAGCGCGCAAAGATTCGCTGGCACAAAGACGCGGACCGACACAGCGGTCAATTACAATTTCTCGTAAAACACGGTCTCGCTCAATGGTTTTCGAACCTGTGCATGGCGGTCGGGTGACTTTGGGGTGCCGTCTGCATAGCCAAGAAGGAGTAGGTTCACAGGAACGATATTGTCAGGCAGGCTGAATTCTTCCCGGATGACAGCCGGATCGAACTTACATACCCATAGGCTTCCGAGACCGAGCTCTGTTGCCTGCAGCATCATGTGCGTTGTGACAATAGAGATATCAATGTCAAGTATATTCTTATCATCATAGGATCTGTGCCAGACATTATTATTATCGCCGCATGCGATGATGATCACCGGCGCGCCGAATACATTGGCCGCCTTGTCGATCTTCCTGAGTCCTTCCTCCTCCTGCACAACTATCAGCCGCTGCGGCTGGTTGTTGCAGCCTGTCGGAGCAACACGGCCGGCTTCGAGAATCTGCAGCAGTTTCTCCTCTTCGACTTTGCGGGGAAGATACTTTCGGACGGAATATCTTTTTTTGGCAATTTCAAGAAAATTCATAGTGCATTTCCTTTCCTTTGTTCCTGACAGCCAATTGGCGCCAGTACAAAACTGTGGTTTTAGAGCAAGAAAAACAATTTTCCAACTTATGTATTTCTATCAATATTTTATCATCTTTTAGCCAAAATGATTTTCATTTGTTATAATATATTCAAAATAAAAACGACTATTGAAATGCACTCTTAAACGTGCTGAAGAAAGTGTATTTAATTATGACGCTGGCAATTATTCTTTTTGCTGTTACGTATATACTACTTCTCTTGTTTCCCAAATACCGCGCCTATATCGCACTTACATCAGCCGTCATTTTTGTAATAGCGGGGATACTTCCCATAACGAAAGTGTTTTTCGCGGTGGACTGGAATGTCATCATGATGATCGCCGGAACCATGGGAATTGTATCCCTCTTTATTGAGTCGAAAATGCCCGCCCTTCTGGCGGACATGATTATTGAAAAGACCCCGAACGTCAAATGGGCGATTGTAGCGCTGGCACTTTTTGCAGGTATTATTTCCGCATTTGTTGACAATGTTGCAACTGTTCTGATGGTCGCCCCGGTTGCTGTAACCATTGCCAAAAAGCTTAAAATCTCGCCCGTCAACAGTATCATTGCCATTGCCATATCATCGAATCTGCAAGGTGCCGCGACACTGGTCGGAGATACGACTTCCATCCTGCTCGGCGGAGAAGCCAACATGGATTTTCTGGATTTCTTCGTATATAAAGGCAAACCGGGCATGTTCTTTGTGGTACAGGTTGGTGCGGTTCTTTCAGCGATTGTGCTTCTTGTACTATTCCGGAAAGAGAAGCAGACAATCGGTATTCAGGAACGCGCTGTTGTTACAGATTATTTCCCGTCCTTTCTTCTTATTGGAACGATTGTACTTCTTATTATGGCGTCTTTCCTGCCGACAAAGCCGGCTATCACCAACGGCCTGATCTGTATAAGTCTTCTTGTGATCGGCGTTGTCAGGGATTTGATCAAATATAAAAATTTGAAGGTGATAAGTAAGACTGTTAAGGAGATCGACTACTTTACACTCCTTCTCCTGGCAGGACTCTTTATCGTCATAGCGGGAATAACAGAGGCAGGCGTTGTCGCAAAGATCAGCGAAGTCTTTGTCACTTTCAGCGGAGGCAACGTCTTTATTATCTACACACTTATAGTCTGGGCTTCTGTTATTTTTTCTGCATTTATCGACAACATCCCATACGTGGCCACCATGCTTCCTGTCGCTACGGGAATAGCAATAAAGCTGGGTATTGATCCGACACTGATTTATTTTGGTTTGATAGTAGGTGCGACCCTCGGCGGCAACCTTACCCCCATTGGAGCATCAGCCAATATTGCCGGTCTTGGTATCCTTCGAAAAGAAGGCTACGAAGTGAAGCCGCTTCAGTTCATGAAGATCAGTGTACCTTTCACCATTATTGCTGTTCTTTCCGGGTATTTTCTGGTCTGGTTCATCTGGGCCTGATATAATAAGCACTAAGTGATTTTTATGAGGAGGTAAGTATGCCGCAAATTGCATGGGTTGAATGGGTTGGATATATAGCGTCTGCTATTGTTCTTATTTCTTTTCTGACTAGCTCCATTATTCGTCTTCGCCTGATCAATCTTGTCGGTTGTGGGGTGTTCTCTGCATATGGATTTCTGATTCACTCGTATCCGACTGGTATAATGAATCTGATTATTGCTGTGATTAACATATATTACCTGTATAAGGTTTTGAGGCGCAAGGAAAAATACACAATTATGCCGACCCAAAAAAGCGATCAGTATCTGAAGCATTTTCTTCATTTCTACAAAAAAGATATAAAAAGGTTCTACCCTGATTTTGATTTTGCGGTTGAGGAGGAGCAGATTAGCTTCTATGTCCTGAGGGACATGGTGACCGCCGGACTTTTTGTAGGTCATTTGCTTGATGAAAATACCCTGCAGATCCGCGTCGATTATGCAGTGCCGGCTTACCGGGATCTCAAAGTTGGTAAATATCTTTATTCGAAAGCCGGGAATTTCACGAAACAGGGCAATATCACAACGCTTGTAACGTATGTAAAAGATAAAGCAGGCATAAAATATTTTAAGGCGATGGGTTTTGAAGAGGATTCCCGCTATTCAGGCGGATTGGTTAAAAGATTGGCCGAAACATATACAGCTGCATAGTTTTGCAGGGAAAGAGGACAAACGTCATGCAAAATTCAATTATAGGTCTGGCTCATATCGGAGTATTTTCTCAAGATCTTGAAGTATCCAAGGCTTTCTACTGTGACAAGCTCGGATTCAAAGTGATTCATGAAAATGCAATCACCGAGGCGGACGGCGTCATAAAAATAGCATTTGTTGCGGCTGGCAACTGTGTTATCGAGCTCATACAGAAGCCCGGGTATCAGGCAAAAGATTCCGGTATCGTTGACCACATTGCCTTGAATGTGAAAGATATTGAGAAGGTATGGACTGATTTGAAGGCCGAAGGAATCAAATTTGAGACACCGGAGATTGTTACCAACCTGACCTTTTTCGAAAAAGGCAGCAGATGGATCACTTTTTGGGGACCTGACGGGGAACGCCTGGAACTGAACGAAACACTGTAAACGAAACACTGTAAACAAAACACTGTGATCGAATCCTGGCAAACGTACCGGAGACGAAGTATTATTTTGTGCGACAACAGATAAACCCTTGCATATACATATATATAAATGTTAAAATAAATTGATATTACTGAAGTGCATCTGTTACTAATCAAGTGCTGCGAAATCAGCGCAGGAGAACACAAGTAATGCGGCAGGGATAATATCATGAAAAAGATGTCGTTCAAAAAAATCTTCTGGATATCCGTACTTGTGCTGATATGCGTTCTAGGTGTTTTGGGCGTACTGTGTAACCTGCAGAATTTTACCCTGGCGGATAGTGATGTCCTCCAGGGTATTTATGCGCTCATAGCATTCTTTATTTTATTCTACTTTTTTATTGTTCTTATGCTTCGAATCATATGGGGAAAAATATGTGACCTCACCGACAGATATTCCCTGCGCCTGGCTCTGCGAATGCATGCGTATGCATCTGTCAGGCAAATGAAAATTGAGAGAATGCTGGAAGGTCTTTGGTTTTTTTATCTCTTTTTACTTCTGGCCGGATTTGCTCCGCTGGCAATCGTGCTGCGTATGGAAGATATGATTCCGGCGTATTTAATTGTTATCAACACAGCCCCCGTTCTCTTTGTGTTTTATGCCAATTTTCTTCTGGAAAGCAGACGCTGCGCCGGTGACTATACTCCGTGGGTTTCCAGACTTTTCCATATAAGTGCAGATAGGACCGATTACCTGACTCATACGAAAAGGGACCACCTGATCAGCCGGAAGCTCTATTTTGTGATGAAAAGAATCCTGTCTGTCAGGAAAATTTACTGCCTGACATCAGCAGCTTTCTTTATGGAGATATTTTCTTTCACATGGCGTGAAATCGATTTAACGATTCCTGTCATTATTCTCATCTGTCTTCTGGCTTTATTTATCGGGAGATGGATTTTTATGGCGCAGCTGTGTGAAATATAATCCGGACTCTTAAGCATTGTGTTTTTCTGATTCGATAAAATCAAAAACGAGAGTATAATTATATAAAACCATGAAGGAGGTGTTTTATGGATATTAAAGAAAGAATCGAAGAAATTGTCGAGAAAATCAAAAAAGATCCCAGTCTTGCCAAGTCTTTTTCTTCTAATCCTGTAAAAACAATCGAATCGATACTCGGTGTCGATCTACCGGACGACATGGCCGACGGTGTGGTAAATACCGTCAAAGCAAAGTTAGCTGCCGGTGATGTCGGAGGAATTGCAGACAAATTCAAGAAATTGTTTTGATGTGCTGAGTAGGACTCAACTAATTTTCAACTATTTGCAGATTTAATGAATATGCATCCCGCAGGAATGTAACAAACATTTTTGCGGGATATTTTTTTACAGCAGAAGTCGTGTTGATGATAATATAGAAACGCTTACCTTTTTAATGAATGGAAGAAACCCCCGGGGGGTGAATGATCTTGAAGATGCGGACAAAGATATTACTGCTGTGCCTGGGAAGCACGCTGTGCGCCTTGCTTTTGCAGACCCTGCTTTTCCAGAATGCTTCTTCAAGTCTGATTTATGCCCAGGAAAAAGAAGAGAGTAATAATTCGCTTCAAAACATGCAATGGGATATAAACTGAGTCTGACGAACACGAGATATGGTATTATCCTGATGTATGTTGAGACCACCATCTCCTTCGGCGTCTTTTTGATGACAAGCTTTATGTCAACCCTTGTGATCATGCAGGCCTTTGTGATATGGAACGATTATCTGCTGGCAAGCCTTTACGTGAGCAGCAAACAGCTGAAGACATTAACGGTGGTAATCCAGTCCTTGTTTTCGGCGCAGACAAGCGACTATACAACAGCCATGGCCGCCATCATCATTTCGGTGCTTCCGATAGCCATATTGTTTATAAGTCTGCAGAAATACTTTATCAAAGGCATGACGGTAGGCGCTGTAAAAGGTTGATTGGGGAAAAGGATAGTTGGAAAAAGGGATGATGGATAAAAGGATAATTGGGGAAAAAATATGAATACATCTGTGCTAAATGAATACACGTTCGGAGATATGACCGTCAGGTATTACCTCGATGAAGTAACGCAAAATGCGGAGCTGATGCTGCTGCCGGCCGGAATGCTTCCTGTTGATTATGACAAGAAAAACCATACGGCAGAATCCCTCGTTCAGCTTAAAATAACAGGGGATATATACCCGGGCGGCTATGCCGGAGGCGGCACGATGCGCCAGGGTGAATCAACTGTACGACTGAAATATGCAGAACAAAAATGCAACTCCAGTATCGAAAAAGAAGAAGTTATAACCACACTTCTAGACACGAGAGGCTATCGCGCGGAGCACCGTCTTGTATGGTACAAAGGCGCTAAAAGTGTGGAGACATTCACAGAATTCAGAAACCAAAGTGCGGAGCCGGTCTCAATTGAGATGATTTCCAGCTTTTCGATTAGCGGAATAACACCCTTTACCGAAGGCGATGCATATGACTCGATGAAGGTGCATCGTCTGAGAAGCGTGTGGAGTATGGAAGGCCGTCTGGAAACACGAACCCTGGAAGAGCTTCAGTTGGAGCCCTCCTGGGCCGGCCACGCCATCCGCTCAGAAAGATTTGGACAGATTGGTTCCATGGCGGTAAACCGCTATTTTCCCTATCTCGCCATTGAGGATTCCGTAAACGATATTTTCTGGGGCGCGCAGCTGGCACATAATGCATCCTGGCAGATGGAAGTTTATCGAAAAGATGACGGCGTATCGATATCCGGAGGAATAGCTGACCGCGAATTCGGACATTGGGTTAAGAAGATCGACGCGGGCGACAGCTTTACAACGCCGACTGCGATTCTTTCGGTATGCGCGGGCGGAGGCGTTGACAGGATTTCACAGAGACTGACCTCGGCGGGAATCCGCTTTGTGAATGACGGGCCTGAAAGTGAACAGAGCCTTCCAGTCATCTTCAACGAGTACTGTACAACATGGGGCTGTCCGTCGGATGACAATATCAGCGCTATCCTCGGCGCAATCAGCGGAAAGGGTTTTGAATATTTTGTAATCGACTGCGGCTGGTATAAGGAAGCGGGAATCCCGTGGGATATTGCCATGGGCGATTATCAGGTGTCAAAAGATCTGTTCCCGGAAGGACTTGAAAAGACGGTTGAGAAAATCAGATCGGCCGGTATGGAGGCCGGCATATGGTTTGAAATAGAAAACGTCGGTTCGGCGGCAAAGGCATACCGGCAGGAAGATCATTTGCTGAAAAGGGACGGGAAGACTCTTACTACCACAATGAGACGTTTTTGGGATATGCGGGATCCGTGGGTTGAAGAATATCTGACCCGGAAAGTTATCGGAACTTTGCAGAAATATAATTTTTCATATATGAAAATTGACTATAACGATACGGTCGGGCTCGGGTGTGACGGCGCCGAATCGATCGGCGAAGGCCTTCGTCAGCATATGGACGCATCTTTTGCCTTTATAGGCAAAATCAAAAGGGAAGTTCCCGGAATTATTCTGGAAAACTGCGCTTCCGGCGGGCATCGTCTGGAGCCCCTGATGATGGGCGCTTCAAGTATGGCGTCCTTCTCGGATGCACATGAATGTGAGGAGATTCCGATTATCGCAGCTAATCTGCACCGGGTGATTCTGCCGAGACAAAGCCAGATATGGGCCGTAATCAGAAAAGAAGATTCTCTTCGACGTATTGCTTACTCGATTGCTAATACTTTCCTCGGACGTATGTGCCTCTCGGGAGACGTGCTGGAATTAGACCGGGAGCAGTGGAAAGTCATCGAGCAGGGAATCGCATTCTACAAAAAGATCGCACCGGTTATCAGGGATGGATATACGTACCGGTTCGGCACGGAAATATCCAGCTATCGTCATCCGAAAGGATGGCAGGGGATCCTCAGAATGGGGGACGGCGGCGACGCCTTCGCACTGTTCCACATATTTGACGGCGAATTATCGCCGGAGTGCAGCGTGGAAATTCCGGAATTGTCAGAATATGAAGTGAAGGATGTTTATTCAGATTCGCAGGAGAAAGTCGTACTAAGTGGCGGAAGACTTTCTTATACTCCGACAGCAAACAGGAAAGCAGTAGCTGTGTACCTGAGTAAAATCACAAATGACCCGAAGGACGGACAGGCCGGCAGATGAACCGCTCGATGACATGCAGAATGCCATTGTTGTCGTTGGACGAGGTAATATAGTCAGCGATTGATTTGACGTGCGCCTGTGCGTTTTCCATAGCGACGCCAAGACCTGCGTATTGGATCATGGTAATGTCGTTGTAGCCGTCTCCGCAGGAGATCAGTTGCTCTTTTGACAGCCCGAGTTCAGACAGAAGCATCTTCAAGCCTTCCGCCTTATCAATATCCTTCGGCATGATTTCCAGGAAATAAGGTTCAGACCGGTAGATATTGAGGGAATCGCCGTACATTTCTTTAAGCCGGGACTCGACCTTCATCAGGTGGTCGGGATCGGCGGTCACAAGGCACTTGTTGATATCAAAATCCACAAATTCGACGAAGTCCGGCACGGTCTTTATCGGGAGGGAATTGATCTTCGACTCTGATTCCATATACCGGTCTGTACGTGTGCCGGTGATCATATGGGTATCCGTATATGTTGTAAGACCAATGTCGTTTGCAAGTGCAAAATCAAAGAGGGCAGGAATGACTTCGTGCGGCAGTGTCTTATGAAAGACGATGCGCCCGGTACTGCAGTCAGTGATCTGACCGCCGTTATAGGAAAGAATATAACTGCCGTATACATCAAGCTGAAGCGTCCGGGCTATGGCCCTGCAGCCGGGTGTCGGGCGCCCTGTCGCGATGACAACCTTAAAGCCCTTTTTCTGAATTTCCAAAAGAGCGTGAAGAGTCAGAGGCGAGATCTCTTTTTTGGAATTTGTAAGAGTCCCGTCAAGGTCCAGGGCAATGATGCGATAATCCATAGCTGCTTTTATGTCCTTCCTGCGTTGTGTCAGTCCGTATGTCAGTCCATGTGTCCGGCAATATATTTTCGGCAGAGTGTGCCGGAATGTATGCCGGCATTTGTATTTTTGAAAACGGCTTATTATATCATGTTTTGCAGGCGCGTAAAAACGCCTTGATGTACAAACTCTATGCCATGATACGCAAACTCCATGCCTGTGTGACAAAATCACAGTGCGGCCCGGGTGAAGGTGCTATACTCGCAGTAATTGAAGACCTTTATTATGGAAAGGACGGATTCTTATGAAGAAAAGAATTACTATGATCATTGCTCTGATAACAGCAGCGGCTGCCCTTGCAGCCTGCGCAGAATCACCGACAGCAACCAAGTCAAATGACTCCATAACCGTGTCAGGAGAATCAACATCCACAGCAGCCGAATCCACTTCACAGAGTGCTGCCTATATAAAGATCTCAGCCCAGGAAGCGAAGGAACTCATGGATAGTGAGACTGCAGTTATTCTGGATGTCCGGACCGTGGAAGAGTATGATGACGGGCACATCGAAGGTGCCGTACGTATGGCGATGGAAGAATTCGATGCGAAGTCCGAAGAGGTGCTTCCGGACAAGGATGCGCTTATCCTCGTATACTGCAGAAGCGGGAATCGAAGTGCGACAGCCTCCAAAATATTGATCGAAATGGGCTATACCAATGTCATGGATTTTGGCGGGATTATCGACTGGCCATATGATGTAGTGAAATAATACCCGGAAACATATCAGAAGAAGAAAAATTCCTGGAGACAGGAATCTTAGAATATAGGTACCCCAACCCCTTATTAGATGCGTTTTCGTGAGAAGACGCATTTTTTATTCATAAATATTTAAATAGCAAATAAATATGATAACTGCGCGAGGGAAAATAAGATATTATTAAATGAACTAATCCTGTAATTTCAACAACAAGGAGTAAAGATGAAACTGTACTTTAAACAAAAGCCTTTTTCCTGGATGGATCGTTTTTGGGTCAAAGACGGAAAGGGCGCCGATCGTTATTTTGTCGAGGGGGAACTGATACCTACCGGACACAAACTGCACATTTATGATCTCAACAAGAAAGAAGTTGCTTCGATTCAGAACAAGCTTTCCGGACTGAGTCCGAAAGTTGTGATCCGCCAGAATGAAGAGATCACAGTCGAAGTATTAAAGAAAAGAACCGGCTGCATTCTCAAAGGTTCAGACTGGACAATTAAGGGCGATTTCCGCACGCATGATTATGCGCTTGTGGGCGGATACGGCAATGCGCTTTGTGTTAAAGTCATCTCCCAGGACGACGATGACTTCTATGAACTGGATATTTCCAACACCGCTGACGAACTGAAAGTTCTTTCGACGGCCCTGACTTTGGATCTGGCGTTCGAGGGCGTCAAGTAAAAAACCTCCGGTTGACACCGGACAGGAATTTGCATTTGATCCATTAGCCGGGAATGCATCTTTTATAGCAAGTAACAAAAGAGTGACTGTTGCAAAAGTGATTGAAAAATCATCGGAGCAATGGTCTTTTTTTTATAGTTTTCCGGATTTTTCTAAAAATATATTGACTTCATCTGCGGATCGCAGTAGTATGCAAATGATATCAATATGATATCATAATCCGTTCGAGAAGTAAGAAGGAATGGACAAAGATCTAAGGAGGTCTTTTTATGACACAGATGACTTTGAACGACAATACCCCGTCAGAGATAATAGAATTTGAACCCAAAAGAAGAAGCGGAATGGCTATGCTTCTTCTCAATCTTTTTTTCTCACTCGCCTCAATCGCCGCGATGATTGCCGGTATTATCCTTTCAGCGGAATCATCCAATGTAGCCCTTGGCGTCACACTCATTATCGCAAGTTCTGTCTTTCTGTGTCTTATCAGTCCGTTTCTTTATGCCGGGCTCAAAGTGCTCAAGCCGAATGAGGCTCTTGTGCTTACTCTTTTCGGTAAATATTACGGAACGCTCAAGGGCTCCGGCTTCTTCTTCGTCAATCCGTTTGTCACGGCCGCAACGCCTGCAACCAAAAGCAATGCAGCTACAGCAATGATGATGATGGCGCAGGCCGCGGCCGAAAGTAAGACGGGAACACCACAGACGGCCAACTATCCCCAGATCAACAAGAAGATCTCACTTAAGGCGATGACGCTCAGCAATGACAAGCAGAAAATCAATGACGCCATGGGTAACCCGATCATCATTGGAATCGTCGTTATCTGGCGTGTAGTAAATACAGCTAAGGCTATGTTCAGCGTCGACAATTATGCTGAATATCTGTCCATACAGGCTGACTCGGCCCTTCGAAATGTCGTCCGCCTGTATCCATATGATGTCTCAGGAGATGACAACGAAAAGACCCTTCGAGCCAGCAGTCAGGAAGTGGCCGAACGACTGAAGGAAGAGATTCAGGGAAAAGTACAGATAGCCGGCCTTGAGATCATGGAAGCTAAAATCACACATCTTTCCTATGCGCCGGAAATCGCAGCTGCGATGCTCCAGCGTCAGCAGGCCAGCGCCATTATTGACGCCCGTCAGATGATTGTTGAAGGAGCTGTCGGCATGGTTGAGATGGCTCTTAAGAAGCTCAACGAAAACAATATTGTCCATCTCGACGAGGAGCGCAAAGCTGCCATGGTCAGTAATCTCCTGGTCGTTCTGTGCGCCAACAAGGACGCCCAGCCAATTGTAAACAGCGGATCGCTTTATTAAGCGGCTAAAGGTTGGACACGGTTAACATGGACTCTGCTGCACAAAACGTGAGCAGGCAGAAAATCACAAGAATAGGTACGACAAAAATAATGACGGAAAGTGAGGCGGGATGCAATTATGGAAAACAAAGATTCCGGTAAAAAGCAGCTGCTCTTAAGGCTGTCTCCCTCACTCTGGCAGGATCTTGCCGCCTGGGCAGAAGATGATTTCCGGTCCATCAACGGCCAGATTGAATACCTGCTGTCCGAATCCGTGAAGCAGCATAAGAAGCAAAAATACAAGAACACGGATGAAAGCCGGGATCAGATTTAACAGATCTCCAGGGGGGGCAGAATTATTCTGTTACATAAAGGAATCAGACAGAGATTTTGGGTGAAGGCCCGGGATCTCTGTTTTTTGTCATGCGCCGAATGCGATGAATCTGCCAAAAGGCAAGTCAATTGATCAGGTCAAATGCATAGGATATCATTCGCTCCCACTTTTCCCCGGGATACAGAATTGGGTGAGGCACGCCCGGCAGATGAAGCGCGTCCGGGAATTCCTGCGCTTCAAAAGCTGCGGCGCAGGAAGGCGATGCAGTGACGCCGCCGGCCAGCAAAGTGTCCTGATCAAGAAATCCGCCGGAGTAAAAAACGAGGGACGGATAATCCGTAGAGATCGTTATGCGGCGGCCGCTTTGCGCGTCGGATAAGACGGCGGCCGTCTTCAGAACAGAGGAATGACCAGAGAGAGAATACGCGTTGTTATAGCCTCTTGCCAGACGGATCTGGGGATGATCAGGGTACGTATCAAGTTGGTTTTGGATAATTCGCGGTGTCCGGAAATCAAAAGGGCTGCCGTCTACCGGATGTAACCCTATAGGGAGATGTTCCTGATCATTATAGAGTACTTCATCCGAAGCGATTTCCAGCATATGCCCGGTGACAGGCGCAGTAAAATCGCCGGTCAGATTCCAGTAGGTATGGTTGGACAGGTTAAGCCAGGTCGGTTTATCCGATAAGCCGCTGTAGTGAATCGTCAGGCAATTGCTGTTGTCGAGTGTATAAGTGACGGTGACCGTGCGTTTTCCCGGATAGCCTTCGCGCCCGTCCCCGGCCGTATGCCCGAGCGTAAGGGAGACCGTATCATCCTCTTTTTCAAACGAGACAATACGCCAGAGGGCGAAAGAGAAATTATCGAAGCCGCCGTGATTCTGGTTGCGGCCGTCATTTTGAGTGAGGATATGTGTATCGCTTTCGATGCATAATTCTCCGCCGCGGATGCGCCCGGCATTCGGGCCGAGCGTCGCGCCGGCGCAGCTTCCTCCCCGGCCATATTGAGAATAGGGAAAAAGGGACATCGCAATATTCTTAAACAATCCGAATCTGTCCGGTGTGCGGATTTCGAGAATAGATGCACCGCGCGTCAGAATACTGATACGGATTCCTTTGTCATTTGCCAGCATAATGACGGACGCATCGGGCTCGGAATCTGCCTTTCCTGTTGGTATTTCCTTGATAATACCGATATACATAGAACACACCTCCTTATTACAAGTTCATATATTCACTGCGGCGGTACACCAGAGGTGTAGTCCCGACAATCCGTTTGAAAGTTGTGCAGAAATTACATTCACTCGCAAAGCCGCAGTTGACGGCGATCTCTTTTATAGGAAGATCCGTTGTCTTCAGATAATACCGCGCGGCGTTCATTCGGGAAATGATCAGATACTCGTGAGGGGTATAACCCGTCTCTTTTTTGAAAACCCTCGTGAAATAGAAAGGGCTGAGAGCCGCCTTTTGAGCCAGGTGCTCAAGTGTCAGCTGCTGGGAGACATTTTCTGCGATATAGGCAAGAATATTCTCGGTTGTGCTGCTCTGCATATTTTCTGCTGCTGCGGCGTTGTCACTGTTAAGGAGTTCAGTCAGTACAATCGTGATGTACTTGGAAATATTGGCCTCCATAGCCTTGCTTGCTTCATGAAACATCGCATATGTCTTATCCAGCCCACGTCGGACAGCATATGGATTCTGTAGCTCGAAAACAATCGTATTATCTTCCGTAATCGCATCATAATAGGCGCGTGCCTGCGGACCGTCAAAGTGACACCAGACTATTTCCCAGCCGTTCTCCGTGCCGTAGCAGTGCGGCTTGTAACAGTCCAGAAGAACCGTAGATCCTTCCGGCAGAAGAATTCGTTTACCGCCCTGTTCAACATAACCCCTACCTTTGATGACGTGAAGAACCAGAAAACTGTTATAACTCTGCCGATTCACGATATAGGTCTTATCACAAAAATAGTGACCCGTGCATACCAGATAGAAGAACATCTTTAAAGCCGTCTCGCTTGGCGTGTGAAAGTAAATGTTGGATGAGTCCAGAACGCCTTGATTATGAACTTTCATGAGATTACTCCTTACAGCAATTTATTAAAACGATTACTGTCATGATATCCCATTAACATATAATAAGTCAATTTAAGTTGGAGAAATGAAAAGCAATTTTTAAAAATATTTCAGCAAAAAAGAAGAACGTAAATCATACACTGCGTGTTATGATTACAGCATAGAATAGTGGATTTTTTGGAGGTATTTTTATGACGCAGGTTGGCACTGAGGTTAAGGTATGGGAAGAGCAGGTAATGATTCCGACCTATGAGATTGGAAAAGCTGACAAGAACCCTATGTTCCTGGAAAAACGTGTGTATCAGGGAAGTTCCGGAAAGGTATACCCCTATCCGGTTATCGATAAAATCTATGATGAGAAAGTTGATAAAGAGTACACAGCTGTCTATCTGGAGAACGAATATCTTCGTGTCATGATTCTCCCCGAGCTCGGGGGCCGAATTCAGCGCGCGTATGATAAGACCAATGACTATGATTTTGTCTATTACAATGAAGTGATCAAGCCGGCTCTTGTAGGCCTCACCGGACCGTGGCTCTCCGGCGGAATTGAATTCAACTGGCCGCAGCATCACCGCCCGACTACCTTTGCCCCTGTCGATTACCTTCTTACTGAAAATAGCGACGGCAGTAAGACGGTCTGTGTCAGTGAAGTAGATCAGATGTACGGAACCAAAGGTATGGCGTACTTTACCCTTTATCCGGATAAGGCGTATATCGAGATCAAGGGTCAGCTCTATAACCGCACCAATATGCCGCAGACCTTTCTGTGGTGGGCTAATCCTGCTGTGCCGGCCAATGATAACACCCAGTCGATATTCCCCCCTGATGTTCACGCGGTCATGGACCACGGCAAGCGGGATGTGTCCAAATTTCCCATAGCAGACGGAATCTATTACAAACATGATTACAGCGAGGGCGTGGATATATCGCGCTTCAGGAACATTCCTGTGCCGACCTCCTATATGGCCTACCATTCCGATTACAACTTCGTGGGCGGATACGACCACAGACTCCAGGCCGGTATCCTTCATGTTGCCGATCACCATATTTCCCCCGGTAAAAAGCAGTGGACATGGGGCAGCGGAGACTTCGGCAAAGCCTGGGACCGGAATCTGACCGACGAAAACGGACCGTATATCGAATTGATGACAGGTATGTACACGGATAACCAACCGGATTTTACATGGCTTAAGCCTTTCGAAGAAAAAACTTTCACGCAGTATTTTATGCCCTATAAAAAAGCTGCCAATGTAAAAAACGCCAATACGGAAGTCGTCCTGAATCTCGAGACTTCGGACGGCAAGTCGGATGTGTGCGTATACGCCACAGCCAGATATGAGAACGTGCGGATCGTACTTTCTGACAAATCGGCGACATACCTGGATATGTGCACATCGGTATCCCCGGTGGACGTCGTATGCGAGCGTGTCGAGACAGGTGCGGGTGCCGGAACTGACGCCGGGACAGGTCTGACACTTTCTGTATATGATGCAGCCGGACGCCTTATGCTTTCCTATTCTGACAAAGCTGCCGGAACCGCCGGTGCCCGGGCAGAACAGGACGCCGCGGCCCTTCCTTCTCCGCTCGAACCCGCCCGCGACCCGAAGGACATTGCCTCCTGCGAGGAACTGTACCTGACCGGACAGCATATCGAACAATACCGCCATGCAACCTATGAACCAGATGGATATTATCTCGAGGGGCTTGGACGTGACCCGGGCGATATTCGCCTCAACACGGCGTATGGCATGCTTCTTTTGCGCCGTGGACAATTTGTCGGGAGCGAGGCGTGCTTCCGGAAATCCATCGAGCGCCTGACATGGAAAAACCCCAATCCTTATGACAGCGAAGCCTACTACTGTCTGGGTCTTACACTTTTGTACCAGGGAAAAGACGATGCAGCCTTTGATGCTTTTTACAAAGCAACGTGGACAAGCGCCCAGCAGGAGATGTCCTTCTATTTTCTGGCGGCCATCTGTGCGGGAAGAGGAGAAGATGAAGAAGCCCTTCGTTTTATAGACCGGTCTCTCGTCAAAAACGCTCACAATCTCAAAGCTCGTGCTCTTCGCGCGCTCCTTCTCCGCAGAACAGGCAAAGAAGACGAAGCGCAAAAAGCGCTGGCCCAAAACCTGGCCCTTGACGCTTTTGACTACGTATCACGTCTTGCATTATCAGCTCCCGGGGATCAAAACATGAGCAGGGCTCTTGAGCTGATGGGCAACAGAGAGAGCACCTTTATTGAAGCAGCCCTGGATTATGCAGAATCCGGCTTCCATCAGAAAGCCCTGTCCATACTGCGCCTGTGCACAGCCCGGACACCGATGCTTGCCTATTACGAGGCGTATTTCTGCCGGAAACTCGACGCGGTCAAAGAAGAAAAGGCCGCTCTTTTAGAAGCCTCCCTGAGAAGCCCATTATATTGTTTTCCCAACAGGCTCGAAGACATGATTGTCCTAACGTATGCCATTCAGGCAAATCCGCTTGACAGCAAAGCTCCCTATTATCTCGGGAATCTTTTGTATGACAAGAAACAGTACGAAAAGGCCCGGATACAGTGGGAGAGATCAGTAGAACTGGATCCATCCTTCCCGACAGCCTGGCGCAATCTTGCCCTTGCATACTTCAACAAGGAGAAGAATCCGGAAAAAGCGCGCGCTGCCATGGATCAAGCCTTTGCTCTCGACACGTCCGATTCCCGTGTCTTCCTGGAGCGTGATCAGCTGTATAAAAAACTGGGAATGACTCCCGCCATGAGACTGGCCGAATATGACAAATACAGGGATACATATATCCAGAGGGACGATCTGTATGCGGAGTATGCGACGCTTTTGAATCTTCTGGGCCGTTACGAAGATGCGTACCTGCTGATCATACAGCACAAATTCCATCCCTGGGAGGGCGGAGAAGGCAAGATTACCAGAGAGTACTCGACAGCCCTGACAGAAATGGCCCGTGCATCCCTTGCCTCAGGAGATTCGCAAAAGGCAAAAGATCTGCTTGAGAGAGCGCTTGTTTTTCCGGACAATCTCGGAGAAGGCAAGCTCGAAGGCGCAACAGACAATAATATCTACTATTATCTCGGACTTGCGGAAGGACGGCTCGGGAATGCCGAGGCTGCGGCCGAAGCGCTTGAGCGCGCGGCAGTAGGCACCGAAGAACCGGCCGGAGTCATGTTCTACAACGATCAGCCGGCAGAGCTGATCCTGTACCAGGGACATGCCAGTAAAAAGCTCGGCCGCGAATCCGATGCTCAACGAAAGTATCATAAGCTGATAGAGTATGGGGAGCAGCATATAGATGACGCGATAAAAATTGATTATTTCGCTGTATCACTTCCGGACCTGCAGCTGTTTGAAGACGATCTGACGATCAGGAATAAAGCGCACTGTCATTATCTGATCGGACTTGGAAGCTATGCTCTCGGAGATACCGTGCGGGCAGAAGCGCAGTACCGTGAGACGCTTCGTATCGACTGCGCTCACATGGGCGCCCTGCTGCATCTGCGGCTGATCTGATCCTGCATTATTCGTCGCCCAAACATATCCCTAGGTCACGGGCAGTTTGAATATAAATAGAACCGGGCTGGACTAGTTTCTGGCGCCCGGCAACTTCTTCTAGCGGGATTGAGACAACCCGGTTATTTTGAAAGCCAACCATCACACCAAATTTGTTATTAATGATCAGATCCGCAGCTGACGTCCCCAGAAGCGAAGTAAGGACTCGGTCATATGCGTTGGGCGGTCCGCCGCGCTGGAAATGTCCGGGTACTGTGACCCTGATTTCCTGTCCAGTCTTTTCACTCAGCAGGTGAGCCAACAGGTAGGCAATCGAAGGGAAGCCTGACTGCTCGCGCGCTCTGCGCAGTTCTTTCTTACTCAGTTTTGCTTCATCGGTCGAGATAGCGCCTTCAGCGACTGCAATGATTGAAAATCGTTTCTTTTTTTTGTTGCGAAGCTCCAGAGAATGGGTAACTATGTCAATGTTGAACGGAATTTCAGGGATCAGGATGACATCGGCTCCGCCGGCAATTCCGGCAAATAATGTCAGCCATCCGGCACGGTTGCCCATCAGTTCGATGATAAACACCCGTCCATGAGAGGAGGCAGTCGTGTGGATGCTGTCAACGACTAAAGTCGCCATATCCACTGAGCTTTGAAACCCGAATGTCACGTCGGTTCCCCATAGGTCGTTGTCGATTGTCTTGGGAAGAGTAATGATATTCAGACCGTTCTGAGCCAGTAAATGAGCTGTTTTATGTGTTCCATTTCCGCCGAGTATCACTAAGGCATCAAGCTTGAGCGACTTGTAAGTCGCAATCATGGCCATAAGACGGGTTGGACCATCGGTCTTTTGGGGATCTGCCGGCTGATCAATCAGCTTAATAGGCATGCGGGATGTTCCGAGAATTGTACCGCCGACAGTCAGGATACCCGAGAAGTCAGAACGATTCATCATCACATAATCTTTTTGGATCAGACCGCGATAGCCATCGCGAAATCCGATTAACTCAACCTTGTCGAGTTTCTCGTACAAAGCCCTTGCGACGCCGCGCAGCGCTGAATTTAATCCCTGGCAATCACCGCCGCTGGTCAACAAACCGATTCGCTTTTCCATTTTCAATACCTCTGCAACACAACTCAAGTTTACATGAAATTATAAATCAGAAATCGGCAAGTAGCTGGGCCATAAAGCTGAAAAGGCATATGCCGCAGCACTTTGGCAATTGAACAAGGTGAAAATATTTTTATGTAAGAAAACAGACAGGCTCGAATCTGGTAAAACATAATTGTTAAGAAAAAAATCCACGAAAAGAGCCATCTATTGCCATGAGTGTATCACAGACCGAAGCATCTTTATCCACGGTCTAAAATTTTACATAGCACTAGGTCAGGATATAATTACTTCCGTCTCTCTGTTTGCATAAGCTTTTGATTTTGCTGGCATTTTCAGACATTTCAAATATATTCCGGAAGTCAGTATTTGTTATTCCGGCTATCGAAATTGACATTAACGGATATACTTCTTCAATCCCCCGACGATTTTTTGAGCAAATATATCCTCTTTCAAAATCAGCTTTGGTATATAAAATTTGTCTGAGCTTATCGAATTCTTCAATAATGTGACTACATGCAGCGTCGGCAATTTCCGGTGGAACGATCGATATAAAGTCGTCGCCTCCGATATGCCCGACAAAATAATTATCCGGTATATTTGCGGCCAGAATATGAGTTAGGTTTTTTAGTACCAGATCTCCCTTTTCAAAACCATAAACATCATTATAGGCTTTGAAATCATCTATATCAAAATATAAAATACATGATCGTTCAAACGAATTTGCGCACTCTTCAAGTTTCTCTTCTATTAAAAGATTGCCTGGAAGTCCTGAGAGGGGATTCAGGTGTTTTGCATGAAATATTTCTATCTGCAATGTTTTTTCAAGAAGATCCTTAACAGTTGCAATACCGCTATATTTACCATCATTTGTTATTGTAATGAAGTCGTATATTTTATCCGGCTCTCGCTGCATAGCAATTTTTACGACACTATCAATTGGTGTTTTGAAATCCACACAGAGGAAATCTCTGCACATAAGGAAACCGATGCCTTTGTTGCAGTACAGGCTATACCCATATTGGCTGCTAAGTTTGGCATTCATCTGATTTCTGGTTACAACACCAAGGAGTTTTCCGTTTTCAATAATACAAAAACCGGGTAAGGTTGGATCAGATCGAATCATTTCGATGGCATGTGAGATTTTGATGCTTGGATCAAGTGTTCTTAAGGGTGTACATATATTTCCAATAAAAACATTTGAAATCCGATTGTAAAATAAATGGTTTCTTTTGGCGTTTGAATCAGAGATCAAATTAATCAATTCGCTTTTTATTGCAGATACTGTTGATTCTGGTTTTTGTATTAAAAATCCCTGCCCATAATGGACACCAATTTCGATCAACTTATTGAGTTCATTTTCTGTTTCAATTCCCTCTGCGATGAGATAGGTGTTTGATAAAATTGCAAATTCTTTCATGCTTTTTATCAGAGCTTGCTTTGTATTATCTTTGTCGATATTTCGAATCAAATTTATATCGAGTTTAATGAAGTGGGGATGAATATCGGAAATCATATTTAAACCGGAATAACCTGCGCCTGCGTCATCAATTGCTATTTGATAATGCTGATCTTTGTAATTTTGGACTGTTTTTTTGAAGTCAAGCATGTTCTTAACTGCTTCCTTTTCGGTTATCTCAAATACAATTCTATTAGGGTCAATATTGAATTTATTCAAATATTCTTTGGTAAAACCCTGATGGAATTTGATATCATGCATAATATTTGGATTTACATTTATGAACAACTTGTTTTGGAGTTGTAACCGGTGCGCCGCTTCGAGGGCTTTCGATCTGCAGATCAACTCAAGTTCCCATATTTTGCCGTTTTTTTCGGCATATTCAAAAAGTAATTCCGGGTTAGTCATGACTGATTCTGACGGGCCCCGACTAAGTGCTTCATAACCCAAAATTGAACTATCACGTAAGGAGATAATTGGCTGAAAAACGGTTCGAATGTCTTCTCTTTCTATAATTTCAAAAAAAGATTCCGTTAAATCGGACGTGTTATCTAAAACATCAGGCAAAATCATTATTTGTTCCTCATAAGCGAATAATCTGTGTTGTTTTGAGCCATTATGTCTTCGCAACACGGGTATAGTCAGTGAGTTCCTGCGAACTTGAATATACCTTGCCATTTTCTAAACCTTAAGATATATACAATGCAGCCATGTTTATCAGATGTTTTCACATTTTTGTGAATCTATCTCATTTTTATATTATAATCTGAGATTGTAATGAATACGTTTTATCAGGGTGTTTTTTTCGTAAGATAGTCAAACTTGAATAACGCGAAAATGCCGTAAATCAAACCAGTGACAAAATGATCTGGTATCTAATAAGCGAACATGCGGATCTTTGAGTATGATTATTGTGGGAATTGTTGAAAAAAATGTTGATACTAATATCGCGTTTATACTTTGTCCTGTTTCTTTGTAACAGTAGGATTAATCTTTTCGACTTATAAGGCCCGAAAATAGACTGGTTTTCTATAGAAATAAACGTCAGGTTAACTAAGGATTTCAGAAAAGCAATCCAATCCTGCGGGGGACATCTGTCTGCCGGATTCGCCGTGCAGATGCCGCATAACGGTCTTGGGTGCGCTTGTGTGAAGGACGCTCTGGTCCGAAAAATGTTCGTAAACTGGAAGAAAAAATCCGAGGCTGTATGTGAATATATAAAGAAAGGGAAATCAGGGAGAATTGAATTCGTGCTTCTGCCGGCAATGATCTTTCGGTTTCCTGTTTTCAAGATGTTCAAAGTGCTGTTCAAAATTGTGCGAATCATGAATTCAAAAGGAATTGATTCGCTCTCGTTTGCAGCAGATGACACGTGTAACGGCTGCCGTATCTGTGAAAAGATATGCCCCGTTAATAACATTCAAATATCGGGCAGCAAACCGATTTGGTCTGATCACTGCGCGGGCTGTTTTGCCTGCTTTCATTGGTGTTCCAAACGTTCAATAAGTCTGGGAGGTTATGATTTTAACATTCGGAATTATCATCATCCGGAGGTGATTATATCAGATATATTGAACGGTGTGCCCTCCTGAAATCACAGAACTTTTTCATGGCGCAAGAAGCAGAAAAATTATTGAGCGCACGACATCGCCCTCTTTACATACAAATACATTCACAGTAAAATAGCAATGTTATTATATTCGAACATGTGTACTGAAACGGAATGTTCTGGAGGGAAAAAAGGATGAGCAAAAAGAAATGAACGAGAGGCAAATCCTGAAAAACCAGAGAGTCAGAGCCTAATTTGTACAGGCAGTTAAGATAATTATTCTTGATCTTATTCTAAATATGTAGAAGAAAGCGCCGCAGAAAGCATTCGATCTGGATGACATCAAGAACCAAAATCGATTGTACATCGAATACTTCATCCAAAATCCCGATATCTTCAGCTTTTTTAGTTTCTGCCGCTTGCATCCGGTTCAGAAAGATCCGGTAGAAATATCGAATTTCAGCATGCAATATCTGGAAACGTACCGCGGATTTGATGAGCGCGGAATTTTAATGAGTAAGCAGTTGCAGTACTGGCAAAGACCTATATATATTCGATTCAGGGTTTGCTGGCACTCTGTTTTTCGGATAACGGAATAACCATTGAAATGTTCAAGGAAGAGCTGGATCAGATGGCAGATTATTTGCTGAAAGAAAGGAATTCCTAATGAATATTGGAATCATCATCTACTCGCAATCCGGTCATACATTGTCTGTCGGAGAAAAAATCAAGGAAGCACTTCTTGCACAGGGGCACTCGGTTCGGCTGGAAAAGGTTTCTGCCGCGAATGAGGACCCGCAATCCCCAAAACAGATCCGGCTGACTGCGATTCCGGATATATCCCCATACGATGCGGTGATCTTTGGAGCTCCTGTTGCGGCGTTTCAGCTGTCACCGATTATGAGAGCATATCTTGCCCAGCTTCCTGCATTGCAGAGCAGGAAAGCGGCATGCTTTGTAACCCAGCAATTAAAAAAGAAGTGGATGGGTAGTTCGCGGGCAGTCAAACAGATCACCCGTACATTAGAACAAAAGGGGACGTCAATCATTGCTTCGGGTATTGTCCAATGGTCATCGGAAGCGCGTGAAGAGCAGATTCACCAGGTCGTGGACATCCTGAGCCGGGCATTTGAATCCGAAGCATAAACAAGGAAAAAGAGTATTATGAGTAAATTTAACTTACAATGGTACCTTTACCAAAATCGCTGAAACGCTGATTCCATCTATCTATTTCTCAGCGTTGCTATGAAAAAATGTACAAAAACAATGCAGCTTCCTTAGAAACAGGGTAGCTGCTTTGTTATTCAGGGTAGAGAAGACCAACTTCAAATGTTGCATTTCTCGCGAGCTAACTCTTTGAGTAATAGAAAAGACGCTATTGCTCTAATCCGACCCAATGACGCACAATGGACATTGTGTGTCACTCATACAAAACCCACAAACGCCCTTGCAGCAGCAATTTTAATGAGGGATTGTTATTCAATCGATTAGGGTGTATTGAAGAAATCGGATGAACATTGAGCACTCCTGAAAACTCATGCATTCTGATATAGACAAATGGAGACTCATTATGTAAATAATCTCGATAAGCAAATCATTAATCCGGATCATTTTTGCAAT
>Ga0123338_10000242_pt1 | contig 56258 bp, 43 predicted proteins | sample grotaG_FD_89793 | JGI IMG/M metagenome (GOLD analysis project Ga0123338, IMG submission 89793) | Glacier valley bacterial and archeal communities from Borup Fiord, Nunavut, Canada, to study Microbial Dark Matter (Phase II) -... | ecosystem: Environmental > Aquatic > Freshwater > Ice > Glacier ... | reverse complement strand
CCCAAAAACGACGTGCGGGGACGGACGTTGAGCTCTTCGAGCATTTTGTACTCGCGGGTGTTCTCGGCCATCTTGGCCACCGCCGACTCTTTGTCGTTCAGATCGCCGAAGGTGATGGCCTGCGTCGGGCAGCCGGTCTGGCAAGCGCTGCGAACTTCACCGTCGGCCACCCGATCACGGCCGGAGCGGTGCGCCGAGATCTTGGCTTCGTTGATGCGCTGCACGCAGTAGGTGCACTTCTCGATCACGCCGCGGTGACGGACGGTCACCTCGGGGTTGAACTGCATGGTGCGCAGCTCGGGGACGTCTTTGAAGTAATTGAAGAAGTTGAAACGACGCACTTTGTACGGGCAGTTGTTGGCGCAATAACGGGTTCCGATGCAGCGGTTGTAGGCCATCTGGTTCAGGCCCTCGGGGCTATGCGTCGTCGCACCGACGGGGCAAACCTGCTCGCACGGCGCGTTCTCGCAGTGCTGGCAACCCACGGGCTGAACCACTGCCTGCGGATCGTTGACGGTGCCGGTGTAGTAGCGGTCGATGCGGATCCAGTGCATCGAGCGGCCCATGCCGACGTTCTTCTTGCCGACGACAGGCAGGTTGTTCTCCGACTGGCAGGCCACCATGCAGGCGTTGCAGCCGATGCAGGCGTTGAGGTCGATCACCATGCCCCACTTGTGCCCGTTGTACTGCTCGTCGGGGAACAAGGAGAACAGGTCCTTCTTCTCGATGGTGTCTTGCTTCTGCACGAACTTGGGGTCGCGCAGGTACTTGGTCAGCGAGGTCTCGCGGACCATCGGGCGACCTTCCATCGAGCTGTGCTCTTGCGTCGCCGTGAGCTGGTAAATCGCGCCGCCAGCAGCCTTCACCGTCGCTGTCGCAAAGCCGGTCTGCGCCGCGAGACGAATGGGGTTGACGTCGAAGCCGGCGCCGGTGCCGACCGAGCCGACGACTTTGCGGCCAAGCCCGACGGTCAAGGCGACAGAGTCGTCGGCCTGGCCAGGAGCAATGAGCGCCGCGACCTGGACCGTCTTGCCGCGGTCGACGCTGATCGCGAGCATGCTGCCCGTGGTGACGCCGAGCTTCTTGGCGGTTTCAGGCGAGACGAGGGCGGCGTTGTCCCAGCTGAGCTTGGTGATCTGCTCGGGGAGCTCCATCATCCACGAGTTGTTGGCGAAGCGGCCGTCCCAGGCGTGCATGTCGGGGTGGAAGGTGACTTCCAGGCCCTGACTGCGGCTCACGTTGGCAAGCGCGGCGCCGTCGGCTGCAGCGGTGACTTTCTCCGACGGGGACGCGGTGCCAGCGATGATTCCGTCATGCAGCGCTTTGCGCCAGACCTTGGAGAAGCTGAGGCCGCCCTGCGACTGCCAGGTGGCCGTGACGAGCTGATAGGCCGTGCGCGTGCCGCCGAGCAAACGCTCGAGGACTTCGGCGTCGGTCTTGCCGTTGAGCAGCGGCGCGATGAGCGGCTGCTGAATGGAAGCAGTGCCGTCCTCGGACCGCACATCGCCCCACGACTCGAGAAAGTGCGCGCGCGGCAAATGCGTCGTGGTCGCGGTCGACGTCTCGTCGACGTGCGACGACAAGTGGACCGAGGTCTTGATCTTGGCCAGCGCCGCCGCAAAGTCCGCGTCGACGGGCGCGTTGTAGACCGGGTTGCCACCGAGAATGAGGAGAAACTCGACTTCGCCGCGCTTGGCCGATTCCGCCAGCTGCGTCAGCGCCTGCGGCCCTTCGGCATCGGTGGTGAACGGCGCGACATAGTCGACCGTCTTGCCCACGTTGCCGAGCGCCAGGTTGGCGAGGTGGACGATGGCGTGCACCGCGGGCGGAAGTTGCTCGCCAGCGACGATAAGCCCAGCGCCCTTGTGGGCCGCCAGATCGCGGGCCACGGCCTGCACCCAGCGCTGCTTGGTGGCGTCGAGGTTGGCCTGCGGCAAGGAGACGCCGAGCGGCGCGCCCATGTTGCCGAGCGCCGCGGCGAGACCGAGGGCCACGTCGTGGAGCTGCGAGGTCGGTAGGCGCAGGCGATGATCGGCCGACGCACCCGTCACCGAGAAATGACTCTCGGCGACATAGAGGCGGTTCATCTGATCGCCGGGCTTCTCGAGGCGACGCCCGTCGGCAAAGCCGCGCGCGTTCTTGATCGGGCTGCCCTCTGCATTGAGGAAATCGGAGCCGATCGAGACCAGCACTTTGGCGGCCGAGGTCTTGGTCACCGTCTCGAGCGGACGGCCAAACGCCAGCCGCGCACCCTCGCGCTGGAAGCTGCGACCAAAAGCCTCATAGCGAACGACCTTGGCCTCCGGCAGCTGCTTCTTCACGTTGTCGAGAAGTGCCTGCACCGTCGGAGAACGGTGGGCTTCGGTCAAGATCGCCAGGCCCTTGCCGTTCTTGGTCTTGAAGTCGGCGCCGGCCTTTTTGAGCATCTCGAAGGCGTCGTCCCAGGTCTTGGCGCCACCGCGCGGCGAGTTGCTGCGATCGGTGTCGTAGAGATCGAGCACCGCGGCCTGCACGAACGTCGTCGAGCCGCCGTTGTCATTCTCCGACTTGGCGCCCGAGTCCGGGTGGCGCGGGTTGCCTTCGATCTTGGTCGGGCGCCCTTCGTGGCTCTCGACGAGCAGGCCCATCGCCGTGCCGTAAAAGGACATGGCCGTTGCGTAGTGCAGCGCATTGCCCTCGACGACGTCTTCGCCGCGGCTGTTGTACGGAAGGATGTGCTCTTCCGGACGACGGCAACCGGCCAGGCCCGCCAGGCCCAGCGACGCGCCCATGAGGCCAATGAAGCCACGACGCGAAACGCCGTCGGTCAGCTCACTGGCGCCATCGGGAAACTCGCGCTCCATGGCGATCTTGAATTCGGTAGACTCGGCAAACTCTTCGACGCTGGACCACTGGCGCGGCTGATCGTCTGGAGCGGCGCCATACGTGTACGGTGCGCGTTTCATCGGTGACACCCCGAGCAATGCACCGGCGGATGGGCTTCCCGACCGGTAGCGGTGATGGCTGGTCCCTGAGCGACTTCCACGGGCGGCGTCCAGCCCATGTTGGTGATGTCAGCGGCGGGACGGATAACGGACTTGGGATCGCGGTGGCAGTCGAGGCACCAGGCCATGGTCAGCGGCGCATGCTGCGTGACGCGCGGCATCTGATCGATGCGACCGTGGCAGGTGGAGCAGCCGACGCCTTGGGTCACGTGCGCCGAGTGGTTGAAGTAGGCGTAGTCGGCGACCTTGTGGATCTTGATCCACTCGACGGGCTTGCCTTCGGCGTGGGCGGTGAAGAGCGGCTGCAAAACTGGACTGTCGGTCTTGATTTTCGAGTGACAGTTCATGCAGGTCTGGGTCGGCGGAATGGCCGCGAAGCTCGACCGCTCGACGGTGTTGTGGCAATAGCGGCAGTCCATCGCCAGATCTCCCGCGTGCAGCTTGTGCGAGAAGGGGATGGGCTGGATCGGCTGATAGCCGACGGCCAAGTACTTGTCAGTGGCGTAGTACCAGACAAGGCCGATCACCAGCATGCCGACGACACCAGTGCCGACGGCGAGTATGGTTACCACCTTGTTGGTCCATCGTGGAAAGAGGTATCGGCTCAAAGGGTTCCTCTTGTTGTCGGGTGCTAGAAACGCCGCAAATCTTGGTGGTTATGTAGAAATACAGGGGCTCTATCAGCAAGCGGCAGATCGCCGCCGGAGTGCGGCAACTTGCCGCACTCCGGCGCGATACATTGTTGTCGGAACCCTGAGAGGGTTCCGAACCTCCGACGCTCTGCGTAGGCACAGCCCACGCTCCGCTACGGAAAGAGCTAACGAATGGGCAAGTTACGTTCTCGTCTCGTCCAACGATGCCAGGCGGTGGATTCGGTGCCCGAGCCGCAGGTGCCACCGACGAGCTGGGCGGCTTCGGCTACGGGGATTTGGGTCTCGCCGGCGTGGAGGTTGGTGGATTCGCAGATCTGATCGTGCTCGTCGATGGAGAAGGCGCGGCCGCCGCCTTGGTCGAGGCGCACCGGCCAGGCGTAGGCGACGAAGTGGTCCGGCGACGGCAAGTACACAGTGTAAAGATAGGCGCTGCTCAGAAAGACGCCGCTGGGCCGCGGCGTCAGATAGACGCCGGTCAAGATCGGTCTCTCGAGCGCGAGGTGCCGACCACCCGCCCCGGCCAGCTCACCAAGCGACAAATACTCGCCAATGCCGTCGTGGTTCTCGTCGAGTGCCTTGGCCTCTTTGGCGCGGATCTGGGCCCAGCGGATCTCCCGCAGCCGATCGACGGCGTGCTCCTCGGAAGAATGCCGCCCCCCGTCGATAATATTGGGCGCAGCAGTCCGCACCACGAAACGCCCAAGCCCCAGCAAAGCCAGCGCACCACCCAGTCCCACGATCAGCCAACGCAGCCACCCACCGACGACAACAGCAGCCAAAAGCACCGCCAACATCGCCGGAAAAGCCGCCCAAGGCCAAGCCGCCGCAACCGCCGCCAACCCAATCGCAGCAGCCGCGAGAAGTGATTGCTTCACCCATCAGCGTGTATGTCAGTGCAGCAGAACATGCAAGCAGAGCCAAGAACCATGCAAGCAGCGCCGGCCAAGCGCTCCGTAGTGGAGGTGAGGCTGTGCCTCACCGGAGCGTAGGAGGTCTGGAACCCTCTCAGGGTTCCACTACATAATAGGCGGGCAGTTGAAGACTGCTTTTACGTTGGTGATCGTCCCGTTTTGTAGCTGGGCGCACCAGGTGCCGTAGAACTGGATGGAGGTGTTGTTGGGGCCGTAGTCCCAGCCGTCGGCGTGGGTCTTGTCGTGCGGGAGCGTGGTGGTGCCAGCGACGACGTCGACGAGATCGGGGCTCATGGGGGCGGTACCGATCTGCAGCGTGCAGGAGATGATCTGGCCAGCGATGGTGTTGATGGCGGTGACGAGATCCGACTGGCTGGTGACCGGGTAGTATTTGGTCGTGCCAGGGCGGGCAGTGCGCCCCTTGTCGGCGAGCGCGTTGAGCGTGGCCTCGTCGGTGGAGTCGGCGGCGATGCCGACCACGAAGGTGTTTACGCCGGACTTGGCGGCGTTGTCGACCGCCGTCTCGGCGTCGGTGGCGGCGTCCGTGCCGCCCCCGAGTGCGCCGCAGGGCAGCACGCAGCCGGCAAGCGGCACGCAGCACATGGTGCCCGCCGCGTTGGGCGTGCCGATGGCGCAGGTGCAGACTCCCATGGCCGTGCCGCCGGTGGCGCTGCAGGTTGGTTGTCCGTCGGTGGCGAGGATGATGTATTTGGGGTTGGGGTCGACGACGGTGGCCAAGTAGCTGGCACCCGCGCTGACGCCGTCGGCGGTGGGCGTCGATCCGCCCGGTGAGTTGGCGGTCATGGAGGCGGTGATGGCGCTGGCGGCATTGGGCTGTACCTTGACGTCCACCGACGTGGAGGTGCCGCAAGAGTTGTCGCTGGGAAAGGTCGAGAGGCCAAACTTGATGCTCGCCTGCAGCGAGGTCACCGTCGAGCTGATGGCCGCGGTCATCTGCGTCCACTTGCTACTCGACTGGCCGCTGACGGTATCGGACATGGAGCCCGAGCGATCGAGGACGATCAACAGATCGGGCGGCAGGCCCTTTTGCAGCATGAAGGTCTGGACGCCGCAGTTGTCGGTGCCGAGGAGGTCGGGCGTGGCGAAGGCGGGATCGGCCATGTCGCCGGTGTCGCCATTTCCATTTCCGTTCCCGTTGCCGTTTCCATTGCCGTTGCCGTTTCCACTGCCGCGATTCGGACCACAAGCGGTCAGTAGAGCGGTTCCAACCAGGGCGACGAGCAAGCTGCGCATGAAGACCTCCAACGGCATAGGTGTCACCACAGTCACATAGGGGACACTCTTTGGAGTACATGCCATTTCACCAGCAATTACAAATAGTTACAGCGACTCTCTGGTCGGACCAGTCGGACTTGACATCTATCAAAGTGATATCATATTGATGTCACCTCGCAAGACGGAGACTTTTATGAGCAAAGAAATCCTTCGGTCGGTGTCGTCAGGCGGCTCGATGGTCGTGATCCATCTGGCAGCGTTTGGTGCAGCACTGGGTCTGTCGGCGCAGGCAGCCGCGCTGGCACGGGCAAACGAGCCGGAGCCTCTGTTCATCTTTCTGGCGATCGGTCTCTTTGCCCTGGTGATGCTCGGCCTACGCGGCTTCTTCGTCGTCAACCCCAACGAGTCGCAGGTGCTACAGCTCTTTGGTCACTATGTCGGCACCGCGCGTCAGCCTGGCCTGCGCTGGACCAACCCCTTGTTCACGCGGGTCAAGGTGACGGAGCGCGTGGTCAGTCTCCAGACCGAGCACCTCAAGGTCAACGACCTCGACGGCAACCCCATCGAGATCGCCGCCATCATCGTCTGGAAAGTGACCGACACCGCCAAGGCGACCTTCGACGTCGACGATTACCGTCGCTATGTCCTCGTCCAAAGCGAGGCGGCGCTGCGTAACCTGGCCACGCGCTACTCCTACGACGGGCACGACGAAGGCCACTCGCTGCGCGGCTCGACGTCGCAGGTCGTCGAGCATCTGCAGACCGAAGTGCAAGAGCGCGTCGCGCTGGCCGGTGTCAGCATCGTCGAGGCGCGCATCAGCCATCTCGCCTATGCGCCGGAGATCGCGCAGGCCATGCTGCAGCGTCAGCAGGCGTCGGCGATCATCGCTGCCCGCCAGCGCATCGTCGACGGTGCAGTCGGCATGGTGGAGATGGCGCTCGAGCGGCTGTCGCGCAACAAGGTCGTCGAGCTCGACGAGGAGCGCAAAGCGCAGATGGTGTCCAACTTGCTCGTCGTCCTGTGTGGCGAGCGCGGCACGCAGCCGGTGATCAACACCGGCACCATCTATCAGTAGGTCGTCGTGGCCGAGCGCAAAGCGTTCCTGCTCCGTCTGGACCCTGCCGTGCTCGAGGCACTGCAGCGCTGGGCCAGCGACGACCTCCGCAGCCTCAACGCGCAAATCGACTTCCTCCTCCGCAACGCCCTCACCGACGCAGGCCGGCGTCCGAAGCCGGAGCCCGACCCCGACCAAGACTAGTACGTCTTAGGGGCAGGCCGAGCCGAGCGGCTGCACCGCCGGTACGATGGCGATGCCGGTCTTCAAGAACGACTCCAGAAAGCAGCCGTACTGATACTTGACTGCGTCGAGCTGCGTGTAGATGGCGTGCGGGTCGAAGAAGCCGTCGCCGGCGTATTGGACGATGATGCCGGTGTACGGTTTGCCGTCGACGGACTGGAGATTTTGCGTCACCGGGTAGGGCTTGATGCCGCCGAGATTTTCCAGCGTCAGGGCCGGCTGCATCGTGGGCCACACCTGATCGCCCGCTTGCTGGTGCTGGTAGGCCAGGGCCACGGCATCGTAGACCACCGTCGGGAAATAAGAGTCGCCCAGGCCGACAGGCTCGTAGATCGGTCGCGTCGGATGGTTGGCCAGTGGACGATGCGCGAGCCGTGGCATGTAGACCATCGGATCGGCTGGCTCCTCGGCGGCCTGGAACAAGACCATACCCGGATGGACGAAGGTCGGCGGATCGGTGTTGAAGAGCGAGCCGATGAGGATGTCGGCGTTGGCGATGAGCTGGGTCTGGAGAATGAAATAGCTCCAGAAGCCGCCTGCGCCCGTCGGGACGGAGGCTTTGATGCGCGGCTCGGTGGCGCTGATCATGTTGGTGTACATGCCGCCCATCGACTGGCCCTGGGCGACGAGCTTGGCCTCATCGAAGTGAAAGCTCGTGGCGGTAGCCGGGAGCTTGACTGCGGCACAGCCAGCGACGACAGCGGGCGGAATTTCCAGCTTGCGGAGAGCTTCGATGAACAGGCGCTGTTCGATGACGCCCTGACGGAACGTGTCGCGGAAAGCGGCCAGGTTGCTGAGGTTGAGGTAAGCCGTCTCGCTGGCGCCTTGGAGTCGCTCGGGGTTGACCGGCAGCGCGCTGCAGGCGTTGGCGAGGCCATGTTTGGCGTGGATGTACGCGGGGCCCTTGCCTTTGGTGAAGTCGCCGCCGGCCATCAAGACGGGGCCACGGTCGACGGCGCTCGAGCTGCTACCGCCCGAGCCGTGGAAGTAGACGACGAGCGGGAAGCCGCTGGCTGGCATCTCGCCGAACGGCAGGGTGATGCGGATGGGCGCGTCTTCGTCACGCTGTTTTTTGGGTAGGCCACCGTCGGAGAAGTCGAACAGGCCACCCGAGTCGTAGGGCGGCATGCCGGCCTGGAATTGCGGGTAGGTGACCTTGCCGACCAGCTCGCAGAAGCCGTCTTGGGTGGCGCCGTCGTCGGGATCGATGGCCAGGTTGGTGATCTGGATCGAATATTTGGCGACGAGCGCTGTGGTCAGGTCGAAGGTCTCCTGGACGACGTCGCCGGTGGTGAACACGGTGGCGCCAGCGACGTCGGTCGGCAGAATCTGGACCTTGGCGAGCGCGGTCCACAACGGCGCATACAGATCGCGCGCGGCGGCACCGTTCTTTCCCGACGGGGTCCGGCCGGCGGCCAGATCGGCGAAAGCCGGCGGCACATCGAGCGGCGTGGTCCCGAGGGAGCGCTTGACCACGAAGGCATAACGGCGCTTTGGGGCCAAGACAAAGCCGGGCCGCGCAGCGACGGCGAGCGTGTTGATCGGAAGATAGTCGTCGCTGACGCCGGCCTGCGCCACCGTCGGGAGGAGTCGACCTTTTTCGGGCGAGGTGTCGTCGATGTCGATGAGCAAAATGGGCGAGGTGTTGCCCGCTTCGACGAGGTCATTGACGCTGCGCGCCGGGATCGGCCCAGTGAAACGCAGATAAGCGACCGGCAACACCGGCCAGCCGACGCGCTCCATGGCCGACGTCTGCAGGCCCGCCAAGATGGGGTTGCCGTTGGGGTTGGGGAAGCCGCGCAGATCCGGATGCCCCTGGGCGTCGAGCCGCAGATCGTTGGGATAGGGCAGGTCGTAGAAATGCGCCGCCGTCGACAGATCGGCGTCGAGGTTGAAGACGAGCTGGGTGCCGGGAGGATTGTTGCAGGCAGCAGCGACTAGAACGAGCAGGCTCGCAAAACGCATGCGGCCATCATGGCATGAAATTCATCGTGCGGATTTCGGCTATTTGAGCTGCTTGCCGTCGAGGACAAAGTCGCGCTGACCGCCACGGCGGACCTCTAGGTGCAGGAGCTGCTCGGTGGGCTTGGCCTCGTCGAGAAGGACCCACAGATCGCCGTGCCAGTCGAGGCTGTCCTGGCAGCCCACGCAGCGGACTTGGAGCTTCAGCGGGCCGCGCAGCGACGACAGATGATCGGCTTCGATGCCGACCGCGCCACCTTGCATCGACGCCCGGCGGGGAACGGTGTCGCCGGGCCCGGCCCAGGAGAGCTGCAAGTTGGCGCGCGGATGGTTGGACGTGAGCGCCAGCATGACGGGCTTGGCCCAGGTGAGCACGCCGGCCTGACGCGTACGGGCGCCGAGCTGTTCGAGGAGGTCTGTGTTCTTGGAAGTCCGGGCGCCGTCGCGCAGCTTGGCCAGCATCACCGACGTCAGATGACGCGCCCAGTTGGCGGGATCGCCGGAGCCGGCCTTGGCATCGACGGCCTCGCTGATCTTCTCTTCGAGACGCAAGGCTTCGTCGGTGCGACCCGCTGCGGCGGCGGCCCGGCCAAGTAGCAAAGGCCCGATCGGATCGCTCGGCATCAGCCAGGCCAGCGTCTGATACTCGCGATAGGCATCTTCCGCGCGGGCGTGTGCCAGCAACAGATCGCCGAGCCGCCGACGGGCCCACGGATCGTAGGGCGCAAACTCGACGATCTCGGTGAAGGCGCGCGCGCCCTCGTCTGGATCGAGGAGGACCAAGAGCTCGCCGACGGCTTCGCGCGTGTCGGCATCGGCGCCTGGATCGGCGCGCAGGCTGTCGGCCACCCGACGTGCTTCGGTGGCGGCTTCGGGGAGCTCGGCACGTTTGGCCTTGGCCGCGTCGACGAGAAAGCCGAGCAAGCGCAGGCGGGGGCCGATCGCTTCGGGTGCCAGCGCCAAAAACGTGCGGACGACTTTGATCTTGGTCACGAGGTCCGTCTGCTTCTTGATGAGACTCTCCATCAGCTCCGGGGCCAGGCCACCGTCGAGGCTGAGGCCGCCGCGAACCGCTGCGACATCGGCCGCCGTCCGCACTGCGCGCAAGATCTCCCGACGCAGATAGGCCTGCACGTCGGGGGCGCGGTTGAAGCGATGGTAGAGATCTACCTGATACAGCGTCGGGCCGACATGGCGACGGGCCAGATCGAGGAGCGCTTTTTTGTCGAGCCAGGTCTTGAGCTCGCACGCGCGACCGGCCTCGCGCCAGACGGCCATCGCGCCTTCGACGCCAGGGTTGGAGCCGAGCCGCTCACGCCAGAGCTGACGGCGGGTGGCCAGATATTGCGTCGACGCCTGTGAGCAGCGACGGCCGGCCCCGAGGCGCGAGTCTTCGGCCTCGAAGGTCCAGTCAGCGACGATGTCGTGGATCTTCACGTCGGGTGGCGGCGGCAAACGGATCGCCCGGATGCCACGCACCATGCAGGCCTCGACCTCCGGATCGCGCAGCGTCGACGAGCTGACCTGTGCCGCCTGGACTTCACCAGCGAGGCCAATCTTGACCTTGAGCTCGACGCGGCCCGACAGCTCGGGGTGCGAGGCGGCCTTGCGGTCGTAACAGACCCGCACGCCTTCGTCGCGCTGCTGCAGCAGGCTCACGTAGAGCGGGCCGACATCGGCGCCGCCCCCACCGCGCGACTGCGCAGCCTCGAAGGCGATGGGCCCGTCACCGACGGTGGCGTCGTCGGGGCGAAAGGAGCTCTGCGGCGCTTCGATGGGGATGTAGGCTGACATCGAGCCAGAGATCGGCAACAGCGCCGAAAACGGCGTCACCAGGCCAAAGTGCGTGCCCACTTCGACCAACGCCTCGCGTCCGGCAAATCGCGACAACAGACTGTCGAGACGGCCGCGGGCCCAGCGACGGCGGAGATCGCCGCGGGTGTCGGCCGTGGCGGAGGCGAGCTTCACTTCTTCGGTGAAGCGCTTGCCGTCGCGAAGACCGGTCAGCACGACGCGGGTCGGATTGCCGCCAGTGCCGCGCAGACGGCCGACGATGGTGAGCGGCTGGCCGGCGGCGAGGGTCATTGGGCCCTGGGGATAGGCGACGTCGATCGACGCGCCGAGATCGAGCTTCACGTCGCGCAGCGTCGGCTGGGCGGCCGCGCCGAGGATGCGATAGGCGGCGTGGGCGGCGTCGGGACGATCTTCGACGGTGAGCGCGATGCCGCCCGTGCCGAGCGAGTCGAGGACACCGCGGTCGGAGTCGCTGCCGATGCCGACGGTGAAGATGCGCGGCAGGGTCCCTAGATGCGCCAACGTCTCGGCCAAGGCGGCCGGCGTGAGCGCGCCCAGCGTCGGGCGGCCATCGCCGATGTAGAGCACCACGCCTTCGCCGGCCGGTAAGAGCTTGGCGGCTTGGGTCAGCGAGGTGCCGAGATCGGTGGCGCCGCCGGGCGCAGTGCGGGCCAGTCCTTCGAGGAGGGCCTCGGTGCGGGCGGCGTCGACGGGCAAAAGACCGGCCGCTCCCACTGGACGCGCCTCGGTGGATGCGGTCATGACTGCGACCTTGTCCCGCGTGGTCAACTGGCGTAGCACGGCGTCGACGACGGCGCGTTCCAGATCGAGCCGGCCGGGATCAGTGGCCGCCGAGGCGTCGACGACGATGACCAGCTGCAGCGACGACGGCGCTGGTCCAAACGGCGGATCGATCTGGGTCAATACATAGCCGCGGCCAATGTCACCCGGGCCCGCCGGCTCGGTGTACAGATGGGTCTTGGGCGCGTCTTTGCCGTCGAGTAGATCGAGTGCGAAGTCGGCGCGCGGACGGAAGTCGCTCTTGCGCAAGACGATCTTGTGGGCCTCGATGCGTGCGCCCATGCCGGCCTCGAGCCCGCCCGCCTGGGCGCGATCGGTGTCGACCTCGAGTGAGAACTCGCCGAGCAACGGTGGGTTGGCGCCGCCCATGGCGTAGGTCCAGGTGCGGCGGTTTCCTCGACGGGAGAGCCACTCCATGTAGCGCACGCGGACCAGCTCGGTCTTGCCCGGCTGGAGCTGCATGATGCGGCCACGATAGCGATCGGTGCTGGCCCATTCGAGTGCCTGACCAGCCGCCCCGCGGGCGTCGACAGCGACGGCGCGCGGGCTGGTCGCCCACATCGAGTTGCCGTCGCCATCGCCTTCACGGGCGTCGTAGGCGATCAAGATGGCGCCTGGCGGCAGGCGCAAGGTGTAGACGCCCTCCACGGCTTCGGAGCGGGGGTTGAAGAAGACCTGCTCCACGTCGGTGACCACGCGGTCGCCTTCGATGGTGGCGCGAACGTCGTGGCGGCGCAGGATGAGTGGGGCACGCGCGGCGCCGATCTCGTCGCTGCGACGCGCAGAGAGCTGACCCACCCCGGCCGGTTCGAGCGCGCGCGGAGGGCCCGGCTCGGCAAGGCCGCCGGTCCAGTCATCCCAGCGTGACTCGGGCTCTTCTTTGACGATGCCGTTGCCATCGATCTGGACCGACATGCCCTCCTCCAGCCGATTGGAGGTCTTGGCGGCATAAGTCAGCTGACCGCTGACGCAATAGGCGCTCGCGCCTTTCTGATTGAGCTCGACGGCAAATCCCGCCTGCGCCGCGCTCAAGGTGCCGCCGGGTACCGCGACCACCAACGACTCGGCCTGACGCGCGTCGACCCAGATGCGGCCAGCGAGCAACGTGACCTGCGTGGCCTGGATGCGTACCCGGCTCTTGGCGTCGATCAGCAACCACGAGCCACCGTCGAGACGTACACTGGCACGACCGTCGGCCGGGGTGGCCAGCTCACTGCCATCTTCGATGCGGCGCGAGCCCGACAGCGGCTCCGCCTTGAACTTGTCACGTACCAGCTCCACCCCCGGTCGGGCCGATTCGGCCAACCCTACCGTCGGTGCTGGCGGTGCCGGCTTGGCGCAGGAAGCAACCAACAACACGAGAAGTAGGCGCTTCACTTGAGCACCTCCGCCTTGCGATCAGGCGTGATGCGCACCTTGATCGGCTGGCCTTGCGGGCCGAGCTCGAGCGGCAACAGCTTCGACGCTTCGGTCTTCTGGCCCTCGTCCCAGATCACGAGGAGCTGTGCGGTGTAGCGCAGGCTGGCCTGGGGGTTCGAGCGGCGAATCTCGACGGTGGCGTCGCCTTGCAGCGCCTCGCGACTCGACACGCCGCTGAGACCAAACTCGGGCGCGAGCTCTGTGGGTCCACTTTGGATATTGCCCGGCAGCGTCGCCGACAGCTCGCAATCCGCCTCGGGATGCGCCCACAATAGATAGACGCGGAACGGGCGCGCATCGGCCAACACATTGGCGCGACGGGTGCGACCCCAGACGCGGGCCAGCTCGGCATCGTCATGCTTGTCACGCGCTTCTTGACGGAGGAACAACAGGCGCACCGACGACCACCAGCGCGCCACCTTGGCCACGCCGGTCTCGGAGCCTGGCTCGGTGCCTTCCGCAGCGCGCTGTTCGAGTCGCAGTGCCTCGTCGGTGCGACCGGCGCCGGCAGCCGCCGAGGCCAACAGCACCAACACCGACGGATCGTTGGGCAGTAGCTCCGACAGCGTCTGGTACTGGCGATAGGCCTCTTCGTACCAGCCGTGCGCGCGATAGAGATCGCCGAGACGACGACGGGCCTGCGGATCTTTGGGCGCAAACTCGACGATCTCCGAGAACGCACGGCGGGCACCTGGCTCGTCGTTGTGACGCGCCAGCAGCTCACCGACGAGCGTACGCGCCTGCGCATCGGCATACGGATCCGTGCGCACCTCGTCGGCGAGGCGCAGCGCATCCTCGAGACGGCCGGCTTGCTCGTAGGCCTCCATGCGGAGGAGCCGCAGCCGCGGCTGTTGCGGCCACTTGGCGGCGAGCTGATCGAGGACGGCCAGGCGCGCGGTCGGCGTGGCCGCCTTGGCCACCAGCGACTGCGCCACCGACCAGCCGGCGTCTTCGCCGACGCCGAGGCCGTCGACCACCGTGCGCAGATCGGCCGCAGTCTTGACCAGACCCAAGATCGCGCGGCGCATGAAGTCCTGCGCGCCGTCGTCGTCGGAGAAGCGGTTGTAGAGCTGCACCAAGCGCGGCGCGGCGTGGACCGAGGTCAGCATCGACAGCAACAGCGCCCGGCGATCGCCCCAGGTCTTGAGCTCGCAGCCGGCCAGCGCGTCCTGCCAGACTTCCATGGCGCCGTCGACGCCGCCGTGTACGGTCAGGCGTTCTTTCCACAGTGAGCGGCGATCTTCCGACGACAACGCGGCTGCAGGAGAGCAACGCAGGGCGCGGTGGCCGTAAATGCTGATGCGGATGAGCAGGCGATCACGACCACTGTCGCCGTCATCGCCGCGACGCTCGCTCTTGAGGCTGCTGCGGCCGAACACACTGGCCAGGTTCTGGCCCGAGCTGCCGTGCAACGCGCCGAGCAGGCCGTTGTCGGCGGAGCTCTTCTTGTTGGGCTGCTTCTCTTGCGCGCCTCCCAAGGCATAGAACCCGGCTTTGTTCTTGCCGCCCTTGCCGCTGCCCGATCCCATGCCGTAGCCGGGTGATGGCTTGGCCGCTGCTGGCGGCGACGAGTCCAACAGGTTATCGAGATCTTTGGCATTGCCCCGCCCGCCGATACTCCCGATTCGCCGTTGCTGATCGGGTGCTTCTTCCTTGCTCTTGTCCCTTGGGCCCGCCAGGCCCCCAGCCGCGCCACTTCGGTCGAAGCGCCCGTCGACGGTTGCCTCGGGGGCGTTCGCCGCCACCTTGGCGTCTTCATCCTCGGCATGATAGCCGGCCGATTTGGCACGGGTGGTCGGTGCGGCCATCGGCTCTGCCGCCGGCACGGTGGGCGCGGGCTGGGCCGTGGTGGTGTCGGCCGAAGGCGCTACCATTTCTCCGGCGCTGGGAGTCCCCACCGGCAGACTGACTGGCGACGGCGGCGGCGCCTCAGAACGCGACATGGGCGCCGATTTGTACGAGCAACCCGCCGAGCGCACCTCGGGCATGGCCGCTTCCAGCAGGCTCAGCTCGCCTGCCGACGGCACGTAGAACGACGTAAACGGCGTGATCAGGTTCTGGCGGGTGCCGAGCTCGGCCACTTCCTCGGCCGAAGCGCCGTCGGCGAGCAGCTGCCGCAAGCGCTCCGACGCCCAACGCAGCCGCAGATCATCGTCGACACCGACATTGTGCGTGTCCACCTCCCAGGTGCCGGTCCAGGGCTTGCCAAACAGATGTCCGGTCAACGTCACCGACTTGGGCACCCCGGCGCGCACACGCCCCAGCACCTCGAGGGCCTCGCCTTCCACGACGGTCACGGCCCGGCGCGGATAGACGCGATCCAGACCCGAGCCGAGGTCGACCGTGACGCGATCGACCGCCCGTCGCTGGGCATGCCCGATGATGCGCAAGGCCGCGCCCGCTGCTGCACCGCGATCACCAACTCTCAACGAAAGACCCGCACCAGCAGTCAACGATTCCAACAGTCCCAGATCCGACTCATCGCCGATGGCCACGCCATACAAGCGCAACGGCGCCGGCAGGCGATCGAGCCGCTCACGCAGGGTCTTCAGATCCAGCTCACCGACGGTAGGCATGGCATCGCCGACATAGATCACCACCCCACGCCGGGTCGGATCGAGCATCGCCGCCGCCGCGGTCAACACCGCGCCCAGATCGGTCGCGCCACCGACCCCTTGCCGCGCCAGACCGTCGAGCATGGTGTCGAGCGACGCCCGCGCCGCCGACACCAGCTCCGGCTTACCCGCCCCCGGCCGTCGCAGCTCCAGATCCGCACCCAGCACCGCCACCCGATCTTTGGCGTCGAGATGCCTGAGCAAGGCTTCCACGGTGGTCCGCGCCAATTGCAAATGAGTTGCATCTGTCCCCGCCGACACGTCGGTGAGCACGATGACGTCGAGCGGCGCGCGCTCGGTCACCGCCTCACGCAACAGCGGCACCACGCGCAGCAGATAATAGTCGTCCTCACCGCGCGTGATCCGGCCCATGACCCGATGCTGGGCCCGATAGCCACGCGCAGCCTTGGCCGAGCGCGCCGGCCCCACGAGATCGACCACGAAGTCGGAAGTGGGACGGAAATCGGTGCGCGCCAGGATCACTTTTTGACCCTCGATGCGGGCCGACAACCCCGCGCGCAGCGTCTTGGCGCCCGCCTGCGCAGCGTCGATCTCCACGTCCAGCTCTTCCAGCAGCGGGACGTCCGATCCACCGCCGGCCATGGGATAGCGATAGGAGCGCGTCGAGTCCGGCCCACTCGGGGTCAGCCACTCCGAATACTCGACGAGGATCTTGCGGGTGGCGCCGGCTGGAATCGGATAGATGCGTGCGCGGAAGCTGCCGGGGGCCTCCCACTCGAGGAGTGCCGGGTCCAGCGTCGAGCCTTCATAGACCTGCGCCTGGTATTGCTTGCGTGCGGTCTCACGCTCTTTGACATAGCCGTCGGCCCAGCGCCCGTCGCGATCGATGGCGAAGCGACGCAAGATGGCACCCTCGGGGATGCGCACGCGATAGAGGCCCTCGAGCGTGTCCGAGGCTGGGTTGAAGAAGGTCTGCACCACGCGGGTGACGGCCTCGTCGTCCTCGATGCGGGCGCGGACCTCGAGGCGGGTGATGGCCAGGGGAAAGCGCGCCTCGCCGAGCGAGCCCGGCTTGCGGGCGCCGATCTCGCCAAAACCACGGCGTGGCGGGCCGCCAGCCTCGGGCCAGCCGAGCCCGCCGGTCCAGTCGTCCCACAGGACCGCGGCTGAGACTTTAGGAGCTCCGGCAGCAAACACGGCTTCTTCGCCGGCATGGATCTCGGCCTTGCTACCGTCGCTGCGGCTCCAGGCAACCACGCCGCGCGCGACATACAAATGAACGCCGTCGCCTTGGCGCAGCTCGAATGCGCCGGTGCGTACATCGAGGGTGACGTCGCCGACATGCAAGCGCGCTGGTGCCTGGGCCTCGGCAAACACCCGGCCAGAGGTCAGCTTGACGCCGTCATCCTCGACGACGAGCTGGGTCCCTTTGGCACTGCCGTCGATGAGGAGGCGCAGCGTGTTGTCGTGGCGCAGCCACGCGCGACCGCCCTCGCCGACCGCCACCTCGCCGCCGCCGCCGACGCGCTCGGTGCCCGCGATCGCGCGTCCGCCGAGGGTGACGGAGGGTCGCAATACCTCGACCTCCGCCGTCGTCGCTGGACCTGCCCCGGTGCCTCCCGTGCAACCCCCAGCACACCCCACCACGACCAAGCACAACCCGGCAAACGGCACGCGCATCGAGACCATCCAGCCCTCCGACCTCTCCACTACGCACGGCGAGGGGTTTCGATCTTACACCCACACACAGACCCGACATACTCCCGAGGAGCACATCGGGTATGCTGCCGCCCCATGCGGAAGCTCCCCGTGTTCCTCGTCGCCGGCGCCGCCGCGCTGGCCACGTTGTCGCTGCAGCTCGGTATTCGCCCCACCGCCTCGGTGTCACCGTCTCGTGCGGCGCCGCCAAAGCCGCTCATGCCCTTGCCGCGCTTGTCGCCCGAAGGCGTGGTGGCCTTCGAGATCCTCGACGCTGCCACCGGCGAGCGCATCCCGGGCAAGCTCACCTTCGTCGGCATCCTCGGCACGCCGGATCCGCTGCTCACGCACGGCGACATCGGCCGCGAAGACGAAGGCGGCATCTCCGCCTACAACCGTACCTACACCATCGCCGGCGTCGGTGCCGTGCGGGTCCCTCATGGCGCCTACGACATCTACGTCAGCCGCGGCCTCGAATGGGACCGTTATGTGGCGCGCAATGTTCGGCTCGACGCGCGCGGCTTCGAGCTCAGGGCGCCCTTGCGTCGCGCGTTCGAGACGCCGGGCTGGATCTCCGCCGATTTTCACGTCCACGCAGCCAAGAGCTCTGACTCCCGCGTGCCGATGATCGATCGCGTGTACGAGTTTGCCGCCGATGGTGTGGAGATGATCGTGTCCACCGATCACAACGTGCTCTCCGACTACGCGCCCTACATCGCCGAGGCTGGCGCCGGAAAATATCTGCACAGCGCCATCGGCGACGAGCTCACCAGCAACGGCTGGGGACACTTTGGCGCCTTCCCGCTGCCCGAAGATCTGGAAGCGCCCGGCGGCGGATCGGTGTTGCTGCGCGGTCGCAACGCGCACGACTTTTTCCGTGACATCCGCGCCATCGCGCCCGACGCCGTCATCGACATTCACCACCCGCGCATCGACCAGGAGATCGGTTACTTCAACCTCGGTCAGCTCGACTCCGCCAACGACGAGGCCCGACGTCCGGGCTTCTCTTACGACTTCGATGCCGTCGAAGTCTTGAACGGCTATCAGGACCCGGAGCGCCGCTCTGTGGATCGCAACATCGAGGACTGGTTCTCGCTCATCGAGCACGGCCATCTGGTCACAGCGACGGGAAACTCCGACAGCCATCACCTGAAGCTCAACATCGGCGGCTTTCCACGTAACTACGTCGCCGTCGCTGAAGATCGCCCGGCTGCGCTCAAGTCGATTGAGGTCGCCCGTGCCGTCAAAGGCCATCATTCGTTCTTCACCACCGGGCCTTTCGTCGACCTGCGCGTCAACCGCGGCCGTCTTGGCGAGGTCGTCCTGGCCAAGGAGGGCAAGGCCCACGTCGAGATCGATGTCTCTGCCGCACCCTGGGTGGCAGTGAGCGAAGTGCGCGTCTATCTCGATGGTAAAGAGAAAGAACGCTTTGCCGTGCCGCCGTCGAGCGAGTCCTTGCGGTTCCACAAGACGCTCGACTGGACCCTTCAGCGCGACGGTTTTGTCGTCGTGCGCGTCGACGGCGACAAGCCCATGACGCCCATCGTCGGCGACAACAAACGTTTCACCGTGTACCCGCTGGCGCTCACCAACCCCGTGTTCCTCGACGTCGACGGCAACGGCGCATTCGACGCGCCCAAGCGCAGCAAAGTGGAGCGCAAAAAATGAAGTCGGCTAGACAGTGGGCAGAACGGCAACGGCAGCTCGACGTCGAGCGGGCCGATCGCAAGCCGACCCTGTTGCCATCGCGGCGCGAGCGCTTGTCGGCATCGTCGCTGGGCTTTCTGCGTGGCTCGGCTCGCCTCTATTACGAGATCCTCGCCGAGCACCCTGATCTGGCGGCCGGGCCCGACGGATCCGGCTGGCTGTGCGGCGATCTCCACGTCGAGAACTTTGGCGCGTTTCGCATCTCGTCTCTCGACGAAGAACAGACCGGCTCGCAGGTCACCTTCGACATCAATGACTTCGACGATGCCGCCGAGGGACCTTGGCACATCGATCTGTTGCGCCTGTGCACCAGCGCGCTCCTCGGTCTGTCCGATCGCGGCCATCACGGTCGTGATGCGCTCGCCATCGTACGCGGCCTGCTCCTCGCATATCGCGACAGCCTCGACGGCGGCGCCCTGCCACCCACGCCGCCCACCCTCGGCAAGCTCCTCGACAAGGTCGCAAGCCGCACCCGCCAGCAGCTCCTCGAAGGCCGGACCACCGTCGAGCACGGCGCCCGCAAGTTCCAGCGCGGCCCACGCTACACCGATCTACCGAACGAGCTCGACGCCGGCGCCCGCGCCGCCTTCGCCCTCTATGTCGCCGCGCTCCCCGCAGCCGAGCGCGCCCATCCAGACGCCTTCACCGTCGAAGATCTGGCCTGGCGCATCGCCGGCACCGGCAGCCTCGGCTGTCTGCGCATCGCGGTGCTGAGCCGCGGCAAAGGCCACGGCAACAACTGGATCTTCGACCTCAAAGAGCAAGGCGAGCCGTCCTTCGCCGCGCTGGGCCCGACCCCATCCTCGTCGCTGGTGCCAGCCGTGCGCGTCTCCGCAGCGCTGCACGCCTGCCTCGCCTGCCCGCCGCGCATGGTGACCGCCACCACCATGCCCCTCGACGGTGGCACGCTCTCCATGCTGGGCCGTCGCCTGGCGCCACAAGAAGACAAGCTAGCCTTTGCCCAGCTCGATCTGCACGCCGCCCCAGTGCTCCTGGCCTACTACGGCGCGCTCACCGCCGCCATGCATCTCCGCGGCAGCAAATCCCGTCCCACCCGCTGGACCGACACCGACCTCGACGACATCTTGCACCGAGCCATCGAGCTCGCCGGTCTACACCACTCCATCTTCCTGGCTTACTGCTCCGCCGATCAGCACTGATCGCGACGGTGGTTGTGCGCGACCGCTTCCGTTTTCACAGGAGACGGAAGCGGGAGTTAGGAGCAGATCGAAATGGGTTGGACCCCGTTTGCAACGTCGGTTGGATTTGTATCACCGACGACCAAAGCACAGACCGCCGAATCAAATTCCAGAAACTCTGTCTCCCACCTCCCGCTTCCGTCTCCTGTGAAAACGGAAGCGTTTCGAATCATCAACGCCGTTTATTTGAGCAACCCAGCCTGACGCAAGAGCTGCCCGTCGATCTCGCGTTCGACGCTGCGGATTTGGCCAGCGTCGCCGATGAACATGGCGAGCGGCTTCCAGACGGCGGGCTCGTGCGGCAAAGCCAGGCATTCGCGCGCCAGGAGGCGGGCGGCTTCGCGCTTCCAGCCGGCGTTGTTGCGGGCGGCGGCGAGGCTCTCGGTCCAGCAGCCGAGGTCGTTGCCGAAGGCGGTGACGAAGTCGTGCAAGATCTGCAGCGGCTCGACGGCGCGATGGGTCGATTGGGCCGCAGCGACGACAGCGCGGGCGCGGGCGCCGTAGCGCCACAGGCGATCTTGTTCGTAGAGACGGTCGACGCGCTCGAGCGATACCGGGCGCTGATGGAACAAGGTGCCGAGGTGGGCGCGCACCACGACCAGCCGCGCCGACGGAGACGGCAGCTCACGTGCCCTCGACTTCAAGTTCGCTTCAAGGAGGGTGTAGGCCTTGTTGGCGTCGCCGAGCGCCTGCCAGGTGCGATAGACGAGATACTCGGCCGCATCGTGAAGCTGCGCTGGCGGAAGATCGCCGCGCTGGATGGCATCGCCTGGCAGACGATCCGGCGACCCCGCGTCGAAATAGGCTTCGCACAGCTCCATCACCGAGCTGCGATCGCCGAGCACGCGCACCAAAAAATCCCAATACAGCGACGACAGCGTCGGCAAATGCGCGTAGTGCAACATGCGCGCATAGCTGCGCAGGCTGTCCTGGCTCTGCGGCCGGCGCAGCAGCGGATCATGCCGACGCTCGAGCTCGGAGAACGACGCCAGCCGCTGTTCGAGCGCCCAGGCCATGAGCTGCACGTCGGAGACGCGCTCGATGGCGCGCGCACCCGACCAGCGCGGCAACACCTCCGCCGCCGGATGCGTCCCGAGCTCGAGCCCACCGCGTCCAGGATCGGGCAAGATCGACTTGAGCGGCCGCGCCAAACGCCGCAGCTCGTCGACAAAGGGATCGCCAGGAGGCAACAGCGCATGGTTCAGCGTGTCCCACGCCACCAAGCCCGCTTCGAGTGGCTGCTCCGCCAACCCCGCCAACAGCTCGCGCACCAGCGCCGGATCGAGCCCGCGCCGCACCAGCTGCGGCAAGATGGTGATCGGCTCCTGGGCCGCTGGCGAGCCCAGTCGTGGATCCACTGGCACCCGCGTATCGAAGTCGGCAAACACCTCCGCAGCGTCGGTGCCTTCGGCACGCCGCAAGAGCTCGGCCAGCTCGACCAGGCCTTGTGCAGCCGCACACGCAGCCAGCTCGACCAATCCGCTCATGATCGCCTTTCCCGCCCAGGCGGCAATTTCAAGCACACCTGCGTGCCTTTGCCGGGCTGGCTGTCGACGGTGATTTCGCCACGCATCGCCGACACCACGTCGCGACAGATCGACAAACCCAACCCCAGGCTCATCCCGCGCCGCGTCGACACCATGGGATCGAAGATATGCGGCAACACCTCGGGATCGATGCCTTGCCCGCTGTCCGAAATGGTGACCACGGCGCAGTTGTCGTCGCTGGTGCCGCTGCGCACGTCGATGAAATGAGCCTCGGGGGCGCCATGCGGAATGCTCAGCGCCGCATTGACCAGCAGATCCACGAACACGCGCGACAGCTGACGCGGGCTGCACCACACACGCGGCGTCGGGTCGAGCGTCTTACGCAGCGAAGCACGCTCGGCGACCTGACCGAGCGCGATCTGGATCGCTAGATTTACCGTATGCGCCACGTCGACCTCGGCCTCGAGCTCTTGATCCACGGCCGCGAGGCCACGCAGATAGCGTGAAAACGACAGCACCTTGTCGGCGCTGCGCTCACTGCCGCGCAAGGCTTCGTCGACCGACGCCGCCGTCGCTGCGTCCGATGCCGCCCGCTGCCGAACCAGATGCCCGAGGCGCGGCAGCCGCTCGCCGAGCTGGGCCAGGCTGCCCGACAACCGATTCATGACATCGCCACTATCGGTCGAGCGTACCGGCAATGCAGGCGGTGGCGGCGCCGCGGCCACCTCACGCAACAGCTCCATCAACTGCGGCAGATCGAGCGGCAAGCGCAGCTCGCCCGACAACGCCAGCGGCCGGCTCATCGACAGCGGCGTGGTCGTCGGCAAGATACCCACCACCGGCACCTTGTCCAGCCGTCGCCGTCGCTGTTCGGCGCGAAAATCTTCCATCACCGGCAGCGGCACGTCGAGCAGCACCACATCGGGCAGCTCGGCCACCATGGCCTCGATGCCGGCGACGCCACTTTGCACGACCTCGACCGCCCACCCTTCGGTCCGCAAAAAGTCGTCGAGGATCTCGCGCAGCGTCGCGTCCGACTCGACGACGAGGACCCTGGTCAAGTTAGACGGCTCGCTCGAACGCTTGCGACAGATCTCCCTTCAGATCGTCGAGGTGCTCGATGCCGACCGAGATCCGTACCAGGCCATCGGAGATGCCGAGCTGCTGCCGCACCGACGGCGGCACGGACGCATGGGTCATGATCGCCGGATGCTCGATCAGCGACTCGACGCCGCCCAGGCTCTCGGCGCAGGCGAAGATCTGCGTCGACTTCAGAAACACCCGCGCCCGCTCCAGCGCCGACGACTTACCCGGCTTCATCACGAACGTGATCATGCCGCCCGGCCCCTTCATCTGACGCGAGGCCAGCGCATGCTGAGGGTGCGACGGCAGGCCCGGGTACACGACCTTCTCCACCGACGGATGCGCCTCGAGCCAAGGCGCCAGGGCCGTCGCATTCTCGACATGCCGCTGCATGCGGACGGCCAACGTCTTGGTCCCGCGCAGGACCAAGAAGCTGTCCATCGGCGACGGCACCGCGCCAATCGCATTCTGCAAAAACGACAGCCGCTCTTTGACTTCGTCGTCGGAAGTGAGCACCGCGCCACCCACGACGTCGGCATGGCCGTTCAGATATTTCGTCGTCGAATGCACCACCATGGTCGCGCCGAGCGCGAGCGGCTGCGTCAACATCGGCGTCGCAAACGTATTGTCGACGGCCAGCCAGACTTTGCGCTCCCGGCAGATCTGTGCGACGGCGGCGATATCACACAGCTTCAACAGTGGATTGGTGGGCGTCTCCACCCACACCAGCTTGGTGTTGGGCCGCATCGCCTCTGCAAACGCCTCAGGCTTCGTCGGGTCGACATATGTCACCTCGAGCCCGAACTGCTTCATCACCCGCTCGAAGATGCGATACGTCCCGCCATACAGATCGTCCCCAGCGACGACGTGATCGCCGGCCTTCAGCGCATGCAACACCGTCACCGTCGCTGCGCAGCCCGACGCAAAGCAGATGCCATAACGCGCGCCTTCCAGCGCGGCCAGATTGGCCTCGAGCGCGTGCCGCGTCGGATTCTGCGTCCGACTGTACTCGTAGCCGAGATGCTCGCCGGGCCCCGCCTGCACGTACGTCGACGTCAGATAGACAGGCATGGTGATGGCCCCAGTGGTCGGGTCCGGCGCCTGCCCCGCGTGGATGGCCAGCGTCTCCAGATGCTTCGACTTGATGTTCATATTACCCTCGGCGTTGAGCGAGATATTCGATGAGGTCGATCTTGGTGATGACCCCGACGAGGTCGTCGCGCTCGAGCACGCAGACGATCTTGGCCTCGTTGAAGATGGTCCGCAAAAGCTTGATCTTGGTCTCCGGCGTCACCGTCGCGTAATCAGCCTCGACGAGGCCATCGATCGGCGTCTCCATCTTGCCCGGATCTTTGAGCAAGAAATTGAGCAGATCGAGCTCCGACAACAAGCCCGACAAACGGCCGCGGTCGATGACCGGCACCTGCGAGATGCCGTGCTCTTTCATGAGGTTGATGACATTGCGTAAGCTGTCGCCGTGCTTGGCGGTGACGAGGCTCCGCTTCGGCTTGTAGGACAGCAGATCACGGACGGTGCCGAGCGGGTCTTCCTCGTCGAGAAAGCCGTTGGAACGCATCCATTCGTCGTCGAAGATCTTGGACAGATATTTCTGCGCCGAGTCGGGCAAGAGGACGACGATGTTCTTCTTCACATCGCCGAGCTGCTCGGCATACCGGATGGCGCCAGCGACGGCCGCGCCGCACGATCCGCCGCAGAAGATGCCCTCTTGGCGCACCAGCTCGCGCGTCATGTGAAAGCATTCTTTGTCGTCGACGCGCATGATGGTGTCGACGATGTCGAGGTTCATGGTCGACGGCAAAAAGTCCTCGCCGATGCCTTCGACATAGTACGAAAACGGCTTGGTCATGCGGCCGGTCTTCACATACTCGTAGTAGAGCGACCCAATCGGGTCCACGCCCACGATCTGAAAGCCGGGCTTCTTCTCTTTGAAATATTTACCGCAGCCGGAGATGGTGCCGCCGGTGCCCATGCCGGCGACGAAGACGTCCATCTCGCCGCCGGTCTGCTCCCACATCTCGGGCGCCGTCGAGGTGTAGTGCGCTTCGGGGTTGGCCGGGTTGTGATACTGGTTCGAGTGATACGAGTTCGGCGTCTCGCGCACGAGGCGCTTGGTGACCTCGTAATACGAGCGCGGATCGTCCGGCTCGACGGCAGTCGGGCAGATGACGACCTTGGCGCCGAACGCGCGCAACGCGGCGATCTTCTCGACGGACATCTTGTCCGGCATGACGAAGATGCACTTGTAGCCGCGCACCGCAGCAACGAGCGCCAGGCCGGCGCCGGTGTTGCCCGAGGTGGCCTCGATGATGGTCGACCCCGGATTCAAGAGGCCCCGTCGCTCGGCGTCCTTGATGATGGCCAGCGCCACCCGGTCCTTCATGGAGCCGCCCGGGTTCAGGAACTCCAGCTTGACGTAGATGTCGCTCTTGACGTGCGAGGCCACCTTGTTGAGCCGAACGATCGGCGTATTGCCAATCGCATCGACGACGTTGGCCCGAGCACCTTTCATCAACGACACTTACAAGTCTCCGTCGAGCTTGTCGACGTCGCCGCCAAACAGGTGCTGCATGGCCGACTGCTCGATGACGTCCTGCATGCGCGAGCCGCCATAACGGGCCACGATGCGGTCGTCGTAGTCGTCAGCGACGAGCGCCACGTCGCGTACCGAGGCCACGATCTCGTGCTCGTCCATGTCCACGCCGCCCAGGATACTGTGGCAGAACAAGACCAGATTCCCGTCGGGCGCATAGGCAAACGCACCAAAGCGCAACTGGCCGTTCAAGATCAACAACTGCCGAAACAGCGACGGCTCGGGCCGCACGTCGCACACCACCTGCGACACCAGCCGCACCACGGCCTTGTCGCTCTTGTGGTTCTTGCTGCCGATGGGCAGCACCGAGATCATGACGTAGGTCGACCCCTGCTTGATGACATACAGACGGTCTTCGACCTTGCGGAAGGCATTGCTCTTGCCGAGCGCCTTCTCGATATGAGCGCAGCTCGCGGCGACGGCGTCCATCGGAACCTCTCGGGAAGCGTGAGTGTGGAACGTGCTGGGGTAGGTTAGAAGCGAACGGCGGGCAGATGAAAGAGGAAAGTCGCAGGCTCGAGGCTGGCCTGACGGAGGCCCTCGGGAATGGCCAGGACTTGCGGCTGAACGGGCGTCTGGCGGGTCGCTTCGTCGAGCTCTTTGCCGGCCTTCACCATGGTGGCGATGCCGATGGGCCAGAGCACAACGCCGGTCAGCGTGAAGACCACGCCGAAGCCGCCCACCAGCCAGTAATAGCGACCTCCCGAGGCGACCTCGATGCCGATCATGGCGATGCCCACCACGTCGAGCACCAGGCCGGAGACGAGTAGGCCGATGCCGCTGCCGCGTTTTTTCTTGGCGTTTTCGATGCGCTGTTGCGGCGACAGCACCGGCACCTGATACACGAACTGCGGCTGCTGCTGCGGGTAGTAGTACGGCTGGCCGGGCTGCGGCTGCTGTTGGTAGTAGTAGTTGTATTGCGGATTCTGCGGCGGCGGCGGCTGGATCTCTTGCTGCGGCGGCGGCTGGCGCACACCCGGCGCCACGTCGCTGCGCGAGCGCAGACTGGCGATACGCGTCTTCAAGTTATCCTGAAACTGCTGCTCTTGCGGATTCTGCGGCGTCCCGGTCAAGGTCAGGTAGCGCTCGAACGCAGCGACGGCATCGCGGTTGCGGCCGACGCGCTCGTAGGTCATGCCGATGTTGAACGACAGGCTCGGCGCTGGCTGGATCAAATTCGCGCGCTGAAACTGGACCAGTGCTGCGTCGTAGTCACCCCGCTCGTAGGCCGCTTTGCCGGCAGCGAAGGCTGCCTTGGCTTCGTCGAGGTTGCCCGCGTCTGCCGCGCGCGCCCAACCGAGGCCCACCACCACCGCGACCAACACGCCCACCCAGCCGCTCCGAATCCTGCCCATTTTGTCTCCTAGAGTCGCACTCTTACCACAAGATACGCCCGTCTTGGGCGACCGGCTGTGGCGCCGGTCACGGTGTGACATGCGGCAACGTTGACCGGACGAGATGGGCGCGTCACCATCCACCGATGCGCGCCAGAGCCGTCGTGGTTGCGACGCTGGCCGCGCTCGCCGTCAGTGTCGTTGGTGGCGGCTTGGCCTTGGCGCAGCCCGAGGACGAGCCGGGGTCGACGATCCGCCCGGTGCTGCCGCCGCGGCCGCCACCGCCTGAGCCGCCACCGGAACCGCCACCGCCAGATCCGTCGCCAGTCGAGACCGCCCCCGTCGAGCCGCCGCCCGTCGAGCCGCCGCCTGTCGAACCGCCGCCCGTCGAACCGCCACCTCATCTCGGCCAGCCTGACCACCGCATCCCGTTCGTCGCCGACCCGCCGCCCGCTCGTCCTCGGTCCCACGCCCTCTCGCGCAAGCTTGGCCACTCGCCACCGCTACCCTTGCAGCTCCCGCCCACCGCAGCGACGCAACCGGGGAGCCTGACCGAGCTCAAGTTAGGCGCCGCAGACCCGGCCAACCCGACGCCACTCGGCGAGCGCCAGGGCCTCGGCCTGCCCATCTTCGAGCTGCGCGTCGTCGGCAACACCAAGACCACCACCAAGACCGTCGAGTTCACCTCCCGCATCGAGCTCGGCGAGACCGCCACCCAGGAACGCCTCGATCTGGCCCGTGATTATCTCTTGTCGGTAGGCCTCTTCAAAGCCGTCTCCGTCGACTGCGAACGCACCGAAGACGGCTCGGGCGCCCGCGTCATCCTGCACGTCAAAGACAACTTCTCCTGGATCATCGCGCCTCTGTTCGCCTACGCGCCCAACAACATCGGCGGCGGCATCGGCTTTGCCGAGAGCAACCTCTTCGGTCACAACAAGAAGCTGCTCCTCCTCGGCGAATACACCACCGCCGAGAAATATGTCCTCCTCGCCTACCTCGACCCCAACATTCGCTACAGCCGCTTTTACTGGCGTGTCGACTTTCTGGTCCGCCGCGACAACATTCGCGAGTTCGCGCGCGGCTGGGACGGCAACCCGCGCATCTCACGCGCCACCGACGTGGACACGTTCGGCGCCGGCGCCATGGTCGGGGTCAACATGCTGCGCGTCTTGCGCTTCGATATCCGTCTGAAAACTTACTACGACAACGTTCAGACGCCGAGCTGCTTCAACACCATCAACCAGGACGGCTCGGGCACCGCCGACGTCGTCGCCGCGCAAGGCAGGTGCCGCGCGCCGTCGTCGTCGGGCTGGGACAACACCCTCAACTTCAATCTGACCTTCGACAACCGCACCAAGGTCTATGGCGTGCAACGCGGCCTCAAAATCTGGGCCAACTACCAGTACGGCGCACGCTGGCTCGGCGACAACTGGGACTACCATTTGCTGTCGCTGGGGACCCTGGTTGCGCTGCGCTTTTTCAAGGAGCACAACCTGCTCTTGCACTTCAACGCCGACGTCTTCTTCGACCCGCCGTTCAAGCTCGAGGTCGAGGTCGGCGGACAGGAGACCGCGCGCGGCTACGTCTACCGCCAGTATCGCGGCGACACGTCGCTGCGTGGCTCCATCGAATACGTCGTGCCCGTCTTCAAGATCAAAGGCTTTTCACTGCGCGCGCTCGGCTTTTACGACACCAGCCTCACCTGGTTCCGCGATCTGCCGGGTCAGGACGGCCCGCTCTCGCGCATGATCCGTCACGGCGACGGGTTTCGCGACTACCTGCCCGACACGCCGTCGGGCGTCGTGCGCGATTCCTGGCGTAACGGCATCGGCGCTGGCGTCCGACTCTATTTGCGCGGCGTCATCTTGCCGCTGGTCGGCGTCGACGTGGGCTACGGCTTCGAGTCGAGCTCGGTCCAGGTCTACCTGGCAGTCGGCTCCAACCTCGACTGACGTAGGTAGACAGATAGTGCTAGGCTGTGCGCGGCGATGCGGTTCTGTCCGTTCTGTGGTCATGACAACAGCGACGACGCCGTCGAGTGCGCGAGCTGCGGCAAGCGGCTGCCGGCGGCCCGTCCGGCGCCGCAACGCACGCCGTTGCCACCACCGGTCAAGCGCGATCCCAAGCCGCTGCCGCCGCGCCCGTTAGAGCTCGAAAAGGAGCCTGCCCCAGCGCCCGTCGTGGCCAAGCACGAGCCCTTTCCCTTCGCTGCCAAAGCCCCAATTGCTGAGCCGGCCAAGGCGCCGATCACGCAACCGGGCCTCGCCCCACCCGCGCCGAAGCCCGCGCCGCCGTCAGTGGCCGAACGTCCGTCCACGCTGCTCGGCTTCAAAGCGCCACCGACACCCAGGCGATCTCTCTTCGATGAATCGCCGGAGTCGACAGACGGCGAAAACAGTGACGCCAGCGACGGGGGAGCCACATGCGCGCCCGAGGCCGAGCTCCCACCGGCGCCCACCGCACGCAACGACGCCCCGGTCGAAGTCGCGGTCACGCTCACCCCCAGGCCCGCGCCGAAGCCGGCGCCCAAGCCCGAAACCAACCCCAACGCGCTCGCAACCACAGATGCAAATACCGACGGCAACACCGCGCTGGCAGCACCCGATCTGCCACCGATGCCGCCCACGCCGTCGACGACCAACCTCCTCAACGCCGTCCAATATCTCTGGCCGCTATGGCGCGCCCAACGCGCCCGTCGTCGCGCCCAGGAAGCCATCCGCACGGAGCTCATCGCGGACCAGCACATCCTCGACAAGATCTTGCGCGAGCTCGGCAAGACCGCCCGCGAGGTCAACGTCGATCTCCCCGCCATCGCCGACGAGATGGCCCGCGTCAAAGCCTGCGAAACCACCGTCTCCCAGGCCGAGGTCGACCTCGCCGAGCTGACCAAGAAGATCGACGCCGAGACCACCCGCTTCGACGCCGAGAGTAACGAGCGGGCCCGACTGCTCAGCGGTCTCGAAGGCGAGCTGGCCGAGCGCGAAGCCGAAGGCAAAGCGCGGGCCTCCGAGCGCGCCCAGCACCTCGCCGAACGCGACCGCCTCGACATGCTCATCCGCGAGGCCGAGCGCCGCGCCTCGGCGCTCGATCAAAAAGCGCAGCGCGCCGACGTCACCCCGGCCGACAAGGGCGGCGGCCCGCACACCGCCGCCAACGCCCGCGCGCAAGCCGAGCTCCTGCGCAAAGAAGCCACCTCCCACATCGGCCCCCGCGACGACGCGCGTGATCGCGCCGCGGCCCTCGACGGCCCGATCAACGTCATCAGCGAACAGATCCGCGATCTCAAAGAACAGATCGGCGAACGCCGCCGCGCCGTCGCTGACGCCCAACAGACGCACGCCCACGCCATGTCGTCGCTACAAGGCGACATCACGCGCGTCGAGGACGCCCGCAGCAGCGCCGAGCGCGAGATCAGCCAACGCTTCGTCGCCGCCGGCACCCTGCTCAACTTGAAGCGCACCGTCCACCCGCGCTTTCAACCGATCTACACCCAGATCGACGATCTCAAACGCAACTTGGTTGCAAAAGAGTCCGACCTGGTCCGCCTGGAAGCCGAGCGCACTACCTTCGACCGCCCCACCGTCCAGCGCGGCCTCCTCGTCGTCGGCGGCACCTTCGCCGGCCTGGTCCTCATCGTCCTGACCCTCATCATCCTGCTCGCACGTCACTGACCAGCGGCGCGCGTCTCTCGATCTTTTTTGATGCGCAGGATGTCGGCCGCTGTCTCCTCGACGGCTTTGCCGGTGATGTCGAGGATCGGCCAGGCCGACTGCTTGCGAAAGAGGGCCTGGGCGTAGGCGATCTCCTGGCTGATATGATCGCGCTGGCCGTAGCTGGTATCGCTCGGCATGCCCAGATGTTTGAGGCGCGCCTGGCGGATCTGCGACAGCGCCTCGGCCTTGATGGTGAGCCCGAAGATCTTGTTCTGATGGATCTGAAACAGCTCGACCGGCGGCTCGATCCCCAGCACCAGCGGCACGTTGGAAACCTTGAGCCCTTTTTGCGCCAGCAGCGTCGACAGCGGCGTCTTGGACGTCCGGCTGATCCCGACCAGCACGAGGTCCGCTTTGGGCAGATTGCGCGGCTCCCGCCCGTCGTCGTTACGGACGGTGAACTCCACCGCCTCGATGCGCCGGAAATATTCGTCACCGACGGTATGCAAGAGGCCCGGCACGCCCTTAGGCTGCGCGCCGAGATAGGTCGAGAGCTTGCCCATCAACGATCCAATCAGGTCCACCGAGTCGACGTTCTCCTCGTCGCACAGCCGCCGCAGCACCTCACGATGCGCCGTCGACACCACGGTGAAGACGATGAGCGCGTGCTCCCGCTGGGCCCGCGCCACGATGTTGCGCATCTCCGCCTCGAGGCGCACGCGCGTGTACATCCGCATCTGCACCGGGACGTTGGTGAACTGCAGCAAAGCCGCGCGCACGACCTTCTCGGCCGTCTCGCCGGTGGCGTCGGAGATGACAAAGATCTGGCGAGGCTCGCTCACCCTAGGACTCTACCACCGGCAGCCGCCGAGACGGGCCGACCTCACCTCGTTGCGCCCGCCAATCGACCACCCGCGGGCACTCCGGATCAGGCAGCGCCGCGTCGCCCGACACATGGGAGGTCACGACCCGGCAGCCACCACGACATAGGGCCAGGTAGTCGCAGCTCCGGCACGGCTCGGCCGCATTGCGCCACGTTCGAAACGGCCCAAACGCGTCGCGTCGATCCCAGTAGCCGTCGAGCTCGTCGACGCGGGCCTCGATCGGCGCCGCAAACGAGCACGCCGACAACGCGCCGTTGGGCTTGCCAGCGACGAGAAGATCGCCGCCGGCACATCCATAAATCGCCAGCCAGCGCACCAGCTTCGGCGGCGGCCGGTGATGCGCCACCATCGGCGTGTAGCTGCAATCGAGATGCACGCGTAGCCGATTCTTGCGCGCCAGACCGAGGATGGTCGGCAACAGCGCCCGATGCTGCGCGTCGGTGCAGCGAAGCTGTTCGTAGACGCGCACGCCGCGCCCACTCGGCTTGAAGCGCAACAGCTCGAGCTCGTTGAGCCGCAAGCGCCGCGCGTACGCAAACAGCTCCGGCAGCGTCGAGTAGCTCGATCGGGTCACCACGGCGTTGATCCCCACATGGCGGACCACGCGCCGCAACGCCCGCAGCGCCCGGTCCGCACGCGCAAAGCCGTCGATGCCGCGCACGGCGCGATAGCCGTCTTCGCCGACGCCGTCGACGCTGACGTTGATCTGCCCAAACCGCGGCGCCAGCTCCACCACCCGCGCCAACACCGTGTCGTCATAAAGCCCACTGGTGGTCAGGTTGGGCACCACACCGACGCTGCGGGCATGGTCGACGATGTCCCCCAACCACGGCAGCAACGCCGACTCACCGCCACCGAGCGCCAGATGAAACACCCCGCGCGCGGCCAGCACGTCGATCGCTCGTTTCCACTCGACCAACCCCCACTCATGCCGCCCACCCTCGGGCGTCGCGCCGGTGTAACAGCCCTGGCAGCCGGCGTCACAGCGATTGGTCAGCTGCAGATGGGCCTCGAGCGGCGCCACCAAAGGCTCGTCGATGAGGTCGGCATGATCAGCCGAAGCAACCGCATCCACCCACAGCGGACTCTCACCATAACCAAGCCGCTTGGCCCGCACCCGATCGACAAAAACGAGCGCGCGCGGCCAGGTGAGCTGGACGATTCCGCCAAACCGTTCGTGGCGAAAGCCACGCGGCCGCGGTATGGAGCGAGGAGTGGAAGCGTTTGACGCTCTGCGGCTAAATGGCCACACGGGCACTTAGTATAGACTGGTCCGTCCAAACGGCCCTCAAACGCATGATCTTGTAAGAAATTACGAGGCCGATAACACTTTGCCCAACCACATGAGTAGAGAGGACCAAGAGGGATGACGCTGCTCACCGAGCGGCGGGAGCTTCTGGAGCGATTTCGCTCTGGGGAGCGTAAAGCCCTCGAGGAGGTCTATCGATTCTATGTGGCCGTCGTCGCAAATTTTCTCTCGCGGGGCTTCTCGTTCCAGAGCCGCGACCGAACCTTGCGCTTCGTCGGCTACTCGGAGCCGTTCGATCTCGACAATGCGTTGCAAGAGACCTTCACACGCGCCTTCAAAGAGTCGGCGCGTCGTGGCTATGACGGCATTCACTCGTACAAAAATTATCTCTTCGCCATCGCCCGCAACCTCGTCATCGACGAGACCCGCAGTCGCGAGGTGGCGATGAGCCCGTTCCTCGAAGCGCACGAAGGCATGGGCATGGAAGCGCAGGTCTATGACGGCGAAGAAGCGCCGAGCGCCGCGTCGGCCTCGGGCCCGCGCGCGTCGCATGGCGGGGCAGAGCACGATCTTTTGCGCCAGGAGCTCGGCGCCCTTTATTCGGGCTTCGTGGAAAGGCTCGAAGAACGCGACCGTATCTTCTTCAAAGCCCGCTTCGAGGAGCAGAAGTCGCAAGTCGAGTCGGGACAGGTCTGCCAGCTGTCACACATGCAGGCGCGCACCCTCGAGAAAAAGTTGCGAGAGCGGTTTTTGGCTTACATGCATCAGATGGGGTACCTCGAAGCGTACGCCACGCAAGGGACATCATCATGACCACCGACGACAAAAACTGCATCGACAAGCCCGGCCACTGGTCGGCAAAGGTCGATCAGGTCGTCACCGACAGCCTGTCCGGCAAGGACTGGGAGTCGCTGCGTGGCCACCTCAAGGCCTGTGGTCACTGCCGCGGTCAGTACAATTTCGCCATGCGCGCCGTGCGCATGCTGGCGGGTGGTCCCGACGCTGCGTTCACTCCGGCGCCAGCTGAGCTCGAGCGTATCGGCTCGGCGGTGTTGGACTTGGCCTCGGCCGAGACCAAGCCGAAGAGCCTCTTGGGCCGTCTCGGTGCCTGGCTGTCGACGCCGAGCGGCGCGGGCCTGACCATCGCGCTCGGCGCTGCGGTGGCCGTCGTCGTGATCTTGCCGTCGCTGTCGCCGACCAAGCCCGAGTTTCAGTCGCGGGGCGGCAAGGACATCGACCTCTTCTCGTCGAGTGGCACCAATCATCCGCTGCCCACGCGCCAGGCCGGCCTACGCGCATTCTGCGTCGCGGGCTCGTCGCTGTCGGCACTCGACGGCGCCACCGACGCCCGCTGCGGCAAAGACGCTCAGCTCAAGCTCACCGTCTCCAACCGCGGCAAGTTCGCCCGCCTGTTCCTGGTCGGCGTCGACGGCAAGCGCGATCTCAAGTGGTACGCGCCACACCCGCCCGACTCAGGCAGCATCACCGCACCGACGGAGACGGGCGAGACTCCGGTCGGCTCCGCCATCCGCATCGGCGTGAATCATGAGCCGGGCCCGGTGCGCATCTATGCCCTCTTCTCCGACCTGCCCGTGACCGCTGCCGACGTCGAGGCCGCCGTCGCCAAGATCCCCGCTGGACCGTTGCCAGAAAGCCTTCCCCTCGCTCGGCAGGACGTGCTACAGCGCGGCTTGTCGTTCGTGGTCGAATAGCTCAACCAATTTTTCGGGGCGGAGTGTTGGGGATGTCGGGTTTGTCGCGCACCTGGTCTGTCACGTTGGCGCTGCTGTCTGCGTCGCTGGCCTTCGGCGGAATCGCCGAAGCCCGCACCCGCACCTACGCCATCGTCATCGCCCAGAACCGCAGCCTCGACCCCGGCGTGGCACCGCTGCGCTACGCGGACGACGACGGCGTCAAGACCTGGGAGCTGTTGTCGCTGTTCGCCGACCGCTCGGCGTTGTTCGTCGTCCCCGACGAAGAAACCACCCGTCTCCATCCCGAAGCCGCCCGCGCCGCCGAGGTCCCCGAGCGCGCCTCCATCCTCAATCGGCTGCGCGCCTTCGATGTCGAGATGGCCGCCGACATCGTGCGTGGCGACGAGCCCGAGCTGTTCTTCGTCTACGCCGGCCACGGCGACGTCGACGCCGGCGGGCAAGGCTACGTCAACCTCCACGACGGCAAGCTGACCCGCGGCGACCTCTTCCGCGAGGTCATCGCGCCATCCAAAGCGCGCTTCGTCCACGTCATCATCGACGCCTGTAAGAGCTACTTCATGGTCAATTCGCGTGGTGGCAAACGCAAATGGGTCGATGATCGCGTCGATGCCACAGAAGACCGCCACAGCGACGCCAAAGTGCGCGCCTTTCTGGCCGAGGAACAGCTCGAGAATTACCCCCGCGCCGGCGTCATCGTCGCCACCTCCGGCGACCAGGAGACGCATGAGTGGTCCCGCTACCAAGGCGGCATCCTCTCTCACGAGCTGCGCTCGGGCCTCGCCGGCGCCGCCGACGTCAACGGCGACGGGCGCATCGAATATTCGGAGCTGCGCGCCTTTCTCGCCGCCGCCAATTCCCGCGTCCGCGCCCCCGAGGCCCGCGTCGAGGTCTTCTCGCGCGCCCCGGCCCTCGACCGCCACCACGCCCTCCTCGATCTGCGTAGCGCCGAGTCTCACACGCGCTTTTTGCACTTCGGCAACGCGCTGAGCGGCCGCTTTCACATCGAGGACGAGCGCGGCGTTCGGCTCTGCGATCTACACAAAGAGCGCGCGGGCACCTTCGACGTCGCCGTGTCGCCCCGCCGCACTTACTATGTCCGGCGCTCGACGCGCAGCAGCGACGGCAATTCCGACGGCAATTCCGGTGATGAAGAGGCCGAAATCCGGCCATCCGCCCAGCGCCGCATCGAGCTCTCCGAAGCCTCCTGGCACACCCGCCAAGTCGCCTCGCGCGGCGCACTCGACGAATCCTTCCGCCAGGACCTCTACAAGATCCCCTTCGGCCGCGGCTTCTACGACGGCTATGTCGCCACCTCCGGCGATGTTCCCGTCGAGGAAGGCACGTTGTTCGTGGTGAAAGAGCCAGCCCGCTCTGGCCGCCACGTCCTCCAGTTGTCCTATCTCTTCACCTCCTCGCCAGCCGGCCGCACCGGCCTCAGCCACGGCGTCGACCTACGCTACGACTACCGCGTCTGGCGCTTTGTCGATCTCGGCGTAGCGGCCCAAGTCGGCTACGGCAGCGACGGCAGCGGCCCCGCCGAACAAAGCCTCACCCGGGTGGCTCTCCTCGGCACCATCGGCGCCGAATACCAGCCCCTCTCCTGGCTTGGCCTCCGCGCCGACTTCGCTCTGGGCTGGCAGCTCTTTTCCGGCTCCATGCTCCTCGGCAACACCCGCGTCGAAGGCGCCGAAGGCCACGGCCTCCGCCTGGAGCTCACCGGCACCCTGGCCTTCAAAGTCGCCCAGCCCCTCTGGCTAGCCGTCCGAGGCGGCCTTGCCGTAGACGGCCTCTACGCCCCCAACGCCCCCTCCAGCACGGCCCCCAACGGCCTACTGGCCCTGGGCTTCCAGCTTCGTCTGTAGATCGTAATCTCCTGTTTTTAAAGGTGTTTCACGAAAGACGGGAAGATTTTGCGATCGCGTTAACACTCCGCCCACCCCACCCCGTATGTGAGGCACAAGGCAGGAGACAGGACGATGCGGACCATGCGGATGACGAACTCGATGTCGATGAAGATCGCTCTCAAGACCACCAGGACCTGCACCCCAGCGCCCAACCAGCGCAAGGGCAACTCGGTCGAAGAGACCCAGCTTTTGCGCAGCCTGTTGTCGCCGCGCACCTCTAGCGCCGTGCGCCAGACGCTGTGGGCCGACTTCGTCACCCGCTACGAGCGCCTCATCACCTCGTGCGTGCTCAAGGTTCTTCGCCGCTACGGCGCCCTCTTCTCGACGGACGACCTCGACGATCTCTGCAACGACGTCTGGGTGACCCTGCTCCGCGACGACATGAAGAAGCTCCGCCAGTACGACGCCGAGCGCGGCTTCCGCATCGCCAGCTTCATCGGCCTCGTCGCCACCAACACGACCATCGACCACCTGCGCGGCCAAAAGGCGCACACCACGCCGCTCGACCAGCTCGTCGAGGATCACGCCAGTCTGGGCATCGAATATCGCGACACCGTCGAGGATTCGGAAGAGGCCGCGTTGGCCCAGGCCGCTCTCGGCCGCTTGACCCCGGATGAGCGCGCCTTCGTCTACGAGGTCTTCCACGCCGAGCGCTCGCCGGAAGAGCTGGCCCGCCGCCTCGGGGTCACCACCAACACCATCTACAGCCGCAAGTTCAAGATTCGCGAGAAGCTGGTCAAGATCGTGAATCATCTCCAGGCGGCGTGAGCGATTTTCGTCGACTGCGAATCAAGAACGAGATGATCGGCGTGAGTAAAGTGATCGCCGCCATGCCGAACAGCAAGAACGTCACGTCGACTCCCAGCGACGACGAATTGGGGTTGTAACCCCACTTCACCGCCAGCACCCGCCCGCGCGACGCGCGATATCGTTTCCACCAACCAAACATCTCAGTAATGCGCCAAGCTGGGGTCGATCTCCGTCGCCCAGCGGTCGATGCCGCCGGCCAGAGACACCGCGGGGAGACCCGCTGCCGACAGCATCGCCGCCGCATGCAGGCTGCGCACGCCATGATGGCAATAGCAGACGACCAGCGCGCCCTCGGGAGGCTTGATTGTTGGACCCAGCGACGACAAACGATCGAGCGGCGCCAAGAGACTATCCGGCAGCTTGACGAGCTCGTGCTCCCAAGGCTGACGCACGTCGATGAGGTAGGTCGGCTCGCCTTTTTGCAGCCTCAGCTCTAATTCCCGAGGCTCAATCTCCGACGGGCGCTGCATCAATTCGACCGAATCACCGGCCGGCGCGGTGCCCCTGCTTTGGGCGCTGACTTCTGCGCGGTGGTCAAAATCTGCACGCGATCGAGGCACAGGCGCAGACGCGGCCCGTCATTGGCGGCGGCGTAGATGCCGCGCAGATTGTTCAGCATGCGCAACAAGATCTGGGTCTTACCGGCGAGCTCGTAAGCCGACTCGTCCGGCGTGCGATCTTGGCCGGTGGCCCGCGCATACAGCCGCCGCAGATCGACCGCGGTACAAGCCCGGCCGGTAAACGGGTCGATGTAGACTTTACCGTCGCCGCGCACCAGAAAATGGCCGGGAAACGACACGCCTTCGGCCGTCACTTCCAGGCGTCGTGCGACCTCCATGTGGATCACCGCCAGGCTGATGGGGATGCCGGTGCGACGGACCAACACTTCGTTGAGGAAGCTGTTGCGGGCGTCGTAGTAGTCGTCGCGGTTGCCATGAAAGCCGGCCTCGTCGTGCAGCCACCCCGACAGCGCCTCCAGCGACGGCGTGTAGCCGAGCTTGAGCCGCGCTTCGGCGGCCAAGGTGTCGAGCTCGAGCAGCGACGCCGGAATGTCCAGCGACGGGTATTCCGGCTCGGCCAACAGCAGCGCCGCGCGCCCCAGATCCAGGCTGGCCTCGTGGCGGCCCAACAGATGGGCGAACAACCTCAGATGCTCGTCGGCGGACATGTCAGGCGTCTCGTGAAAGCATATCCTATCCGCATGCCCGCTGTGGATCCCGATCACTGGCTCTATCGCCTGTCCCCGACCGATTGGCTCAAAGCCGCCGAGGTCGAGCTTGCCCGCGCCAGCGAAGCCCTCGTCAAAAAATCACACCGCGCTGGCCTCACCGGTGCCCGCCGTGCCGCCGGCATGGCCCTCAACGCCGTCCTGGCCGTCGCCCTCGACGACAGTTACGGCCGCAGCTACATGGACCACTTGAAGGCACTTGCCGTCGACAAATCAGCGACGCCGAGCGTGCACGAGGCCGCCCGCGCCCTTTTGTCGGCGCCACTCGACGCTGGCCTGGTGCAACTCGGCCCCGGCAGCACCGAGCTCGCCGACCACGCCAACACCGTGCTCGATCATGCCCGCGGCCTCGTCGCCCACACGGCCCAGGCCTAGTCTCGCGGCGCTTCCATCAGAAATGGAAGAACGAGATCAAGAGATCAAAGAGGTCCTCTTGATCTCTTGATCTCGCGCTTCCATATCTGAAAAAGCCTTACCCCAGACCTAGCCGTCGACGAACAGCGACGTCTCGAGGCTGGCGCTGAGCCCTGGGTCGTCAGCAGTGCCTTTCGCCGGCACTCGAGCTCGATCACGTAGTCCGCACCCATGGTTCCTCCTGGTCGACGACTCTACGTGCCCGCGCCAAACGTCTTGCCGCGCGGCTATTTACCGTCGCCGAGTAGGCCTGCTGGACCAGCCAGATCGCGGTAGCCGGTGGTGTGCCAGAGGTCGAGCTCTTTGGCGCGCAAGATCGGGAACGGGTGGGTGCGGTATAGCGTCAACAGGATCTTGTAGGCTTTGTTCAGCGTCGAGCGGTCGGTGTCTTCGTAAGCGCGGATCTGACGGATGAACTCCGACTGATCCATCTCTTGATGCAGCCGACTGGCGCCGCCAGCGAGCTTCATGAACGTGCGGATGCAAGGATCCATGTCCTGGACGCAAAGTAGGCCTGCGCGATCGGCCGTCAGCTCGGCTTTGCGGAACCACTCGTAGAGGCCAAGGACCAGGCCTTGCCCGAGGAGGGCCCCGATGCCGAGCGTCATTTGCCCAATCAGGCTCATGATGGCGGCGATGTTGCGCGCCAGCACCGTGTAGAGGACATGCTTGGTCTTGATGTGGCCGAGCTCGTGCGCCAGGACGAAAAAGCGCTCTTGATCGTCGAGCATGTCGACCAGGCCCGAGGTCATGACGATGAACGGCCGCGTGTGCCCGTAGGTGAACGCATTGGGCACGGGGTCGACGGTGATGTAGAGCTCCGGCTCGTCGACGCCCAAGATCTGGCAGCCCCAGGTGAGGCTTTTGTGCAGTCGCGGGAACATGTTCTTGGTCACGCGCACGTTGCCGGCGATGTTCTCGAGGTAGTAAAGCCGCTCGAAGCCGTACTCCATGACCTTCGAGACCACGAGGTCCATGCCCGGAATGCTCCGGAGCGCGTCGGTGGCCACGACGTCGTCGGGGTGCTGAAAATCAGCAGCTTCCAGATTCGGGAACGTTCTCAGCTTCCGGCGCTTGGTGTCGCTCACGACGGAGGATAGTATCCCAAACCATGAGACAGATCTGGATCACCTCGGCAGGCGCCCCCGAAGTCTTGAAAGTCCAAGAAGCGGCCGATCCAGAGGCGGGGCCCAACCAGGCGCGCGTCAGGGTGAAGGCATCGGGGATCAATTTTGCGGATCTGTCGGCTAGGCAAGGCATGTATCCCGACGCGCCCAAGATTCCTTGCGTGGTCGGCTACGAGGTGTCCGGTATCGTCGACCAGGTGGGTGCTGGCGTCGACAATGTGAAGGTCGGCGACCGCGTGTTCGCCATGCCGCGCTTCGGCGGGTACTCTGACGTCGTGGTGCTGCCGGCGACGAACATCCTGCACATGCCGGATGCGATGTCGTTCGAGGAGGCGGCGGCGTTGCCCGTCGTGTATCTGACGGCGCATCACATGATGTTCTACACGGGCTACTTGCGGGAGGGGTCGATCATCCTTCTGCACTCGGCTGCCGGCGGTGTCGGCCTCGCCGCGCTGCAGCTGGCCAAGACCAAGAAGTGCATCGTGATCGGGACCGCGTCGCCGTCGAAGCACGACTTTTTGCGGGCGGAAGGCTGTCAGTATCCCCTCGATTCGGCGCTGTCCGGCGAGGCGTTGAAGCAGGCCGTGCGCGAGGTGTTGAAGTCGATGGGCATCCCCGATGACAAGTTTCACGGCGTCGATCTGGTCCTCGATCCCGTCGGTGGGCCGTCGTGGACCGATGGCTACAACCTGCTCGGGCCGGGCGGGCGCCTGGTGGCGTTTGGGTTCAGCGCAGCGACGGCGGGCAAGACGCGCAACCTGTTCAAAGCCATCTATCGGCTGTTGCAGATGAAGTGGTGGAACCCGATGAAGCTGATGAACGACAACAAGACGATCTCCGGCGTCAACATGGGACATCTGTTCGACCGCGTGGATCTCTTGTTGCCGCAGTTCAAGGCGCTGACGGAGATGTATCTGCGTGGCGAGATCAAGCCGTATGTCGACCGCACCTTCCCGTTCTCCGAGGCTGCGGCCGCTCACCATTACATCCATGACCGGAAGGCCAAGGGCAAAGTGCTCTTGGTTCCCTGAGGCCGGTAAATGCGCGTCCTGATGACTGGGGCGTCGGGGTTGATCGGCGCCCGACTGGGGAAATTTCTCGAGGCTGAGCCCACTGCAGCGCATTCTGTGGTGCGGCTCGTGCGGCGTACGCCGAATACCGGCGAGCTGAGCTGGGATCCAGATCGCGGCGTGCTCGATGCAGCGGCGCTGGAAGGCTTCGATGCCGTGGTGCATCTGGCCGGCGAGAATGTCGGCGACGGGCGCTGGACCGACGAACGCAAGCGCCGCATCGAAGAAAGCCGGACCAAGGGCACGTCGCTGTTGGCCGATACGCTGGCGCGGTTGACGAACAAGCCGAGCGTCCTCGTGAGTGCCTCTGCCGTCGGCTATTACGGCGGGCGAGGACGTGTGGAAGACGCTGTCGACGAGAGCGCGCCGGCGGGCGACGACTTCTTGGCGCGCGTCTGCGTCGCGTGGGAGGCGGCGGCCAAGGCGGCGGTGGGCATTCGTGTGGTGCATCCGCGCTTGGCGGTGGTGCTGAGCCCCGACGGGGGCGCGCTGGCACGCATGCTGACACCGTTTCGCGCGGGGCTCGGTGGACCCATCGGCGGCGGCAAGCAGCCGTTTCCCTGGGTGACGATCGACGACGCAGTGAGTGCGCTCTGGCGACTCATCAGCGACGATAAATTTATCGGGCCGGTCAATGTCGTGGCGCCGCAGCGGGTCTCGCAGGGCGATTTTGCGCGTGCGCTCGGGCGGGTGCTGGGACGGCCGGCGTTCGTGCCGTTGCCGCGTCTGGCGGTCAAGGCGCTGTTCGGCGAGATGGGCGAGACGGTGCTCCTCGGCGGAATCGCCGCTGTTCCACGCCGACTTCTCGACGGCGGTTTTGGGTTCGGCGATCCCGACCTCGAGACCGCGCTCGGCAAGCTTCTGAAAGCCTAGCGCTTGCGCACGAGCCGCCTTGTGTTTACAAACGCAGGACAGTTTTCACCAACCAGCCCACCCAAGAGGTATTCCTCATGACCTACACCCTGCCTGAGCTCGGCTACGACTACAGTGCCCTCGAGCCGCACATCTCGGCGCGCATCATGGAGCTGCACCACTCGAAGCACCATGCGGCGTACGTCAAAGGCGCCAACACCGTCCTCGAGCAGCTCGCCGACGCGCGCGCCAAGAAGGACTTCGCCAAGCTGCCGCTCCTCGAGAAGCAGCTCGGGTTCCATGTGTCGGGCCACATCATGCACTCCATCTTTTGGAAGAACCTGTCGCCCAAGGGCGGCGGGCAGCCGACCGGTGCCCTCGCCGAGGCCATCAATCGCGATTTCGGCGATTTCGACAGCTTCAAGGCGCACTTCAATGCGGCCGCTGCCGGCGTGATGGGTTCGGGCTGGGCCGCGGTGGCCTGGGAGCCGCTCGGCAAGCGCCTCATCATCTCGCAGATCTACGATCACCAGTCGGAGTCGCCGACCGCGTCGGTGCCGATCTTGGTGATGGACGCCTGGGAGCACGCCTTTTATCTGCAGTATGTGAACGAGAAGGCCAAGTTCTTCGACGCGCTGTGGAACATCTTCAACTGGGAAGACGTCGCCGGCCGCTACGCCGCCGCACAGAAGCTTTCGCTCCACCCGTAATCAGCGTTTCAAGATCACTCCACCGTCACCGACGACGAACAGGTTGTTGGTGGCGGTTCCCCACACTTTCCAAAGATCAGATTGGACCCGGCTGTTTTCGGCCATCCAGGTCATGCCTGCGTCGAGCGAGTGCAGGATGAGGCCGCCGTCACCGACGACGAAGATCTCGGTGCTATCGGGCGACCAGACCGAGCGCAGCCGAGTGGTGGTGGGCAGGGTCATGCTTTTGACGGCGGCGCTGCCGTTGGAACGCCAGGCATGGCCCGTGTCTCCGACGAAGTAGACCGTTGCCTCGTCGCTCGAGACCCAGACGCCATAGAGGTCGGTGCTGCCGAACTTCATGCTCTTGTCCTTGAAGCTGGCGCCGCTGTCCGTCGACACGAAGGCTTGGCCACCCGAGCCGACCAACCACACCAACGTGTTGGCTCCGTCGACTGCCGCGTGCGTGGCCGGTGTCGGCGTGGCGACGGCCCAGGCGCCGCCGCCGGTGGAGGTCTCGACGACGCCGTCCCCCGACGCGACCAACGCCAGCGACGTGCGACTGCCCCACATGCCCCACAGATTCTGCGCCGTCATGGAGCTCAGCTGCGACCACACGTTGTTGCCGGTGCTGTAGTAGACGAGGCCGCCCATGCCGGCGGCATACACGTTGGAGCAGTTGTTTCCGGAGACGGCGTTGAAGGTGGCCGCGGCGCCTGGTGAGGTGGTCTTGGTCCAGGCGCCGGATTCGAGGTGCAACATGACGCCCGCGCCGACAACATGAACGTCGGTGGCGGAGCAGCCCCACAGACCGCGCAGGTTGGCGGTGGTCTGGCTCGCCTGCGGGGACCAGCGATAGCCGGCCAGATCGGCGCCGTTGAAGTCGACGGGGAGGGCCAGATCGGCGCCGGCCAGATCCACGGATAGATCGATGCCAGCCAGATCGACGCCGGACAGATCCGCGCTCTCACGCGGGCTGCCGAACCACGCCGTACAACCGGCGGCGAAGATCACCATCGGCCAAAGTCGCATCAGAACCTGACCTGGAGCGACGCCAGATCACGCGCGCGAGCCGACTTGGGGCGGGTCACAGCGACGAGGACCGCGGTCAATGCGGTGGCGGCGCCAACGGCGATCAACACGTCGGTGACGACGGCGACCGAATGTCCCTCGGAAAACAACGCTGGGTTGCAGGCGCCGAGGCTGCAGCTGTCGTCGTAGCTGCCACGACGGGAGATGGCCACACTGCCTGCTGCGGCGGCGCTGAACAACGACACCGCCGAAACGGCCATCATCGCGATGACTGCTTTGCCGCGTGGGGTCTTGAAGAACGGCGGTTGTGGAGGAGGACCGTTGAACCTGAGCGGCGGTGCCGCCACCTTGGGCGCCTCGATCAACGGCTCGACGTGTGCTGACTCTGGCGGCTTTTCGGTCGGCCGGACGATGTCGCGCTCGTGCAGCGCCTTTTCGAGCTCGACGATGAATGCGCGTACTTCGAGGCGATTGGGGGCCTCCGGTTTGAGCTTCAGATACGTTTGGTAAAAATGCAGGGCCGTCTCTTGGTCGTGTTTTGCGCGATGCGATTGGGCCAGATTGAAGAGCAATTCTGGCCGATTGGTCATCAAATAAACCTGCTTGAACTCCTCGATAGCCTTGTCATATTCGGCCAAATCATAGCGCTGCACAGCGTCGTCGTAGAGGGCGCGCGCCTTCAGCTCATCCGCCGTGGGTTTGGCGGCATGAGAGGGGGTTTGCGCAAATAACGCGAATACCAGGCTCGCAATAACCAGACGCATCGCATTCCTACCGTAGCGCAAAACGACCGACCGATGCGATTGAACCGGGAGATTGAAAATGCGATCCTGCTCTGGTGACAGGTGGGGGATCAGATAGCGGGTCGGGATCCGGTGGTGGCAAAAAGCCCAGCTCCTCCACGCTTGGTCGCGTCCGCACGATCAAGCAGTTCAGACGCACCAGCCCCTCGGGCTCCGGCGCACCCAGCCGCGACACCACGCCGCTACCCGCCGGCACTGCCGTCGGTGACTACCAGATCGTCGAGAAGGTAGGCGAGGGCGGCATGGGGGTCGTCTACTCGGCGATCCATCCGGTCATCGGAAAACGCGCCGCCGTCAAAGTGATGAATGCGTCGCTGTGTGCGGATCCGGTCGTCGTCGAGCGTTTCGTCAGGGAGGCCCGCGCGGTCAACCGCATCGGCCACCCCAACATCGTCGACATCTTCACCTTTGGCGCGCTGCCCGACGGGCGCTCGTTTTTGGTCATGGAATGGCTGGCCGGAAAAACGCTGGCCGAGCGCATCGAAAAAGGCCGCGTCCCGAGCGCCGACGCCATCGAGATCTTGCTACAAGTGGGCGAAGCGCTCGACGCTGCGCACGAACATGCCATCGTTCATCGCGATCTGAAGCCGGAGAACATCTTCATCGTCGAGCAGCGGGGTCGCTCGATGGTCAAGCTGCTCGACTTCGGCATCGCCAAGCTGCTCAGACCCGACGGCCACGCGCCGGCCACGACGCAGGAAGGGGCCTGGCTCGGCACGCCGCTCTACATGTCGCCGGAGCAGGCGCGCGGCCAGCCGGTCACGCATGCCGCCGATATCTATTCGCTGGGCGTGAGCGCGTACGAGCTGTTCACGGGCAAGCTGCCGTTCGTGGCCGAGTCGAGCCTCGACGTGATCCACATGCATCTGTACAACGTGCCACCGTCGCCCAAGGAGGCCTGGCCGGACATCCCCGACGCGCTGTCGGAGCTGCTGTTGGCGATGATGGAGAAAGACGCCATGCAGCGGCCGCCGCTCAGTAAAGTGCTGGCGACCTTGCACGCGCTGCGTGGGTCGCTGCCGACAGGGGTTGGCGATGCCGTGTGGATGTCGGGGACGGGGTCGGTGCGTGTGCCGTCGCCGACGCCGGTGCCGGCAACTGCCGCTGTCATGCCGCTTGCTGTCACGCCGCTTGCTGTCACGCCGCCAGCTGTCACGCCGCTTGCTGTCACTCCACTGCCTGCCACGCCCTCCGGGCGGCGCACGACGGCGCTGGTGGCCGTCGCGGTCGTGGCCGTGGCTGGCGTGGCGTTCCAGTTCTGGCCGCGCCAGGTGGCCGCGCCACGGATACCGGTCGTCGCTCCACCGGTTGTGGTTGCGGCCCCCGTTGCGCCTCCGGCCGCCGTGGCCCCTGTCGCACCCCTACCGCCGGGCCACATCGAGCTCACCGTCAACGTGCCGGCTCGCATCGACATCGACGGTGCACTGGCGTCACGGGCCGCCAATCACGGCACGTTTTCGCTCCCGGAAGGCACCCATGTGTTGTCGGTGTCGGCAGCCAAATATCGTCCCTACCGAAAGCTCATCACCATCACGCCCGGTGTCAGCACCAACCTGGCCGTGGTCCTCGAGCGCGCCACCAGCGGCAGCAGCTCCGACAAACAGCGCAAAGATCTGATGGATCCGTTCGGCCGCTGACCGTCACAAACTCAGTGCACGTTGATGATGCTGCCGTCGGGGAGCACGTCGATCTCCAGCGCCTGCGGCACTTTTGGTAGGCCCGGCATGGTCAGAATTTCGCCGGTGAGCGGGACCAAGAAGCCGGCGCCAGCGGAGATGCGCACCTCGCGCACGGCCATCACGAAGTCACGCGGGCGACCGACCCGCTTGTCGTCGTCGGAGAGCGACAGATGGGTCTTGGCGATGCACACCGGCGCCTCCCCGAGCCCCAGCTTGACGGCGCGGGCCAGCTGCGTCTTTGCCGTCGCTGACAGGCTGATGTCGGCGGCGCCGTAGATGGCGCGGGCGACCTTGCGGATCTTTTCTTCGGGCGAATCACTCAGCTCATAGGTGAATTTCGGCACTGGCGGGTCAATCGCCTGGCGCGCTTTTTGGACCACACGCTCGGCGAGCTCGCGTGCACCTTCGCCGCCTTTGACGAAGATATCGCACAGGCCCGACTCGACTTTCTCGTCGCTGAGCGTGGCTCGGACGCGGTCGAGCTCGGTGGTCGTATCACCCTGACGCACATTGAGCGCCACCACCGGCTCGAGGCCAAAGCCGCGCACGCTCTCGATGTGCTTGCGCAGATTGTCCATGCCGCGATCGAGCGCCGCGACGTTCTCGGCACCTGACTCCTTGGCCGGCACCCCGCCGTGATATTTGAGGGCGCGCAGCGTCGCGACCAACACCACCGCATGCGGAAAGATCCCGCCGGTGCGGCACTTGATGTCGAGGAACTTTTCCGCGCCGAGATCGAAGCCGAAGCCAGCCTCGGTAAAGACGACTTCGGAGCGCCGTATGGCAAGTCGGGTGGCAATCAGGCTATTGCAGCCGTGCGCGATGTTGCCGAACGGCCCGCCATGCACGAGGGCCGGCGCGCCTTCGATGGTCTGCACCAGATTCGGCTGGAGCGCGTCGGCCAGCAGCGCCGACATCGGCTTTTCGGCACCGAGATCGCGGGCATAGACCGGCTCGCCTTCGCGCGAAAATCCGACGATGATGTTGCCGAGACGCCGTTTGAGATCGATGTAGTCGGTGGCCAGGCACAAAATGGCCATCACCTCCGACGCTGCGGTGATGTCGAAGCCGTCTTCGCGCGGCACGCCGAACGCCTTGCCACCAAGGCCGATCACCGTGCGGCGCAGGAAGCGATCGTTCATGTCCATGACGCGGCGCCAGGTGACCTGCCGGCTGTCGAGGCGCGGGTTGGCGTGGTGATAGAGCTCGTTGTCGACGAGTGCGGCGAGGAGATTGTGCGCCGAGGTCACCGCGTGGAGATCGCCGGTGAAGTGCAGGTTGATGCGCTCCGACGGCACGAGCTGGGCGCGGCCACCGCCGGTACCGCCGCCTTTTTGGCCGAACACCGGACCCAGCGACGGCTCACGTAGCGCGCACATCGCCTTGACGCCGTTGAGACGCGCGGCCTGGGTGAGGCCGATGGAACAGGTGGTCTTGCCTTCGCCGGCTGGCGTCGGGTTGATTGCCGACACCAGCACCAGACGCGCCTTGGCCGGATCGGGCCTGAGCGCGACCTCGGCTTTGACTTTGGCGGCTCCGGGCCCCCAGGGAATGATGTCGTCAGGCGTCAAACCAAGATCGGCGGCTACGTCGCTGATAGGGCGCATGTGGCGCGCAGTCTACACCGAAAGTGGCACCCAGCCTCGGCCGCGGTGGCCGTGATCCTGGCCATGAAAAATCTCGGCCAAGATCTCCAGCGACTCGACGACGCGTGGGCCCGGCCGGTTGAAATATTGGTTGCCGTCGACGACGGCGACGCGCCCGGCCTTGACAGCGCGTAGCTGCGACCAGGCCGGATGGGCCTCCAACAGATGCCTTTCCTCGATGGTGCGGCCGATGTCGAAGCCACACGGCATGACCACGATGACCTCTGGATCGGCGGCGACCAGCGCCTCCCAGGTCATCCACGGCGAGTGCACGCCGGCCTGGCCGAAGAGATTCTTGCCGCCTGCCAGCGCGACCAGCGTCGGCATCCAGTTGCCCGCGGCCATGAGCGGCTCCAGCCATTCGATGCAGGCCACCGTCGGAGAGGGCCCCGCGAGGCTGGTGGTCAGCGTCTCCAGGCGATGACGAAGACGTGCACCCAGCGCATCGACGAGGCCGAGCGCGGCGGCGACCTTGGCAATATCGGTGAAGATGTCTTCCAGCGCATTGGGCAAGAGGGTCACGATCTGCGGCCGCGACGTCAGCACCGTGCAGGCTTTCTCGACATCGCTCAGGCTCACCGCGCAGACCTCGCACTGGTCTTGGGTGATGACGAGGTCGGGCCGGAGCGCCTCCAGCATCACCGCGTCGACGGTGTACAGGCTCGATCCACTGCTGAGGCTGGCCTTGACCGCGGTATCGATGTCGGCGCTGGACCCGCCCGTCGCAAAGCGCGTCACGGTCACCGTTGGTAATGCCTTCACCGACGGCGGAAAGTCGCACTCGTGCGAGCGGCCGACCAACTGCGACTCGGCGCCGAGAGCGCAGACAATTTCGGTCGCAGACGCGATCAGTGACACCACCCGCATGGTGGGCTCGACTATAGTCGGCGCGCATGTCGATGCCCACTACGCCGTCAAAGATAGAAGACATTCTGGCCCGCCTGGTCGCGGCTCCGACGCAGAATCCGGGTGGCGACGAGCTCGCGCTCGGGCGCCTGTTGCATGCGGCGCTCGCCGTGCACGCTCCCGACCAGCTGGACTTGCATGAGGTGCCGCGGCCGGACGGGATCGGAATGGGCGCGGTGGTCATCGCGCGCTGGGGTCGCCCGTCGCTGCTCATCAATGCGCATCTCGACACCGTGCCCACCGTGGCCGAGGGCGAAGGCGGTTGGTCGTCGTCGCCTTGGCAGCTCCGCGAGGAGAATGGCGTGTTTTACGGGCTGGGCGCCGCCGACACCAAGGGAGCCATCGCCGCCATCTTGTCCGCGCTCGAAAAGCTCACCGCCAGCGGCATCCGTCCGCGCGACGTGCTCATCGTCTTTTCCGGCGACGAGGAACGCACCTCGAGCTGCATGCGCTGGATGGTCGACTCCCCGACGCTGCTTGGCGGCATCACCCATGCCGTCGTCTGTGAGCCCACCGGCTGCAAGCTCGGCACGCGCCATCGCGGCATCCTGGCGCTGGAGGTCGATCGCGTCGGCACCGGCGCCCATTCGTCGCGCGCCGACGAGCTGCCGGCTCCCGTCGGCGAGCTGAGCTGTGTGGGCGCGGCGATCTACGATTGGGGTCGGGCACGCCGCAAAGCCGGACCGGAAGGCTTTGCCGGAATGTGTACCAACATCGCCGGGATAGACGGCGGCGGCGTCTTCAACATCGTCCCCGCACGCGCGACCTTGCGGGCTTCGGTACGCCCGCCGCCAGGAGTCGAGCTCGGTCGGGTGCGCGAGGAGCTGGCGGCGCTGATCCAGCAGGCGGCCCCGTTGGCGACCACCCGGATCATGATCTCCAATCCGCCGTTCTCGACGGCCGATCTGCCGTCGTTCCGGCCGCTGTTTGGCTCTTTGGTCGACCATCCCATCGATCTCGGCTTCTGGACCGAGGCGGCGTTGCTCGCCGAACGCGGCATCGACGCCGTGGTGTACGGGCCCGGCGATATCGGTGTCGCCCACGCCGCCAACGAACATGTCTCGCGCGCCGATCTCGTCGCTGCGCGCGACGCGTTTGCCTCCATGTTGCAGCCGCCTCCGACTTCGACCTTGCCGCAGAAAGACCCGCATGGATCCCGCTGACATCGTCCTCCGCTTCCTGGAATCGGTCGGCAAACGCTCCGAAGCCGAGTTCTACCTCTCGCTCTTCCGCGCCGAGCCCAAAGAGCAATTCGCCGCCATCTCCGTCGACGCCAACGTCGCCCGCCATGCCACCGAGGCCGTGGTCCTGCATCTGCGCTTTCTGTCGCAGCTCGGCCTCTCGCCGGTGGTGGTCCTTGGTCTTTTCGAGCCCACCGACGCGCCGGATCACGGTGCCCGTATCCGCCGCCGTCTCGAACGCGAAGGCGTGCAGGCCGAGCTCGTCGCTGACGACGCCGCGGCCATCACCCGCGCCGCCCGCGCCGGCAGCATCCCCATCCTGACTTTCGGCCTGCCCGACAACCGTCCGGAGACCATCGCCACCGCCAAGCAAGCGCCCGCCGTCGACGAGCGCTTCGCCAAGCTGGGCCAGCTCTTGACCGGCCTTGCCACCCGCAAGCTTCTGTTTCTGCATCGGCCAGGTGGTCTTCGCCAGCGCGGTGCGCTGTTGCCCATCGTCAACCTGACCGCCGATTACTCGTCGCTGTTGTCCTCGAAGGAGCTGTCGCCGAAAGAGCGCGCCATGGTGGTGCAGTCGCGGCGCCTGGTGTACGAGCTGGTGCCGCACAAGCTGCTCGTGGCCATCACCTCGCCGCTGAATCTCTTACGCGAGCTCTTCACCGTCAAAGGCGCCGGAACGCTTCTCCGTCGCGGCGCGCTGTTGAGCCGACACTCGACGCTGGCCGAGCTCGATCCTGATCGCCTACGGCAGCTGCTGGCATCGGCCTTTGGCCGCCCGCCGGCCGACGCTTTCTTTTCGCGCCCGGTGTCCCAGGTCTACCTCGTCGAGAACTACCGCGGCGCGGCGATCCTCATCCACACCGAGCTCGGCCAGTACATGAGCAAATTCGCCGTCGACCGCGAGGCCCAGGGCGAAGGCCTCGGTCGCGAGCTCTGGGATCAATTGGCCGCCGAGCACTCGTCGCTGTTCTGGCGCGCGCGACCGCAAAACCCGATCTGCGAATGGTACGGCAAGCTCGCCGACGGCATCCACCGCAGCCCCGACTGGATCGTCTTCTGGCGCGGCATCCCGACCGCCTACATCCCGGCCTGCATCGAGTACGCCATCCGCCAACCGATCGACATCCCGCCCCTCGGCCCCGACGGTGCCTAGACCGATCGGCGGCTTCCGTGTGAGACGCTTCCTTTTTCACAGGAGGGGGGAGTTTGGGAGCCGGAATGGAATGGGTTCAGATCGGACGAAAATCACAAATCCCGAACGCAGAGCCCGCGCCAGGAACATTTCCCTCTGTGCTCCCCTACTCCCACCTCCCGTAAAAACGGAAGCGATCGGCGATCACCACCGCGCGCATCGAGCACGACTTTAGACGCCGGCTGCGGCTGACTCCATCCAGCGATTGCAGTCGGCTTGTACCGGGCCGCCGTGACAGCCGATGATGAGCTCCAGCGACGGGATTTTGGCCATCTGTTCGAGGAAGCCGCGGACCTTTTGTTTGTCGGTGATCTGACGCCATTTGACGATGCGGGCCACGCCGCTGCCGCCGGGAGGGCCGAGAATCTTCATGACCAGATTGCCTTTGCCCTCCTTCTCACCGACGAGATCGGTGAACACCAGGGCCTTGCCGCCCGTCGACAAGGCCAGCTCCATGGCCACCTCGCCGCACTTGGTGCCGGGGACGGAATGGAAGGTGACGCCGTCGAGTCGATGCGATGACGGCGAGGCGAAGCGGAGCTGCGGATGGCGCCCCTCGACCTCGGTTGGGCCGACGACTTGGATGTCCGGATAGCGCGCTTTGTAGAACGCCGCATCCATGCCATGGAAGGTATGCGGCACCACCATCACCGACGGGCGACCGAGCTTTTCGAGCGCCGCCAGGCCCTCGTCGTCCATGGCCACCACGCTGTACAAGAGCAACGTCCCATCGCTGAGGCGATAGACGATCATGTTGCGCTTGAGCGGCATCGCCAACGAGCCGACGACGCGCCACACGCCTGGGGCCAGCTCTTCGGGGTAGAGATGCGGGAAGATGCGGTGGGGCTTCGGCATCTCCAATTCGTAGCAGGACCGATGGGGTCCGCAAAAGATTTTGCGCGGCGACCCGTATGTTCGTCACATCCCCAAGGAGGATCGACCCCATGAAGACCCTACTCGCTCTCGGCCTGTTGTTCGGCATCTCCAACGTCGCTGACGCCAAATGTTTCCGCTACGACGGCGCCCCCAACGACGTCTACGTGTGCGTCGGCAAAGGCGGCGGCGACTCGTTTGCGGATCGCAACAAAGGCCAGGACATCTGTACGGCCAAGTCGGGCAAAAAGTGCGGCTCCGTGTCCAGCTCCTCGTCGAGCTGCCACAGCAACATCGACAAGTGCTATGACGAGAACGGCAACGCTCACCGCGAGCTTTCCGGCTATTGATTGTTGCTCGGAACCCTAAGAGGGTTCCGAACCTCCGACGCTACGCGTGGGCACAACCCACGCTGCGCTACGGATTCCTGCCGCGGGCGGAGATGCTGATCCCCGCCCGCGTTTCTTTACATGCTCAGGCCACCGTCGACGTCGATGGTGCGACCGTTGAAGTAGTCGCATTCCAGGACGAACTTGACCGCTAGCCAGATGTCCTCGGGGACGCCAACGCGTCCGACGGGGATGGCGGCGATGAGGGCGTCGCGCGCTTTTTGGTTCATACCCTGGGTCATGGGCGTTTCGATCATGCCGGGGGCGACGGCACCGACGCGGATGCCGAAGGCGGCAAATTCTTTGGACCAGGTGACCGTGTTGGCTGCCAGGGCACTCTTGGCGGCGACATAGTTCGACTGGCCGCGGTTGCCGTGACGGGCAATGGACGACATGTTGACGATGACGCCAGGGCGGAAGCCTTTTTCGGCCATCGTCGCCACCACTTCGCGGACCATGAACGTCGCGCCGGTCAGGTTGACGCTGAGGACCGCATTCCACTGCTCCGTCGACAAACGGGTCACCTGGCCGGTGGTCTTGTCTTTCTTGACCAACAGGCCATCGCGCAAGATGCCGGCGTTGTTGATGAGCGCGTTGACGCCGCCCATGGCGTCAGCGGCCCAGGCGACGAACGACTGGACTTCGCCCTCGTCTGCCACGTTGAGCTTGCGACGGTGAACGCCAGCCGGCAGCTCGGCCAGGCCCGCTTCGTTCACATCGCCCGCAGCGACGGAGGCGCCGGCCTCGAGAAGCGCGCGCGCAAAATACGCGCCCATGCCCTGGGCCCCACCCGTGATGATGATCTTCAAATCTTTGAGGTTCATGAAGGCGACTTTTACCAGATTTGACGAGGTAGCGAGTTGTGACCGTTTGGGTCAGGCGTGATAAAGCTGACGGGTGCAGAGCGAAGCGAGCTGCGAGATCCCGTCGCCCACCGAACACGGATTCTTGGCGCGCGGGCTCGTTTACCAGGGCCTACGCGACTTTGCCGCGCTGCGGCTGCCGGGTGGTTTGCCGTCGCTGATCGAGGTTCTTCCCGCTGATGTGGCGGGCCTGCTAGGCGGGACGTTGCTGGCGTCGGAGTGGTACGAAGCCTTGCCGGTGCTGGCCGTGGCCAACGCCGCCGCGCGGCTGGCCGACCAGACACTCCGCGACTACATGTTCGCCAACGCCCGCTGGCAGGGTGAGCGCGACCTCGGTGCGCTGCAGAAGATCTTTCTCGGTGCCCCGTCACCCGAGGAGGTCGTGCGCCGTCTGCCCGCCGCCTCCGACCACTATTTCAATTTCGGCGGCGGCGAGGCCGTGCTCATCGGCACCCGCACCATGCGCCTGTCGAAGCGACAGATTCCGCGCCCGCTCGTCGACTGGTTTCAAGGCATCTGCCTCGGCTTTGCCGACATGGTCCTGACCCGCGCTGGCGCCCGCAATCTGGTCATGGACTTCGTTTCTTCAGAAGCCGAAAGCGCCGAGTCGGTCACACTTTATTTCGAGATCTCTTGGACGTAGCCAGCCAACAGCGACGAGAACGACCCGGTGACGCCGAGCTGGGGGCCTTTGCCGCCGAGATGCGGCGCCGCACGCCGCATGTGTGGGTCACCCCGACGCTGATCGGCGCCAACATCGCCGTCTTCGGCGTGCTGGTCCTCATCGGCGTCTCACCGACGCAGCCGCTCACCACCGACCTCATCCGCTTCGGCGCCAACTACGGGCCGCTCACCACCAACGGCCAATGGTGGCGTCTCGCGTCGTCGATGTTCCTGCACATCGGCATCCTCCACCTGCTGATGAACATGGTGGTGCTGTGGCAAATGGGCCGATTTGTCGAGCGGCTCGTCGGCAATCTGCCCTTTTTGGCGTCTTATCTGGTGGCCGGGCTCGGCGGCAGCCTGGTGAGCCTGTTGTGGAACCCGCAGATCGTGTCCGCCGGCGCCTCGGGGGCGGTGTTTGGCGTCTACGGCATGCTGGGCGGCGTGATGCTCATCGGGCGACGGCACATTCCGATGACAGCGGTCCTCGAGATGCGCCGCAGCCTCCTGACCTTCGTCGGGCTCAACTTCTTGATCGGCTTTCAGATCAAGGGCATCGACCTCGCCTGCCACTTTGGCGGTCTTCTGACTGGTGTGGTCGTCGGTGCGTTGGTGGTGCGGCCGTCGTGGAAAGCCGCCGATCCCAGCGTATTGGCCAAGCTGGGTCTGGTGGTGTCGATGGGCGCAGTCATCGTCGCTGGCGCGATGTTCGGCACCGAGCCGGTCTTTGATTTTCCCGGCGAGTTCGAGCGGCTCAAGACCATCGAAAAGCGTCTGGACAAGGTCTTCATGGCCATCGAGGCTCCCGACGGCAACACCCCGCCAAACCTCGAAGCCCTCGACGCCACCGTTCACGAGCTCGACGGCGCGTTGGCCCGGTTTCGGGCTGGCCGCAGGCTGCGCTCCGACCAGGCCGTCGCCCGCGACCATCTGGTGCAGTACCTGGCCCGGGTCGGCGAGGGCGCTCACCTCCTCGAAGATGCCCTCCGCACCCACGACGCCGCCAAGAAAGCCCAGGCTCTGAGCACCATACGCAGCGCTTCTCTTCAATAAGACTGGAGATTGCGCTAGTCTCCCGCCTTCGTAGCGTTGCAGCTAGACGTTGGGTGACAAGGAAGACCATGGGCTTTTTCGATCTGTTCCGTCCCAAGTGGAAGCACAGCAATGTCGATCGCCGCTCGGAGGCCGTTCGCGAGCTCGGTGCCGACGACAGCGCCATCCTCAACCAGATCCTGCGCGGTGACCGCGACGTGCGCGTGCGCCGGCTGGCCCTCAAAAAGGTGGCCGATCCCGACGTGCTCGTCGAGATCGCCGACCGTGATCCCGACGAGTCGCTGCGCAAAGACGCCGCCGAAAAGGCGGGCGAGCTGTTGCTCGACGAGGCGCTTGCAGACGGCGAAGAGGCTGCTCGGCTGTCCGCGCTGCGCAAGATCACCTCCGACCGTGGCATCGTCGAGGTGGCCAAGCGGGCCAAGCTGCCGGCAGTGCGTAAGCAGGCCCTGTCCCGCCTCAGCGACGAGAAGCTCATCGGCGAAGTGGCCCGTAAAGGCATGGATCCGTCCATCCGGGGTCTCGCCGTCGAGCGGCTGACCGACCTCGGTGGCCTCCGCGAAGTGGCGCTCACCGACAGCGTCAAAGAGATCGCGTTGGCTGCGTTGGCCAAGATCACCGACGAGAAAACGCTCGAGCAGGTGAGCGGCAAGAGCAAGCAGAAGCTGGTCAAGAAGGCAGCCAAAGAGCGCCTCGAGGCCCTGCGTGAAGCGGCGCGTCCCGTCGGTGGACTGACGCCACAGAAGCGCCGTTCGGAGCAGGCGCTGCTCTGTCGTACCGTCGAGGAAGCCTCGGCCAGCGACGACTGGACCCACGCCGAGCATGCCGTCGACGCCTCGCGCGCCGAGTGGGCCAAGCTGGGGTCGGGAGAGGCCGGCGACGAGACGTTCGTGCGCCGTTTCGAAAAAGCATTGACCCGGTTCAACCTGCGCCGCGAAGAGCACCAGCGGAAGCAGAAAGCGCTGGCCGAGCTCGAAGAGCGTCGCGCCGCTGCTGCCGTCGAGAAAGAGGCCAAGCGGGCGCCGAAGCGGCCTGAAGAAGATGCTGCACTGGCGGATCTGGTCAGCCACGCCGAGGCGCCTGGCCAAGACCGGCCGGAGCTCAGCGACGTCGAAAAAGCGCGTCGTGACGAAGAGCGCGCCATGCGGACCGCGGAGCGCAAGCGCCGTGACGACGAAAAAGCGGGGCGGGAAGCCGCCAAGGCTGCCGATCGTGAGCGCAAGACGCAGGAGGGTCAGGAGAACCTCGCCCGGCTGCAAGACATCGTGGCGCGGCTCGAGGCGCTCGTCGACAGCGGCGACAAGAAGACCATCGACAACGCGCTCAAATCGGCCAAGGAAGTGGTCGGCTCAGCGCGCGAGTTTCCCGAGGGTGCAGGGCCCATCCGCGATCGCTATGCGGCGGCGCGGGCCAAGCTCGTCGCCAAATCCGAGGAGCTGCGTGAGGCCGAGGACTGGAAGCGTTGGGCCAATGTGCCCGCGCTGGAGGCGTTGTGCGTGAAGATGGAGGCGCTGCTGGCGCGGTCGCTGGCCGAGGCCCCCGTCGCTGAGCCGGTGGTCGCCGCGCCGGTTGTGGAGGGTGCGCCGGTTGTGGAGGGTGCGCCGGTTGTGGAGGGTGCGCCGGTTGTGGAGGGT
>Ga0123338_10000241_pt1 | contig 56522 bp, 41 predicted proteins | sample grotaG_FD_89793 | JGI IMG/M metagenome (GOLD analysis project Ga0123338, IMG submission 89793) | Glacier valley bacterial and archeal communities from Borup Fiord, Nunavut, Canada, to study Microbial Dark Matter (Phase II) -... | ecosystem: Environmental > Aquatic > Freshwater > Ice > Glacier ... | reverse complement strand
GATCCCCCACTTCGTTCCCGCCGATCGCGAGCTCGCGTTCGAGAGCGCACCGACCTCGGTCGGGTTGCAAGTTCACGGCACGTACCGCGCATCGCCCGAGCTGTGGCTCGCGGTGAGTGCGATGACCACGCTCGGCGGCGTCACGTACTACACCGATCGCACCGAGCACGCAGATCAGCGCGTCCACGTGGAGGTGTACGAAAACTCGACCTCGCTCGAGGAGCACTACCGCCGCGGGCCGTGGCACGCGAACCTCTCGCAAGCGTTCGGTCAGAGCCGGTTGGAGCACGATCGCGGGGTCGTCCAGCACGATGATCGGGACATCCTCGCATTCGAGACGCGCGACGAGCTCCGTCGAGACCTGGGCAGCGTCGCGGGGCTCACCGAGGTCACGTGGTCGCTCGGCGGCGAAGCCCATCTTCGCCGCTACGACCTCGATATCGTGGGCGCGCCGGAGGATCGCGAGAATGTCCCGCGCGTGGTCGAGACGCCATTCGACGATGCCTCGCACGTGTTCGAAGGCATCGTGTGGACACCCGACTTCGCGGGCTCGACCGCCGTCGTCGCGCATCTGTCGTCGAAGATCACGAGCTACCTGGGCCTGCGCCTCGATGCATTCGGCACCGATCTCACGCTCGAGCCACGCGGCGTGCTGCTGTTCGACCTCGGCCACCTGCGCAACGCGCAGCTGCTCGCGGGGGCGTATCGCCGCGCGCCCGAGCACGGCGAAGAGCTCGAGCACGAGCTGCATCCCGAACGCACGACCCGGATCGCGTTTCAAATCGGTCAGGGCCGCAGCGGCAACGAGCGCGGCTTCGAGGGTTACGCGCGGGTCTACTACGACGATCGCACGCGCCTGATCGAGGACGATGGTCTCGGCAATCTCGCGAACACCGGCACCGGCACGACCTATGGCGTGTTTGCGCTCGCGAGCGAGCACCTCGGCCACTGGCTCGGCGAGCTCTCGGTCGCGGTGGAGTCCTCCGAACGCCAGGATCGCTTCCGCACCCGCGTGCGCCCGTACGAATACGATCAACCGGTACGGCTCGATGCGCGCCTGCAGCGTCGCCAGGGTACGTGGCTCTTCGGCGCGCACTTCTCGCTGCGCGAGGGACTGCCCTCGACGCCGGTCACCGGCGCGATCTACGACAGCGATCGCGATGTCTACCTGCCGCAGCTCGGCAGCCTCTACACGGAGCGCTTGCCGTGGCACCACCAGCTCGATCTCCGCATCGATTGCATGCTCACCAGCGGACGCGTGAAGTTGTCCGCGTATCTCGACGTCGCGAACGTCTACGATCACCGCGGCGCGATCGGCTGGGCGTACAACTTCGACTACACGCAGCGTCGCGCGATCGAAGGCCCATCGATCCTGCCGACGCTCGGCCTTCGAGGTCAGCTGTGAAGTGGCTCGCGATAGCAGGTCTCGCATCCCTGGTCGCGTGCCAGGATCCGATCGAGCCCGAGCAGTGGCAGCTCGATCAGGACCGCGCCATCGCCGTGCGCGTGACGCCACCGCGTATCCTGGCCGGCGAGCACGCGATCGTCGATGGTCTGCTCGCGCATGGCGAGCGGCCGACGACGGTCGACGCACCCGGAGTGGTGGTCGCCTCACCCGCGACATCCCGGTTCGCGCTCGCGGTCAACTTCATCTTCGATCACTACGAAGTGATCGCGCCCGACGAGGCGGAGCTCGCCGCGGCGCGCACGCAGCTGGGCCTCGCGACGGGCGATCCGGTGCGCTTCGAGATCAGCGTGTACTTCGGCACGGTCGCGCATCCGATCATCACGCAGAAGGAGATGTGGTTCGGTGCCAGCACCGCGAACCCGACCCTGCCACCGATCACGATCGGTGGTGCGGCACCGGGTGCGTCGCTGGTCCTGCCGCGCGATCGCGATCTCTTGCTGGTCGCGACCGCCACCAAGGTCAGCTGGTTGACCTCGTGCGGCACGCTGCGCGATAGCCAGGAGCCCGATGCGATCCTGCGCCTCGATGCGGCGTGCACCGGCGAGCTCGTCGTGGTGGTTCGCGATGGTGGGGGCGGGACCACGTGGCAAGTCTGGCCGCTCGCCACGGAATAAAGTTGCGACCCTTCTCGCCACAGCCGACCCTTTTTTCATGAGGCTGACGAGTTTGGTGAGCATAGGACTTCTTGGTGGGCTGCTCGGCGGAGTTGCCACGGCACAACCGACGGAACCGGGGCCTGGAGGTACGACCGACGTATCGCCGACCGTACCCCCACAGCCCCCACAGCCCCCGCAGCCGCAGCCGCCTCGCGCCGATCCGACCACGCTGCCGGTGATGCACGAGGAGAGAGAGCCCGAGATGCGCGATATCCGGCCGCGCGAGCTCGCCTTCGCGATCGGCCTCGGTTACGCGCGTGCGCCGGGCGGCACCGTCGATCTACAGATGCCGAACATCGCGAGCGTCCGGTTGCGGCTGTCTTCGGGCATCACCTTCGAGCCCACGGCAATCATCGGGAATTCTTCGGTCGAAGAGAACACCGGCGTGACCGATACGACCGAGACCGTGACCAGGCTCGACCTCGCGACGTTGATCCGCTTTCCCGTGATCCGGCACGGCCGCGTCGATTTCGAGATCCTCGGATCGATCGGCCTCGATGTCGTCAAGGATGATCCGAGGGGCGATAACAACACGAAGACCACGACGAGCTTCGGCATCGGTTGGGGCATCGGCATCGGCTACTGGCTGACGCCGCATTTCCAGCTCAGCATGTCCGCGACGAACTCGATCCTCGATAGTACCAGCACGAAGCAGGAGACGACCGCGACGACGAGCACGAAGGACTCGGTCACGAACTTCGCGCTCCAGTTCAGTCCGACCGTGACGGTCATGCTTCACCTCTACAACTGAGGTAGAAGCGGGAGGTGGATCCCGCAGCCGCCGCAGCCTTGAGCGCCAAGATCGTGGTGCACTACACGGCGGTCAAGCGCGACCTGCCGTGGCGTAGGTCGCGCGATCCGTATGCGATCTGGGTCAGCGAGATCATGCTGCAGCAGACCCGGGTCCAGACCGTGATCCCGTACTGGGAGCGGTGGATGGCGAAGTTTCCGACCGTGAACGCGCTCGCGACGGCATCGCTCGACGACGTGCTCGCAGCGTGGGCCGGCCTCGGCTACTACTCGCGCGCGCGCAATCTGAAGAAGGGCGCCGAGACGATCACGACGAGCTTCGGTGGCGAGCTGCCGCGCACGGCGAGCGAGCTCCGCGGCGTACCCGGCATCGGGCCGTACACCGCCGGTGCGATCGCCTCGATCGCGTACGCCGAGCGCACGCCGCTCGTCGATGGCAACGTGGCGCGCGTGCTCGCGCGGGTCTATGGCATCACCGACGACATCAAATCGACTGCGGGTCAGCGCGCGCTCTGGCAACGCGCCGGTGAGCTGGTCATCGCGTTGCCGGCGGCGCTGGCCCCCGGCGATCTCAATCAAGGGTTGATGGAGCTCGGCGCATCGTTGTGCTCGCCGACCTCGCCGAAGTGCCTGCTTTGCCCGCTCGCGAAGGACTGCACCGCCGCACGGCAAGGCCGGCAGACCGAGCTGCCCGTCGTCGCCGCTCGCAAGAAAGAGAGCGAGCTACCGATCCTCGCGCGGGAGGCGCTCTGGCTCTCGAGCGATGGCGAGCTCGTGCTCGCACGCCGGTCACCGGGAGGTTTGTTCGGCGGGCTGTGGGAGCTGCCGCAAGGCGATGCGATCGGAGATGTCGCTCGCGCGCTCGGTGTTACGCGCGTCGATCACGAACCGGTCGCGTATCACGATCAAACGTTGAGCCATCGCAGATTACGCATCCGTGTGTTCCGCGGCGCGATGCCCGCAAACCTTGTCGGCCGGATCATTCCAGGTTACGACGCGGTGACTCGCGTCGCGCTCTCGAATGTCTTGAACCTCGGCATCGCCGCTGCTACGAACGCGATCCTGACCCGCTACGAGGACACACCATGGCTATCGAGCTCGATCCCCAAGCGCTCTCGCTCTTCACCGAGGGTTACGACAAGATCCTCCAAGGCCTCGCCCGCCTCGGCTACACCACCGGCGACGACAACTTCAAGGACACGGCGAAGCGCGCGGCCAAAGGCTTCCACGAGCTCGTCCACGACCAGAACCAAGTAGGTGCCGAGGTCGACGCGCTGCTCGCGAAGACGTTTCCGGCGAAGTACAGCGAGATGGTGATCTCGAAGCACAACACGTGTTTCGGGATCTGCCCGCATCACTTGCTTCCCGTGATCTACCGCATCTCGATCGCATACATCCCGCACGACAAAGTGCTCGGCCTCTCGAAGCTGTCGCGGCTCGCTCGCATGATCGCGCGCGGTCCCAAGCTGCAAGAAGATCTCACGCACGACCTCGCCGAGATCCTGCACACTCGGCTCGGCAGCCACGGCTCCGCGGTCTACATCGAGGGCTTGCACATGTGTATGGCGGCGCGCGGTGTCGGCGCGCACGAAGCGCGGCTGATCACGAGCGGCGTGCGCGGGGTGTTTCTCGATCAAGCCACGACGCGCCAGGAATTTATCAAGCTCGTCGTCGCGCCGCAGATCACCGTGGTGTAGTGCGCTGCGCGCTGATTCACGGGTTCGCGGGTGCCCCGGCAAACTGGGGCGACGTCATCGATCGATGGCAGCTCCCCGAGCCGCCGCGCGCGATCGCCCTGCCGGGTCATGGCGGCGGGCCGGTGCTCGCGGGCTGGGAGGCGAACCTCGCGACGGTCGCGCGTGCGACCGCGGGGTGCGATGCGGTCGTCGGCTATTCGCTTGGCGCGCGCGTCGCGCTCGGCTTGATCGCGAATGGCCATGCCGCGTTCGGCGTGTTGATCGGAGTCAACCCTGGCATCTCTGGGATTGCCGAGGCCGCGCGGCTCGAGCGCCAGCGGCTCGATGCGGCGTGGGCACGGATACTCCGCACCGAGGGCCTCGAGCGTTTCTTCGAGGCGTGGGAGCAGCAACCGCTGTTCGCGAGCCAGCAACGCGTCGCTCCCCACTTGCGGGCCGAGCGGCGTGCACGAAGGCTGCGCCTCGACCCCGAGCAACTCGCGCAGAGCCTCGAGCAGATGGGCCTCGGCGCGATGCCGGACTACGGGCCCGCCATCACGGCGCATCGCGATCGCATCGCCCTGATCGCTGGCGTCGACGATGCGAAGTACATCGCGATCTCGCAGGGCCTACCCGCGCGGGTAATCGAGACCGTGCCGGGTTCGGGTCACGATCCGACGCTCGAGCAACCGGCCCTCCTCGCGGCAGCGATCGCGAGCGCAATCGTCACGCTGCGAAGTTGAACAGCGCGCGCAGCTGTTCGGGGATCCGGATCGGGCGCTGAGTTGCGAGATCCATGAAGGCCCACATGGTCTGCGCGCGCAACACGATCTGATCGCCGCGAAACACCTCGGTCATGCGCGTGCACGAGGCCGCACGCCAGGCCGGGACCCAGGTCTCGGCGCGGATCTCGTCACCGAGCTTCACGGGTGCGAGGTAATCGAGCTCGTGACGACGCACCACGAACGCGGCGCCGAGCTCGAGGTACTTCGGCGTATCCCAGCCGAGGTGCGCGGAGTGCCCGGTCGCGACGTCGAGGACCCACCGCAAGTAGACCTGATTCGAGACGTGGTCGAGCTCGTCGATGTCCGCCGCGGTAACCTGGATCGGGAGCGTGAAGCGCACCAGCGTGATGATATCGTCGGAGCATAGGTGATGACAGCGCGCGCACGCCGCGATCGAAGCTAGAGGCTGGGGCAGTGCACGTCGCCGATACTCCGGCGCGGCGCGTTACAGCCCGTTCGAAGGCCTCGTCGCGCTCGCGTAGCTATTGATGCTCGCCGCCGCCGTGTGACTCGAACACAGTCGTCATCATCTTGTCATGGAAGTCACTCATCGCGTCGTCGAACGTATCGAGCGTGAGCCCATCACCGACGCGCATGAGCTGATGAAAATCGAGCGCCTGCAGCGCTTGAGTGATCCGCACGGTGACCGTCAGCGCGGTGGCCTGGCCCGGATCGAGGGTCGCGGTCGTGTCGAGGCTGATCGCGAGCGGCGAGCGATCGTGAATCATGAAGGGCGTGACGACGTTGTCGAGCTTCACCGTGCCCGCGATCTCGTACGAGTAATCGATGAGGTTGCCATCGGCGAGCAAGATGATGCGCGAGTACAGGCCGGTCGGCGCATCGGCGAACCCCACCGCTTGCGGGGTCATGCCTTGCGACCACTCGACCTTGATCGCATCGACCGACGTGCGCGTATCGCCCGGGCCGGCATCGCCGATGATGCGGAGAGTCGCGACGCGAAACAACAGGCGCGAGATAATGACGTTGCTGCCAGCATCGCCTGGAATCGCGACCGGCTCTGTCGCCCACCGCACCGACAGCGCGGGCGTCGCGTTGTTCGAACCATCACCTGTAACGACAGGTGCATCGATCAAGAGCCCCGCGGAGTCGCCATTTCCGCAGCCGGTTGCGACTACGCACGCAAGCAATCCTCTACCGAGGAAATGACTCACGCGGACCACACCCTGCATGGAGACTCATCGTGCAATGAGGAGACCAATAAGAACGACCTCAAAGATCCCGAAATCCCGCCGCCGAGCGCTACGATGCGTGCGCATGGTTCGGCTACTGCGCACGATCCGTACAATTCGATGGTGACCGAGCCACTGACTCAAGAAGCCGGAACGTTCCTGGCCTCTCCCAACGGGACCCACGCATTCGTGGTCATCCATGTCGAAAACAGCGGCTCGCGCGTCGTCGATCTCCCGGAGAGTGTCGATGTCACGTTTGGCCGCTCGCGTAGCGCCACGGTCCACGTCGATAGCGAGAAGGTCTCGCGCATGCACGCGAAGCTGCGTCGCACCGGCGACGTGATCGAGGTCGAGGATCTCGGGTCGCGCAACGGCACCCGCGTCAATGGCGACAAGATCGAAGGCCCGCGCAAGCTCGCCAATGGTGACGAGATCCAGATCGGTTCGATCCAGGCGATCGTCGGCCTCGCGAGCAGCTTGCGCGCGGCAAGCTCCATTGCCGACGATGCCACCGGTGAAGCGCGGCTGACAGCCGAAGTCGATCGCTCGGTCCGCTATCACCGCCCGCTCGCGCTCGCCCTCGTGCGCGTTACGAGCGAATCCGTCATCGATGCGATGGCGCGATCGCTGCGCCCGATGGATATGCTCGCCGAAGATGCCGGCGACGACTACCTCGTGATCTTGCCCGAGCTCGATCGCACACAAGGCGAAGCCGCGCTCGAGAAGCTGCTCGATTTCGCGCACGCCGCCAATGCGATCGCGCTGTCCGCGCTCGCGGTCTGTCCCGACGACGGCACGACCGTCGAGACCCTGATCGGCGAGCTCCGCGGTCGACTTCGCTCCGGTCGCAGCACACCCGCGATCGCGATCAAAGAAGGCAACGCGATCATCCTCGATCCCGCGATGAAGCGCGTGTACACGCTTGTCGAGCGCATCGCCGAGACCGCGATGACGTGCCTGATTCTCGGTGAGACCGGTGTCGGTAAAGAGCTCGTCGCCGAGGCGATCCACAAGCGCTCACCACGCCACGCCAAGCCGATCATCAAGCTCAATTGCGCGGCGCTCCCCGAGACGCTGCTCGAGAGCGAGCTGTTCGGTCACGAGCGCGGCTCCTTCACCGGCGCCGACAAGCGCAAGATCGGCTTCTTCGAAGCGGCCGATGGCGGCACGCTGTTCCTCGACGAGATTGGCGAGATGCCGCTCTCGCTCCAAGCCAAGCTCCTGCGCGTGCTCGAGCGCAAGGTGATCACGCGCGTCGGCGGCACGACCGAGGTCGCCACGAACACACGCCTGATCGCGGCGACGCATCGCGATCTGGAAGCCGAGGTCCGTGCCGGGCGGTTCCGCCAGGATCTGATGTTCCGGATCGGCGGCTTCACGCTGGTCGTGCCACCCCTCCGCGATCGCGCCTCGGAGATCGTGCCGCTCGCCGAGCACTTCGCGCGGACCGCCGCGATCGAGCAAGGCCGCACACCCCCACCCCTCTCGGCGTCCGCGCGCGACGCGCTCGCTGGCTACGCGTGGCCCGGTAACGTGCGCGAGCTCCGCAACGCGATCGAACGCGCGCTCGTCTTGTGCGGCGAACAGATCGAAGCCGGCGACTTGCCCGACAAGCTGCGCGATGCCGCGCAACGCACCCGGCCCGTCGCCTCGGCCGCCGACATGCGCGGCCACCTTGCCGAAGTCGAACGCGCCGCGATCGTCGCGGCGCTCGAGGCCGAGCACCAGAACCAGACCCGCGCCGCGCGTCGCCTCGGGCTTTCTCGTCGTGCACTCATCTATAAAATGGAGAAGTACGGGCTAAAGGCCCCGCCGAGTCGCAACGAACCGTAGCCGCTGGGATCAGTGCCACGTGTTACGGAATCATTTCGATCGAGATCGACTTCGGGTCGATTCAGGCGCGGACGACTAGCGTCACGGACCGATCGAGGATGTCGAAATCGTTTGGAAGCACCACCGCATCGAGCCAGTCCACGGCGGGACGCGGCGTGAAAAACAGATCGATCGCGCGCAGCGCCTTGGCATTGCGACCGCGCTGGGTCGACATCGAGACGATGATATCGGTGACCTGGCCCTCGATCACGGTGATCGAGACCGTCGAGGCTGCCGAGAAGATGCGCCAGAGACCGAGACCCGCACCACCGCGCGTTTCGTCAAGCGCAACCTCGGTCGTGCTGCAACGAGCGAGCACTTCGACGAGCCGCGAGCGCGCGAGCGCACCGAACGTATCGCGCAGCCGAACAAAGACCTCGTCACCTTCGATGCCGTAGCTGATCTCGCACGCGTGTTCCTGCGGCAGATCGATATTTTCGCTCCGCGGGACCGCAGTCTTGAAGTAGCCGGCTTCGAATGGCGCATCGTAGAGCGCATTCATCACGAGCTCTTCCGCCACTTCGAGCACCGAGGTCGCGGTGCGATCCGAGAGCTTGTGCCGGGCAAAGAACTCGCGCATGCGGACAAAGCGCTCCTCGCGGCGATTCGCGCTCGCGAGCATCGCGAGCCGGCCGATGCCCTTCGCACCGAGCACGCGATGCTCGGCACCCTGGAACACGCGATCGAGAAACTGATCGAGATACTCGCGAGCCGCCGGCGGATTCGCCAGCACGCTCGCGGTGAGCGTGTGCGAGAGCCACGGATAGGTGGCGAGCGCTTCGACGGCGCTCGGCAGCTGGCGCGATGATTCGGTCACGATCGCGACGACCGGCAGACGAAGCTGACGAGGATCGAGCTGCGGCAGCAACTTGGCATCGACGAACGCGACCGCGAAGCGCCGGATCGCACTTTGTGCGACGAGCTCTGCGTGAGAGTGAACTCGCACGCACGGACGAGGGCTCGCCTCGCCAAGCGCCTTGGCGGAGGAGGCATTGGCCAAGACGATCACGGAGTACGGCTTCATCACCACGACGCCCCTAAAGCATGCAGTTTGCGCCCTCGTCAGGCAACAAATTCCAGGTCAGCGCGTACCGGATCAGCCCGCGACCTGTGGGCTGGCAGGCTACCTCACAGCCTGTCCCACGCCATCGCGGAGAGCCGCGCGAGAACGAGGAGTGCTCGCCGATTCGCCGTCGGGAAACCGGGTTCCGGCGATGAACATGGCGTACCCGGGCGCCGCGATGAGCCAGTGCAAGCTGACGCGGGCGAGGACAACCCCCGATGTCGCGCGCTCGTTGCTCAAACCAACCGCGTGAATCAAACCGTGTCGGTCTCTTTGTTGACACCTTCGAACAGGACGGTCGAGAGGTAGCGCTCCCCGGTATCCGGCAGCATCGCGAGGATCACGCTGCCGGCCGGCGCCTTCTTGGCGACCTGGAGTGCGGCGGCGAAGGTCGCACCACACGAGATCCCGACGAAAATGCCTTCCTTGTGCGCGATCGCGCGAGCGGTCGCGATTGCCTCGTCGTCCGTGATCGGAAGGTTCTCGTCGAACACCGTGCGATCGAGGACCTGCGGAATGAAGTCCGGCGTCCAGCCCTGGACCTTGTGCGGCTTCCATTCGCCCCCTGCGAGTAACGCGGCGTTCGTCGGTTCGCACGTGATGATCTTGATGCCGGGACGCGCCAGCTTGAGGACCTGACCCGCACCGGTCAACGTACCGCCAGTGCCCCAGCCCGTGACGAAGTAATCGAGGCGCTGGCCGGCGAAGTCCAGGAGGATCTCCGGGCCGGTGGTGCTGCGATGGATCGCCGGATTCGCTTCGTTCTCGAACTGGCGAGCATAGAACCAGCCATGCTCCTTCGCGAGCTCGGCTGCCTTCCTCACCATGCCCTGCGCGCGCTCGGCGGCAGGCGTGAGCACGACCTTCGCACCGTACGCGCGCATGATCTGGCGACGCTCGACGGAGAAGGACTCGGCCATCGTCGCGACGAACGGATAGCCACGCGCGGCGCAGACCATGGCGAGCGCGATACCGGTGTTGCCCGAGGTCGCTTCGACGACGGTCTGGCCCGGCTTGAGCTCGCCGCTCTGCTCGGCCGCGTTGATGATGCCGAGCGCGAGGCGGTCCTTGACCGAGCCGCCCGGGTTGAACATCTCGACCTTGACGTACATCGTCACGTTCGGCGGAGCGAGCCTGTTGATCTTGACGATCGGGGTGCGACCGATCAGCTGCGTGATGTTGTCGTAGAGCACGCACCGACTCTACCGTGCGTTTCGGCATCGATCTCGAGCGCGGCGTTGCAAACATCGCGAGCCCTTACACACATGTCGGTACGCCACGTCCTCGCCGGGAACGCCCCGATCAACGACTCATATCCTGGGTCACCGTCAACGCGTCGTCGTCGGGCACGGTGACCACGACGTCGTGATGGGTGGTATCGCGCGTGAAGTGGATCGTGTGTGTACCTGCGGTCACGCGGATCGTCTCGAGCGTCTCGTGCCTTGTCGCATCGGCGTCGACGGTGAAATACGACCACGGGCTCGAGTTGATCTTCACGGTGTGCAGGGTTAGCTCGCGAGCGTGCGTTAGCTGCACCGGTGGCCTCGACGTCACACGCTTGACGCCCGCGTCCGGCTCGACGACCTCGGCGAGCTGCGCGACTCCGGAGACCGAAGCGTCGGGCAGTGCTGTCTCGGCGACGAGCGCGGCGTCGATCGGAGTCGACGCTACCGGCACCGGCAGTGGACGTGGGGGCAATGACGACGAAGCCTCGGTCAGCTTCGCGATCACGATCGCGAGACCGCCCGCAAGCACGACGCCCACGATGCCCACGATGCCCACGATGCCCACGACCACCCAGCGAGGCCGCACGAAGGCATTCGCGGGCGCTGGCAGCGGCGTGACGTCTGTCGCTGGCAACGGCCCTTCATCCGCGGTCGCCGCCATCGAACGTTCCGTGCCGGTGCCCATCGCATCGAGGCCGGCGTCGTCGAGAAAGCTCACCAGATGCGAGCCCTCGATCGCTTCATTGCCTGCATCGTCATCGCGCTCGCCCGCGAACGTCGCGGCGAGCCAATCGGCGAGGCGTCGTGCGGGCGCATCGGACTTGTTCGCGGCGCGCTCGCCGACGATGAAGGCGTCGAGCTCCTCGAGCATCGCGTGAGCATCCGCGTAGCGCGCTTGCGGAGCCGCCGACGTCGCCTTGTCCGCGATCCTGCGGAGCTCACCGTTCGCACCCTCGGGCCACGGCAACAGCTCGCCCGAACGCGCGGCTGCGAGCGTCGCTTCGCGTTCGCCGCCCGCGCGTCCGCGTTTGCCGGTGAGCGCCTCGCGCAACACCATGCCGACTGCATAAACGTCGGCACGAACATCGACCTGCTCGCCGCGAGCCTGCTCGGGTGCCATGTAGCTCGGCGTGCCGATCACCGAGGCGGTATCGCCCGCGAGCGACGCGATACCAAAATCCGTCAACTTGACCTCGCCCGACCACGACAGCATCACGTTGCGAGGCGTGACATCGCGATGAACGACACCGAGCGCCGTGCCATCGGGTCCTCGACGAAGATGCGCGTAACTGAGAGCCTGGCAGCACTCGGCCGCGATGAAGGCGGCGAGTAGTGGAGGCAACGGCACGATCGCCTTTGCGAGGCTGGAGCCGAGATCCTGACCCTCGACGCGTTCCATCGCGATGAACACCTGATCGTCGATCCGCCCGAAGTCGAACACCGGCACGATGTTCTGGTGCGCGAGGCTCATCGAAAGCCGGGCCTCGCGCACGAACAACTCGAGGAAGCGCGGATCGTTGGCGCGCTCGGGGCGCATCCGCTTCACGACCAACCACTTCTCGACACCCGCCGCGCGGCGCCGCGCGAGGAACACCTCGGCCATGCCGCCGCGCGCGAGCGGTCGCAGCAGCTCGTAGCGACCGAGGGCCCGGCTCATATCGCCTGAACTATAGCCTGTGCCAAACTGTAGGGGAGTGAGGCGAATCCTCGTCTTGACGGCTCTGGCGGTGGCGGCCCCTGCGCTAGCTGCGCCTGGCGCCGACCTCGTCGTGGTGTGGGCACCGGGGACCACGATCCAACCGATCGAGGTGGTCGGCCATGCCCGCGGTGCCGCGGTGATCGACCGGTCGCCTGCACCGCCCGCGACCGTCGAGACCGAGCAGTTCTTGTCACGCGGTATCGCGGCGTACACGGTGATCCGGCTCGACGAAGCGACGAGCCTGCTCGATCAAGCGAAGGGGCTTGCCGACAAGACCGGCGGCGCGGGGCTCACGCGCGCGCAGCTCTCCGATCTGTTCCTGTATCGCGGGCTCGTGCGCGCCGCGCAGGGCAACGAGAGCGCCGCCTGGGAAGAGCTCGTCGAGGCGCTCGTGATCTATCCCGCGCGCACGCTCGATCCTTCGCAATACGCGCCGAAAATCTCGGCGCTGCTCGCGCGAGTTCAAGAGGATGTCGCGACCAAGCATCCGACCGCGAAGCTCGTGCTCGATGCACCGCAGGGCTGCACCACGCTTGTCGATGGCGAGCCGGTCGCGGGTGCCGTGCTGCGTCCGACCGGGCCGCACTTCGTGCGGGTGGTGTGCCCGGATCACGAGCCGTGGGCGAGCCAAGTCGATCTCACGTCGCTCGACATGCACCTGGTCGGAAGTCCCAAACCGTACGAAGCGCCGTCGGAGACCGAGGTCTTGATCCAGGCGCGCGCCGCGAATGCGCGCGCGGTAATCGTCGTCGAGGTCCGCGGCGCGCTCGCGATGGTACGGCTCGTCGGTATCGATGGTCGCGAGCGCGACCGACGGAGCGCGAGTGTCGCGCACGGCGACCTCGCAGCTGTCGCGACGATCGTCGATGGCATGCTCGCTCCACCTACGATCGCCCGCGAGCCTTGGTATCGCTCGCGCTGGGCGTGGGTCACCGGTGCGGTGGTCGTGACGGCGGCGATCGCGATTCCGCTCACGGCAGCGATCGCGGGCAACACGGGCGCGACCGATGCGACGGTCCGGCCGACGCTGCCGAAGGGGCTCGCGTTTTGATTCGCGTGGCCGTGCTCTGTCTGTGTGCCGCGTGCGCCGACAACGAGGTGGTGCTCGCGCCCGTGATCGACGTGCCCATCAACGATTCGGCCTCGGCGTTTCCGCTCGACGAGATCGTGATGTCGGCCGCTCATCGAGGTTCAAAAGCTGATCTCGTGTCGCAGACCTTCTTCTCGGGCCAACAAATCTCGCTTCCGGGTGTGCCGTTCGCCGATGACCTCGTGATCCACATGACCGGTCGCGTCGGCACGAGCGAGGTCGCGTACGGCCGCACGTGCCCCGTCGCGGTCAGTGCGAGCGGCGCGCCCACCCCTCACTTGTTTTTTTCGCGCTCGGTGAAATTCGCGGAGCTCGAGCTCGTCCCACTAGCACGTGAGAGCGGCCATGCGATCACCGATGTCTACGGTGCCGGACTGATCCTCGGTGGCGTCGCCCCCGGGACCGCCACGCCGACCGGCGAGATCGAACGCTTCGATCCGCAGACCGGTGAGCTCGCGCTGCTCGCTTCACCTCCCGAGGTCACCCCGCGCATTGGGGCCGTCCCTGCCTTGCTCGGCACGGGTGGCGATACCCGGATCGCGGTGCTCGGCGGGACCGTGGGTGGCGTGGGGGCCACGTTCATCGAGCTCGTCGAGCCGGATGCGCCCAGCGGTCGGCGCGTCGAGCGTGTCGACGATGCGCAGATGGCGCGCTGGGACCTTACCGCGACCGCGCTGACCGACGGACGAGTGATCGCGATCGGTGGTCGCGACACGAGCGGCCCGTCGAGAGCCGTCGATGAAATCTCGATCGCGAACGGCACCGCGACCGTACGCGTCCTGCGCGCGCTGCTCGTGCATCCGCGCTACGGCCACACCGCGACCCGGCTCGGCGACGACGTCGGCGCCGCGGTACTCGTCGCGGGTGGCCGCGACGCGGCGGGTGTGTCGGTCACGAATGCCGAGCTGTTCAAGCCGCTGAGCGAAGATTTCTCGGCGACGTCCACCGCAACCGCGATGGTCGTGCCGCGCTCCGGTCATCACGCCGTGCTGATGCCGGATGGAAGCGTGTTGATCCTCGGCGGCGTCGATGCGACGAACACTCCGGTCGCGACGATCGAGCTGTTCACGCTCGATGCCGGGTTCGTCTCGGTCGGCCAGCTCCCGGTCAACGCCGGCCTCACCGATTTCGCGGCGACTCCGCTACCCGATGGCCGCGTATTGCTCACCGGCGGGCGCAAGGTTACCGGCGAGGTGACCGACACCGCCTTCATCGCGCGCGTCGATCCGATCGATGGGTCGGTCGATGTCGTCGCGACCGATCGCATGTCCGTGCCGCGCGCGAATCATAGTGCGACACTCCTTTGCGACGGCACCGTCCTCGTCACGGGCGGCACCAGCGCTGCGGCGCCGGCTGCGCGGTACAACCCGCCAGCGCTCGGTCGTCGCTGAAGCTAGCCGCTGCGACAGCGGACGCGATGCTCGAGGTTATCGGTCGAAGCCGATGCGCGCAGACGATCGTTTACATTTCACGCCACGGTTTCGGCTAGGATGCCAACCATGCGCAGCATGCTCGTCGTCGGGTTCTTGATGGTTGCAGGGGTGGCGACGGCCGAGCCGATGGAAGACGCGTACATCGCGCGCCAGAGCCCGCGCGTCTCGTACAGCGGCATGTGGGTCGACTTCGGCGTCAATGCCACGCGGATCGACGGCGGCAACGGCCTCCTCTATCGCGGTGACTTCGGTCGATTCGCGCCGATGATGCAAGTCAATCGCACGTTCTACATCGGTGGCGAGCTCGACATCGGGTCGATGACCGCCGTGATCGGACCGACGAACAACGCGGTTCGCACGACCACGAATCAGCCGATGGAGCTCCAGACCTCGGGCGCGCTGGCGGTCGGCAAGTTCGTCGCCGGAGCGCGCGTGACGGCGGGTCCGGTCGCGGGTGCCATCGAGCTCGCGCCCGGTATTCGGTACATCGAGCTACCTTCGAATCACGGCTCGTTCATCGACATCAAGACGGAAGGCGTGCTCGAAGCGCGCGGTCGGTTGGATCTGTGGGCGACGCGCGTGTTGACGGTCGGCGGGATCGTCGGCGCGGATCTCGCGCATCACAGTGACGTGATGGTCGGGTTGCAGCTCGGCTTGCACTTCGAGCGGACGAATCTGCGCTCGCGGTTGTAGGCCTCGCCGCCGGCTGATTCACTTACGCGACCAGCTGAAGTCACCGATCGAGAGACCGGTGAACTCGATCTGCTGCGCGCTGCCCGTGTCGTTGAGCGCGACCGCGCCGGTGTTTAAATTGTGGGTCTCGACGGCATTGCCATCGATGTTCGCCTTCAGCGCATCGGCGGAGAGCTGGAGCCGACCGCCACCATTGCCCGCACCGTGGAGGTGACCGCTGATCGCGCCCGTACCCCCGCCGAGCGTGACATCGGCGCTCGCGCTCGCATGCGGCAGATCGATGCCCTTGCTCGCGAGGTCCGCCATCGACCCGCGCGGTTGCTTCGCTGCATCCTTCGCGAGGCGCTTCGCGTCTCCGCGCGAGGCATCGCGATCGTTTTCTTTCTGCCACGAGGCGTGATCCTTCGCGAGCCGGTCGGCTTCCTTTTGGGCGTCGCGCGGATCGCGCGCATCGGCGGCCGCCGGATCGTCCCCCTTGGGTTCGCCGGCCTTGACGATACCCTCGCGCATGTGACCGGTGACTTCCTCGACGAGGCCCGGCAGATCGAGCGCGAGAGGGCCCTTGCCGACGACGTACTTGGTGATGTTCTGATCGAAAAAGCCGCCGATCCGGGCCTTGAGCGCGCCCTCGCGACCCTTGGTCTCGAGATCGACGCCTTGGCCGGTCAGCCAGAGCGGCAGATCGAGCGCGGGATTGATGTGAACCGAGGTCTCGTTCGTGAGCGCATTGTCGCGAACTTCGATCGCGATGTTGATCGCGGCGCCCACGGGGACGCCGATCGTGGCGAGCCCGTGGCCGTACTTGCCGGCGAACAGCGGGACGCGCGCGCGAATGTCGGCCGTGCGAATCGATTGCGCGACGGTCTCGGCGGTGGCGGTCTCGCTCGCGAGGTTCTGGAGCTGCTCGTCCTTGGTCGGCTTGTGCGCGGGTTTCACCGGACCCTTGCTCGGCTTCTCGGCACGGTCGAGCTCACCGGAGCCGCGGATGTTCGCGGCCTTGACCGACGTGACCGAGCCGGCGTTGTCGAACAGAACCTTCGCGGCGCCAGTACGTACCGTGGCATCGCCTCCGAAGTCGCCCGCCCCGGAGAACACGCCACGGACCGAGAGCGCGGCGACATCGATCTCGCGCACCTTGCCTGCCGCATCGTTGATCACATCGGCGCCATCGAGCTCGAGCTGGGCGTGCTTCGCGATGAACGTGTGACCGCTCGCCGAGTGAACCTCCACGGTGCCGGCAGCGGTGAACGTCTTCGCGTCGAACCGGCGCCCGCCATTCGCGGTGTTGGTCATCGTGACATTCGTCGCGCCGAGCTCGAAGGCGGAACCATCGAGGGTCGCGAGCACGTGGGCGATGGCCGGCGGCATCACGCGCTGGAGCGCCGGGTCGAGCATGCCCTTGAGCTTCGCGGCATCACCGTGGAACTGCAGCGCGCCGAGATCGACAGTCTTCTTGGTCAGATCGGTCTGCGCGTTGGCGGCGTGGACACTCGCCGCGACGGCGCCCTTCGCATCCTTGATCGACGCATCGAGCGCGTCGAACGCGATCTCGCTACCCGCGCTACCCTCGTTGCGCGCGTTGACGAGCTTCACGTTGAGGTTGCCCTCGGGCAGCTGGACGTGACCTTCGATCGTGCCGTGCGCCGCGAGCGCGCCGCGCTTGGACGCGACGCTCGCATTCGAGACATCGATCGTGCCTTCGGCCGAGACGCTGCCCGCGTACTGCTCGATCAACTTGAACGATGCGGCGATCGGCTGCGGCAGTGTCGCGAGGTGCGTGCGAATGCCCGCGAACAGGGCCGCCGCCTTCTGCGAGTTACCGTCGATATGGACGGCCTTTGCATCGATGCTGAAGTCCGGTGCGGTGCCCGCCTTGCCGGCCGCGGCGAACGAATCGTGGGAGCCTTCGACTCGCACGTGCGCGGCCTTCGCGCCCGTGGTGTCGGTGAGGACCGCATCGAAGGTGCCGAACGAGAGTTGGGTCGAGGCCGGGCTCGCGCTGCCACGGAAGCCCGTGAGCGTGACCGCCGCGGAGCCTGCACCGTGGAGCTCGAACGATGCGTGGACATCGGCCGCGCGTGCGACCGTGTGACCGGCCTTGTCTTGCCCGGTCGAGACGTTGTCGAGCGTGAGCGCACCACCCGCGTTCGCGTAGAACCGGCGCACCATCGCGAACGCGGCGTTGACCGGCGCAGGCAGCGTGGGCGCTTTTGCTTGGAGCGCGGCGATCATCGTGCTGATCGTCGCGTCTTCGCCGTGGGCCTGGATCTTCTTCGCCGTGACCGCGGACTCGTTGCCCGCCTTCGCAGGCACCGACGCGGCACCGCTGATCGAGATGCCCGCGGCGTCGTGGCCCTTCGCATCCTTGAGCGAGGCCGTGAACGTGCCGAACGAGAGCGCCCCCGCCTCCGTGCCGTGCATCGCGCCGACGTGGAGCTTGACCGAGCCGGCCGGGCCGATATCGACGAGCGCATCGAAGTCACCGCCGAACGAGGCCTGGTCGCCGTGCGAGGTCGCCTCCAGCGAGCCGGTGATCGAGCCGCTCACGCCGAGTGCCTTGACCGCGCCGAGCGCGCCGCGAATATCGACGGGCGCGTGCTTGATGACCGTGTTCGCCGCGGTGACGAGCTTCGCGAGATCGCCATGCGCCGCGAGCTTCTTGACCGAGCCTTGGCGATCCTTGCCGACGAGCTTGCCGACACCACCGTCGAGCTCGAGGTACGCGAGCTCCTTCTTGTCGTTGCCACGCAGGCTCAGCGTCATCTTCCCGAACTGCACGCCCATCGCCTCGGCGCCACTCGCATTGCCGCTCACACCGGTGAGATTGACGAGCAAGCTGCCGAACTGCGGGACATCGAGCTCGCCTTCGAAATCACCCTTGACGGTATCGGTGCCGCCCGCGTGCGTCGCCGTGATGTCGTGGCCGCGGATGTGACCGCCGACCGTGGGAGAGAGCCCGGCACTGCGCGCGAGATCTAGCGCCGCCTTGACGCTCGGGTTCTCCGCGATCTGCGGGCTCTTCACGAGCTGGGTGACGAGTGACGGATCGCCGGTGATCGAGAACTGGCGAATCGTCGCCGAGCCGGCACCACCAGCGGTGGTCGTGCCTGCATTGAAGCCATCGATCTCGATCGACGCGAGCTCGGTCGCACCTTGTACGACCGCGGCGTGAAAGCGTTCGAAGCCACCGCCCGCCGCATTCGCGCCCGCCGAGCCATGTGCACCGACGAGCTGGACCGCGATCTTCGAGCCCTTCGGCAGTACGTCGGGCACCGCGGGCAGATCGGCGACGTTCGGATCGGCGGGCGCGTTAGCGGCCGGCGCGTTAGCGGCCGGCGCGGCGGCCACGTGGTTCCACACCGCGTCGAAGCTCGCGCCACCTGGCATATCGAAATCGACGACCGGCGCATTCGGATACTTGAGGCCATGCACGTGCGCACCGGTGAACGAGATCGCTGCCGCGGTCTTGTTCGCTTCGGTCGCCTTCATCCCTGTCACTTCGAGATCCGTCGCCATCAGATGCTGGCCATTGCGGAAGAACGTGACGTGCTCGAACTTCGCCTTCGCGAACGCGACGTCGACAGTCGTCGGCGTCGCGTGTGCGGTGAGTCCCGAGAGCAGGCACGAGCCCGCCATCATCTGGTTGTTCGAGAACCCGGCGATCTGGATCTGCTGTGCCGTGATCTCGGCGTGCTTGTGATAGACGCTGATCGAGATCGAGACCTTGTTCGCGCCCTTAGGGACCGCGCCCATCGTGATCGCGGGGAGCTTGTCCGCTGGCGTCACCAGCTGCGCGAACCGCAACGCCGCGGCGAGATCGACAATGCCTTCGAACGTGCCTTTGATCGGATGAAACGAGGTGAGCTGGCTGAGCTCCCACAATAACTTCCCGCCATCGGCGGTCGCTTGCGCGGCGGTCTGCCACCAGTGCTGGTTCTCCGGCTTCTGCTCCGCGGTGACGACCTTTTGGACGTACGCATTGCCGCACTTGTCGTGCAGCATCGCCATCATCTCGTCGCGATCCTCGGGATAGCGATTCAGGAGCTCGACCGCGCCTGCCACGGCCAGCGTGCCGTGCGAGAGCGTCAGCTGGTGCCCCATCGCGAGCACGCCGGGCGCCTGCGATGGCGCCGGTGCGGCTGGCTTCTGTTGGCCCTGGACCTGGGATGACTGTTGAAGGTCGCGCTCCGCCACGGACCATTCTACGCCAGTCGAGTACCGGTCATTCCTAGAAATCAGCTTGGTAAGTCGCGAAGTTCGACCGTTTTACCTCCCTCGGGAAGGCGGATCTGGCCGTGCCGGTCGATCGTGGTGATCGGTGGCAGCGGCCCGACGGGCCCGGTGATCAGGCGCGCGCCGCGCTGGAAGGTCAGCCACGACCACATCCAGGTCAGCATCACGAGCATACGGTTGCGGAAACCAACCAGGAAGAAGATATGGACGGCCCACCACATCAACCACGCGAACAGCCCGTAGATGGCGACGCTCTTCGTGGCGACTACGGCCTCGGCGCGACCGATCGTCGCCATGTTGCCCTTGTCGTGGTACCGGAACGCGGGGCGCTCGGAGCGCTTACCTGCGGCTTCGGTCGCGATGATGTTCGCGACGTGACGACCGCCCTGCAGAGCGCCTTGCGCGACGCCTGGCACTTCCTCCTGAGCGCCGACCGCGATCATCATCTTGGCGAGATCGCCGATCACGAACACTTCCGGGCGATCCGGAATCGATAGATCGGCGTTCACGACCACGCGCCCAGTCTTGTCGCGCGGCACACCGAGAAAGGCGGCGAGGGGGGAGGCTTCTACGCCAGCCGCCCACAGGGTCGTGCGCACACCGATTCGCTCTTCGCCCGCGGCCGTCTTCACGGTCACGCCGGTCGCATCGATCGCGGTGACGAACGTGTTCAGGCGAACCTCGGCGTGGCGCTGCTCGAGCGATCTCTTCGCCGCTGTCGAGAGCTTTGGAGGATACGCGCGCAGTACGCGGTCGGTACCCTCGAACAGGATCACGCGTACGTGCGTGGGATCGATCGAACGAAAATCTTTCTTCAACGTGAGTAAGCCGATCTCGCCGAGCGCGCCCGCGAGCTCGACGCCGGTCGGGCCGCCACCGACCACGGCGAACGTGAGGTACTCGCGCTGGACGACCGGATCTGCTTCGCGCTCCGCGGCTTCGTAGGCGAGAAAGATCCGGCGGCGGATCTCGAGCGCGTCCTCGATCGACTTCAAGCCCGGCGCGAACTGCGCCCACTGGTCCTTGCCGAAGTACGAGTGCGTCGCGCCGGTCGCGACGACGAGGTAATCGTAGTGCAGCGAGCCGCCGCCATCGAGTGCGACGGTGTGTGCTTCTGGATCAATCGCCAGTGCCTCGGCCAGCAGCACGCGCACGTTCTGCTGGGCCGCGACGGCCGCGCGAATCGGGTACGCGATATCGGCCGGGTTCAGCGCCGCGGTAGCCACTTGATAGAGCAGCGGCTGAAACAGGTGGTGATTACGCCGATCGAGCAGCGTGACTTGAACCGGTGCCTTCGCCAGGCGGCGAGCAGTCTCGAGCCCGCCGAAACCTGCGCCGATGATCACCACATGAGGCCGCATTCCTCTTCGATGCTGCGCGCTGCACGCGCGATACCAACAAACGAAATTCAGCCGCGCAGCGCGGCGAGCAGCTGATCGCACACGTAATCGACCGCTTCGACTGCGAGATCCGGAAACATCGGCAGCGAAATCATCTCGCCGACCGCACGTTCGGCAATGGGACACGAGCCCGGTCCCTGCCCCAGGTGTGCGTAGGCGCGCTGGAGGTGGATGGGCGTCGGATAGTGAATCGCCGTCGCGATGCCGGCCTTGGCGAGCGTGTCGCGAATCGCATCGCGCTTTGCCGCGGCGACACGCACGACCATCAAGTGATAGACAGGCACACTGCGGGCGGCCTCGGTGACGAACCGCACCGCATCGCCGAGCTTGGCCCGGTAACGCTCGGCGAGCGCGCGGCGCGCATCGTTCGCGGCGGCAAGCCGGCGGAGCGAGATCGTGAGGCACGCGCACTGGACCGAATCGAGCCGGGCGTTGTACGCAATGTCGACGTGATCGTGGCGTCCAGCTTGGCCGTGATCGCGCAGCCGCCTCACGCGTTCGGCGACCTCTGGATCATTCGTGGTGACCGCGCCTCCCTCGCCGATCGCGCCGAGGTTCTTCGTCGGATAGAAGCTGAACGCAGCCGCATCGCCGGAGGCTCCTGCACGGTCGTCACCGCGCGTCGCGCCGTGGGCTTGCGCGGAGTCTTCGACCACACGCAGCCCGTGCAGGTGCGCGAAGTCGCGCACGCGCGGCATGTCGGCGAGCTGGCCGAACAGATGAACGGGGACGATCGCCTTGGTCTTGGCGGTGACGCGCTTTGCGGCATCGTCGAGATCGAGCAGCAGCGTGGAGGCTTCGACATCGGCGAGCACCGGCTTCGCGCCGGCATGGCTGATCGCCTCGGCAGTCGCGAAAAACGAGTTCGCCGCCGTGATCACTTCGTCGCCGGGGCCAACGCCGAGCGCCCGCAAGGCGAGCAGCAACGCATCGGTGCCATTGTTGACCGCGACACCGTGCTTCGCGCCGCAGAACGCCGCGAAGGCGGCCTCGAACTCTGCGACCTGTGGACCACCGACGAACGCGCCGGTATCGAGGACCTGCGCGAATGCGGCGAGGTACGCCTCGCGAGACGGCTTCGCCCACGCCGCGAGATCGACGAACGGCACCTTCACAACATCACGCGCTGACCCGCATGATCGAGCGAGCGCTGCAGGGCCTCGAGCATGCGCACGATCCGTACGCCGACCACCGCATCCGAAGGCGATGGCGCACCGTCGAGGCATGCCGCGGCAAACGTCTGGGTCATCACCGCGAGCGCTTCCTTACCGTCGAGCTTCGGCGAGTAGATATCGCCGGAGCGGTACTGCACGTTGAGCTCGTACGCCGCTTCCTTCGCGATCTGCTGGACGTCGACGGAGGTCTCGTAGACCTTCACCGGCTCGACCGGCGAGGTGTCGTCCCACACCACCATCTTCTTGGAGCCCGCGATGATCGTGCGGCGGGTCTTGACCGGCGCGACCCAGTTGACGTGGACGTGTGCGATCAACTGGTTCTCGAACCCCACCGTGAGGTACGCGAGGTTCTCGTGGCGACCGTAGTGCGAAGCGCCGATCGCCGAGACCCACTTCGGCTGGACGCCGAGCGTCTGAGACAGCACGAAGTCCATGATCGTGAGGTCGTGCGGCGCGAGGTCCCAGATCACGTTGAAGTCCGGCTGGAACAACCCGAGGTTGATCCGGACTGAATCGAAATACAGCACGCGACCGAGCTCGCCCGACGAGACGAGATCGCGGATCTTCTTCACCGCGCCCGTGTAGACGAACGTGTGATCGATCATCAGCACGCGCTTGCGGCGCTCGGCGAGCTCCGCGAGCTCCTCCGCTTGCGCCACGCTCGGCGCGAGCGGTTTCTCGACGAGCACGTGCTTACCGGCCTCGAGCGCGAGCTTTGCGAGCTCGTAATGCGTGAAGATCGGCGTCGCGATCACGACCGCGTCGAGCTCCGGATCCGCGATCAACGCGGCCGCATCTCCGAGCACGCGGAGGTGCGGATAGGTGGCCTGCGCGAGCTGCTGGCGCGCCGGATTCGCATCGGCGATCGAGACCACGGTCGTACGCGCGCTCGCTGCAAAGTTGCGGACCAGGTTGGGGCCCCAATAGCCGAAGCCGATCACACCAATGCGAAGGGTCACTTCGGCTAGACCGTCACATGGCAACTAGAATGCGTCAAGGGTGGTAGCGTCAGCGCGTGAGCCTGCGTGACCGGCTAGACAAGCGGCTCAGGGATCGCCGGGTCACGGCCATCGTTCGCCGCCTGCTCGACGACTATCTCCCGCCGGTCGTCCGCGAATGGCGTCCGCTCAATCGCTGGATGGCGACGGCGTTTCACGGCCCCGCATTCGATCTCGATTTCAAAGAGCGTGCGTTCGCGATGTCGCCGCATGAATTTGCCGGCGCCTATGCTGCCCTCGAAGCAGGCGGTGGCCGCTACCGCGATACCGATACGACGCCAGCCCAGCTCGCCGCGATCTGCGCAGCGACACGCGGCCATGTGCTCGAGGTCGGCAGCGGGAACGGCGCGGTTGCCGCCGCACTGGGTCGCGAAACTATCGCGCTCGAGGTCACGCTCGGCTCCGCAGCGGCGACCCGGGCGCGCGCGGGTTGCACCGTCGCACTCGCGAGCTTGCCATCCCTGCCGTTCGCCGATGCGGCGTTCGATACGGTCGTGTGCTCGCACGTCCTCGAGCACGTCCCCGATCTCTACGCGGCGGTGCGGGAGCTGCGCCGGATCGGCAAGCGCGTGCTCGCGGTGGTGCCGCGGCAGCGCTACTACCGCTACACCGTCGATTACCATCTGCATTTCTTTCCGAGCGCCGCACCGCTCGAGCACCTGCTCGAGGGTCATGCGACCGAGATCGACGGCGACTGGTTCGTGGTCGGTGGATCGTGTTCTTAGAGAACGTCGGGCTCGGGAACCTCGGGACGCGGCCAGCCGAGGGCGAGCGAGCTCGCGACCCGGACCACATCGACGAGCGCGCGCGCGACCACATCGCGACGCGCACCGGTCGCCTTGCCCGTACCACGGCGGTGAAATTCGATCGGAACTTCGACGATCCGCGCGCCCCTACGCGCTGCGCGGATCACGCGCTCGCCTTCCGCGAACACACCGCGCGCGGCGACCGCGGCATGCAGGAGCTCGCGACGCGCGAGCTTGATCGATCCCGGATCGCCGCCCGGTGCGCCGAGCCCACGCACGACTCGCTCGTAGCCCCACGAGACGACCCGGCGATACCGCGTATAAACGTCGCGCTTGTTCGCACGAACGCCGATCACGAAATCGGCGCCCTGCTCCACGGCCGCCGCCATCGGTTCGAGGGCGGTCATCGGCCATTGGCGATCGGCCGACATCAAGAACACCCACTCGCAGAGTGCGTTCGCGTACAGCACGCGCATCGCCGCTTCGATGCCACGATTGACCGCGCGATCGAGCACGCGCGCACCCGCTGCACGAGCGAGCGATCCGGTGGCATCACTCGATCCATCGTTGCACACGATGACCTCGAGCTTCGTCGCGACGCGCGCGCCGATCGCGAACGCATCGGCGACCGTCTGTTCGATCGACGCGGCCTCGTTGAAGGCCGGCACGACGATCGAGAGGCTTCTCACAGCGGCTGCGCCGGATTGCCGACGACCGTCACGCCCGGCGCGACATCCTTGGTAACCACCGCCCCCGCGCCGACCATCGCGCCCTTGCCGATCCGCACGCCGCACAGGATCGTGGCGCCCGAACCGATCGAGGCATCTTCTTCGACGAACGTCGCCTCGAGCCGCCAATCCTCGGGGCCCTTTGGCGACCCATCGGGGTTGCACGCGCGCGGCTGCTTGTCATTGACGAACGTGACGCCGTGGCCGACGAACACGCGATCGGCGATGTGGACGCCGGAGCAGATGAACGCGTGCGTCGAGATCTTGCAGTGGGCGCCGATCGTCGCGTCGCGCTGGATCTCGACGAACGCACCGACCCGGGTGTACGCGCCGATCGTGCAGCCGTAGAGATTGACAAACTCGTGCACCGTGGCGCCCTCACCGAGGACGACATCCGCAGCGATCGACTGGAACCGCTTGGTCAAGGCGGTATCATGCCACTAGAATCGGCCTCTGCGTCTCTGGGCCCTAGCACTCGTGATCGCCAGCGCATCCGCGCGCGCCGAGATCATCCACGGTCACGTTCACGACGACGCGAATCATCCGGTCGCGCATGCCGTGGTCGCGTTCGGCGGCGCCGTGTTCGGTGAGTCCGATGCGACCGGCGCCTTTACCCTCGACATCGGCACCAGCAAGAGAGGTGTCGTGTGGGTCCGCGTGCCGGAAGGCTACAGGCCCGGGCCGGTGTGGGCCGCGTGGCCCGGAGCGGCCGAGCTCGTGGTTCACAGGCTCGCGCACCCCGCGACCCAACCGCTGCAATTTGTCGTCGGATCCGATGCGCATCTCTCGGCGGCGCAGACCTCGAATGGGGCGGACGACCTCGCGATGGCGATCCGTCACGCGACCGAGAGCGCGCCGGCGTTCTTCAGCGTGCTCGGAGATGTCACGCAAGGTGGCACCGATGTCGAATTCGATCTCGTCGAGCAAGCGCTGCCCGAGCTCGCCGGCGTGCCGTGGATTCCCGTGCCCGGCAATCACGATTGGTACGACAGCGGCGTCGCGTGGACCGAGCGCGCAGGTCCCGATAACTACAGCTTCGATCTCGCCGGCGTGCACTTCGTGGTGTGGAACATGGCGATCGACGAGGCGCAGATCCTCGCGTTCTTGCGCGGTGACCTCGCGCGTGCGAAGGCGCCGATCATCGCACTCACGCACGCGCCACCGAGTGCGAACGTACGTGCGGTGCTCGCCGAGCATCACGTCGGCTACGTGCTCACCGGCCACGCGCACTCGAATCGCGTGGTCCATCATGAAGACGGCCTCATCGAATTCAACACCGAGCCGCTGCTGATGGGGGGGCTTGACTTCACGCCGGCGGGGTATCGCGTGCTCACGCTCGATCACGACGAGCTGCACTCGCAGCATCGCGTCACGCTCGATCATCCGATCACCTCGGTGCTCACGCCACGCTGCGCCCAGCGCGAGCTGCTCGTCGCCGCGACGACACCCTCCGTCACCGCACGGATCGATGGCGGCACACCGATCGCCCTGCGCTCGGTTGGTGGCTGGGATTGGCGCACCGAGCTCCCGGTGCTCGCACCCGGTGCCCACCGCCTCGAGGTCAACGGTCGCACCTCCGAGCTCTTCGTGTGCGAGCCCATCGTGCAACCTGTCCGGGCTCCGATCGGTGCACCGAATAGTGGCCTCACCAGCTCCCTCGCGACGCGCTGGATCACGCCGGTCGGTGGTCATCTTCTGTCGGCGCGGCCGGTGATCGCCAATAACATCATCTTCGCGACGGTCACCGACCTCGGCGATGGCGATAGCGGTGGCGTGATCGCGATCGATCTCGCCAACGGAGCCGTTCGCTGGCGCACCGCGCTGCCGATCCAGACCCGCGGTGGTGTCGCCGTCGTCGGCCGCATCGTCGTGGTGCCGCGGATCGATGGCGTCGTCGTCGGACTCGATACGACGACCGGGATCCAGCGCTGGTCCTACGAGCTCCGCCCGCACACCGCACCCGAAGCTCAGGCAACGTTCGCGTCGATCACCGCCGATGGTGATGACGTGATGATCGGCCAGCAACGGGCCTTCGCCGTGCTCGACGCAGCCGATGGTCATCCACGCTGGCGCACCGATCCGGTACCCGAAGGGGAGAACAGCCAATCGCTCGCCGCCGTCGCGGTTGGCGAGGGCATCGTGGTCGGCACGTTCAATCGGTTGTTCGGCGGGCTCCAGGCGTGGGACCGGGCGACCGGGCAACCGCTGTGGCAGGTCGAGGGCGCCGAGACCGTCGCGATCAACGCGACACCGGTGATCGCGGAGCACACCGTGTACGTCGTGAATGCCGCCGATCAGGTCACCGCGATCGATCTCGCGACCGGCGAGATCAAATGGCGCGCGCCGCTCGATCCGGCCGGCTTCGAGTGGGGCAATGCGACGCTCGCGACACCCGCATACGCGCACGGCATCCTGATCGTGCCGACGCTCTATCGCGATGTTGTCGCGCTCGATGCGAAGTCCGGCGCCGAGTTGTGGCGCCACCAGGCGCTACCGAGCCCGATCCGCGCCACGCACTATCGCGGCGCCAGCGAGGCGGGCTACGAATCCTCGCCGATCATCGCCGATGATCGCGTGTGGATCGCCGACACCTCGGGCGAGCTTGCCGCGCTCGATCTGAAATCCGGGGCGCCGCTGTTTCGCACCGCGATCGGTACGCCAGTGCTCGCCGGGCTCGCGGTCTCCGGTGCAAACCTCGTCGTCGCGAGCTTCGATGGCAGCATCCGGGTGCTCTCGCCCGCCCCTGCGCTACCGCACGTCGCCCCACCGATCGGCTGCGCTGCGACCTCTGCTTCCGCGGCCGATCTGTTCGGGCTGCTGATCGTGATCGGGTTTGTTGTTCGATCACGACGTTGTTGATCGGCTTGGTGCTCGCGCTGGCCGGGTATCACTTCGTGGCGGTGCCGGCGGCTAGATCCGCAGGCCGCGAGGATCGCCAGGATCATCCCCGATTTCATCACCGCGGCGACGGTACACAACTGCGATGCAGATGACGATCAGCGCGAGCGCATAGCCACTGACGAGGAGCCGCCAATGATCTGGCGAAAACTCCCAGACGACCTGGTGATGACCCGCGGGGACCCAGACCCCACGGAGCAGATAGTTCGCTCGGATGCCCGTCGTGCGCACGCCGTCGACCTTCACGTGCCAGCCGGGGAACATGATCTCGTTGAGGACCGCGAGCCCGGCGCGAGCTGTATCGATTTCGTATACGATCCGGTCAGGCGTATAGCTCTCGATCACACCCTCGCGAAACGCGGGCGTGCCGATCACCGCCTCGGGTGGCAGGGCCAGCACGTCGCTCGCCTCGACGATCGCGCGCAGCCGCTGCCCATCGGGTTGCTCTTCGGCGCGGATCGCCCGGAGCGGGCTCTCGGTGACGAGCTTGACCGCGCCGTACCACGCGACGATCGGCACGGGATGATCCGCAACCCACAGCCATCCGTTGCCCGCGCGTGAAAACCCGTCGAGAGGCTCGCGAAGAAACTGTGCGGTCCACAGATAGCGAAAGTGCGGCCGCTCGAGCACGTAGCGCACGTTGAAGTCAGTGAGGATCTTCGGATCGAGCTTCGCGTAGTCGAGGACATCGACATAGCGATGCAGGCTGATCGGATCGACCGCCGGATAGCCACGGAAGTCGCGAATCCCGAGCCGCGCGCCCGCGCGCTCGCCGAGGATGAATTCGTCGTAGAGCCGCCAGCGATCGTGCACGCCCTCGAGCTGCGCCAGGATCGCGGCATCGGCCACGTGGGTCTGGCGTGGCTCCGCGGCGGTGGGCGCGTTGGGCTCGACGAACGTGAACAGCGGAGCATCACTCAGCACGGCGAGTGCAAGCGCGGCGAAGGCGACGTACGAGAGCCGCTTGGGCAACGTGATCGCGGCGATGACCAGCGCACCCGCGATCGCGATCGCGGCGATCGACCACCACGCGGGATGATCCTTCGCGGTCGCGGGCGCGCCGAGGTTGCCTATCCACGCGATCACCACCGCGACCGCGAACCCGACCACGATCCAGACCCTCTTCGGTGCGAGGCGCTGCTCGAGCGCGGCCACGCCGTAGGCCGCACCAGCGGCGAGCCCCCACGAGGTCAGCAGCTTGTAGCGACCCGGCACGCGCAAGAGCTCGAACGGTGGCACGTACGCGACGAGCAGCGGCAACACGTACGCGCTCACGCCCGCGACGAGGATCACACCGAACAGTGCGGTGCCGAACATCGAGAGCGGTGCGCTGCTATCGGTGCGCGGCCTTATCACCACACCGATCACCGCGAGCAGCGTGATCGCGGTGCCGCAATAGAGCTCGAACGGTCCGCCAGCGCGCAGGAACACGCCGCGCAGCGCGGTCAGCAGGTCCTGCGATCCGAGCAGCGCAAACTCCGGCCCGGTGCCCAACCGATCGCGATCGCCGAGCGCGACGAGCTGGCTCGTGGGCAGGATCGTGACCGCCGCGACCAGCCCCGCGATCGCGATCGCGCAACCGATACATCTCGCGAGCGCGAGCAACTCGGTCGGCGAATGATGCGCGCGCAGGCGCTGGACCGAGCGCATCACCGCATACGGCACGATCAACAGCGCGGCGTAGACCACGCCCGGTGGCGAGCCCGCGGTGAGCGGTAACAACAGCGCGCCACCGACGAGCACACCACGCCGCCAGCTCGGTCGTGCGAGCGCCGCATCGATCGCGATCCACACGAGCGGTACCCAAACGAGAGGCCACAGGATGTTCGAAGCCTTGTGCACGAGCAGCGGCGCCGACGCCACCAAGCCGATGCCGCCGATCAGCGACGCGTGCACCGATAGCCCACGCGTGCGCGAGAACAGATGCATCAGCGACGCTGCGATCACGTGGTGAGCGAAGACCTTGATCTGGACCAACCACCACGATGTGCCGAACAGCGCCCCCCACGCCGCGAAGGGCCAGTTGAGCGGGTAGTAGCGATCGAATACCGGATCGCAGAACACCGGGTACCCGCCCTTGTCGTACGGGTTCCATAGCGAGAACCGATGATGTGCGAGATCGCTCGAGAAGAAATCGAGATCGGGGCCATGGGTATCGATCGTGTCCCATCCGAAACCGGTCGCGGCTCCGTGCTGGTGCCAGAGCTCGCGATAGATCCACAGCAACGCCAGCGTGTAGAAGAGTGGCACCCACAGCCACTCGAGCTTCACGCGACACTTCATCGCGCGCAGTTTGCTACATCGCGAGGGCGTTGTGCGCCAGCCGCGGACGTCGCTACCCGGGTCGTATGCACACACATGTGTGCACTCGACGTGCGCGATGCCGCGCCGATGGTGACATCTGGTTGCAGCTCGCTCGGGGACAGGAGTAGCCAGTGGATCGGCGGCTGATCCTTCGGCGGGGCGCGAAGTTGTCGACTATGCTTTACAGGTGGTGCCGGTCGCCGATCCGCAACGGGCCGAGGCGACGCGTCTCGGTTCGTACGAGATTCTCCGCAAATTAGCGCGCGGGGGCATGGCCGAGCTTTTTCTCGCGCGCACCAACGGTCCCGAAGGTTTCGAGAAGGTCGTGGTCTTGAAAAAGATCCTGCCGAACTTCGCGGAGAATCCGAAGTTCGTGCGGCTCTTTCTGGACGAAGCGAAGCTCGCCGCGACGCTCGATCACCCGCACATCGCTCACGTCTACGACATGGGAAAGGTCGAAGGAAACTACTTCTTCACCATGGAGTACATCCATGGCCAAGACGTCCGCGCCATGTTGCGGCGGACGGTCCGGCAGGAGCAGTTGTTCCCGCTCGAGCACACGGTGCAGATCGTCCACGCGATCGCGTCGGCACTTCATTACGCGCACGAGCGACGCAAGCCCGATGGGTCATTGCTCGACATCGTCCATCGCGATGTCTCGCCTTCGAACATCCTCGTGTCGTACGACGGTGCGATCAAGCTCGTCGATTTCGGTGTCGCGAAAGCCGCGACGAGCTCGGTCAAGACGCGCACCGGCACGCTCAAGGGCAAGATCGCGTACATGTCGCCCGAGCAGGCCAAGGGAGGCGCCGTCGATCGGCGCAGCGACGTGTTCGCGCTCGGCATCGTGCTGTGGGAGCTGCTCACCACGCAGCGCTTGTTTCGCGCCGATAACGACCTCGCGACGATCCAGCTGATCATCAACTCGAAGCCACCGCCGCCGCGCACGTTGCGGCCCGAGTGTCCGGTCGAGCTCGAGCGCATCGTGTTGAAGGCGCTCGCCGCAGAACCAGAACAGCGCTACCAGAACGCCGAAGAGCTCCAGCTCGATCTCGAAGAGTTCGCGCGCGAAGAAAAGCTCAAGCAATCCACGATCGCGTTCAAGGTGTTCATGCACGAGCTGTTCGCCGAGGAGATTCGCGCGTGGAAGTCCGCGCAGGCCTCGGGCATGACACTCACGGATCACGTGGTCTCGGCGAGCGTCGTCGAGATGACCACGCCGGTCAGCGGCAGCGAGATGTCGTTGCTCTCGCGCGAAGACGAGCTACCCGACGATGACGACGAGGATGACGAGGGCTCGCGGCAGCAACCGACGCACGGCGTCCTCACCGAGACCCGCGCGCGCAACACGTTCACGCCGGCCATCGCCAAGGTGTCGCCGAAGGTGATGCTCGGCCGCGTCGACCACACGCCCTCGCCTCAACACGCTTCACCCGTCACACCGATCGCGATCACGGGGTCGGCCCCCGTGGACATGCTGGGCGACCCGCGTCAGATGCCGACAGGCACGATCGGCACGCTGAGCGGCACGCTGAGCGGCACGCTGAGCGGCACGACGCCGCCGATCGGATCGCTGCCGAGCTCGAGCGGCATCACTGGCCAGCAGTACAACGGTGGCGACGGCGCACCGGTGAGCCAGTTCCCGATCGCACCTCGCGAGTGGCGCGAGGCACCAAAGCAGATCGGCTACGACAGCGCGCGCGAGCCGCGGCGCAAGCGCGCGCTGCTGATCGGCATCGTCGGGATGTCGTTGCTCTCTTTGATCGCGCTCGCGACGGGCGGCTCACCAGCGCAGCAGAGCGTCGGAGGCAAAGCGGTCGAGCCTGCGGTCGAGCCTGCGGTCGAGATGAAGTCCGAGACCAGGCCGGTCGAGATGAAGGTCGAGCTGCCTACCACTGGATCCGCACAGCTCCCCGCAACAGGCTCGGGCACACCGCCGGCGCAACCCGAGGCTGTCACACCGCCGAAAGTGACGACGCCTCCAAAGATCGTCGCGACTCCGCCAAAGACCACGGTGCCGCCAGCCGAAATTCACCGTCACTCGACGCTCCCCGTTAAAAAGGTGGATAGGCCCGATTCGACTCCCGATCCTTCTGGTTTCCTACCTCCCTCCAAGTAGATGTCTCGCCGCCTTCTTCTCGCGCTCGCGCTCTCGCTCTGGGCCACACGTGCCCATGCGGACGAAGATCTGAGTGACCTCGATTCGCGCGTCGTCCAGATGGCGAACACGCTCTCGGCGGATGCTCGCTTGCACTTCATCGCGGGCTATCGTGCGTTCAACGCGAAGGACTACAAGACCGCGAGCAAGGAGATCGAGACCGCCTACAAGCTCGATCCCGAGGTGCCGTTGCTCTACACGTGGGCGCTACAAGAAAAGGCCGCTGGCAACTGCGCTCGCGCGGTCGACTTGTTCCAGAAGTATCTCTACTCGGACATCTCCAAGCCCCAAGCCGATGCCGCACGCAAAGCGATCGACGACTGCGGCGGGGTGCCCGAGGTCGAGCCCAAGGCCGAGCTCAAGGCCGAGCCCGTGATCGACGCCCCTGGCGGCTACAAGTGGTATCGCGACAAGCCCGCCGATGCGCTCGCCGCAGGCGGCGTGGTCGGTCTCCTGATCGGTACGGTCTACTTCGTCAAAGCCGGGAGTTCGGCGAGCGCGGCCGCCGGCGCGTTCTATCTCGACGATCACGATCGTCTGCGCAGCGATGCAACCCACCAGCGCAACATCGGCATCGGCGCGACCGTGATCGGCGGCGTGCTCGCAGGTGCGGGAGTCGCGCTATGGGTCTATCACTCGAGGAACGCGAACGTGACCACCGATGGCAACAGCGTCGCGTTCGCGATGCGATTCTAGATCGTAAAGATCGCAGCGCCCCAGGTGAAGCCGGAGCCGAACACGGACGAGAGGATCCGGTCGCCCTTCTTCACCTTGCCCTGCTGGCGCCAGTGGTCAATCGTGAGCGGCACCGTCGCCGCCGTCGTGTTGCCGTAGAATTGGATCGTGTTGAGGACCTTCTCGGGCGGAATCTTGGCGACCTCGACGACCTTCTCGTTGATTCGCAAGTTCGCCTGGTGCGGCACGAACCACTGGATGTCGTCCCAGGTCAGGCCGGTCTTCGCGAGTGCAGCTTGCGTCGACATCACCATCCCACGCACCGCGTTCAAGAACACGCGCTTGCCATCCATATGCGGATACATGGTCTGGTTCTCGTCGCGATTCTTCGCGTCGTAGTCGACATACGGCAGTTTTTTGATCTCGAAGATCTTGAGATAGAGATCCATCGCGCCGCTACCATCGGCATGTGCGGACGTGTAGATGATTCCCGACTTCGCATCCTCGGTCTCCGAAGGGCCGAGCACCATCGCGCCGGCGCCATCGCCGAACAGCACCATCACATCACGGCCACGCGTCGAATAATCGAGCGAGTGGCTGTGGAGCTCGGCGCCGACCAGGAGGATCCGCTTGTACATGCCGGTGCGAATGAACGCGTCTGCCATCTGCATGCCGTACACGAACGCCGAGCACTGCTGGCGAATGTCGAAGCAGGCGCAGTTCTTGTCGGCGATGCCGAGCTTCTTCTGCAGGATCACCGCGGTGCCAGGGAAGTGGAAATCCGGCGACAGCGTACCCAGGATGATGCAGTCGATGTCGGCCGGCTGGAGACCGGCATCCGCGATCGCCTTGGTCGCGGCTTGCAGCGCGAGATCGCTCGTCGCAGTGTTGCCATCGTTCGGCACGTAGCGGCGCTCGGCGATGCCGGTGCGCTGCTGGATCCACGCGTCGTTGGTCTCGGTCTGCACGGTCTCTTGCCGCACGTGCTTGTTGTCGAGGTACGTCAGCTCGTCATTGGTGACGATTCGATCCGGGACATAGCTGCCGAGCCCCAAGATCTTCGTACGAATCATGGACCTGAGATAACACATGTTGCAGCCTCTCGAGGTGCGGCTCCTCCTCGTCAGCCTCGTCAGCCTCGTCAGCCTCAGCGTCGGCGTTGGCGCGACTGCGTCAGCCGACCGACCGACCGGTAGGTCCCCTGGCATCGGCTGGTCGACATACGATCGCTATTGTCTCGCGTGTCACGGCGAGCTCGGTGACGGGCACGGACCCGCGGCGCCCTTCACGCTGGCGATCCCGCGCGCCTTTACGAGCGGCACGTACAAGTGGGGCACTTCCGACGAAGAACTGGCGACGACGATCCGATTCGGTGCCCCGGGCACCTCGATGCCAGGATTCGATGGCGTGTTGAGCCCGAGCGAGATCGCCAACGTCACGCGGGTCCTTGTTTCGTTCGCACCACCCACGCCGGTTCTCTTCCGCAGGCTTGGCGCCCCGCCCGCACCGCCCGCACCGCCCGACCGCGGCACGGAACTGTGGACGAGGTGGGGTTGCAACACCTGTCATGGCGCCGCGGGTCGCGGTGATGGTGCCGCCGCACTCGCCACACCGCCGTACGATCTGACCGCACTACCGCTGCACCGACCTCGCGCGACCGACGACATCGATGCGAGACGCTTCTCGGCCGCGACCAGCATCGTGCGCGGCATCTCTGGCACCGCGATGCCGGGTTATGCGCAGGTTCCCGACGTGGAGCTCTGGGCGCTCGCGGATCACGTCGTCGCGATCAACGCGCACGCGAAGCCACCAGATCGCAACACGCTAGAGCGCGCGCAGATCGAGGCAGATCGTGCAGCGCCGCTCGCGACCGGGATCTGGCCCGGGACCGGCAGCGACGCGCAGATCTGGGGCGTGCATCTCGCGCCGCAAGGCACGGCACCTGCGTCGCTCGCACCCGCCGAAGCATCGCTGTCCGCCAAGCAGTGCGCGCGCTGTCATGCGAAGCAAGAGCGCGAGTGGCGCGGCTCGCTGCACGCTGGCGCCGGATCTCTCGGGCTCTATGCGCAGCTCGATCACGGTCAGCCCGATACCTGCCGGCGCTGTCACGCGCCGCTCGCCGAACAAGCGCCAGGCACGACCTACGAGCCATCGCTGCGCGACGAAGGTGTCACATGCGCTAGCTGCCACCTGCGCGCGTGGACGCGCAACGGACCACCGAACATCTCCACCTCGCTGCTCGCCGCGCCGGGTTATCCCGAGCAACAACGCGCAATCTACGAGCGCGGTGATTTCTGCATGCCGTGTCATCAGCTGCCGCCGCGCAACGCGCTCGAAGGCAAGCCACTGCTGAACACGTACAAGGAGTGGCTCGAAGGCCCGTACATGCGGCGCGGCATCCAGTGCCAGCACTGCCACATGCCGAATCGCGAGCACCAGTGGCTCGGTGTGCACGATCCGGCAACGTTTCGCCAAGGCATCGAGCTCACCGTCACCGCGCGTCACACCGATCGCGGTGCGAGCGTGGTCGCGCAGCTCGCGAATGTCGGTGCCGGTCACTACTTGCCGACGACGCCGACGCCCGCAGTGTGGTTGCGCATCCAGCTCTTCGCTGCCGATGGCGTGGCGATCGAGGGGGCCAGTGCCGACCAACGCATCGGCCGCGACATCTATTTCAAGGAGGGCTGGCATCAGCGTGCGGATACCCGCATCCCGCCGGGCGAGAAGCGGATGCTCGCGAAGGCGTGGCAAGGCGGCCGCAGCAAGGCGGCCGCGTTCGCGCGTGTGACGGTCGAGGTTCATCCCGATGACTATTACGAAGGTTTCTATCGCGCGCGCCTCGCCGAGCACCCGGCCCAGGTCGTTCGCGCGCAGTACGAACAAGCGCTCGCGCGTGCGAGAGCGTCCCACTACGTCGCCGAGCAGCGCGACGTCGCGCTAGACTCGGCGCTCTGAACCGCGTGCTCTGCATAGTGTTGTTGGCGGCGTGCTCCGGTCATCGCACCGGGCACTTCGACGACGTCCCGAATCACGCGCCAAAGCTCGTCGTCTTGCTCGTGATCGATCAGTGGCCGGAGTGGTCGTTCGAGCAAAAGCAGAGCGCGTTCTCGAAGGGTTTCGCACGCATCGTCACCGAGGGCGAGTGGCACGTCGGTCATCACCCCTCGGCGGCCACGCTCACCGCGCCGGGCCACGCGCTGATCGGGACCGGGGAGCCGAGCGCCAAGTCAGGCATCCTTGCGAACGAGTGGTGGCATCGCGATCTCGGCTTGGAGCTCCACTCGGCCGAGGCCGCAGATGGATCGTCGACGGCGGAGTGGCTGCGCGTGAACGGGCTCGGCGATGCGGTCGCCGCCGCGAAGACCGGCGCGAAGGCGGTCTCGGTCAGCCTCAAAGATCGCGCGTCGGTCCTGGTGCTTGGTCATGCCGGCACGCCGGTCTGGTACGACATCAAGACCGCGCGCTGGAAGACCCTCTTGTCGACCGAGCCCGCGTGGCTGACCGATTATAACGCCTCGAATCCTGTCGCGCCACGCGCGAGCCAGGTGTGGACGCCGCTCGATCCGGCGTTGCTCGCGCGGCTCTCCGGCACGACCGACGATCAACACGGCGAGTTCGGCGAGAAAGGTTTCGGACCGACTTTCCCTCACGATCCCGCGACGACGAAGAAGCCTGCCGAAGCGTTTTACGCGACCCCGGTCGGTAACGAGCTCGTGTTCGATGCGGCGCGTGCCGCGATCGCCGGCGAACACCTCGGCGAGGATCGGATCCCCGACCTCCTCGTGATCAGCCTCTCGGCGCACGACTACGTCGGCCACGGCTGGGGCCACGAATCGTGGGAGATGTGGGACGACGAGCTGCGCCTCGACGTTCAACTCGGCGAGTTTCTCGAGCTGCTCGACAAGCAACTCGGTGCCGGCAACTGGGCGATGATGATCACGAGCGATCACGGCGCGAGCCCGCTGGCCGAGCGGGTCAACGGTGGCCGGATGACGCACGAACAGATCGGTCGGGCTGCGAACCAAGCAGCGGCCGCGGTGCTCGGTCCCGGCAAGTGGGTCGAGAGCGGCCACTATCCAAACATCTACTTCTCGAATGCGATGCTCGCGCAACCCAAGGGCGAGCTCGCATCGGCGACGCAGCGAGTGATGTACGCGCTGCGTGCATTCCCCGGCATCGAGCGCGTCGGTCGTGTGAGCGACTACGCGGGCAACTGCGACAAGCGTACGGGGGAAGCATTCACGCTGTGCCTGACGTTCGATCCGGAACGTTCGGGTGATCTGTTTTATCTGCCGAAGCGCGGCTGGACCGTGATGGATGAAGACGAACCGACCGCGACGGCGCACGGTTCGTGGCACGACTACGACCAGCTGGTGCCGCTGATCATGATCCAGCCGGATCGCGGCGCGAAGCATGCGCGGATGACCGCGCCCGGCAGCACGATCGAGATGGTGCGCGTGTCGACGCTCGTGGCGCGGTGGCTCGGGGTTGCGCCCCCTCAGTCTCTCATTCCGGAGCTGCCGTTGCCGGGTCGTCCGGAGCCGCCATTGCCGGCTCCTCACCCTTCGGTTGGACCGGCGGGTTCTGGATCGTCACCGTCTGCTGGTTCGGGCTCGTCGCGATGGTGATCGTGCTGCAGTGGTCCCCATCGGCGCACGCCCTGTAGGTCCCCGGCTGGACGTCCTTGAACGTCGCGGTGCCGCCGTCGCAGCGCTCGCTATCCTGGAACACGTCGAGCGCTTCGAGATAGATCTTGGTGCAACCCGCGTTCTGCACCGTGACCGCGATCGGATTCGCGCTGAGCTCAAAGGTTACCGAGGTCGTCGTGCCCGGTTCGACATATACGTGTTGCGGCAAGACGACGGCGCTGTATTGCGGCGCGAGCTTGTAGTCACCAGGCGGCAAGCGATCGAAATGAAAATCGCCGACGGCGTCTGTACTCTCCGAATACGACATGCCATCGGAGGCCGTCACGGTCATGAGCGTGTAGCGACCACGCTGATTCACGATCCTACCAACGAGTGAACCGGCATGGGTGATCACCAGCTCGACCGAGCTCTCGTCGGTCGCGAGCTCCCGCGGCGCGGCCATGTCATGGTCGTGCGTCGCTTGGATATAGAGCGTGTCGCCCTCGAGCCCGGAGAGCTCGAAGTTGCCCGCCGCGTCGCTATGCGCGGTCTGCGTGCCGCCGGCTTTGCCGCCGAGAGAGTCGTCGTCGATCATGCTCTCGCGCGAGGCGATCGCGACGGTCGCGCCTGCGATCGGCACGCCGTGATCGTCGCGCACGACGCCGCGCACGATCCGGCCTGGATCGACGGTGATGTCGCCGAGCTGCGTGATCGCACCACCGATGATGCGAATGTTCGGAATCACCTTGCGCTGGAACGAGCCGACGAGCGCGACCGAATACACGCCAGGGCGCAGGTCCTTCTGCGCGAACGCGCCATTCGCATTGCGCACCGAGTCTGGCGTCCTGGTCCAGGAAGGATCCGGGTCGTCCGAGACCAGGCTCCCGAAGTATTCGACGGCCACGCCATGCTCAACGACGCGACCGGCGATCCCACCGAGCTCGCCGAGCGTGAGGGCGAGGTCGTGCGTGCCAGTGTGAACCATCACGCCGGTCGGCGAGCTTCCGCGATCCTTGTTGCGCTGCACCGTGATCTCGTAAACACCCGGCGGGATCCCGCCGAGATCGAACTTGCCGTGCTCGTCACTGCGGGTATAGCCGCTGCCGATTCCGTTCTGGCCACTTGCCTGGACGCTCGCGTCCTCGACGGGCTGACCCTGCGCGTCGCGCACCGTCCCGGCGATGCTCGAAACCACCATCTGGATCCGAAGATCGTTGACGCGAGCGCGGGTGACCTCGACCTTGGTCGTGATCGCCGCCATCGTCTCGTTATTCGCGCTGACCTCGAGCAGGCCCGGCTCGATGCCTTTGATCTCGAAGTGGCCGTGCGCGTCGGTGTGCTCGCTGCTCTTGCCGACCCAGACCTGCACCTTCACGACGGGATTGCCGGAAGCATCCAGGACGATGCCCGTGACGCGTGCGCCGGTCGTCACGTGGATCACGGCATCGTGCGTTGGATGCACGCCGTCGAGCGTGAACGCCTCGTCGGGGTTCGCGATGTTCTCGTCGGAGTATGCCGAGGCCATCACCTTGCCCCGGCCGAGGTACGGAACCTCGAAGTGACCGTGCTGGTCGGCATCGATTCGATCGTACCAGTTCGCCTGCGCGATCGTAACCGAGGCATTTGGCGCGGGCTTGCCAGCTTGGTCGACGACCGTGCCTGCGAACAGCGCACCCGGTTGGAGCACCACGGTCTGCGCGAGCTGCACGCGTGGATCGTCGCCCGTCGCGATATCGATGCGCTGCGGACCATACCCATTCGCGATCACGGTCAGCCGCTCGCCGTTGAAATCGAGGCCGCGCACCAGCGCGTTGCCATCACCATCGGTCACCGCACTGCGGCGACCAATATCGATCGCGGCATCGCGGATTGGGCGTTGCGATGTGCTCTCGACATGGACCCGCATGCCGACGCTGGTCTTCATCTCGAGCTCCATCGGCTCGCTGTCATCGCGCAACGAGAGCGTGTCTTCGGCATAGGTGAAGTTTTTCTCGGCGGTGACCGCATAGTCGGCCTCGGCGAGATGATCGAACGCGAACGAGCCATCGGCGTTACTCACCACCGAGCGCGTTCCATTGAGCGTGACCTTCACGCCGCCGATCGGACGCTTCTCCTCGTCGACCGTCTGGCCTTCGAGCCGTAGTCCGCCTTCGAACACGTAGAGCGGACGCAGCTTGAGCTGCGCGGGTGTCGGCATGCGCGCGATCAGCTCGCCGATGCCTGCGTGCGAGCTCGGACTCTGGACCTGGTTCGCGGTCTGCGTTTCAACCGATGGTTCGCGGTGCCAGTACCACGCAGCGGCCATCACCAGAGCGATGGCGATACAGGACCGTCTTCTCATGCCCTTCATAGGCTATCAGGTCGACAGCCGACCTGATGACAGCACTAAATTTCGTGGGGCATCGGGCGGCGGGGCGCCCGGAAGTAGCGCAGCGGCGAATACGGACCGAAGTTTGACACCCGGCTGGTGTACAGGTCCGCGTAGTCATTGACCTGTTCGCCGAACCGAGAGTTCTCGTTACCCTCGCGCAAACAGCTGCCCCAATGTGGGTTGTACGCGCGATCGAGCCGGGTCTCGAGCGAGTCGACCTCGGTCTCCATCAGGACCGCGCGATCGCGGAGCGACTCGATGCTCGCGCGCGACATCCGACGCTCTTCCTCGAGCCGATCGTGCATGTTCGTGTGCGACGAGTCATCGAGCAGGCGCTGGATCTTCTTGAGCCGCAGCGATTGCCAATCGATCTCGGACTCGAGATTGCGATGCCTGCGATCGAGCAGCTCGAGATCGTGGATCTGCGCTTCGAGCCGATCGCTGACCGAAATCTCGCGCTCGAGCTCCTGCAGCACCATCGCGGTGCGCCACATGTGTGCTTTGCGCAGCCGCAGGATATCGCCGTAGATATGATCGCCGATGTAGAGGACCTGCTCGCCCTTGATGCCGGTCATCTGCTCGAATGCGATGACGTTGCCGCCCTGATAGATCTTGTCGCGCGTGAGGTGCTTGACCTCGACATTCGGCATCGCCTCGTTGGTCACTGGATCGATCTGTACGAACGGACGCAGCTCGTTGAAGAAGGCCGGCTTCGCACCACCGACGATCACGATGTCGAAGTAGTTGCGCCACGAGGGATACGCCTTGCGTTCGCCATCGAGCAGGTAGCTCATCACGACCTTCGTGTAGTCGTAGAGCGAGTTCGTGAGCAGGAACAGCTTCTTGCCGCTCGAGCGGAACTTGTGGAGCGTCTCTCCGAGCAGCGGATCCTTGACGATGAACGAGGCGAGGTCCGCCTTGATCACCGACTTGAGCGTATCGTCGCGATGCGCTTCATCGATCGCGGTGCGGATATCGCCGAACAGCTTGTCGAAGTCGACCGCGGTGCCACTCTTGCCGTACCACTCGACGAGCGTCGTATACATCACCGCTTCGGGCAGGCCGAACAGCGTATCGATCCACTCGAAGCGATCCGCCGAGAGATTGATCTTTTCGTTGCGGTAGAGCGCCTTGCGCTTGTCGGCATCGAGCTCCTTGAAGCCGTGGTAGCAGCGACCCACATGTGCGTGGCGGTCGAGCTTGAACACGTTGCCGAGCTGGCGATCGACCATGACGCCTCGGATCGCCCAGTGGGGATCGTAGGACAGCTGGCGGATCGCAACCGGATACCCGTGCTTGGTGCACAACTTGTCGAGCGTCAGCTGGATGCTGAGCTGTTCGAGCCGGTCCTGGTGATACAGGGCCAGGGTGTAATCCATGTCGAACCCGATCGTCTCGATCGAGTCCATGCGGAGGTTCCGGTTACAGAACACTCGGTTCTTACGTGCGACGTCGATCTCGGTGGTGGTGTCGCCGAGAAGCGCGCTCAGACCAGGATCGAGATCGAGGCCCCCGAGGCCTACGTGGGCGACCATCTCGTCGTCATTGTAGCGTGCCCTTTGGCAGATCGTTGCGCGATTTCCCGTATACATTGGCTATATGGCGTCGTCGCCCAAGCCCTGGAACCGTGAAAAAGAGCCGTTTGCCGAGCTAATTTCGGCCGAAGCGATCGCCACGCGGGTGGCAGAGCTGGGTGCCAAGATCACCGAGGACTACAAGGACAAGGAAGACGTCGTGGTCATCGGGGTGCTCAAGGGCTCCGTGATCTTTTTGGCCGATCTCGCGCGCCACATCGCGCTGCCGATCGAGCTCGAGTTCATCGGCATCTCGTCGTACGGTGATGCGACCGTCTCTTCGGGCATCGTCCAGATCACGCAAGACGTGTCCAAGCCGATCGAAGGCAAGCACGTGATCGTGGTCGAGGACATCGTCGATACCGGTCACACGGTGAGCTACCTGCTCGAGAATCTAAAGACTCGCCGTCCCGCTTCGATCGCGCTCGCCTCCTTGCTCCACAAGCCGGACCGCCAGGCGCGCGACGTCAAGATCGATTATCTCGGCTTCACGATCCCGAACAAGTTCGTCGTCGGCTACGGCCTCGATGTCGCACAGCAGTACCGAAACCTTCCGTACATCGGCTACGTGACTGGGGCATGAAACCCGAGCAACTCGCCAAGTTGCCGGCCGTGCTGTTCGAGATCGGAAAGCTCATCGGCTCCGATCTCGATCCGGGCATCTTGTTCTCGCGCATCGCGGAGCTGGTGTGCCAGATGGTCAACGCCAAGGCGTGCTCGGTGATGTTGCTCGATGCCAATCGCAAGCAGCTGCTCGCGAAGGCCGCGTATGGCTTGCGCACGGAACGGATGCACACGCTGTCGTTTGCGGTCGGCGAGGGTGTGGCGGGTTGGGTGATGGAGCACGGCGAGCCCGCGCTGATCAACGACGTGACGAAGGATCCACGCTACATCGTCCTGTCGGCGAACCAGACGCCCATCATGTCGATGCTGTGCGTGCCGCTGCTCGCGCGTGGCGAGCGCGTCGGGGTGGTCACCGCGACCTCGGAAGCCGTGCACGCATTTCATCCGGACGATCTAGAATTGGTGCGGTTCATCTCGACGACGATCGCGCTCGATATCGAGAACGTCCGGCTCCATCGCGTCGCGGTCACCGATCCGCTGACCGGCGCGTACAATCGCGAGTTCTTGCAGCAGCGGCTGCCCGCGGAGATCGAAGCTGCGATCGATCGCGATTCGGCGCTGTCCGTCGCGCTGGTCGATGTCGATCACTTCAAGACCGTCAACGACCAGCACGGTCACGGGGTCGGCGATGTCGTGCTCGCCGAAGTCGCACGCCGGTTGCGCGGTGCGATTCGCGGTGGCGATATCCTGGTGCGCTACGGCGGTGAAGAGTTCCTGATCGTGTTGCCGAAGGCAGATGCGGGGCGCGCGTGGGAGGTCGGCGAGCGCATGCGTCAACGCGTGTGCGAACGCGCGTTCGATGTCGGCGATGGGGTGGCGTTGTTGCTGCGAATTTCGGTCGGCATCGCGCAGTGGCGGATCGGCGAGACGATGCCAGACCTGATCGATCGCGCGGATGTCGCGATGTACGGTGCAAAGCAGCGGGGACGTAACCGGGTCGAGGTTGCACCTTGACCGGCGACGGCAAGCAGGGCGATGGCAAGACAGGCGCACTGCCGACTGCCGACGACGCGGAACATGCGGTGTCGAGCACTTCGCCGGATATGTACGATCCGAACTACGTACCGCCGGGCACGGCAGCTCGCGATCCGGAATCACCGAAAGGTTCGGTCGCCGCGCCGATCGCGCTCGGGCCACCCGCTGGCATCGCAACGTCAGATGTGCCGCAGGTCGACGCCGCGCTCGGACCGTCCGGCGTCGTCGCGGCCGCAGATGCTGCGTCGGGAATTGTCGCCGCGCCCTACCCGCCTTCGCCGTCGAGCGGAGTGGCACTGCCCGCGCCCCCCTCGCCTTCTCTCTCGCCGGACGACGCGCCGATCTTGCCGCCCGAGCTCACCGCGCGAGCTGCACTCGCCGATGCGGTCGGTTCGCCTTCGAAGAGCGCGCGCAAGCGAGCCCGTTCGCTCGAGCGCGATCGCGAAGAGCATGAGCGAGAACGCGATCCCTCGGGGCCGACGCGTAGCCGCAAGACGACGGTCGTCGCGGCCGGCGCGATTGTCGGTGGCCTAGGTATCGCCACCCTCGTCTTACTCGGCCACGCGAACTCGCAGCGCTTCGAGCTCACGTGCGATGCAACACACGTGTACGCAGAGCAAGGCCGCTCGTTCCCGCCGTGGGGCTCGAAGAAGCTCAACAGTCTCGCGTGGGCGCCGATCACCTTGCCGGCGAATGCCGAGTGTCAGCCGCGCGCGACCGAGAACGAAGCCGAGCTGAAAGCCTGGTACCTCGCACTCCTGGTCGATCGCGCGACCACCACGCTCACCGCGCGCGATCTTCTCGATACGCCCGCGACCGACGCGAGCGGCAAGGCGACTAACCAACTCGACTTCGTCTCGACGCAGCTCGATCAAGCGCTGTTACTCGCCCGCGATCCCGACAAGCGCGACCAGCGCAAAGAGATCACGCGGCTGCAAGGTGATGTCGATTACTGGCGAGCGGCCGCGCGCCTGCGCGATGCCTCGACCGTGTTGCTCGACGCCGCCAAGCAGTTCGATGTCGCGAATCAAAAGCGACCGCGCCACGCGACCGATGCGGCGGCGTGGTCGACGTTCCTGCATCACCTCACCGACGAGCTTCGCGCAGGGCCGAACGGTGCGCCGGGCGCGATGCCGGGTGCGGTTCCTGTCGGCTCGGGACCCGTGCCGGTCGGGATCGCGCTCCCCGTCGAACCAACGGACAGTGCGGTGGGCAGCGGCATTGCCCCACCCACGGCTCCGAGCATCCCGTCTGGCGGCGTCCTGCTCTGACGCGTTGCTTCGATCAGGATTCGAGACTCTTTCGAACGGATCTCGTAGTTGTACGCGTCCAGGAAGTCGAGACCGAGGCGACCATCGAGTGGATCCAGTGGCATGTCTCCCTCGAGCACCATGACCTCCATCGGGAGACGGGAGACACCGAGAGCGCTGAACATCTCGAGCACTGCAACCAATCGGTCTCCGAGTAGTCGAGCTTGTTGCTTTCGGCAGGCATGGCTTTCCCAGCACTTCGATTCGTTCGCTCGCAGGGCTCCATCGTCAGGCCACTCATGACGGTGTCAGCTTTTTGGCTGACGCGAGCTTTGCGACCACCTCCGCAGGATCGATCCGCCGCGCGTAGCGCAGGACGTTCGCCGCGAACACCGCTGTCTCGTCGTCGGCGCAGCCGCGTGCTTCATCGATGCAGAACAGCACACGCATGATCCCTGCGTTCGCATACGCCGCGAGTCGCGTCGCGAGGTGGTCCGTGGTCCAGAAGCCAACGAGCTCGATCGACCAGCGCTCGCCGTGATGCACGACCTCGAGGTCCGGACACAGGATCGACGTCGCGGTGATGATCGGTGATGGTCCGATCAAGATCTGCATTGTTGGATCGAAGCGCACGAGTGCGCGTGCGAGCCTGGTCGGTTCGTACGTGCCGCGCCGATCGATCGGCGCGAGCGGCAGCAACACCGGTGACTCGCGCCGCGACTCCAGCCGGCTTCGCCAGTGCGTGGTCTCTAGCTCGAGCACAAACCGCACAGACGCTGACAACAACGGCACGAGCTGACCGAGTGCGCGCCCGTAGATGGCTGTGCGCTGAAACAGGGCGAGTGGTCCGACGATCTCGAGCATCGTCGCACCGGTTTCCGGATCGTGCGACGCCGTGACCAGCAGCCCGCGAGACAGTGCCGCACGCAGGAGCGTGCCATCGTCGCCCCACAGCCACACCGTCACGCGATGTGCGCGGTACAGCGCGCGCTGGATCAGCGCGACGTTCGCGAAGGCCGCGATCTCGATCTCGTTCGGTCGGCCGTGCTTCAACACGATCCTGCGCTCGCCTGGCAGATCCATGAACAACAGTGCATCGATCTCGTCCTCGACCACGCCGAGCTGCGCCGCTGCGCTGGCGATTCGCGCCGCTCGAGCATCGATGTCGAGCGCCGGCGGACCGAGCACGACCTCGCGCACGCGTCGCGAAATCGTGGTGAGCCTGCGGCCACCACCGATCACGCGCGCGAGACCCACGCGCAACGCCCTCAAGTTCCGCGGGTGCACTGGAAACGCATCGAAGGCTGCGAATGCGACGCGCCAAGGCTGACCTTGCGACTGCTCGACGATCTCGACCGCCTCGCTGATCCAGTCGATGTCTCCACCATCGAGCACCCAGAGCCTGCGCGGCGCCCTGCTCGGAGAATCATCTGCAGCGCGTCGTGGCTCGATGTGAGCCGAGGGTTCGGGCTGCTCTCGACGGATCACGAGTGCGCCGCCATCTCCAACGACGTCAACACACTCGTTTCCATCGGCTCCAGCAGATCGACCTCAATTTCTTGTCGTCCCCGCAAACCTCGTCTGCGCTGTTCGACCGTCGTCACCTCGGCGCTCGCCTGGGTCTCGAACTCGTAGACTCGCGCTCGCTTGCCGATCCGCGGCCGCAACACGCGCCCGATCCGCTGCACGTGTCTGCGCGCGCTCGCCGTCCCGCCGACGATGATCGCGACATCGGCATCCGGCACGTCCAGCCCTTCATCGAGCACCTGTGACGACACGAGCACCGGCGCTTCACCCACACGGAACCTCCGCAACATCTCGGCACGCTCGGCACGTCCGATGTCGCACGTCATCGGCACCACCAGGAACTCGAGCGCGATCTCGTACGCCGTCGCGTTATTCGCCGTGAAGATCAACACGCGCTCGCCAGCGTGGCGGGCGAGCAACTGCCGGACCTTCTCGCGCTTGCCCGCCGGAAATGCAAGCACCGAACGCGAAGCCCGCCACGCAGCCATCGCCGCTCGGCCCTCGGCCGACTTCATGGAGTGATCGACGAACTGCCGCCACGTCGACTTCGGCGCGTATCGCTGAAACTTGGCATAGGCCGCATTGAACCGCCCGCGCGCCTCGCGATAGACCGCGCGTTCGACCGGCTCGAGCTGGATCGGCACGGTCTCCAGATCGTAGTCGGCAAGCGCGTCACCGACGAGCTCCGCGACCCCGAGCTCGTACACCACCGGCCCGAGTGCGCGCGTCACGGCCATCGCATCATCCGGTGGCGTTGCCGTCAGTCCGAGGCGCGCTGGCGCCACCAACATCTCCAGCACCTCCGCGGGACACCACGCACCCACGTGGTGCGCTTCGTCCACGATCACCAGCCCGAAGCGATCACCGATCCGCGGCGCCCAATCGATCGCGCTCGCATAGGTCGACACCGTGATCGGAGCGAGCTGATGATCGCCATCACCCAACCTGCCAACGGGAAAGCTCCACGCCTCGCCGATCGCCCTCGCCCACTGATCCAGCAACACGCGGGTCGGCACCAGCACCAGCGTCGCCACACCGAGTGCACAGATCGCACCGAGCGCCGTCAGGGTTTTGCCCGTGCCTGTTGGCAGCGCGATCACGCCTCGCTCGCCGGCATCGCGCCACGCCGAGATCGCCGCTTTCTGGTACCAGCGCAACTCCGGCAACTTCCAGCCGTCCGCCAGGCTCGCGGGCTTCACGGTGTCCGACACCGCCGACTCTCGGACACCGTTGTCCGAGATCCGGGCACGGATCTCGGACAACCGCGCGGCCGGCACGCGCCACGCCGCGAGCTCCGGATCCCACACCGCTCCGTCGACGATTTGCTGATCGAGCACCAGCGTTCCACGATCGAATCTAATCCGCATGCTGCCATGACACAGCAACCGCCGTGCCTGTCGATGAGAACCGAGATCTGCCCGGTCTGCTTCTATCAAGACAATACGACCAAGTTCGCCGACGGTACCGTGCGACGCGCAGGCGCAAATCGAGTCTCGTTGCACGAGGCCCGCGAGAATTATCGTGCGTACGGCGCGTGCGACCCGGAAGCCGTGATCCACACGCGTAAGCCACGCACGTACGAGCTTCCGCGGTAGGCGAACGACCGCGGAGCTCTGGCCCGTTCGAGCTCGCAGACAAACGTCAGCCATCGTCGCGCCGGTATTCGTGCTCTCGCCCGGCGTCGAGCTCGCGGATCCGGGTGGTGCGGGCAACCACGATCCGACGGGTCAACAGAGATTGGCTGCCAAGCGACCGGGGTCGCCCAGCCGAACAGGTCCGGCGGTTCGAACGATCGATCTGCAGTGGATCGTTTTTACCTTCGCGCTCTTGGCTTCCTGGCAGCCAGGCTACTTCGTGATCCGCTTCGTGGTGAAGCCCTGCTTCTCCATCAACGCGATCACACCGCGCGGACCGATCAGATGGTCGGCACCCACCGCCACGAACACGTTGTCCTGCTCGAACAGCTTCGACAGCTTCGGAATCCAATCGGCGTCGCGCTTGTAGACGAGAATCTCGTCCGCTTCATCGAGCTCGGCCTTCGTGTAGCCCGCACTCAACATCTTCGTGCGCGTCTCATCATCCATGCCGGGCGACGAATCGGTACCTGCGCAGTACTGCGCGAGATCGTCGTGACTGTCCTTCTGGATCTCGGCGCGGTCTTTCGTGGTCTCGATCGTCGCCTTCAACATCCGGAAGTCGAGCAGCTTGGCGAGCACGTTGTCCTGGAACGCCGAGGTCTCGAGCCCCGTCATCACGATCTTGTGTGTGGTCGCGCGCGCCTGGATCTGCGACTCGAGGGTGTTCGAGATGTCCTCGTAGAGCAGCATCATCTGGAGCGTTGCGCTTGTCGGTTCGCCGACCTCGAGACCGTCGGCGGTGGGCTTGCCAACGAGATCTTGGAAGTGGCTCCAGTCTTTGTCGCCGAGCTTCTCCTTCAAGTGCTCGGGCGGATGCGTGACACCACTGGCATCGTCGGGCGCGATCTCGAACACGACCTGCGATGCGTGATCGATCGTGTCAGCCACAACCGGCGGAAATTTCGCGAGCCCGACGCTGATGTGACGCGTGCCGAGGATGTGCGAGGTCTTGCCGTTCTTGGTCACCTCGAAGAAGAACGCGCCCGTGACACTCGGGCACGCGTCATTCGCGAGCTTCGCGCGCTCGGCGAAGCTGAGCGTGTCGGAGACAGGGGTCGGCGCATTCCACGGATCGGGCGCGCCACCATCGGGCACGACCAGCGGCACCTTGGCCTTGTTCTCGACGACGAGCTTGGCGGGCTCTTCGTGCTTGCAGGCAATCAGGGCGACCGCGAGGACGAGCATCCGCATCGCGGGAATGTAGCAGCTAGCCGCCCGAGGTACCGATGGCGAGTCGCGTGAGCCCGGCGTTCTTTGCCCGCTCCATGATGTTGACGACCTTGCCGTGCGCCACGGACTTGTCGGCCTTCAAGATGACCTGGGTGTTCTTGTCGCGCTTGTACGACTCGACGAACACCTGATCGATCTGGGCATCGGGGATCGTGTGACCACCGATATCGACATCGCCTTGAGTCGGGATCGTGAGCACGAGCGACGCCTTCGACGAATCGATGTCCTGCGCCTTGCCCGAGGGAAGGTTGACCTTGAGGCCCGACTTCTTCTCGCTCTCGGCTTGCGCGGTCTCGTCCTTGGTTTGCTTCTGTTCTTTTCGCGTCTGTTCGACCTCGGCGAGAGCGGTCACCATGAAGATCACCACCATCACGAGGAAGACGTCGGTGAGCGGGGTGATGTTGATCTCCGCGAAGATCCCATCGTTACCCTCTTCTTCTTCGTCGCCGGAGCTAGGCAGCTTCCCGAGAGCCATCTTTCGCACTTTCTGTCTTGCCAGACGGTTCGAGCTTCGTGCCGCGGACAGGTTGTGAGTCTTGCGGAGCGTCGAGCAAGAGCTCGAGGAACTCGTCGGTGAGGAGCTTCAGCTCGGTCGCGACGCGGCTCGCGCGCTGGCTGAAGTAGTTGAACAGGATGACCGACTCGACGGCGACGAGAATACCGGCGGCCGTCACGATCAAGGCTTGCGAGACCGGTCCAGCGACATCCGAGAAGCTGACCTGCTGGCCCTTCTGGAAGCCACCAAGGCCGGTGATGATGCCGGCAACCGTGCCGAACAGGCCGACGAACGGAGCGGTCGCGCCGATCGTGCCGAGCATCCACAGGCGAGTGCGCAGCGTCTGATTCACGCGCAGGCGCTCGCGGTGCACCGCGGTCACGACGTGATCGGGCTTCGAGCTCTTGATCCGCTCGTAGCCAACCAGAAAAACATCGGCGATCGGGCTCTGCGAGCGCTCGCATGCCGAGCGCGCCGCATCGACTTCGCCGCGTGCGAGGTTGCGAGTAACGGTCTCGCCGAGTGTGCGAGCCCGCGTGATGAAGTTGAACTGCGCGATGAAGCGTTCGATGGCGACCGCGAGGGCGATCACGGAGAACGCCACGACCACGTACATCGCGCCGCCGCCGTGGCTCAGGAGCTCCCAAACTGATTGATCCATAACTCGCTCTGTCTGCCGTGGTTGCCTGGTCTTAGCACGCTAGGGCGCGAACGGGGCGCGGTATCCCCCGCCGTCGAAATCGAGAAACACGGGCGCGGTGACAGCTTGGGCCTGAACACCTTTTCCCGTGAGTGCGGCACGAATCGCAGTGAAGTCGCCTCCGAGCAGAGCCGGCATCGTCGCGGCGGTGACGGTGTCGTCGGTCGTCAGGATGGGGAAGATTCCCACATCGCCGCGCGCGCGAAACACGAGCCAGGCGTCTTTGCCCGTCGCACCCGCGCGGGTCGCGATGTCTGCGGCATCGAGCGTTACGTGGACCGTTGCCTCGAAGCGCTTGCCGCCACCCGGCAACGTCACGAGGGTCACAGCCATCGCCTCGGGTGCGATCGTCGCGACCTTGCACGGATCCTTCGCATTCAACATCGAGAGGTCGCGGCTGGTCCAGCACTTCAATGGCTGGAGCTCGGTATCGGGATGCGCGGTCGCACCATCGGGTGTGGAGTTCGCAAACACTTCGAGTGTGTCGAACGCGGCCCACTCGGCGGCGTAGATCTTGACATCGACCGTCGCGGCCACACCGTTCGAGTTGACCACGCGCCCGAGCGCGGGGAGCCCACCGACCGTGACATCGAGCATCGGGCCATCCGTCACGATGACGTCGCGCGCCGCCGACATCGCACCGGTCTGGGTCATCACGACCGCATCGACCGCGGTGCCATCGGCAAGCGCATCGGCCGAATCATCGGCGACGCGAACGTACGTGCGCGGCATGCCGAGCGGGTTCGTCGTGATCGTGTGGGTGTCGCTATCGCCCGCAGGTGTGACGTAAAGGCCGAGCGACAGCATGCTCAACCAGTCGTGCATGATGACGTCGAGCGATTGATTCTCGCGCAGGCCATCGCCGTTCGAATCGCTGGTCGCGAAGCCGTTCCAGATCTCGAGGCCCGTGAAGTTGTCGCTCCACAAATTTTCCTCGGGCAGCCGGAGATAATCGTTCGGCACGTCCGCGTTCTGGTAGTCGCCAAAGATCGTGCGCTGGTCGTAATCGAACTTGAGGTTCGCGCGCGAGAACAGTGACTGGAACTCCGAGAGCCCGCTGGCGCGCGGGTGGTTGACCTGCACCATCTGCGCGCCGCGCGCCTTGAGCGCCGCGTAGATCTCGCCGGGCGTCATCGATTGGCCGAGCGCCGCGCCACGCGCCCAATCGACAGCGCCGCCGTTCGCCGACGCGAGGTCCGGCACGAGCGGCCATGCATTGATGTGACCGTATGCGAACGGCGTGGTCTCGACCCCCGACACGACGCGTAGCAAGCGCTCGAGGTGGAGCTGCTCGACGATCGGCTGGAGGTTCGAGATGTAATCGTGATCGGTCACCGCGAACATCTCGACGCCGGCCGAGACCGCACTGCGCACGCGCTCGTCGGAAGGCACCGGAGAATCTGGCGAGTTGATCTGATGGACGTGCCAATCGGTCGCGTAGTAGCCGGGGGTCGGCACCACGTGATCGAGCTCGAACGTGTACGTGCCGGTCGCGCTCACCGCCGCCGAGGCGATCGACCACTCCGTGCCGCGCGAAGCGTAGATCCGATACGTGCCTGCCGGTAGCAGCAGCGGATCGTCCGCGCCATCGCCGAGGTCGGTCGAGGTGCCGCGAATCGCGTGCTCCTGGGTCACGATGCCCTCGGCGCGATCGTACGTCTCGAATACACGCTGGTCCGGAAATGCCGGGTGATCGCCGATCACCACGAGCCTGCCGGGAATCGGCAGCCCGGTCGCGTGGTCGAGGATCTGGAAGTCCACTCTGAGCGGCGAAGGGATGGTGAGGTTGGTCGTCGCGGCGAACGGCGCCGGGGCAGACCGTCCGACATTCTTGACCTCGGCGCGCACGATCAGGTTGCCCGCGCTCGGCACCTTGCCCTGGTAGGACCCGTCGGGGGCGACGTCGAAATAGGTCAACACGGGGTCATCCGGCTTGCCGTCGCCATCGAGATCGGTGGTCGCGCTGTCGATCACGCCGTTCGCGTTGCCATCGAGGAACACGCCAACTCGAGCTCCGGCCGCCGCGAGGCCATCCGCGAATGTGACCTTGCCAGCGATCGTCTGCTCCTTTTCGCCGCGCGTGCGCTCGCGCCAGTACGTATCGATCGCGCTGACATCGTGAGCGACCACGACGTCGTAGCGCTGGAGCACGCCCGCCTTCGGCGCGAGGCGAAGCGCGTACTTCTCGGGGTTCAAGATGTCGAGCAGCGAGTCATTATTATCGAGCACGATCGACACGCCCGCGATCGAAGCCGCAACGACGTGGGTATTCGCAGCCGCGTGGCGCGGGATCACGCCGTACGCGACGCCCGGCCCCTGGAACACCGTGTAGTCCGAAGGATGCGGCGTGCCGAGCGAGCTGATCACCCTGATGTCTGCGCGCTCGAACCCGAACGCGTTCGACCACGATTCGGTGGTGCCACCGGAATCCGCGATCGTGCCGATCGGGCCGTCGATCTCGTCGCTGCCGGCGTTGTAGAGCGAGTGGTAGACCGCGAGCACCGGCGAGCCAGGCTCGAGTACGTACGTGGTCGCGCACAGCGCGTGGTCTTCCACCGTCGGATCGATCGCGAGCGGAATGTTGAAGATGCCGATGCCCTTGATATTCAAATAGTCATCGTTCGCGGTCTTGCCGACCGCGCGGAGCACGGCGACGCCGCCGCCCGACCCATCGCGCACGACCTCGACATGATCCGGCTCGCACGTTCGACCGAGCACGTACATCAGACCGAGCTCGCCGAACTGGTCGACCGTGCTGCCATCGTTCAACGTCGCATCGACGAGGTTGCCGCCTTGCGGGATCACGCCGAGCACGCGCGTCGCGGCTTGCACGATGAACGTCGCTTGATCGTTCTTGAGGAAGTAGTCGCCGACGAGCCCGCTCTGCGCGGGGCCGGAAACGAGCTGGCTCGCATCGGTCACTTGCCCGGCGAAGGCGGTGGGTGCACCACCGGTCGGATCCGGCAGTTGCGGGTAGAAATTGGAGAGCTCGGAGACGTTGTCGCCGCAGGCGGTGCAGAGCCAGATGGCGGCCCCGAGACAGATCTGTCGCATGCCCGTATCGTAAATGAAATGGTCGAACCACGGTACCGAGGTTGCCGACCCTGACCACGTATGGTCTTCTCCGCCCCGACATGGGCCGATCGGTCAGTTGCGCAAAGCTCGGTGGAACCCATCCCGGGCTGCCGTACAAGCCCTTCACGGACGCACTGGGCCAGCGGATCTACGACACGATATCGCAAGAGGCGTGGAGCCAGTGGATCGAGCACTCGAAGAAGCTCGTCAACGAGTACCGCCTCGATCTCACGACCAAGAAGGCGCACGAGGTTCTCAAGGAACAGTGCGAAGCATTCTTGTTCGGTGACGGTGGTCAAGCGCCGCCCGACTACGTGCCACCGCCGGCCGACGCTCCCAAGGAGTAACTCGTGCGCGCGCGTTGGCGGCTCCTGTTCTGGGCCTCGCTGACCGCGCTTGTCGGCCTGTCGTGGGTGGCGCAACGCTACGGTGCGCATCTCCTCGGGCTGCTGACGTGGCCGGTGATCGGCATGATCATCGGTACGATCGTCGCATTCGTCGCGATGCTCGGGAGCTCTCAACACCGCGGGCCTGCGTGGCTCGTGCTCGCGTGCTGGTTGCCCGCAGGCGCGGATCTGGTTCGCGCCCTCGGCTGGATCGGCACGTTCGTCGCGTCCGATGGCATCGCCGCGGTGTTGCTGATCGCCGGCTCGGTCGCGACGCTTGGGATCGGCCTGTGGATCGCGTTAGCCGCGCCTGTCGCGTTGTCGATTGTAAGCGCCGACGCGAAGCCTTAGGGTGCGCTGAAATATGCGCCTAGCTGTCCTCCTCGTCTTGATTTCAGGCTGCGCGAATCATCACAAGGGCAATGTGGTCATCGATAGCGATGTCACGCCGACGACCGATGCATGCACCGCGGGTCTGCAGTGCTTCCAGGTCGACTGCGCGCAAAAGGGCCTGCCACCGACGACGATCTCCGGCACGGTCTACGCGCCGAATGGCACGCTGCCGCTCTACGGCGTCAACGTCTACGTGCCCTTCGCCGATCCGGGCGCCCTGCCCGTCGGCGTCACTTGTGACAAGTGCAGCGATGGCCTGCCCGGCGGCATCATCATATCGACCAAGACCGACCAAGCGGGTCACTTCGAGCTCATGAACGTCCCGGCGACCGTGAACGTGCCGCTCGTGATCCAGACCGGTAAGTGGCGCCGCCAGCTCGTGCTGCCGAGCGTCGCTGCGTGTCAGGAAGAGCCGATGCTCGCGGTCGATACGACGCTGCCGAAGAGCCGCACCGATGCTACGCCGCTGACCGCGACGAATACGAATGGTCAACCAAAGGTCGACTTGCCGTTCATCGCGGTGACGACCGGCGCGTTCGATGCGCTCGAGTGTCTGGTGTTCAAGCTCGGCATCGATCCGACCGAGATCACGAACGGTGCCGGCGGCGGTCACGTCCAGTTGTTCGCGAACAGTGGCGCGGGCGCGGGTCACGGCGAGGGTGCGACGCAGTTTGCGCCGACCTGGCCGGGTGGCGCGGGCCAAGCGTTCGGCGAAGCGCAGACGCTGTGGAGCACGAAGGCCAACCTCTCGAAGTACGACGTCGTGATGCTCTCGTGCGAGGGCGGCCAGTACCAGGCGAGCAAGCCGCAGAGCGCGATGCAAGCCGTCCACGACTACGCCGCGGTCGGTGGTCGCGTGTTCATGTCGCACTGGCACAACATCTGGATCGGTGGCCAGGGCGGCACGCCGTCGCATGGCCTCGCCGATTGGGAAGGCATGGCGACATTCAACTACAACGCCGCCGAGGATCAGGACGCGACGATCGCCTCGGTCGACGAGACCAGCAACGCCAAGGGTCCTTCGTTCGCGACGTGGCTCGACAATGTCGGCGCCTCGACCGTGCACGATCAGGTGCCGATCAATGGCGCGCGCTACACGCTCGCTTCGAACGATCCGACCAAGTCGGAGCGCTGGGCATTCATCGATCCGACGCTCGCAGTCACCGCGAACCACGTAAGCGTGCAGGACCTCCAGTTCACGACGCCGGTCGACGTGATTCCGGAAGAGCGCTGCGGCAAGGTCGTGTTCTCCGACATGCACGTGTCCTCGGGCTCGACCTCGAGCTCGGCGGTGCCCTATCCGGGTGGCTGCGCGCTCGATGCGAACATGCAGCTCGCGCCACTATCGCCGCAGGAGAAGGCGCTGGCCTTCATCTTCTTCGACATCGCGGCCTGCGTCGGTCCACTCCAGTAGCTGCTGGCCCCGTTTGCGCGCACGCGACTTCCGGTAACGTTCGAGTGGCTTGCGCATTTTGTGCAAATGCAGGCGACCTCAGTTGCCGGCTCTAATCGAGTAGCCAGGCTCCACTGCAAACTCGATCGAGCGATCAGGATCTTAGTGGGTGCTCGTGTTGGCTCATCGCTTGCTAAACGGGGCTCAGCACGTATGAAAGCCCTCGGCCTCGCGCTGGTCTCGCTGCTGCTGATGTCGGCCGTGTCGTGTGGCCAGTCAGCCGATTCCTGTAATGAAGGCGACCAGTGCAGCGACGACTCCGACGGCGACGCGATGAACGCCGCTTACGAGGATGCGACGACCGACGCCAAGGAAGACAGCTACGACTGCTCGGGCGTTCGCGTCCCCGACCGCAATGGCTTCAACAAGCACGTCGTCCTGACATTCGACGATGGCCCGAACCCGGCGACGACGCCGAAGGTGCTCGAGATCCTTCACAAGCACAACGCGCCCGCCACGTTCTTCAACAACGGCATGCGCTACTCGACCGCGGCGAAGGCGCTGGCCTACCAGATCGCTCACGACCCGAGCTTCATGCTCGGCAACCACACGCAGAACCACATCAACCTCGCGGTGCAATCGGCCGCGACGGTCACGAGCGAAGTGATGAAGACCGACGCGCTGATCAGAACGGCTGGCTCGAACATGAAGTACCTCCGCTTCCCGTTCGGCAGCGCGAGCTGCGCGGCGAAGCACTACGTCGAAGGCCGTGGCTACACCGTCGTCGGCTGGCACATCGATAGCGCCGACTGGTGTTACGCGGCAGGCAACGGCTACTGCAAGCCGGCGACGTTCCAGTACGTCGACGATGCGCTCCGCCACGACATGATCGGCTTCATCATGCAGCAGATCCATCAGAACAACGGCGGTATCATCTTGATGCACGACATCCATCAAGCGACCGCGGATCATCTCGACGAGATCCTCACGCACATGGAGGCCGATGGCTTCACGTTCGCGCGCCTCGACGACGAGACCGTGCTGCCGAAGCTCAACGGCGTGCAGGCAACGTTCATCGGCGATGTCTGCACCACGAACAGCGATTGCACGTACACCGCGAACGGCGCGCCTGGTACCTGCTCGGCCGCGGGTTTCTGCACCGCCGCGTGCACGACGACCTGCCCGGATGCCAGTGGCAAGGCCGGCACGTTCTGCATCGCGAACCCGGCGGGCCCGTCGGTCGGCATGTGCGTGTCGAAGTCGGCGCCGCAGAACAACAGCTGCGCGCTCCTGACCCACACCTCGGCCAAGACGCTGCCGCGATTCTCGGATCCGAACGTCTCCGCG
>Ga0123338_10000239_pt1 | contig 56539 bp, 47 predicted proteins | sample grotaG_FD_89793 | JGI IMG/M metagenome (GOLD analysis project Ga0123338, IMG submission 89793) | Glacier valley bacterial and archeal communities from Borup Fiord, Nunavut, Canada, to study Microbial Dark Matter (Phase II) -... | ecosystem: Environmental > Aquatic > Freshwater > Ice > Glacier ... | reverse complement strand
CCTTTTTTCACGCCCGCCCGGGCTTTTTCATTGCTGGTGTTCTACGTGTTTGCCATGCAGTGCATGAGCACCTTGGCGGTGACGTACCGCGAAACCAAAAGCTGGAAGTGGCCCTTGGGCCAACTGGTGTACATGACCGGCTTGGCCTACGTGGCGGCCCTGGTGGTGTACCAACTGTGCGCTTAGGCGGACTGCGTGAACGTAGCTGGGCTCACTGAGCCGCCGGGACGCTGCTGTTCCAAATATCCTGATGGAGCTTCCATTGCCCTTGCTGCTCTTTCCAAACCACCAGGTATTTGCCTTGGTCTGCTTGCTGGCCATCGGGCGCAAATAGCGTGTATTGGCCCAGCTCGATGGCGGTATCGGCAAGCTCTTCCACGTCCCGGGTTTTCAGCTTCACCTGTTTGAGGCCCGCATCCAGCGCACCTTGCCAAAAAGCCTGAATGCCGGCCGACCCCTGGATGGGTTCCATGCCCGTTGGCAGGAGAACTCCTTCACGGGTATACAGGCCGGCGATGGCCGCGGCATCGCCCCGCTCAAAGTTGGCTTCGAAAGCGGCGTTTACGCGCCGGATTTCGTCTCGGGTACTGGTGGCCGTCGTCAGCATGAGAATCGGGGGAAAAATGAAAGACTTTGTTAAATATATAGATATAATTTGACAAAACAAGCGGCATCGTCGCGCGTGAGAAGAATGACGCAATATTAAAATCCCGCGTCGGCAAAAGTGCTGCACTACGCATTGATGATTTAATGAAATAATAAAAAAGCCATGCAATTGACAGGGGGTATCTTCAAAATAATCAATTTATGGAAAAATATGCTTAAAAAATAAGGGCATCTTAAATAATTTTAGTAATTTAGCTTCCAATAGGCCTAAGTAAACAACATGGTGCGCAAACAACGCTTTGCCCTGATTTGCCTCGTTCTGCTGTTGTTGCTGGCGCTGGTAGCGGCCCTGTTGCCGCAGGAACATCCCGATGCCCAGCCCAACGCGTTTAATACCGGCGACCTGGCCTGGATGCTCACCGCTTCGGGGTTGGTACTGTTTATGGTGCCGGGGCTGGCATTTTTTTACGGCGGCATGGTCAGCAAGCGCAGCGTGATTTCCACCATGCTGCAAAGCTTCATTGCGCTCGGCGTGATTTCGCTGCTGTGGTACGTGGTGGGGTTCTCGCTGGCGTTTGGCGACAGCGTTCACGGCATTATTGGTAATCCGCTCACCTTCTTTCTGTTCAACCACGTGGGCACGGCGCCCCACCCGCGCCTGGCGCCCAACCTGCCGCTGGTGCTCTTCGCGGCTTTCCAACTGAAATTTGCCATCATCACGCCGGCGCTCATCAGCGGGGCCTTTGCCGAGCGGATTCGATTCTGGGGATACCTGTTGTTCATGTGCCTCTTTAGCCTGTGCATCTACTGCCCGTTGGCGCACTGGACGTGGCACCCCGACGGCTTCCTGGCTCAGTGGGGCGTGCTCGACTTTGCGGGTGGCACGGTGGTGCACATTTCGGCGGGGTTTGCGGCGCTGGCGGGGGCACTCGCATTGGGCCGCCGTGAAACGCACAAAGCCGGCCACCAGCACGTTCCCGTCAACATTCCGTTTGTGCTGTTGGGCACCGGGCTGCTGTGGTTTGGCTGGTTTGGCTTTAACGCCGGCTCGGCCCTGGGGGCCAACACGGTGGCGGTGCAGGCTTTCTTCACCACGCACATGGCTTCGGCGGCGGCCATGCTGACGTGGATGCTGATTGAGGCCGTGCGCGGGCAGCGGCCCTCGGCGGTGGGCGCGGCCGTGGGTGCCGTGGTGGGCCTGGTGGCCATCACGCCGGCGGCGGGCTACGTCAGCTACGGGCCGGCGCTTTTCATCGGGGTGGCAGCGGCCGCAGTCAGTGCCGGCGCCGTGGCACTAAAAAACCGCACCAACCTCGACGATACCCTCGACGTGTTTCCCTGCCACGGTGTGGGGGGCATCGTGGGCATGATTTTAACGGCGGTGTTTGCCCAAAAAGGCGGCCTGATTACCGGCTCGGCCACGCTGCTGTGGCATCATTTGGCGGCGCTCGTTTTTATCGGGGCCTTCACGTTTGGCGGCTCATTCCTGTTGTACAAGCTCACTAATCTGCTGATTCCCATTCGGGTGAATGCTCGTCACGAAGCCGCTGGGCTCGACATGAGCCAGCACGGCGAAATGCTGAGTGCGGCTTGACCAATGCTGCGCTAAAAGAGCGCGGAAGGAAAGCTTCGTCAGTGCCACCGCAATTATTCACTCCCCCATCAAGGGTAGCGCAAGCGTCACGTTCCGAGCACAAATACGGTCGGAATCTTGTGCAGTTCAGGGGCCGGCAGGCGGCGCCAGTCACTGACGAGAAGCGTGCGGATGAATTCGTGGGCGCCGGTGACGTCGGCCGCCACGCACAGGCGGGTGCCGGGGTGCAGGTGGGCCAGCAGGTCGGCCAGCAGCGCGCCGTTGCGGTACGGGGTTTCGATAAAAAGCTGGGCTTGCTGGCGCTGTTGGGCCTCTTTCTCCAAGGTTTTGATGGCGGCCACGCGCGGTGCTTTCTCGATGGGCAAGTAGCCGTGGAAAGCAAACTGTTGGCCGTTCAATCCCGAGGCCATCAGGGCCAGCAGGAGGGAGGATGGGCCCACGAGCGGCACCACCCGGATGCCCTGGCGGTGGGCCTCGCGCACCAACGCGGCGCCGGGGTCGGCGATGCCCGGGCAGCCGGCTTCGCTGAGCACGCCGGCGTCGAGGCCGTCTTGCAGCAGCGGGGCCAGGGCTGCGCGCACGTCGGCGTCGGGGCTGTCCTTGTCGATGACCGTGAAGCGAAGCGCCTCAATAACCCGGCCCGGGGCCACGCTTTTGACGAACCGACGGGCCGTGCGGGCATTCTCCACCAGAAAATAAGGGAGGACCGCCACCGCGGCCACCACCTGCGGGGGCAGCACCTGCGGGGCGGTATCTTCCGCTAAAGGCGTAGGAATGAGGTAGAGGGTTCCGGGCATGGCGGCAAAGGTAGGCGCAGTCAGGGGCCAGCAGCCCGCGTCAAGCCTTAAAGCAGCGGTGGCCGCCGTCTTAGCTTGCTCCCACAAAAGCCCGCACTAGCCCAAACACTTCGTCCGGCTTTTCGGCGTGCACCCAATGGCCGGCGTCGAGCACGGTGGCCACCTGCGAGTTGGGGAACAAAGCCGGAATGCCATGCAGCTTGTCGTCGGGCGTGATGTAGTCGGAATTGCCGCCCCGGATGAACAGCACGGGCTTGGCAAACGGGATGGCGCCGGCCGTGGCCTCGCCGATGGCGGGCAGTTGAGCGGCCAATACGTCGAGGTTGATGCGCCAGGCAAAGCGGTTGTCGTCGCGTCGGTACAGGTTTTTCAGCAGAAACTGCCGGGTGCCGGCATTGCCCACGTAGCGGGCCAGCACGGCGTCGGCTGCTTGCCGGCTACCGAGGTGGGCCAAATCCAGGGCGTGCAGGCCGGCGAGGATGTCGTCCTGATGGGCCATGTTGGAGAAGCGCGGGGCGATGTCGACCACCACCAGGCGGGCCAGCCGCCCGGGGTGGTCGAGGGCGAGGCGCATGGCCACTTTGCCCCCCATGCTGTGGCCCAGCAAGGTGGTGTCGGGGCCCAGGCCGAGGTGGTCGAACAGGGCCAGCACGTCGGCTGCCATCAGGGCGTAGGAATGCTCGGGGCTGTGAAAGGAACGGCCGTGGTTGCGCAAGTCCATGCTCACCACCCGCAGGCCGGCCTCGGTGGCCCAGCGCCGGGCCAGGGTTTGCCAGTTGTCGAGGGTGCCGAACAGGCCGTGGAGGATGACCAGCGGCGCGCCCTGGCCCTGGTCGAAGAAGTGAAGCAGTGGCATCGGGCAAAAGTAGGGCAACCCCCGCGCCCTACGCCGTGGCCGCTTTGAACACGGGCGCAAACACCGTTTGGACGAACTCCTCCAGCGTGGTGGGCGTGGTGCTGGCCGCCGTGCGGACTTCGTGCACCATGAGTTTTTCCTCGTTCAAACTACGGGTCATTTCGAGGTAGAGGCGGGCCATGTCTTCGCTCAGGCCGGCGCCGACCATGCCCTTTTGGGCGTCGTCGTAAGAAAAAGGCACGTAGGGCAGCTCCGGCCGGCCAATGGCTTGGCCGATAGCGGCCGTGGCCTCCTGCTGCGAGTAGTTGCGCGGGCCCAGCAGGTTGAGCACCGAATGGCCGGCCGGCCGGTCGCCGGCGAGCAGCTCAGCAGCTTTGGCGGCAATGTCTTTGGTGGCCACCATCGGCAGGGGCAATTCGGGCCGCATGGCCCCGCCGGTGATGCCCATGTGCTGAATCATGCCCACGCTGCTGAGCAGGTTTTCCATGAAGTAGGCCGGGCGCAAGTGCACCACGGCCAGGCCCTCGATGGCGTTGAGGCGGGCTTCCTGGTGGTGCACGCCCAAGATGGGGCCGGTGCCGGCGGGCAGGTCGGCGCCGTTGCTGCTCAGGTTCACGGCCTGCTTCAGGCCGGTGGCGCGCACGGCTTGGGCCGTGGCTTCGCCGATGCGCTGATAGTGCGCCAGCACGTCGGGCGCGGCCATGTTGGGCGGAATCATGAGGAAGGCCGCCTCGGCGCCGCGCAGGGCGTCGGTGAGGAAGGCCGCGTCGTGCAGGTCGCCGGCTTGGGCGGTGGCCCCGGCCTGGGCCAGCGCATCGAGGCGGGCACTGGGCCGGGCCACGGCCGTGACGTGGTGGCCCTGGCCGAGCAGGTGGTGAACGAGGGCGGTGCCAATGTTGCCAGTGGCGCCGAGAACGGTGATTTTCTTAGGCATGAGCGCAAAAATGTATCCGTGGCAGCGTTGCCAGCCGGTGTGACAAAGGTTATTGCTTAACTTCGCATTTCACAAGTACCTACTAAAATGTAGGGTGCCTACTTTAAATAAAGTAATGCTGAAAATCAGTCTAATAAAATATGTCGAAACTCACCAAACAACAGAATGCCGAAGCCATCTGGAAATCTGCCCGCCCCGAGGGAAACTTGGTGTGTCCCGTGCGCACCACCCTCAACGTGCTGGGCGGCAAGTGGAAGCTGCTGATTCTTTCCTATCTGCTCGACGAGCCCCGGCGCTACGGTGAGCTACGCCGCCTCATGCCCGAAATCACCGAAAAAATGCTGATTCAGGAGCTGCGTGACCTGGAGGCCGATGGCATTGTGGCCCGCACGGTGCACCAAACGGTGCCGCCCCGCGTCGACTACAGCCTCACGGAACTGGGGCAGCGCGTGCGGCCATTCTTTGCCGAGTTGCTGGGTTGGGGCTTTCAATACCTCAGCCGGGATGGCCGCAAAGCGCTTGGGGAGGGCTAAAGCAATGCCTCCGAATTTTTAAATTAGTCTAAATTAATTTTTAGGTTGGTCTAAAAATTAGTACATTTGTGCACTCAATTGAACCGATGCCGTCCTTTGTGGCGAGTTGGCACTTCGTTTTATGCCCGACACGCTTCTATTTCTTTAACTCCTTTTGATTTTGCGGTTAACCTTACTTGCCTTGTTGGTGGCTTTGCCAACCCTCGCGTTCGCCCAAGTCACGCCGCCCGGTACCACCGTGCCCACCACCCCGCCCGCCGCGGCGCCGGCCCAAGAGCCCATCCGCCAGCCGGAGAGCGCCTCCGGGCGGCCGCGCAACTGGAGCCTGCACTTCCAGCAAACCGTTATCAAGCAGTGGCACGCCGAGTTTGATTCGCCCACGCCCGACAGCTTGCTGAGTCCGCTCAGCCTGCAATCGCGCGAAAAGGCCAAGCTCTCGCTCACGTCGACGCTCTTTATTGGCCGACGGCTGTGGCGTGGGGGCGCCCTGTTTTGCAACCCCGAAGTTTCGGGGGGCAGCGGCTTGTCGGCGGCGTCGGGGGTGGCCGGGGCGCTCAACGGCGAAACCTTTCGGGTGGGCTCGACGGAGCCGGCGCTGTACCTGGCCCGGCTGTTTGTGCAGCAGCGCTGGGCGTTGGGCCGGGAAACGGCTTCAGACGAAGACGACCTGAACCAACTGGCGGGGCCGCGCCCCGCTCGGTACCTGGGCGTGGTGGCCGGCAAAATCAGCATTGCCGACTACTTCGACCAAAACAGCTACTCGCACAACCCGCGCACCCAGTTCATGAACTGGAGCCTGATGAGCACCGGCGCCTGGGACTACCCGGCCAACACCCGCGGCTACACGCTGGGGGCCGTGGCCGAATACGTGACCCCCGACTTTGCGCTGCGCATAGCTACCACGCTGGTGCCGACCTACGCCAACGGCCCGGTGCTGGACTACCGCTACGCCAAGGCCCACTCCGAAACCGTGGAGCTGACCAAGGCCTACCACCTGGCCGGCCACTCCGGCACCGTGCGGCTGCTGGGGTTCCGCACCGTGGCGCCGATGGGCACCTACCGCACGGCGGTGCGGCAGGCCCAGGCAGGCGGCAACCAGCCCGATATCGTGGCGGTGCGCCGCGACGGCCACACCAAGGTCGGGTTTGGCCTCAACGCCGAGCAGGAAATCACCGAAACGGTGGGCCTGTTTGCCCGCGTGAGCTACAACGACGGGCAGAACGAAACCTGGGCCTTCACCGAGATTGACCAGAACGCCAGCTTGGGCGCGGTGAGCACCGGCGCCCGCTGGCACCGGCCCGACGACCGGCTGGGGGTGGCCGTGGTGGTGAACGGCATCAGTGCCGAACACCGGGCCTATTTGGCCGCCGGAGGCCGGGGCTTCATCATCGGCGACAACGCCGGCACCGGCTACCTGGCCGACAACGGCGCGCTGAACTACGGCCTCGAACGCATCGGGGAGGTGTACTACAGCATCGCCGTGCCCAAGTACCACGCCAGCCTCAGCCCCGACTACCAGTTGGTGCTGAACCCCGCCTACAACCGCGACCGCAGCGGGCCGGTGCACGTGGTGGCCGTGCGGCTGCACGTCGAGTTTTAGGGGGTGGCTGCCCATGCCAGCCGTGCAAGAAGCCCCGGCGCCGGCTGGCAGCCGGGGCTCTTGCGTTTATTTGCGGGGCTTTCACTGCGCCATGCCCCATTCTCACACCAAGCTGCCCGCCTGCGCCAATTGCCACTACGCTTTTCGGGCCGGCGAGCCCGACGAGTTTTGCCCCCGCTGCGGCCAGCAAAACCACCCGGTCATCATCGGCTTCGGGCACGTGGTGGAGGAATTGCTCGAAGGCGTGTTTCACTTCGACGGCAAGGTGTTTCGCACCGCCGGGCTGCTGCTCTTCAAGCCGGGCGAACTCACGCGCCGCTACCTCGCCGGGCAGCGGGTGCCCTACGTGCCGCCGCTGCGGCTCTACGTATTTCTGAGCTTCGTGTACTTCCTGCTGCTTTCGGTCGACACCGCGCACCAGGTTTCAAAGGTCGAATTCAAGAAAGGCAACAACTTCAGCATCAACATCGGCAGCAAGGATGCCGACGAAGCCGACGCGCCGAAGGACAAAGCACAGGCCAAAGCGCTGGCGGATTCCCTCCAGGCAAACCTTGAGCGGGCACAACCGGACACCGTTCAGTTTCTGAAGTTTGGCAAAACCGCGTCGCTGAAGATGAGCGTGGCCGACATCAAGCGCCTGCCCGCCGAAATAACCGACGCCCAGGTCGATTCCATCATCGCCCGCCAAAAAGCGCCCAACACGTACCTGCAACGGCTGCTCGTCAAGCGCATCGTGCGCTGGCACGGGGCCAGTAAGGAGGAGATATTGCATCAGCTGCTGCGGGGCTTTTCCATCCTGCTGTTTTTGCTGATGCCGCTGGCGGCGCTGTTGCTCAAGCTGGCCTACTTCCGGCAGCACCGCTACTACATCAGCCACCTGATTTTTACGGTGCATTTGCAGTGCTTCGCGCTGGTGCTGCTGGCGCTGGCGCTGGTGTTGGGGTGGCTGCACGTGTGGGGCATTGTAATGGCGGCGGTGCTGGTTTACGGAGTGGCTTACCTGGTGCTGGCGCTGAAGCGGGTGTATGCCCAAGGCTGGCTCAAAACGTTGGCCAAGAGTGTGGGGCTGGCGTTCGGCTATTCGCTGGTGCTGGTGTTCGCGCTGGTGCTGGTGCTGGGGTTGGGCGCGGTTGTTTTCTAGGTGGCCCGGTTGGCGGGCCGGGCCCGGCCGGGTGCATAATTCGGGCTTTTGATGACCGGCGCGGGGTTTTCTACGTCTGTAGGGCTGACCTTTGCTCACGAATTCCTCCCCCAACACCGACCTGTGTATTTGCACCACGTGGCCGCTTACCTGCCGGCGGCCGTCGTCACGAACGAACATTTTACGCGCCTCAACGGCCTCTCGTCTGACTGGATAATTGAGCGCACCGGCATCGAGGAGCGCCGCAAAGCGGCCCCCGGCGAAAACGCCAACACCATGGCCATCGCCGCCGCCCGCGCCGTGCTGGCCGCCGCGCCGGCTTTTGCCCCGGCTACCGTCGACCTTATTGTGGTGGGCACCTACACGCCGCACGACACCATTTTCACGGCCGCGCACGCCGTGCAGCGCGACCTGGGCGTGCACGACATCCCGACGGTGAGCATCTCCTCGGCCTGCTCGTCGCTGCTCAACGCGGTGGAAATTGTGGAAGGCTACTTCGCCATGGGCAAGGCCGCCCGCGCCCTGGTGGTGGTGAGCGAGCACAACACGGCCTACAACAACGAAGAAGACACCATGGCCGGCCACCTATGGGGCGACGGCGCGGCGGCCCTGCTCATCAGCAAGGAGCGCCTCGGCCCGGAAGACCTGCACATCGCCGAAGTCATCACCGGCGGGGCCGCGCCGGTGGGCAAGGCCGACGAAGCCGTGACCCTCAAGCCTGTGGAGAAAGGCATTGTGATGCCTTTCGGCCGCGACGTGTTTCAGCAGGCGTGCACCTACATGGCCCGCGTGACGCAGACGCTGCTCGACCGGCACCGCCTGAGCACCGACGCCCTGACCTACCTCATTCCGCACCAAGCCAACCTGCGCATCAGCAAGAACGTGGTGAAGCAGCTCGGGCTGGACCCGGCCAAGGCGGTGAGCAACATTGAGCGCCTGGGCAACACCGGCTGCGCGGGCGCCGCCATCGGCCTGGCCGAAATCTGGGCACAGCTCAAGGGCGGCGACAACATCATCGTCACCGTGTTTGGCGGCGGCTATTCCTACGGCGCCATGCTTTTAACTAAATGAGGAAAGTAGAATGAGGAATGAAGAATGGCTGTTTGCACAATTCTTCATTCCTCATTCTCCTTTTCTCATTCAACCCCATGCTCCCTCCCGCTGCCGCGTTCCTGCCCGAAATCACTTTCCAGACCAGCCGGGCCAGCGGACCGGGCGGGCAAAACGTGAACAAGGTGGAGTCGCGGGTGGAGCTGCGCTGGCACCTGCTGGACTCGCAGGTGCTCACCGAGACGCAAAAGGCCCTGATTGTGGAGAAGCTGGCCGGCCAGCTCACGGCCGACGGCCTGCTGCTGCTCACCGCCCAGGACGACCGCAGCCAGCTGCGCAACAAGGAAATCGTGCTGGCCCGCTTCCACGAGCTGCTGCTGCGCAGCCTGCGTCGGCCCAAGCCCCGCAAGGCCACCAAGCCCAGCAAAGGCGCCGTGCGCAAGCGGCTGGAAGGCAAAAAAATTCAGGGGGAGAAGAAGGCCAACCGGCGGCGGCTGGAGTAGCTAAACGCTCCGCCGCATGCGGTAACGGGCTTGCCCGGTGTGCCCACGCCACCCGCCGCACGCGGCGGTGGGCCTGCCCTATGTGCCCGCATGGCCCGCCGCACGCGGTGACGGGCTTGTCCGGTGTAGTTACATGGCCCGCCACCCGTGCCGGGCCGGTCGGGGAGTGTGCCCAGGGGGGGCGGCACAGGTGACGATGGCCGCAGGCACTGTACCGAGGTACCCCGCCACCTGTGCCGGGCCGCGTAGCCGGTGGGCGCATTGGCACCGCCACTTGTGGCGATGGGGCCGGGCACTGCGCCCCCGCCGCCCGCCACGGGTGGCGGCGGGGTTGCCCCCCGGCCGGTACCCTACAGCAGCGTGCCGTGCAGCATCACCAGGGCCACGGTGAAGTAGATAATCAGCCCCGTCACGTCCACGAGCGTGGCCACGAAGGGCGCCGACGACGTGGCTGGGTCCAGCCCCAGCCGCTTGAGAAGCAGCGGCAGCATGGAGCCAGCCAGCGAGCCCCACAGCACGATGCCCACCAGCGCCACGGCCACGGTGAGGGCCACCATGAGCCAGTGCGGGCCGTAAATGGGCGTGATGCTTTGCCAGATGGCGATGCGTGAAAAGCCCACGACGCCCAGGATAACGCCTAGCGCCAGCCCCGAGGCAATTTCGCGCCGCAGCACCCGCCACCACTCGCCGATGGTGAACTCGCCCAGGGCCATGGCCCGGATGATGAGCGAGGTGGCCTGCGAGCCCGAATTGCCGCCCGAGCTGATGATGAGCGGAATGAACTGCACCAGCACGATGGCCTTCTGCAGCTCGCCCTCGAAGAACTGCATGGCCGAGGCCGTGAGCAATTCGCCCAAAAACAGCACCACCAGCCAGCCGGCCCGCTTCTGCACCATGCGCAGCAGGGGCGTGGCCAGGTAAGGCTCGTCGAGGGCTTCGGAGCCGCCGAGCTTCTGCATGTCCTCGGTGTCTTCCTGCTCGCGGATGCTGAGAATGTCGTCGATGGTCACGATGCCGAGCAGGATGCCTTGGTCGCTTACCACGGGCAGGGCGTTGCGGTCGTTGCGCCGGAACACGTCGATGGCGTCTTCCTGGTCCTGGCTGGCGGTGAGGTGCACGAAGCGGCGGTCCATGAGGTCGCGCACCCGGGCCGCGGGCGCGGCCAGCAGAAACTCCCGGATGCGGATGTCGTCAATCAGCACGCCCTGCGCATCGGTCACGTACAGCATGCTCAGCGTTTCGGACTGCCCGCCGTGCTGGCGGATGAAGTCGAGCACCTGCTGCACCGTCCAGTGCTCGCGGATGGCGATGTAGTCGGGCGTCATCAGGCGGCCCACCGAGTATTCGGGGTAGCCCAGCAGCTGCAGCGTCACCTTGCGCTCTTCCTCGCTCAGGCTTTGCACGAGCTCGGCCACGAAGTTGGCGGGCAGGAACTCGAGCAGTGTGGTGCGGTCGTCGGGCGACATCTCGTTGAGAATGTCGGCCATCTTGTCCTGGGCCAGGTTGTCGAGAAAGTGCCGCTGCACCTCCAAATCAAGGTATTCGAACACCTCGGTGGCCAGCTTGAGCGGCAGCAGCCGGAAGATGATGAGCTGCTCTCGTTCTTCCTCTTCCTCGATAAGCGCCACCAGCTCCGACGGCTGAAAGCCCCGAAGCACCTGCTTGAGCTTGAAGAATTCGCCCTCCTGAATCAGGGACGTGATGGTTTCCACGGTCTGCGGCTGCATGAAAAAGAGGAGGGGGGAGGTGCTTCGCTAGGCAAGCGGGGTTGGGGAGGGCAATGGCGGTGCAAAAGTAGCGCCAAGTGGCCGGTATATGGAAAATGACTACTGGGAAAAGAAGGTTCTGCGGTCATCCTGAGCAGAGCGAAGGACCTTATCAGGTTAAAACCGTTTGAGAATACTGCCAACTGCTCATCGGGGATAAGGTCCTTCGCTGCGCGGACGCCAGATGAGGATGACAAATAGGTTCGCGCCAAATCCGCCCCGCCGCCCCATCTTGCCGCCCCAAACCCGTGCCAATGCCATCCGATTCTGCTGCTACCGCCGCGCCCCGCGGCACCCTCGCCGTGCTGGGCGGCGGCGACGACGACCCCCTGCTGGCCCTGCTCGCCGGCCTGCTGCCCGACCGCAACGCGCCCATCGAGGTGCTCACCACGGCCACCCGCCGCCAGCCGGCCCGCACCGCCGCCGCCTACGCCCACGCCTGGCACCAGCTCGGCTGCCCCCACGTGCGCCACCTGCAAGTCGACGAAACCCACCCGGCCGACGACCCGGCCACCCTCACGCGCCTGCGCCGCGCCGCGCTCGTGTTCCTGAGCGGCGGCGACCAGGAGCGCCTCACCGATTTCTTGCTGGGCACGGAATTCCTGGCCGAGCTGAAGCGCAAGTACCGGGACGAGGACGGGTTCATCCTGGCGGGCACCAGCGCCGGCGCCTCGGCGGCGGCCGAGTACATGCTGGTGGACGGGCACGGCTGGCGCAGCCTGCTCGGCGGCCGCATCGGGGTGCAGCCGGGCCTGGGCTTGCTGCCCGGCGTGCTGCTCGACCAGCACTTTGCCGAGCGCGGGCGCTACCCGCGGCTGTTGCACGCCGTGCTGGCCCAGCCCGCCCTGCTCGGCGTGGGCCTCAGCGAAGAAACCGGCCTGCTCGTGCGCCCCGGGCAGCCCGCCGAGGTATTCGGCGACGAAGCCGTCGTCGTCATCGACGCCGCCCACGCCACCCACAACAACCTGCCCGGCCTGCCCGAGGGCCACGTCATCAGCGGCCACGGCCTGCAACTGCACGTGCTGGTGGCCGGCCAGCGGCTGGACCTGGCTACGCGGGAGGTCAGCGGTGAGGCGTGAAGTGGTGAGGTGGTGAGTTTGACGTGCAATCTGCGCCACTTGCGCAACTGGTGCAGATTGCACGTCAAACTCACCACCTCACCATCTCACCATCTCACCTCACCAAAGAGGGCACCAAACCGCGCTACCTTTGCGTTGATGCCGCGAAAATCCTCCGTGCTATTCATGCGTATTTCCTTCTTGTGGCTGCGGCCGCGGCGTTTTCTGGGCTACGGGTTGCTGCTGCTCACGCTGTTGCCGTGGGCCTGCACCCGCAAAAGCGTCTCCTTCAACAGCACCCCCGACCAGTCCGTCTCCGTGCTGGTGCCGGACTCGCTCACACACACCGCCGACTCGCTCCGCGGCAAGCCTTCGCTGAGCACGGCCCGCAAGGTGGTGGTGACCAAGGCGCAGGAACGCGCCGCCAAAGACGCGGAAAAAGATGCCCAGCGCAAGCCCAAGAAGAAAAAAAAGGTGTTTCTGGGCGAGAAAATCAAGCGCGCCTACGTGAAGAGCGGGCCCAAGGGCCGCAACCAGATTATTGAGATTTTCTACTTCCTGAAGTACCCCAAGCAGGTCAATGCTTACGCGCCGGCCCACTACTACTACGACACCAAGAAGCACAAAATCCTCAAGCTGGCCGCGATTGAGGAAGACCCCGGCACGCTCAAAATCATGCACGGGCCCTACAAAAAGCTGCAAAACAACAAGGTGCTCGAAACCGGCTATTACGCCCTCGGCACCCGGCACCTGCGCTGGGAGAAGTTTGACAAAAACGGCGGGCTCCTGACCAAGGTGCACTACGAAATGGGCTTCCCGCGCGACGCCAACGTGAGCTACTACGGCGAAGACCGCAGCCTCATCAACGAAGTGGTGCCCTACGTGAACGGCAAGCTGGAGGGCGACTACGCCAAGTTCCTCGTCAACGGCCAGCCCGACTGGCGCGGCGAGTTCGAGAACGGCCGCAAAGTGGGCGTCTGGACCAAGTACTGGGGCTTCCGGGCCCGCCGCCGCTTCGAGTACCAGTACGCCGAAACCGGCTACGACCCCGAAGTAACCGAGCCCGAGCTCGTGCGCGAGTACAACCGCAACGCCGTGCTCATCTACGACAAGGAGAAGAACATCGACAAGCGCGGCCAGCCCGACGCCGAAGACCGGCCCGGCCTGCGCCGCCCCGGCGCCACGCCCCGCGTCGTACCCAAGGCCGCCCCCAAGGTGCAGCCCAAACGCCGGAATTAGGCGAAAGGGGGCCGTCAGTAAAACGCATCCTCGAAGTGCTCGAGGCGGAAGCCCTGGCGGAGCAGCGTCAGGGCCACGACGTCGAAGCGGATGTCGCCGCGCCAGTCCAGTTCCTCCTGCAGGTGGGTGGCGGCCAGCCGGAACAACTCCTTCTTGCGGGCCGAGACGAAGGTTTCGGGCGGCCCGAACTGGCCCGACGAGCGGGTTTTTACCTCGACGAATACCAGCAGCGCGGTGCCGCGCCGCACCACCAGGTCCACTTCGGCCCGGCCGTGGCGGTAGCCTTGGGCCAGCACGTCGTAGCCGCCGGCCCGGAAGTAGTCGGCCGCGGCGGCCTCGCCGGCTTGGCCAAGTTCGTGGGGGGCGTGGGCCATGGGTACGGGGCTGCTGGTGGAGCCGCAAGCTACTGCAAGCGGCCAGTTGCCAGGGTCCAGGCAACCCAATGGCCGCGCCCACCGAAGCTTGCGGTAGGCAGTACCTTTGTGGCCCGTTTCCCAAACCCCTGTACATGACTCCCTCCGTCGCACCGCTTCCCCCGCACTCGCCGCCTGGCCGCGCCCCCGCCGCGCCCAACCGGACGCTGCTCGTGCGGCGCCTGGGCTTGGTGGAGTACGGGCCGACGTGGGCGTTGCAGGAAGAGCTGATGGCGGCCACGCTCGCCCTCAAAACCCAAAACCGGGCGGCCGAAGCCGCAGGCGATGCCGCCGCGCCCACGCCCAACCACTTGCTGCTCTGCGAGCACCCGCACACCTACACCTTGGGCAAAAGCGGTAAGGCCGAGCACCTGCTGCTGAACGAGGCCGCCCTAGCCGCGCACGGCGCCAGCTTCCACCGCATCAACCGCGGGGGCGATATAACCTACCACGGCCCCGGCCAACTGGTGGGCTACCCCATTCTCGACCTCGACAATTTCCGGCCCGACATCCACTGGTACCTGCGCACGCTGGAGGAGGCCGTCATCCGCACCCTGGCCGGGTACGGCCTGCCCGCGGGCCGCATTGCCGGGCTCACCGGCGTGTGGCTCGACTGGGAAGAGGGCGCCCCCAACCCGCGCAAAATCTGCGCCCTTGGCGTGAAGTGCAGCCGCTGGGTGACGCTGCACGGCTTCGCCCTCAACGTAAACCCCGCCCTTTCGTATTTCGGCCACATCGTGCCGTGCGGCATCACCGACAAAGCGGTAACCTCCCTGGCACAAGAATTGGGAAGTGGCGCGTCCGTCTCGGTGGCCGAGGTGCAGGAGCGGCTGCTGCCCCATTTCGCCGTCTTGTTCGGCGCCGTCCCGGTTCCGGCTCCGCGGCCGGCGTGAACCCCAACGCCGGTGCTTTGTATAAACTGCTTAAAGAGTTGATGCCGTGAAACAAGACATTTCCTTCGACCCTGTGGAAGGCGTCTCCGTGGCCGTCATTCCCGACGAGGCCGCCCTGGCGCCGGACGGCCGCGCCATCTGGCAAGTGTATTTGTTGAACCACAACACCTTTCCCTTGCGCAACGTCATCGTCAACGCCAACGGATTTGGCCAGCAGGAGGACGGGGAAAAAGTGCGCACCTCCACCATGCGCTATCTGTTCGAGGAAGTGCCGCCCCGCACGGCCGTGCCCGTCGAGCCCATCGAGGCCGGCCTGTTTCATCTCAATAACCAATACTGGGTGAGCTACTACCGCGGGGCCCAGATTTTCGACAAAAAATTCATCTTCGTGCCCGATTCCATCGTGCCCGATAATTTCACGCACATCGGCCTGCTCAACCGGTTGGGCGTGCTGCACAGCTAGCGTTTGGTTGCCGGTTAGCCACGCAAACCCGTTGGTGCCGTGTTTTTTAGTTCACCCTTTATGAATCATTTTGATATTCCCCTGGGCTTGTCTTGGATGTGGGCGTTGCTGGTGTCGTTGTTTGCCGTGCCGTCCATCACCCACATAGCCCACCTCAAAAACATGCTCGACACGCCCAACGGGCGCACCGTGCACCAGTCGCTAACCCCGCGTTTGGGCGGCGTGGCCATATTTGCCGGTTTCATGTCGGCCCTCACCATCTTTGCCCCCCTGCAAAACGGCGCGAAGGAGCTGCTGGCCGGTTGCATCATCCTGTTTTTTGTGGGCCTGAAAGACGACCTGGTCGGGATGTCGGTGGCGAAGAAATTCGTCGGGCAGTTGCTGGCCACCGGCATTGTGATGATAATGGCCGACGTGCGCATCACCAGCTTTCAGGGCATTTTGGGCATGGGCACGCTGCCGGTGGGGGTGAGCTACGCTTTCACGCTGGCCGTCATCGTGGGCATCACCAACGCCATCAACCTCATCGACGGCCTCGACGGGCTGGCCGGCACCATTGTGCTGATAATCTGTGGCACGTTTGGCTACTACTTCTTTGCTTTCGGCGGGGCCAGCTACGGCAATTACGCTTACGTGGCCATCTGCTTGATAGGTGGGTTGCTCGGGTTTTTGCGTTATAATTTTCACCGGGCATCCATTTTTATGGGCGACACGGGTTCGTTGGTTTGCGGCTTCATCGTGTCGGTGCTGGCCATCCAGTTCATCGAAATGGGCCTGCGGGTGGGCCAGCCGTTCGCGACGTCGGCCCCGTCGGTGGCGGTGGGCATCCTTTTTGTTCCGCTTTTCGATACGCTGCGGGTGTTTTCGTTGCGGATGGTGGCCGGTCGTTCGCCCTTCGCTCCCGACAAGAACCACATTCACCACCGCATTTTGGCCATGGGGTTCTCCCAAATCAGCACGGTGCTGCTGCTGGGGCTGCTCAACGTGTTGGTTATCTTGTTCGTCATCCGGTTTGCCTCGTTGGGTAATACGGTCCTGATTGTTTCCCTGGCCGGCTTTTCGGCGCTGCTAAGCGTTTTCTTCGGCGTGTACCAAAGCCGGATTTCCCGCCGTCAGCTCTTCCCTTCCGAGAGCAGCAACTAAGCCCGTCATGGAAGCTCCGGGTTTGCTGCGTCGGGCCTTGCTGTTTGCCCAGGGCCTGTTGCTGGTCCTGGCGGCCCACGTTGGGCACGCCAGCGAATACCGCCAACTGCCGCCCGCGACGCCCACCGCCCTGTCGGCCGACTGGCTCATCCACGATGCTCCCCGCAATCGCCTCATTTTTTACCTGCCCGGCTATCATCAGCCGGCCCATGTGTACTACCAGTGGGTGCGCGTGGGGCACAACCAGCCATTTCCTCTGTCGTTCGCGGCCCGGCCCGGGCTGAGCCTGTTTCTCGACAATCAACTCGTTTTCAGTGCCCGCAGCAGCACCACCTATTCGCTCGACTTGGCGCGCCTGCTGCCGGCCCAACTGCCGGCGGGCCAGCACCTGCTGGCCGTGTGGCAGCCCGACGGCTCGCCAGTTTTGACGTCGTTTTCGGGCACGCCGTCCGTTAGTACATTGCCCGGCCGGCCCGTGGCTTCGGCGGCGCTGCCCCGGGTGCCGGCCCCGCAGGGACAAAACGTTTACTTGGGCTTTCTGCTGCTGCTGGGCCTGAGCTACGGCGCGGTGCGCACCACCTACCAGCCCGGCTTGGCCCGTATTTTTCAGGTCGAAGAGTTGTTTGGCAACGGAGGCGACCAGCAGGCCTTTCTCACCAAACCTGCTTTTTCTTTGCTCAACTTGCTGTTGGTGTTGCTGTTTGCCATCTCCTTTGCCTTGCTGCTCACGGCCATCCACACCGACTTGCAGAGCCTGCCCTTGCTGCGCCGCTTCTTCGACGTTCCCGAAACGGCCATCGTGGCCCGGGTGCTGTTTTATACGGCCATCATCACCACGTTTGTGTTCGGGAAGTATGTGTTCGTTGCCCTCATGGCCTACATCTTCGGCCTGCAATCCCTCATCAACTTGCAGTATCGGGAATTTCTGCGCACCACACTCTTGGCGGGGCTTTTCTTGCCCCTGGTCTTGTTGCTTTACCTCAGCCTCAACGCCCACATGCCGCGCACCGTGGCGGGCGCCGCTAGCGCTGTCATCGCCTTGGTGCTGGTGGGCACGGTGTTGCGTGTGGGCCGCACCTTGCACCGCCAGGCCTCGCTGCTGAATCTGCATTTGTTTGCCTACCTTTGCGCCACTGAAGTTCTGCCTTTGTTGGTTTTACTTAAGCTTATTGTCTTTACGTTCTAATTGGGGCACTTTACGCTCGCCCTTCCATTGTTCTGCATTAGCCCATTTCCCTCTTCCTATTGTCCTAGCATTACTTTTTTTCCTGTATGGCCGAGAGTGCAGACAAGCCGGGCACAGGCCGGCATGCTAAGCGCATCAGTAGCATCCTGGTTACCCAGCCCAAGCCTACCAACGACGTTTCCCCTTACTTCTCCATTGCTGAGAAATACGGCATTCAGGTTGATTTCCGGGAGTTTATCGACGTGCAGCCCGTGTCCTACAAGGACTTTCGGCGCGAGAAAATAAATATTCTGGAGTTCACGGCCGTCATTTTCACGAGCCGGAATGCCGTTGACCATTTCTTCCGCATTTGCCAGGAGGCTAAGCTGGAAATGCCAGCCGAGATGAAGTACTTCTGTATTTCCGAGCAAACGGCCAACTACCTCCAGAAGTATATCGTGTTGCGCAAACGCAAGTTGTTTGTGGGCGAGCGGACGGCAGCCGACCTGTTCGACGTCATCAAAAAGCACAAGGGCGAGAAATTTCTGTACCCGTGCTCAGACATTCGCAAGGATGATTTGCCCGTGTTTATGCGGGCCAATAACCTCAAATTTTCGGAGGCGGTCATCTACCGCACCGTGGCCAGCGACCTGTCCGACCTGGCCGAAGTGAAGTACGACTGCATTGCCTTTTTTAGCCCGTCCGGCATCAGTTCGCTGTTCATCAACTTTCCCGACTTCGTGCAGGACGGTACCCGCATTGCTGCTTTTGGCCCCACCACCGCCAAAGCCGTGCTCGACGCTGGGCTTGTCCTCGACATCGAAGCCCCGCATCCCAACGCGCCTTCAATGACCGGGGCCATCGAGGCTTACATCCGCCACCACGTCCAGCCCGAGGCCGGTAAGGCCAGTTCCAAAGCCGTAAGGCCTAACGCTTAATCTTCCCTCGTCAAAAAACCCAGCGCAATTTTACCTGCGCTGGGTTTTTTTGGCCGAATTTTTTGCGTAGTGTTTTTCTGCTACATTTGGAAGCTATTCTCCTCTGCGCGCCCACCCCCTTCCGTTCTTCCACCCCACCACCCCGCCTTTTATGAAAGGAACGTTACTCGCGACCCTGTTGCTCACGGCTGCGGCTGGCTCGGCGCTGGCGCAGCAGCAACCGCAGTTCACCCACTACGGCCTCAACGGAATGTCGTTGAACCCTGCCTACGCGGGCATCAAAGGCCAAGGCGAAGTAAACCTCATAGGTCGCTACCAGTACCTGAACTACAACGGAACGTTTGATGGCAACGCCGGGTCCCCGCGCACGGGAATGATTACGGCGTCATTGCCTATTCTCGCCGTGAGCGGCGGAGTGGGCATTGCGGTGTACTACGACCAAGTGGGGCAATCCAAAATGACCAATGCTGCCCTCTCGTATTCGCAGCATGTCAAGCTGGGTTCCGGAAAGTTAGGATTTGGGGTTCAAGGCATTTACACGTACCTGAGCAAAGGTACTTACATCGCCATCGACCCGTATGACGTAAACATCCCCAGCGACGCTTCGGACAACAAGTTTGACGCCGGCGCCGGCATCTGGTACGAGGCCCCAAAATTTTATGCCGGAATCAGCATCAACAACTTGCTGCGTTCGGAATACACCTTCAAAAGTTCCGGAACTGTTGACCCCGTCACGGGCAGAAAATCGGGGATAGCCAGCAAATATTTGGGAGAAAATCACGCCTATTTCACAGCGGGGTACAATATCGACGCTTCCTCATCCGTTGTCGTCACCCCGATGGTGCTGGTGAAGGCCGTGCTGCCGGGCAATTTCTCAAGCAGCAGCAAGTTCGACAACGCCAAGAACTATTCATTCGAAGGCGGTGTACGGGCTACTATCGACGACAAGTACTGGGTAGGAGCTAACTATCGTCACGAAGAATCCGTTTCGGGTCTTTTAGGCCTGGCATTTGCTAAGGACAACGCCATCCGGGTCGGTTATGCTTTCGACTTCATTGCCTTCAACCAAGATGCCCGGGCATTCAGCTCACACGAAATTATGCTCTCCTACCGGTTGCCTAAGCCGGGGCTTGTCACTCGGCCCGCCATTCGCACACCGCGCTACAGCTTCTAATTCTCCTATTTTTCAGTGCTGCCTTATAAGTTGCTATTATCCTATTAAGTTAGGATAAATTTTAGCTAACTAATTATTCCATTTGGCGGGTTAATCGAGCCAATTGCGGTATTCAACGTGTTTTCGTGTGAATTGGCCGCTTATGGGAAACGTCGGGTATTGCACCACATCCTAAAAAAGTGTAGATTTGCCAGCTCATTCAAATGTACTTTAGCGGTATAGGCAATTAAAACAGATTTTCTAACTCTCATGAACAAGCTTCTAGCAGTATCCCTTTTCGCTATCTCCGGAGCATTATTAGGTGGATGTGGATTTGGCAAAGGCCCTAAGGGTGACCTGATTGGTTCCGAGGACCGTCCCATTTTCAACCCTCAGGAAGTACCTTTTGGCATGGTTCCTTGTCCGGGCGGCACCTTTCACATGGGCCAAACCGACCAGGATATTTCGGCTTCCATGGTGAACATGAACAAGCAGGTGACTATCGCCGGCTTTTACATGGACGAGACGGAAATTACGAACAATGAGTACCGCCAGTTCGTCGATGCCATCAAGCAGGACTCGCTGGATGTGTTGGGTGAAGAGTACGTAATGACGGAGTTGTACCCCGATACCACGGTGTGGGTGCGTGATTTCACCTACCACATGGGCGACCCCCTGCTGGAGTACTACTACACCCACCCAGCTTTCGACGATTACCCGGTGGTGGGTGTTGACTGGTTTGCGGCCAAATACTTCTGCAACTGGCGCACCAAGTTCCGCAACGCAGCCCGCGAAGAGTCCGGCTACGCCAACGACCCCAACTTCCGTTTGCCTTCCGAAGCCGAGTGGGAATACGCCGCTCGTGGCGGCCGCGATTTGGCTACCTACCCGTGGGGCGGCCCCTACCTGCGCAACAGCAAGGGCTGCATGCTCGCCAACTTCAAGCCCGGCCGCGGCGACTACGCGTCCGATGGCTTCGCCTACACTTCGGAGGTCGGCTCGTTCTTTCCCAATGATTTCGGCCTCTATGACATGGCCGGCAACGTGGCCGAATGGTGCGACGATGCTTACATGGAAGCGTCGGTGCCGGTGGTGTGGGACCTGAACCCCACCAACCCGGACGACAACGAGCCCCGCAAGGTGGTGCGGGGGGGCTCGTGGAAGGACATTGCCTACTTCCTCGAAACGGGGACCCGCAACTTTGAATACCAGGATTCGGCCCGCTCGTACATTGGCTTCCGCTGCTCGATGATTCAAATCGGCATGGGCTCCAACAGCTCGCTCAACTAGGTTTTAAACGGCCAACGCCCTCAACTACCTCCACCTTCCTCCTTCGACACCTTCTTTCAAACTCTTTCAATTCTAATATCTCATGGCAGCTAAAGGCAATGTTTTTTTCGATACCGTAATGCCCAAAATTTACGGCATCGGTGCAGCAGTCGTAATCGTAGGTGCTTTGTTCAAAATTGAGCACTTTGCTGGCGCAGACATTATGCTGATGGTGGGCCTGGGTACCGAGGCTGTCATCTTCTTTTTAAGTGCCTTCCAGCCGCAATACAAAGACCACAACTGGGAGTTGGTTTACCCCGAGCTAAGCGAAGGCTACGACCCTTCGACGGGCAGCAACAGCTTTGACACTAGCGGCAAAGGCTTGACCATGAAGCTGGACGATATGTTGAAGAATGCCAACGTGACCCCGGAGGCACTCTCTACCCTGGGCCAAGGCCTGAACCGCTTGAGCACCACCACTTCGCAAATGTCGCAACTCGGCGAAGCGGCTAACGTGACCGACGAATACACCAAGAAGGTGCGCTCGGCGGCTGATTCGCTCGACAAAATCAACGTGGCTTACGGCAATACGGTGGAAGCCATTTCGGCCATGTCGAACGCTACTTCCGATGCCAAAGAGTACCACATGCAGGTACAGAACGTGACCAAGAACCTGGGCGCGCTGAATGCCGTGTACGAAATGGAGTTGCAGGATGCCAACACGCACCTGAAATCCATGAATCAGTTCTATGGCACGCTCAGCAAGGCCATGGACAACATGACCCAGGCGGGCAAAGACACCGAGAGCTTCCAGCAGCAAGTTGCGAGCCTGACCAGCAACCTGACTTCGCTCAACCGGGTGTACGGCAACATGCTGAACGCCATGCGGGCGCCGGCCCAGGCCTAATTCGCCAAGCGGCAGCAACGCAGTTCTCCACCCAATTTTAGCGGAAACAGACAATGGCAGGCGGAAAAGAAACCCCGCGGCAGAAGATGATTGGCATGATGTACCTCGTGCTAACGGCCCTTCTGGCGCTCCAAGTAAACTCGGCAATCTTGCTCAAGTTTAAATTTATCGATGACAGCCTGTTGGGTGTCAACGACAAAACCTCGGTAGCAGCCGATGGCACGGTTAAAGGCATTGAGGCGGCGGTGAAGAAAAACCAAAACCAAGCACGGGACTTAGCGGTGCTTAAGCAAAGCGAGGAAATTCGGGCCAAGACGAAAGACGTCATTACTTATCTGCGCGACGTTCGGCAGAAGCTGTTGAAGGCGACCGAAAACACCGGCCCGGAAATGACGAACCTAAGCGGCGAGGACAAGGTGGCCATTACCATGCTGGGCGGCAAGCGCAATGGCATTGCCTACACCGGGCTCAAGCCGAAGCTGAACGAGTACTCGGACTACATCAAGCAGTTTGTGCCCGAGGCGACGGCCTTGGCCATTGATGCCAAGGAGGATAAACGCGTAACCGAAAAGTCGCAGAAGAATAAAAACTTCGCGGAGCTCAACTTTGAGAACACGCCCGTAGTGGCGGCGTTGGCTACTATTTCGCAGAAGGAAACGGAAGTGCTGAAATATGAGTCGGAAGCTTTGTCGGCCCAGGCCCAAAAAGTAGGTGCCAAAACCATTGTGTTCGATAAGATTGGGGCCTTCGCCAGCGCTGAGTCGAATACGGTGGCGGCGGGTACGAAGTACAAAGCCGAGCTATTCTTGACCGCGGCAGCGTCGAGCATTCACCCGAGTATGACGTTGAATGGCTCGCCGCTGTCAGTGGGTCCCGATGGTCATGGTAAAGTAGAATTTACGGCCCGCCCGGGTGGCTTCGATGCTTCAGGCAACGCCAAATCTTCGTGGAACGGCACCATCCGTTTCAACCAGAGCGGCCGCGATACCACATTTACCGTGAAAGTGCCTTACACTATCACCAAGCCGGTGATGCAGATTCAGTCGGCCTCGGTACAGGCGCTCTACTTCAAGTGCGGCAACAAGCTGAACGTGTCGGTGCCGGCTTTGGGTGCCCAGTACAAGCCGGGTTTCTCGGCGTCGGGAGCTTCGGTGCTGCAAGGCGCTAAGCTGGGCGATGTAACGCTCGTGCCAAATTCCAAGGAAGTGACCCTGAACGTGAGCAGCGGCGGCAACGCCATCGGTTCGCAAACCTTTCAGGTACGCCCTATTCCCAAGCCCGAAATCAAGTGCTTCGTGGGCGGCCGGGAGGCCAACGAAAAACAGGGCACGCCTGGTACGGCCGTGCGCTCGATGGTGCTGAAGGCCATTCCAGATGCCGGCTTTTCTACTTTCCTGCCGGATGATGCCCGTTACCGGGTGTCGCGCTACGAGGTGACGCTGGTGCGCGGCAAGCGTCCCGCCATCCCGACGAGAACCATCAGCGGCCCCGAGGCCAACCTCAGCGATGTAGTGAATGCCTACCGCGAAGGTGACCGTATCTACGTGGAGGTTAAAGAGGTACAGCGCCAAAACTTCCAAGGCAATGTTGAGCCCGTGAATGTTTCAAAGCAGTTTAACGTACCCCTATTGTAATAATTACGGCTTCGCCGCGTTACCGAACTATCTTAAAGCCAATTTGCTTTTGCCCGTTATGAAATCTATTCACACTTTGGCCGTACTTGCGGCTGGCTTGACGTTGTCATTCACCGCTGCTGCTCAAGAGCAGGCCACTACGGCGAACAGCACCGGTTCGCGCCGGCCGATTCCGCTTTCGGACCAAATGTTTCGCAAGAGCATCTGGCGGCAGGTCGACCTGCGCGAGAAGCAGAACAAGCCGATGTTTTCGGAGGGCAAAGAAATCAGCCGCGTCATCATCGAGGCCGTGAAGCGCGGTGAGTTGCAAGCGTACAAGAACGACTCGCTCACTTCCACGTTTAATCCGCAGGAGGTGTCCGGCAACATGTCGTATGCCGACCAGAAAGTGGAGCTAAGCGCCGAAGAAAAGGCTGCTGGTTTCAGCGAGAAGGATTTGGGTGGCGGAAGCGACGACGGCTGGGGCGCCCCGGCTCCCAAGAAAGGCGCGAAAGCAGCCGTGAAAAAAGTACCCAAGCTCGACGCGGCCGGCAAGCCGATGAAAGACAAAAAAGGTAAGGTGATTATGGTGGCCGCTGCCCCCGCGGTGGTTGCGCCAAAAGCCGCGCCGGTGGGCAACGAGTACCGCTACAAGGACTTGTATGAAATGGAACTGAAAGAGGACATGATTTTCGACAAGAAGCGGTCGAGAATGTACCACGACATCAAATCCATTACCCTGCTGGTGCCCTCTACGCTGCCCTCGAACATTTCGGGTATCGAGAAGCCCATTGGCACGTTCAAGTACAGCGACCTGGTAAAGGTGTTCCGCAACAATCCGCAGAACGCTATCTGGTTCAACGCTGAGAACGACGCGCAACACAAGAACCTGGCGGATGCGTTTGAACTGTGGCTGTTCAATTCCTACATCACCAAAGTATCGAACGCCGGCGATAGCCGCCTCGATGACATCTACGGCGGTGCCCAACAAGGCATATTAGCCGCCCAGCAGACGGCCGCCGACCTGATTGAGTACGAGTACAACCTGTGGAGTTTCTAACTCGCGGACGCTGTAACCGACGGATTGGCAGAACACAAAAAGGCCCCCGCCATGATGCGGGGGCCTTTTTGTGTTCTGCCCCTTTATTTAGGCAGGAAGCTGCTTTGCCGGCATGGGGTGGGCGGGGGCTTCGTTCTGAGCGAAATGGTGCTGGAGGACTTTGGTTTTGGCCTTGCCGACTTCGGCGATGAGCTCGGCTTCGGTTAGCTCGCGAATTTTCTTGACGGACTTGAACTTGTTGAGCAGTTTGTCGGCGGTGACGGGGCCGAGGCCCTTGACGTCGGTAAGCTCGGTTTTGAGGGTGGCGGCGTCGCGGCGCGAGCGGTGGAAGGTGATGCCGAAGCGGTGCACCTCGTCGCGCATGCGCTGGAAGAGGCGCAGCGATTCGCTTTTTTTGTCGATGTATAGCGGCAGCGGGTCGTTGGGGACGTAGATTTCTTCGAGGCGCTTGGCGATGCCGATGACCGGAATCTGGCCCCACAGGTTGAGGTCTTTCAGGGCCTTGACGGCCATGCTGAGCTGGCCCTTGCCGCCGTCGACGATGACGAGCTGGGGGAGGCTGGCGCCTTCGTCGACGAGCCGGCGGTAGCGACGCGACACGACTTCGTACATCGAATCGAAGTCGTTGGGCCCGATGACGGTTTTGATGTGGTAGTGGCGGTAGTCCTTTTTGCTGGGCTTGGCGTTGCGGAAGCACACCATGGCCGCCACCGGGTTGTCGCCCTGGAAATTGGAGTTGTCGAAGCACTCGATGTGCTTGGGCAGCTCGGTGAGGCGCAGGTCCTTCTTGATGGTTTCCATGATGCGCACCTCGTTGAGGTCTTTGCTGCGGTCGTTCATGCTTTCCTTCTCCTTGCGGGCGTAGAGCACGTTTTTCAGGGCCAGTTCGAGCAGCTTGCGCTTGTCGCCAATCTGCGGCACCGAAACCGCGACGCCGGGCAGGGGCAACTCCAGGGGCACGTTGGCCAGGATTTCGCGCGACTCGCTTTCGAATTCCTGGCGCAGCTGCATGACGAGCGGGGCCAGAATTTCGGCGTCTTCCTCGTCCAGCTTTTTGGTGACTTCCAGCGACTGGGTGAGGATGATGCTGCCGTTCATCACCTTGAGGTAGGTGATGAAGGCCGACTTTTCGTTGCTGGCGATGGCAAACACGTCGATGTTGGTGAGTGTGGCCGAAACGATGGTGCTCTTCACCTGGAACGCCTCAATCTTGTCGAGCTTCACCTTGAAGCGGTGGGCCAGCTCGTACTGCAGGTCTTGGGCGGCGGCGGCCATCTGGTCGCGGAAGTACTGCTTGGGCACGCGCAGGTCGCCGTTTAGGATGTTGCGGATTTGCTGGATGTAGTCGTTGTAGGCCGCTTCGTCTTCGTGGTTTTCGCAGGGGCCCTTGCAGTTGCCGAGGTGGTACTCCAGGCACACCTTGAACTTGCCGGCGGCCACGTTGGCGGGGCTCAGGTTGAAGTTGCAGGTGCGCAGCGGGTAGAGCGCCCGGATGAGCTCCAGGAGCAGGTTCAGGGCCGTGCCGTTGGCGTAGGGGCCGTAGTAGCGCGAGCCGTCGTTAATTTTGTTGCGGGTGGGGAGAAGCCGCGGAAACCGCTCGTTGGTGAGGCAGAGGTAGGGGTAGGTTTTGCCGTCCTTCAGCAGGATGTTGTACTTGGGCTGGTGCTGCTTGATGAGGTTGTTTTCGAGCAGAAACGCGTCGGACTCCGAATCGACGATGGTGAATTCGAGGCGTTTGATGTTGCGGACCAGCTGCTGGGTTTTCTTGTTGTGGTCCTGCTTGGTGAAGTAGCTGCTCACGCGCTTGCGCAGGTCGATGGCCTTGCCCACGTAGATGATGCCCGCGTCGTCGAAGTACTTATATACGCCGGGCTTGTGGGGCAGGGCGCTAATTTGGGCTTGCAGGTGCTCGTTGGCTGCCATAAATCGCAGATTGTCGCTGATTAACCGTGATTACGCTGATTCGATTGGCGCGTTGGAAGGGAGAGGCGGTGCGTGAGGTAGTCGGGAAGAAAATACGGCCCTTCGGAACCGACGCAGCGGATTCGATAACAAAAAATGACCAGCAAAAGTCGCCGGTCATTTCTTAAAAAGCGGCGGCTGGGCCGGCTCGCCGAAAAGACCAGCGGTACCGCGGTGCCCCGGCGACAATCCGCGGGTTAGATGTCCTTGTCATCCAGCTCCCCGGCGTCGGGTACGTGCAGCTTCTGCGCGTCGGGAATGGTGTCGCGCTGGCCGCCGTAGTACTTCGCGCAGTCGGTTTCGATGGTGAGCGGAGCCGTGGGCTTGGGGAAGGGGCCGGTGTTGATGCCGAGGGCTTTATCGGCGTACACTTTCTGCATGAACAGGCCGTAGAGCGGCAGGGCCAGCCGGGCCCCTTGCCCGTAGGCGCCGGTGCGGAAATGGATGCTGCGGTCCTCGCCGCCTATCCACATGCCGCAGACCAGGTCGGGGGTGATGCCCATGAACCAGGCGTCGGAGTAGTTGGACGTGGTGCCGGTTTTGGCCCCGATTTCGTACGGAAACTTGAAGCCCGTGTGCAGGATGGTGCTGGTGCCGCCGGGCTCGGTGGTGCTGGCCTGCAGCATGTACGTCATCAGGTAGGCCACTTCCTCGTTGAGCACTTCTTTGGTCTGGGGCACGAATTCGCGCAGCACGTTGCCATTTTTGTCCTCGATGCGGGTCACCATCATCGGGGCCGTCCACACGCCCTTGTTCACGAAGGTGGCGTAGGCCCCGCACAGCTCGTAAATGTTGCAGTCCGACGCCCAGAACCCGATGGCCGGCACCGCGTCGATGGGCGAAGTAATGCCCATGCGCTTGGCGTAGCCCACGATGGTTTCGGGCGTGAGCTTCATCACCAGCCAGGCCGTAATGGAGTTCATGGAGCGGGCCAGGGCCTGGCGCAGCGTGAACACCCGGCCCGAAAACCCGCCCTCGAAGTTGTTGGGCGTGTAGGGCGCCCGGCCCGCCACGGCGGGAAAGGTGGTGGCCACGTCGGGCCGTGGGAAGCACGGCGAGTAGCCCTGGTCGATGGCCGCGGTGTACACAATGGGCTTGAATGCCGAGCCCGGCTGGCGCTTGCCCTGGCGCACGTGGTCGAACTTGAAGAACTTGTAGTTGGCCCCGCCCACCCAGGCCTTAATCTGGCCGTTGAGCGGGTTCATGGCCATGAAGCCGGCCTGCAGGTAGCGCTTGTAATAGGCCAGCGAGTCGAGCGGCGACATGAGCATTTCCCGTTCGCCCTGCCAGGTGAACACGGGCATCCGGTACTTCTTATGCAGGTAGTAGTTCACCGAGTCGCGGTTGCCGTCGTACTGCGCCATCAGCGACTTGTAGCGCTGGGTGCGGCGCATGGCGATGTTCAGGAAGTTGGGAATGACCCGGCCGGACTCGTCGCGCCAAGGCAGCTGGCCCTTCCAGTGGGCCGTGAACCACTTCTGCTGCAGGGCCAGGTGTTCGGCCACCGACCGCTCGGCGTACTGCTGCATCCGCGAGTCGATGGTGGTGTAGATTTTCAGGCCGTCGGCGTAGAGGTCGTGGTCGGTTTCCTTGGCCCAGGCCACCAGCGACTTCACCACCTCGGCCCGGAAATAGGGCGCCAGGCCCTTGTTGGGGTTTTCCACCGAGTAGTGCAACACGATGGCCTTGGCCGTGTCGGCGGTGAGCTCGGCGGCGCTGATGTAGTGGGACTTGGCCATCTGGCGCAGCACCCAGTTGCGGCGCAGCTTCGAGCGCAGCGGGTGGGCGGCGGGGTTGAAGCGCGAAGGCGCGTTCACCAGACCCACCAGCGTGGCGGCCTCGGGGGTGGTGAGGGCGCGGGGGGCTTTGTTGAAGAAGGTTTTGGCGGCCACGTTGATGCCGAACGAGTTCGAGCCGTAGTCCACCGTGTTGAGGTACATGCGCAGGATTTCGCGCTTGGTGTAGTTGCGCTCCAGCCGGATGGCCAGAATCCATTCCTTGGCCTTGGTGATGAGCAGGCCCAGCTTGCCGGTGCCGTTCAGCGAGCCGTCGTTGAGGTCGTTGCGGGTTTTGAACAGCACCTTGGCCACTTGCTGGGTGAGGGTGGAGCCGCCGCCGCCGTGCGTGAACGTGGCCACGCCCGCCACCGCCCGGAAAATGCTTTTCATGTCGATGCCCGAATGCTGCTCGAAGCGCACGTCTTCGGTGGCAATCAGGGCGTCGATGACGTTCTGCGGCAGGTCTTTGTATTCAACGGGGGTGCGGTTTTCGCGGAAGTACTTGCCCAGCAGCACCCCGTCGGCCGAGTAGATTTCCGAGGCCAGCTCGCTGCGCGGGTTCTCCAAGGTCTTCAGGTTGGGCATCCGCCCGAACAGGTTCAGAAAGTTGCCGCTCACGGCCGCCACGAACAAGCCCAGCCCCAGCACGCCCGCCCCAAACAGCAGCCACATGGTGCGCACAAAGGCCGCGAACCGGCCGGGGCGCGCCGGTTTCGACGGCAAGGGCTTGGAACGACGGGCAGGAGAAGAAGTCGGCATTGGGTGAGCCAGGAATTAAAAGGTAGGAGTTAAGAGCTAAAGCATCAAGCAAACCCGTCTACGGCAAAGGTCCGACTGCCAACCCATAACTCATAATTCGATACTCAACACTCAACACTCATTTGTACACGCGCTGGTAAAAAGCCAAATACCCCGCCAAATCGCCGGTGGCTTGCAGCAGGGTCAGGTTCCCGAGGCTAATGACCACCGCCTGGTAACCGGCCCCGCGCAAACGGGCCAGCGGCGACTGCGGCCCGCGCAGCTTGGTGGCGTAGCTCTGGGCCACCTTGGCGCCCGGCAGGGCCCGCACGACGAGCAAGTCCTGCTCGGCGCCCAGCGGCTGGGCCTGCACTTGCAGGTTATCAGCCCGAAAGAACCGGTTGTTGTACGTCGTCAGCTGAGCCGCCAGGTCCGTGGCCGCCGGGGAGGCCTTGGGGAACACCAGCACCACGGCGTGCGCCCCGCTCAGCTGCGTGGCGTAGGCCGTGGCCGGCGCCGACGAAGCCGTGCTGGCCCCGGCGCCATTCGCCCCGGGCCCCGGGGCTGCCCCAGCCGGCACCGACCCACCGCCTGGGCTCGCCGCCGGGCTCGCAGGCGCGGGGGAAGCCGGCGCGGGCGTAGCGGCAGCCGGCGTCGGCGCAGTGGGTGCGGGCACCGCAGCACTTCCCTTGGCCGGGGCCGGACCGGCCGAGCCCGCCGGCGCCGCTTCGGGTTTGGCGGCGGCGGGAGCCGCGGGCGGCGGTCCCTTTTTATCGGCGGGCATGGCGCCGCTGGGGTTCAGCGCCTTGGCGGGGGTTTCGTCCTCGCGGTAAAAGATGCGCATCCGGTTGTCCACTTCGCCCGGGCGAAACAGCGACACCACGGGTTTTTCCGTCGAGGCCAGGGCGCCGGCTATCAGGCCGTTTTGCTGCGATTTGTAGGTGTTGGCCAAGGCCTGGGCCTGCGGCACCAAGGGGCTATCGGGGTAGTCTTTGTAGAACTTCTCTACCGACGAGCGCGCCGTAAGCGGCGGTTGCGTGCGGATGATGAGCAGTGTTTTCAGGTAGGCCACCCGGTCGCTGAGGTCACTCTTCGGGTACTGCTTCTCGGTGCGGGCCAGCACCGCCGTGGCTTTGCGAAACGCTTGGTCTTTGTAGTACGTGAAGGCCGAATCGAGGCGGCTGGCCACGGCCAGGTGCAGGGCGCGCTCGTGCTCGCGGTACAGTGGGTCGTTAATCAGCTTGGCGTAAGTAGAGTTCGGAAACTCGCGTTGCAGTGCCGCGGCGTACTGCGCCGTGCGGGCCGCGTCGGGCTTGTCTTTGTAGTAGAGGTAGAGCAGGTAATAGGCATCGGGCGCGTGTTCGCCGCGGGCGTAGCGGGTCACTTGGCGGTCGTAGGTTTCGTACCCTTTCTCCCGTTCCTTCAACTGCTCTTTGTAGATGCCGGCCAGTTCGTACAGCGCGGCTTCCACCAGCGCGTCCGAGGCCGCCAACTGCTCGGGGGTGAGCGGGAGGGACTTGCGGTAGAGCGCCACCAGCGCCTGCTTCACGGCTTCGGGGCTGGCCGCCCGGGCCGCGGCCGAGTCGGGCTTGCCGCTGCTTGCCCGGGTCTCGCTGTCGTTGATGAGCGACGCGGGCGCGGTGCCGTTGGCCAGGGCGCCGGGCGCGGGGGCGCTGCCCTGCCGCACGGTGCGCCAGTTGTCCTGCAGGCGCCGGTCGCCCCACTTTCGAATAAAATCGGCCCGGGCCGTGCCCAGGGTGGCGGGGTTGTCGAAGTACCACTTGCTGCCCGTGGCGGGGGCCGTGGGGTCGAAGGCGGCGAGGTCGGGCACCGCGGCGCCGCCGGGCAGCGAACTGGGCGCACTGCTCTGGGGCCGGCCGGCAAACTCGGCGGCCCGCGCGGCCACTTGCTGTTGCGCAGCGAACCGGGCCGCGGCCTTGGCCTTGGCGGCCAGCTCGGCATCGGCGTACACGCCCAGTCGCTGGTCGAGGGCCTCCTTGGGCAGCCGGGCCAGGCCCTGCAGGCTGTCCTGCGTCTCGACGATGGTGTACTGCTTGGCAAACTCCGTCAGGATTTCGCTGCGCTCCTTGATGGCCGCGTAGGTCTTGGCGTCCTTGGGCAGGCTCTGCACCGTGCTGTCGTAGTACGCGGCAGCCAAGCGGTATTTCTGGAGGTTTTCGTAGTAGATGCGGCCGGCCAGCAGGTAGGTGTAGCTCTTTTGGATGCGGCTGGTGGTGGTGGCTTTGATGGATTGCCGCAGCAGCTGCAGCGCCTCCGGGTAGTGCTGCTCGCGGTAGTTCAGCCGCGCCATTTCGTAGTAAATCTTGTCGCGGTAGTCCTTGTTCTTCGGGTCTTTCAGCAAGCCGGCGAAATACTTGTCGAGCCGGGTGCGGTCCTGCTGGTTCAGGTCCGACACCTGCCCCAGCATCAGCTTGGCCTGAAAATCGAGCTCATAGGGCGGGTTGCGGGCCAGGATTTGATTGAGCTGGCCGTAGGCCTTTTTGTTGTCACCGGCGTCCTGGTACAGCTGCGCCAGCGCGTAGCGCGTGCGCGACCGTTCGTTCTTGAACTCAATCAGCGGAATGGCCTTTTCCAGCTGCGGAATGGCCTTGGCCGGCTCATCGGTGCGGATGTAGTAGTCGGCCCGGGTCAGAAACAGCTGGCGGGCGTCCTGCGGCAAGCCGGTTTCTTTGTCCAGCAAATCGGAAACAGCCTTGGCGTTGTCAAATTCCTTGGTGGCCACGAAGGTCCGCATCAGCCCAATCAGGGCCTCGTGCTGGGTGTTGGGGTCCTTGCTGGTCGAGTTCACGTACTTAAACGTCAGCGCCGCGTCGTCGAACTGCATCTGGTAAAACCGGGCCCAGCCCACCAGCACGTAGGCGTCGTCGGTCCAGTCGGAGCCCGGCCGGTGCTGAATCGGCATCGATGCCTTTTTGATGATGTCGTTCAGGTCGGCTCGGCTGGCGCGCACCGTGCCGCTGTCCAGCGTCGGAAACAGCGGCAAAGTCTGGTTGTAGTCGTTGATGCGGCCGGCGTAGAGCTTGTCCTCCGTGGCGCGAAGCTTCTCCCGCGCCAGGAAATAGGCGTTGTCGCGGGCCGCCACGTTGTTGAACGCGTGCGCCACCAGGTTTTTGTCCGACGCGCACCCCGCCGCCCCCAGCCCCAGCAGGAAGACGAGCAGCGCGGCCCAGCGGTGGTGTAGCAGATGGTGTGTCAAAGGCAAGGAAAGGAGTGAAGGCCAGCCGCCGCCCACGCAACGTGCGCAGCAACCCAAAATGTTCGCACGCGTCAGCACCGCTAACGGTGAGCAAGCGGTAAAATTACGTTTTTTCATTTCGCCCGGCGCCACCCGCCGCGTTGTCGGTTCGGTTGGCGCCCGTTTGCCCGCTACCTTGCCGCCGTCGAACCGCTTCGCCAGCCCCACCCCATGAACCCCGAACCGCCCAAGCCCGAAACCTCCGCCGACCAGGCCAGCAACGTGGCCAAGTACTCCGGCATTGCCTTCACCATGCTGGCCATCATCGGCGGCAGCGCCTGGGCCGGCAGTTGGCTCGACGGGCACTACCAGAACAAAACGCCCTACTACACAGTAGGTCTCATGGTGCTGGGTCTGTTCGTGGCCCTGTACCAAGTCATTCGCTCGCTGACGAAGTAAATCCCGATGCCCCGGTTCCTGCTGCACTTGGCTTTGTTTACCCTGGGCTTGGCCGCCGTCATCTTCCTGCTGAGCGCGCAGTTTGGGCCGCGCATCGTCCACCCCTACGCTGGGCGCGTCCTCTTGCTGCTGGCGGCCCTCACGGGCGGCACCTATTACCTCACGGCCCGCGTCACGGCCGTGAAGCAGGACTATTTTATTGCTGCCTATTTCGGTGGCGTAGTAGTACGCTTCCTAGGAGCCATCCTGGTGCTGGGCATCTACTTGTACCGGGCCGACGGGGGCCGCAACCAAGGCACCGTGAGCCTGCTCATTGCCTTCTTTATCCTGTACTTTTTGTATGCTGGGTTTGAAATTTGGGCTATTCTTAGTAACTTGCGCCCGTTTTCAAAATCAGGGTAATCGGCTCCCTGGCTCCTTTCGCCCTCGCCGCCCCTAAGTCCGACTGAATGAAGCATTTACTGCTCGCCCTCTGTTTTCTCTTCACCCTGCCTTCATTCGCAGCCGAGCCCGAAACGGGGGCGGCTCAAGGCGCCAAGTCGGAAAATTTCGACCCGGGCAAAGTAATCATGGAGCATGTGGCCGATGAGCACGAATGGCACTTCGCCACGCTCGGCGACGAGCACACCGGCACCCACGTCACCCTGCCGCTGCCCATCATCACCTACCAGCCCGCCAAAGGCCTGTCGGTGTTCTCCTCCAGCCAGTTCCACCACGCGGCCAACGGCACCCACAACGGCCTAAAGATTGAAGAAGGCCACCTCGTCGCCGAGGACGGCAGCAAGGTCTACGACTTTTCCATCACCAAAAACGTGGCCTCGCTCATCCTGAGCTGCTTGGTGCTGATTCTGATTTTCCGGGCCGTGGCCAGCGGCTACACCAAGCGCCACGGTAGCGCCCCCAAGGGCATCCAGTCCATGCTGGAGCCCATCGTCCTGTTCATTCGCGACGAGGTGGCCAAGAAAAGCATCGGCCCGAAGTACGAGCGCTACATGCCGTATTTGCTCACCATCTTTTTCTTCATCTGGTTCAACAACCTGCTGGGCCTCACGCCCGGGGCGGCCAACCTGAGCGGCAACATCACCGTGACGGCCATGCTGGCCCTGGCTACGCTGCTCATCACGCTGTTCAGCTCCAACAAGTACTACTGGGGCCACATCTTCCGCCCGCCGGGCGTGCCGCTGTGGCTGCTGCCCATCATCGTGCCGGTCGAAATCGTGGGCATCTTCATCAAGCCGATTTCCCTGATGGTTCGACTGTTTGCCAACATCACGGCCGGCCACATCATCATCCTGAGTTTTATCAGCTTGATTTTCTTGTTCAAGTCGGTGGCGGTTAGTCCGCTGTCGCTGGCCTTCGGCTTGTTTATCAGCATGCTGGAGTTGCTGGTGGCGCTGTTGCAGGCCTACATCTTCACGCTGCTGTCGGCCATGTACATCGGCGGCGCGGTAGAAGAGCACCACGATGCCGACTTCCAGATGGGCTACGACGACGGTTCCGAATCGACCCACGCAACGCACTAGTATTGAGTAGATAGTATCGAGTATCGAGAACGAGTCCATCTCACTACTGAGTACTCAATACTCGCTACTAAAAGTCTTTTTCCTGCAAACCCGCGGCGCTCCTCCCCCCAGTCGTGGTCTAGCTGATTTTCAATTTTTTCTTTTTTCTTTTTTCAAGTTTTATGCTTCTCTCTTTGTTTTTGCAGGCCGTGGCCGCAGTAGCCGGCAACGGTAACAACCTCGCTGTAATGGGCGCCTGTATTGGTGCTGGTCTGGTGGCCCTGGGTGCCGGTGTCGGCATCGGCCGCATCGGTGGTTCGGCCATGGATGCCATCGGCCGTCAGCCCGATGCTTCGGGTAAAATCCAGACGGTGATGCTGATTGCCGCCGCTCTTATCGAAGGCTTGGCCTTGTTCGCGGTGGTGGTCTGCCTGCTGGTGAGCTTCAAGCTGTAGAAGTAGCCGCTACAAGTTCGGCAGCCCGCTGGCGCGTCCGCCCCTCGCGGCGCGGCGCGGGCTGCTTTTCTTTTAGTATCCAGTATTAAGTATCGAGTACTCAGACCGCAATTGTTTTCTGACTGCTGCATACTTATTACTTGTTACTCAATACTTACTACTAATCATGGACTTAATTACCCCCCAATTGGGCCTGCTGTTCTGGCAGACGGTCCTGTTCCTACTCCTCCTGTTCATCCTCACCAAGTTCGCCTGGAAGCCCATTATGGCTTCGTTGCGCGAGCGCGAGGACAGCATTGAAAGCGCCCTGCGCATGGCCGACCAGGCCAAAATTGAGATGCAGCAGTTGAAAGCGGGCAACGAAAAGTTGCTGCTCGAAGCCCGCCAGGAGCGCGACCGCATGATGCAGGAAGCTACCGTGATGGTCAACCAATTCCGCGAAACGGAAAAGGCCAAAGCCGTGGAAGAAGCCAACCGCATCACGCAGCAAGCCCGCGAAGCCATCCAAACCGAAAAGAACGCCGCCCTGGCCGAGGTAAAGAACACCGCCGCCCGGCTGTCGGTCGACATCGCCGAGCGCATCCTGCGCCGCGAGCTGGCCGAGCCCGCTGCCCAAACGCAGCTGGTGGATTCTTATTTGAAAGACGTAAAATTGAATTAGCGTCTGTCATGCTGACGAAGGGAGCATCTTATCACCGCTGCTTTCGTCAGATTTACTACTTTCTGCGGCGCGGACGTGATAAGGTCCTTCGCTGCGCTCAGGATGACAAAACAATAAACCAATGGCTGACCAACGAGTAGCGGCCCGCTACGCCAAGTCGCTCCTCGACTTGGGCAAGGAGATGGGCACGCTGGATAGCGTGAAAGCGGACATGGACCTGCTGAGCAAGACCATGGCCGAAAGCCGCGAGCTGCGGCTGTTGCTGCGCAACCCGATTGTGAAGCACGACAAGAAGCTGGCCATCCTCACCGCCATTTTCGGTGGCAAGGTGTCGGACGTGACCATGCGTTTTTTCACCATCCTCACCCAGAAAAACCGGGAGTCGGCGCTGGAAGGCATGGGCACCGAGTTTCAGGTGCAGTACAACGCCCTGCAAGGCATCCAAATGGCCCAGGTGACCTCGGCCACGCCGCTCACGCCCGAGCTGCGCGCGGAGCTGGAGAAGCTGGTCATCGAGCAAACTGGCCTCAAGCAGGTGAAGCTCACTGAGAAGGTGGACCCGGAACTCATCGGCGGCTTCGTGCTGCGGGTGGGCGACAACCAGATTGACGATTCGGTGCGCACCAGCCTCCGGAAGATGCGCACCTCGCTGCAAGAAAATACTTACCAACAAAAACAGTAGGGTACCGGGAAAAAGGAATAGGGAATACGTTCCCAACTCCCTCGCATCTTGTCCCTTGTTCCATATACCTTATCCCCCAAACAATGGCTGAAGTACGCCCCGACGAAGTATCCGCAATCCTGCGGCAGCAGCTGTCCAATTTCAAGTCCGAAGCCGAGCTGGAAGAAGTCGGCACCGTGTTGCAGGTCGGCGACGGCGTGGCCCGCATCTACGGCCTGAGCAAGGCCCAGGCCGGCGAGCTGATTGAGTTCGAGAACGGCCTGCAAGGCCTCGTTCTCAACCTTGAAGAAGACAACGTGGGCGCCGTGCTGCTCGGCGACTACTCGGAAATCCGGGAAGGCGCCACGGTGAAGCGCACCCGCAAGATTGCCTCCATCCAGGTGGGCGAAGGCATCGTGGGCCGCGTGGTGAACACCCTTGGCAAGCCGATTGACGGCCGCGGCCCCATCACCGGCGAGCTGTACGAAATGCCCCTTGAGCGCAAGGCGCCCGGCGTAATTTTCCGCCAGCCGGTGACCGAGCCGATGCAGACCGGCATCAAGTCGATTGACGCCATGATTCCGATTGGCCGGGGCCAGCGCGAGTTGATTATCGGTGACCGCCAGACCGGCAAGTCGGCCGTGGCCATCGACACCATCCTGAACCAGCGCGAATTTTTCGACCGCGGCGAGCCCGTGTTCTGCATCTACGTCGCCATCGGCCAGAAGGCGTCGACCGTCGCCCAGGTGGTGCAGTCGCTGACCAAAGGCGGGGCCATGGACTACACCGTGGTGGTAGCCGCGCCGGCCGCTGACCCGGCGCCGCTGCAGTTTTACGCCCCCTTCACCGGCGCCGCCATCGGCGAATTTTTCCGCGACACGGGCCGTCCGGCGCTGGTGGTTTACGACGACTTGAGCAAGCAGGCCGTGGCTTACCGCGAGGTGTCGTTGCTGCTCCGCCGTCCGCCCGGCCGCGAGGCGTACCCCGGCGACGTGTTCTACCTGCACAGCCGCTTGCTGGAGCGGGCCGCCAAAATCAACGCTTCGGACGAAATTGCGCGGAACATGAACGATTTGCCCGACAGCATCAAGCACCTGGTGAAGGGCGGCGGTTCGCTGACGGCGCTGCCGCTGATTGAGACGCAAGCCGGCGACGTGTCGGCCTACATCCCGACCAACGTGATTTCCATCACCGACGGCCAGATTTTCCTTGAGACGAACTTGTTCAACTCGGGGGTGCGGCCGGCCATCAACGTGGGTATTTCGGTGTCCCGCGTGGGGGGTAACGCCCAGATTAAGTCGATGAAAAAAGTGGCTGGCACCTTGAAACTGGACCAAGCCCAGTTCCGCGAACTGGAAGCCTTCGCCAAGTTCGGTTCCGACCTTGACGCCTCGACCAAGCTCACCATCGAGCGCGGCCGGCGCAACCTCGAAATCCTGAAGCAGCCCCAGTTCTCGCCCGTGAAGGTGGAAGACCAAGTGGCCATCATCTACGCGTCGACCAACGGCCTGCTCGACACCGTGCCCGTGAACCGGGTGCGGGAGTTCGAAAAGGAGTTTGGCCAAACCATGAACTCGCGCTACCCCGACGTGCTGAAGGCCCTGAAAGCCGGTAAGCTGGAGGACAGCGCCACGAAGGCCATCCGCGAGGTGGCCAAGGACGTGGCGGCGAACTACGCGGCGAAGTAAGTTATTAATGAAGAATGAGGAATGAAGAATGAGGAATTGATGCTTCTGAATCGGTAGCTGTAATTTCTCATTCTTCATTCCTCATTCTTAATTCTAAAAGAATGGCCAACCTTAAAGAAGTCCGCAACCGCATTCAGTCGGTAAGCAGCACGCAGCAGATTACCAAAGCCATGAAAATGGTGGCGGCGGCCAAGCTGCGCCGGGCCCAGGACAACATCGTCCGGATGCGGCCCTATGCCCAGCGCCTGAACACCATTCTGGCCAACCTGACGCGCACGGCCGATGCCGATGTCAACAGCGAGTACGGCGTGGCCCGCGAGGTGCGCAAGGTGCTGGTGATTGCCATCACCTCGGACCGGGGCTTGGCGGGCGCGTTCAACTCGAACGTGTTCAAGGGCGTGAACGCAGCCATTGCCGAGCGTTACGCCAACCTGCCGGCGGCCAACCTCTCGTTCCTGGCCATCGGCAAGAAGGCGCACGACTACTACACCCGCAAGGGCAACATCGTGGGCAACTTCACTCATGTATTCGCCAAGCTGTCGTTCGAGACGGTGCGCGAAGCGGCGGAGGTGGCGATGGACGGTTTCCGGAACGGCACCTACGACGAGGTGGTGATGGTGTACAACGAGTTCAAGAACGTGGCCACGCAGATTATTCGCGTTGAGCAGCTGCTGCCGCTGGTGCCGGTGGCGGCGCCCGTGTCGGCCACGCCCGTGGCCAATGTGGACTACCTGTTCGAGCCGAACAAAGAGGAAATCGTGCGCACCCTGATTCCGCAGTCGCTGAAAATTCAGCTCTACAAGGCGGTGCTCGAAAGCAACGCCTCGGAGCACGGCGCCCGCATGACGGCGATGGACAAAGCCACCGACAACGCCGGCGAGCTGCTCAAGGCCCTCAAGCTGACGTACAACCGGACGCGGCAGGCGGCCATCACGACCGAGATTCTCGAAATCGTGGGCGGCGCCGAGGCGCTGGCGGCGGGGTAATTTTTTCGCTCATACAATTTGACTGGCCCGCTTCCGTTAGAAGCGGGCCTTTTTTGTGCGGCCGGCGCCGGGCGGACGCCGCCGAATTATCCGTGCGGTCAACGGCACAACCAGCCTTCTTTTTCGTTCGCCATGCCACATGCCGTGTTCAATCCGTCCCGCTGGGGCCTGCTGCTGGGCTTGGCCGTTGTCACGCTCGCCGCGCCGGGGGCGCGTGCCCAGGGGCAGGCGGTGCTCGCCGACCTGAGCGTGTTTCCCAACCCCGCCCACATCCGGGCCACGGTGCAGGTGCCGGCGGTGCCCGGCGAAACCCGCGCCACCGTCACGCTCCTCGACGCGCAGGGCACCGTGGTGTTTGCGCAGCCCGTGAGCCTGCTGGAACCCGGCGGCACGGCCGAGGTGCCGCTGCTGGGGAAGGCGCCGGGGCTGTACCGGGTGGTGGTGCAGGCCGGCGAACAGCGCGTGGCCAGCACGCTCAAGGTGGAGTGAGCGGTGCCTGGCGAAGCGGGGTATCTTTGCGGCCGGTTTCCCTTACCCGTTTTCGCTTGAGAAAGATACTTGCCCTGGCCCTGGCCGCCCTGCTGGCCGCACCGGCCTTCGCCCAGAAACCCGGCCACCCCCTGCCCCGTCCCAAGCTGGTGGTGGGCATCGTGGTCGACCAAATGCGCTACGACTACCTCTACCGCTACTGGGCCAAGTTCGGCGACAACGGTTTCAAGCGCCTGTTGAAGCAGGGCTTCAGCTTCGAAAACACCCACTACACCTACGTGCCCACCTACACCGGGCCGGGCCACGCCTGCATCTACACCGGGGCCACGCCCTCGGCCAACGGCATCATCGGCAACAACTGGTGGGTGCGCGAGGAAGGCAAGGGGACGTACGTGACCGAGGACAAAACCGTGCAGCCCGTGGGCGGCACCCTGGTGGCCGGCCAGCAGAGCCCGCGCCACCTGCTGAGCACCACCATCGGCGACGAGCTGCGGCTGGCCACCAATTTTCAGAGCAAGGTCATCGGCTTGAGCATGAAGGACCGGGGCAGCATCCTGCCGGCTGGCAACGGCGCCAACGCCGCGTACTGGTACGACGGCGAGAACGGGGCCTTCATCACCAGCACCTTCTACCTGAAGCAGCTGCCCGGCTGGGTGGCCAAATTCAACGACCGCAAGCTGCCCGCGCAGTACCTGAGCAAGCCCTGGGAAACGCTGCTGCCCCTGGCCGAGTACACCGAGAGCTCGCCCGACGACGTGCCCTGGGAAAACACGTTCAAGGGCGAGGCCACGCCCGCCTTTCCGCACAACCTGCCCCAGCTGAGCGGGGCCCCGGTGGCGGCCGTGAAGTCGCTGGAGAAAGCCGCCGGCGAAATCCAGCCCCAGACCACGCCCCAAAACTTGGACCTGCTCCGCAGCACACCCTTCGGCAACAGCCTCACGGCCGACTTTGCCCTCGAAGCCCTGCGCGCCGAGCAGCTGGGCCAGCGCCCGGGCATCCCCGATATGCTGGCCGTGAGCTTTTCCTGCACCGACTACGTGGGCCACCAGTTCGGGGCCAACGCCGTGGAAACCGAGGACACCTACCTGCGCCTCGACCGCGACCTGGCCCGCCTGCTGACCGAAATCGACCGGGCCGTGGGCAAGGGCAACGCCCTGGTGTTCCTCACCGCCGACCACGGCGCGGCCCACGCCGTGGGCTTTTTGCAGGCGCACCAGCTGCCGGCCGGCGGCGTGGGCACGGCCCTGATGCGCGACTCGGTGCAGCGCGCTTTGGTGCGCCGCCACGGCCCCGGCGCCTGGGTGCTCGACTTCGAAAACCTGCAGGTGTACCTCAACCGTCCGCTGCTGGCCCAGAAAGGCCTGGACCTGGCCCGCACCCAGGAGGAGGTGGCCGGCATTCTGCGCGCGCTGCCCGGCGTGGCCCAGGCCCGCACCGCCACCGACCTGCAAAGCACCCACTGGAGCGAAGGCCCCGGCATGTTCCAGGAAAACGGCTTCTACGCCCCCCGTTCCGGCGACGTGCTGGCGGTGTTGCTGCCCGGCTGGCTCGAAGCCTACGCCTACCCCATTCTGAAAGGCACCACCCACGGCGTGAGTTGGCAGTACGACACCCACGTGCCCCTCCTTTTCTGGGGCTGGCACGTAAAGCACGGCGAGTCGGCGGCCCCGGCCCGGGTGGTGGACATCGCCGCCACGCTGGCCCGGATGCTGCACATCCAGGAACCCAGCGCGTGCAGCGGGGTTCCGTTGGCGGAGGTGCTGCGCTGAGGGCCGGTGGCGGTCCAACTCCCCTCCTTCTTCAAGGAGGGGGACATCTTAGCAAAGCTAAAATTAGGGCGGTGAAGTCGTTGCACGGTGCCCGAACGATAAACGCCTGCCTTGTTCGGGTGTCGTGCAACGAATTCACCACCCCCGTCCGAGCCTACGGCTCGAACATCCCCTCCTTAAAAAAGGCGGGGAGCTTTTCGTTCTGCGTACTCCAATCACCTAACTCATCATGACCAACACCCATTTCAATCCCTGGCACGACGTGTCGCGCGGCGACCACAACCCCGAAGTCGTCCAGTCCATCATCGAAATTCCCAAGGGCAGCAAGGGCAAGTACGAACTCGACAAAGAGAGCGGCCTGCTCAAGCTCGACCGCGTGCTGTTCTCGGCCGTGCACTACCCGGCGGCCTACGGCTTCATCCCCCAAACGTATTGCGACGACAAGGACCCGCTCGACATCCTGGTGCTCTGCTCGGTCGACATTGTGCCCATGTGCCTCGTCGAGGCCAAGGTCATCGGCGTGATGCAGATGGTGGACCAGGACGAGGAGGACGATAAAATCATCGCCGTGGCCGCCCACGACATTTCGGTGAACCACTACAACGACATCACCGACCTGCCCCCGCACACGCTGCTCGAGATGCAGCGCTTCTTCGAGGACTACAAGGCCCTGGAGCACGACAAGCACGTGACCGTGGAGCGGTTCATGGGCAAGGAAGACGCCTACCGCATCATCAACGACAGCATCAAGCTCTACGAAACCACCTTCGGCGACCGCAAATAGCCGGTGGCGAGAATGCGGGGGAAGCGCCTCTGCTCGACGGAGCAAGGGCATTTTTTGCCAGGCGGACCCCGGCCGTTCGCAGCGCGCGGGCGACACTAATTTTGTCCGTGCCCCGTTCGCTTTCACCCGTTCCCGCCGCGCGCCCGCCCCTGGGCCAGCGCCTGCTCGACGCCCTGCTCTACAGCAGCGCGTGGCTGGCGGCGGCCGCGGCGGCCCAAACGGCGGCCACCCTGCACCAGTGGCCGCCGCTGGGCGCGGCCGGCTACCGGCTGGTGGCGCTGGTGCTGGCCGCCACCCTGCTGGTGTACAACCTCGACGCCGCCCTGCCTTTCAAGCACCGCGAGCCGGCCGGCACTTCGGCCCGCAAGGCCTGGCAGCAGCGCCACCGCCGGCTGCTGCTCGGCTTGGCCGGGGCGGCGGCCGGGGCGGCGGGCAGCTTGTTTTTTTTCGATGAGTGGTGGCGCTATTGGCCGCTGCTGGGGCCGCTGGCGGCGCTGGCGCTGCTCTACTCGTGGCCGCTGTGGCGCTGGGGCGGGCAGGCCCGGGCCTTGCGCGAAGTGCCGCTGCTCAAGGGCTTCCTCATTGCCGGGGTGTGGACGCTGGTGACGGCGGGCCTGCCGCTGCTGCTGCTGCGGCAGCGGCCGCTGGCCGCCGGGGCGGGCCTGCTGGGCCAGCGGTTTTTGCTGGTGCTGGCCCTCACCATCGTGTTCGACATCCGCGACTACGGGCGCGACCGGCGGGCTGGCACCCGCACGTTTCCGGGCGTGCTGGGCGTGGCGCGGGCCCGGCAGGCGGCGCTGGCGCTGCTGGCCGGCTCGGTGGCGCTGGGCCTGGCGCGGGGCGCTGCGCCGCTGGCCGTGCTGCTGCCCGCCGCGCTCACCGCCGGCGTGGTACTGGCCGCCGAAGAATCGCGCGGCGATTATTTCTATGCCCTGCTCACCGACGGCCTGCTGCTGGTGCAGGCGGCGGCTTATTTCGTGTTCCGGTAGCACGCTGCACGGCCGCAGCGCAGGCGCTGGAGAGGCAAGCAGGGGAACACATGAATTTCTTTTTTGCCCGAAATACATTAGCGGAATTGTCGCGCTGATGGTGCGATGCAGCGGAAACACCTCGGCTTTCCGTGTAAAAGCGTTAAACGGGGAGGGTTAAAAGCTAAAACTGAGCGCTGGCAATTTGTGCCTTTTGACCCTCGGCTTTTAACTCCTGCCAAGGCGCGTTCTAACTTGAAAAGCTGCGCTGGATTTGGTCTTGTTCCGGCAGTGTCCTTTTCCTCCCAACATGCAAAAACGCATTCGCTACTCACTTGCCGGGTTGGTGCTGGCCGCCGGGCCCGTGGCCGCGCAGCAAGCCGACACCCGGCCCTTTACCGCGCAGCAGGCCAAAACCGACAGCCTGCTGATGAACGACCCGCTGTGGAAATCGGCCTACCGGCCGGTGCTGAGCGAGGACGAAAAAATTGCGAGCCTGTCGAAATTCTGGGCCGAGGCCAAGTACAACTTCGCGTTTTTCGACCACGTGTCCGCCTCTCCTGGGACAGCCTCTACGTGGCCACCATCCCGAAGGTGCGGGCCGCGCCCACCACCCTGGCCTACTACCAGGTGCTGCAGGAAATGTGCGCCCAGCTGCACGACGGCCACCCCACCGTGCACGACCTGCGCGCCGGCCGCGACACCGTGCTTGAAGCCGCCTTGAACGTGTTGAAAAAAGTCCGCAACTAACCGGTGCGGCGCGCTGGGGTTAGCTCCCGCAAGACCGGGCCAAGGTGCCGCACAAGGTCGCCGGCCACCAGGCCCGCTTGCCCGGTTTCGGCGGCGGCCAGGTCGCCGGCCCGGCCGTGGGCGTATACGCCCAGCCGCGCCGCCTCGAATGGAGTAAGCTGAACGTTGGCCCGCAGGGCCAGGAGCAGGCCGGTGAGCACGTCGCCGCTGCCGCCGGTGGCCATGCCGGGGTTGCCGGTGCTGTTGAAGTGCAGCTCGCCGGTGGGCGTGGCCAGGCAGGTGTAGGCGCCTTTGAGCACCACCAGGCAGCGGTGCCGCCGGGCGAAGCCGCGCAGCAGCTCGAGGCGGTGGTAGTCGTCGCGGGCCGGCTCGGTGAGGCGCTCAAACTCCTTGGGGTGGGGGGTGAGCACCGTGTGTTCGGGCAAAAGTTCCAGCAACTCCCGGTGCTGGCCCAGTAGGTTCAAGGCGTCGGCGTCGACGACGAGGGGCAGCGGAGTGGGGCGTGAACCCAAAGTAGCGGAAGCAGTTTCCAGCAGCTGCCGCAGCACGGCCAGGCTGGCCGTGTTCTGCCCCAGCCCCGGGCCGATGGCGACGGCCTGGTAGGGCGTCAGGTCCGGCAATTCGCTGATGCAGTCGGCTTGCGGGTCTTGCAGGCACATGGCTTCGGGCACGCTGATTTGCATAATGTCATAGCCGCAGGCGGGCACCCGCGCCGTGAGCAGGCCCACGCCGCCGCGCAGGCAGGCGCCGGCCGCCAGCACGGCGGCGCCAATCTTGCCCCGGCTGCCGGCCAGCAACAGCGCATGGCCGAAGGTGCCCTTGTGGCCGAACCTGGGCCGGGCCGGCAGCGCACCCGCCATAACCGCCGCGTCGGTGTAGAACCAGGGCGTGGCAATTTGCTCGATGAATGAGGTACTCAATCCAATGTCCTCGACGTGCCACTCACCCACGAATTCTGCGTTCTGGTGCAGTAGAAACGCCAATTTGGGCAGCCCGAAACTCACGGTGTAGGCGGCCCGCACCACGGCGCTGGCGGCTGGCTGAGGCGCGTCGGCGAAGAGGCCGCTGGGCAGGTCCACGGCCACTACCCGGGCCTGGGAGGCGTTGAGGTGGGCGACCAGCGCGGCGGCCAGCCCCACCAGCGGCCGCGTGAGGCCGGTGCCAAACAGGGCGTCGATGACCACCGTGCCGGGTGGAATGGCGGGCAGTTCGGCGGTGCTGATTTCGGCCACGGGCACGGCGGCGGGCAGGCGCGGGCGGTTGTGCTGCCAGTCGGGCGAGTGCTTTTCCGCCGGCAGCAGGGCCACGCGCACGGCGTAGCCGGCCCCGTGCAGCAGGCGGGCCAGGGCCAGGCCGTCGCCGCCGTTGTTGCCGGGCCCGCAGAGCAGCAGCGTGTCGGCGGGCACGTGGCCGTGGCCGTACTGCCCGTAAAACCAGAAAAGCAGGGCCTGCGCCGCCCGCTCCATTAGCTCGGCAGAGGTGAGGCCCTGCTCCCGGACGGTGGCTTGGTCGAGCCCGGAGGTTTGGGTGGCGCTGAGGATTTTCATGGGAAAAGGAAATGGCAGGGCAAGCTACTTTTGAACATGCAGACTATCACCCGCTCCTTCCTCGTACCCGGCCTCGGCAACTCCGGCCCCGACCACTGGCAAACGCATTTTGAACGCGCCGACCCCGCCTTCACCCGCGTCAACCAGCGCGAGTGGGACGCGCCCGACCGCCAGGAATGGGTTGAAACCCTGAACCACGCCCTAGTCGGCGAAGACCTGGCCCACGTCGTCCTCGTGGCCCACAGCCTGGGCTGCGCCACGGTGGCGCACTGGGCCGCGCGGTACGGCCGCCGCATCAAGGGCGCGCTGCTGGTGGCGCCCAGCGACGTGGAAACGCCGCACTACGCCGCCTTCCCCACCACCGGCTTCGGGCCGATGCCGTTGCGGCGGCTGCCCTTCGCCAGCAAAGTAGTAGCCAGCACCACCGACGAATGGGTGAGCCTGGCACGGGCCCGGCAGTTTGCCGAAGCCTGGGGCAGTGAGCTGGTCGACATCGGCCCGGCCGGCCACGTCAACGCCGCCAGCGGGCACGGCGCGTGGCCGGCGGGGCTGGCGCTGCTGCGCGACTGGCCGTAAGGAAGCCGGCGGCTACCCGTCTGTCCGGGCGCGAGCAAAACCTCCCGGCCACCGCCGCGTTTACCTCAGTACCCTCCCGATTCATTCCTTTACCATCGTCACATGCAAACCTGGAACGACGTCATCCGCCTTGCCAACCACCCCACGCCTTCGCCCCGCCGCGTGGAAAAAACGCCCGCCGAATGGCGCCAGCAGCTCACCGCCGAGCAGTTTCACGTCACCCGCGAGCACGGCACCGAGCGCGCTTTCACCGGCGAATATTGCGAGGCCCACGAGGCCGGCCTCTACGCCTGCGTGTGCTGCGGCACGCCGCTCTACGACTCGCGCACCAAGTTCGAGTCGGGCACCGGCTGGCCCAGCTTCACCGCGCCGGTGGACGAAAGCGCCATCCGCTACCACAAGGACACGAGCTTCGGCATGACCCGCGTGGAAGTGCTCTGCAACGTGTGCGACGCCCACCAGGGCCACGTGTTTCCCGACGGCCCGGCGCCCAGCGGCTTGCGCCTGTGCATCAACTCGGCCAGCATCAAGCTGGCGCAGGGCGAAAGCCAGCCGGCCGCGTAAGGCGAACTTGCAGAATCCGCGTGGCCGAACGTCATGCTGAGCCTGTCGAAGCATCGCTACTGCGCAAGTAATCAGATTTACTGCTGCGGTAGGGATGCTTCGACAGGCTCAGCATGACGTTCTATTTTTGCTGCTGCTCGTTTCATCATCTTCCTCTCCATCCTTCCAACTCCCACCCGCCGTGTCCCTCTTATTCACCGACTTTGCTTCCTGGGGTGCGCACTGCGCCGCCACCGGCGAACCCCTCTTTCAACCCGTGCTCGACTACGAAATCGAGCAGAAGGGCCGCACCGAAGACCAAATCTGGACCGGCCTGCAGCGGGCCTACGCCGTGATGCGCGACGCCGTGCACGAGGGCCTGACCGGCGACATGACCTCGCGCTCGGGCATGATAAACAACGGGGCCAAGAAGATTGCCGCCTCGCCCGTCACCGTCCTTTCGCCCGAGTTCAAGCAGCTCATCACCCGCGCCCTGGGCGCCAAAGAGGTGAATTCCTGCATGGGCCGGGTGGTGGCCGCGCCCACCGCCGGCGCCTCGGGCATCCTGCCCGGCGTGCTCGTCACCCTGCAGGATTTGCATAAACTGTCGGACCGCCGGATTCTGGAGGGCCTGCTCGTGGCGGCCGGCATTGCCCTCATCATCGAGCAAAATGCCTCGCTGGCCGGGGCCGTGGGCGGCTGCCAGGCCGAAACCGGCTCGGCCGCCGCCATGGGCAGCGGCGCCATCGTGTACTGCCTGGGCGGGCCCGTGGAGCAGGTATTTGCCGCCGTGGCCGTCACCATCCAGTGCATGCTGGGGCTGATTTGCGACCCCGTGGCGGGGCTGGTGGAAGTGCCTTGCGTGGTGCGCAACGCCTCGGCCGCCGCCATTGCCTTCTCTTCGGCCCAAATTGCCATCGCCGGCATCGACCCCGTTATTCCCGTCGACCAGTGCGTGGCGGCCCTCGGCGAAGTGGGCCAGGCCATGGAAACCCGCTACAAGGAAACCGCCCTCGGCGGCCTGGCCAACACCACGCGCGGCCGCGAAATTGAGCAGCGCGTGCTGGTGCAAGACATTAATATTCTGCCCGACGACCCCGCCGGAATGTAGCCCAGCCCGTTGGCTACTTAATGAAGCGGGCCAGCGTGGCTTCCAGCTCGGGCCCGTGCAGGTTCACGGCCAAGATTTTGCCCTGCGGGTCAAGCAGAAAATTTTGTGGGATGGAGCCCACGCCGTAAAGCCGGGCGGCCTCGCTGCGGAAGCCGTGCAGGTCCGATACCTGCGTCCAGGGCAGGTGGTCGTTGGCAATGGCTTTGAGCCATTTGTCACGGCCTTTTTCGTCGTCGAGCGACACGCTCAACACGTCGAAATTGCGGCTTTTGAAAGCGGTATAAGCTTTCAGCACGGTGGGGTTTTCCTCCCGGCAGGGCTTACACCAGCTGGCCCAGAAGTCGACCAGGACGTATTTGCCCCGGTAATCGGCCAGCGACACCTTCTTCCCCTCCGGCGTGGGCTGCGTGAAAGCCGGGGCCACCGCGCCCAAGGCTACGTGCTTGAGGCCCTGCATCATATCGCCGTAGAAGCGGCCCGACGCGCTGGCTTTCAACTCAGGACTCAGGGCTTCGTAGAGCGGGCCCTCGGTGGCGTATTGGGGCTCGTGCATGAACCGCATCTGCTGCAGCGTTTCCAGGCTTACCCAGGAGCCCGGGTTGGCTTTTACGAAGGCGGCCTGCTGGCGGTAGATTTCGTTGGTGCCGGCTTCGCCCTGCTGGTGCATCCGCTCAATGAACGCCGGTTCCCCGCGCTGGGCCGCGGTAGCACGGTGGTACTCGTCCGCGTTAGCCTGTATCCGCTGGAAGGCCGGCTGCAGGGCGGCATTCAGGCGCAGGTAGTCGCGGGTGAGCGGCCCGCCCGTCAGCTTGGCCAATGGGAGTGAGTCAGGGCTGGCAACAACTATTGGGTCGGGCTCCAGAACCAGCTGCAGGCGGTTGCCCGTCAGCTGTTGCAAGACAGGCCGTCGGCCGTTGCGCGCGAGCACCAGTTGAGCCTGAGTGGGCGTTTCGGTGCTGCCCTTCAGTTCGAAGGCCCCATTTTTCAGGGTGGCCGAATCCAGCACCTGAAACCCGCGCACCAGGTATACCCGGGCCGGCGCGTTGAGTTGACCAATCCGGCCTTTCACGACGAAGGGCGAAGACGTTTGGGCGGCGGCCAGGCCGGGAATGAGTAGCAGCGCTGCAAGTACTTGGTTCAGCATAAGGTTAGGTTCTGGAAAGGATGGGTGGCTGGATTTTACTTCAAAAAATAATTTTAAGCCGGTAAACCGTCACGAATAACGCCACCTGGCCCGAATTATTGGTCCAGGTCTACCAGTGCAATGCAGCTAACAAAAAACCCCCGCTGGCATTGCCAGCGGGGGTTTTTTGATGCAATAACCCGAAGGCTATTCGCGCAGCGGGCAGCGGGCCTTAGCGCTTCACCACTTTCAGGTGCAGCGTCTTGCCGTCCACGGTCAGCCCGAGCAGGTAGAGGCCCGTCGGCAGCCCGTCCAGGCCGGCCAGGGGCAGCTGGTTGCTGCCGGCCGGCACGGCCAGGCGCCGCTCCAGCACCGTGCGGCCCGTGGCATCCACCAGCACCAGCTGGGCAGCGGGCTGGGCCGAGGTGGCCTGCACCAGCAGGGTGAGTTCGCCGTCGAAGGGAGTGGGCATGGCGCTCAGGCGCGTGCCGGCGGGCACCCCGAAGGCCACGGTGCGCACCGGCGAGAACGACGCCGCGCCGCTGAAATCCACCTGCCGCAGGCGGTAGTAGCGCAGCCCGCCGGCCTTAGCGGCGTCGCGGTCGAGGTAACCGTAGCGGCGCGGGGCGCTGCTGCTGCCGGCCCCGGCCACGAAGGCCAGCTCGCGAAAGATGCGCCCGTCGGTGCTCAGCTCCACGGCAAAGCCGCGGTTGTTTTTCTCGCTGGCCGTGGCCCAGGTCAGGGCCGCGTCCTCGCCCTGGCGCTGGGCGTCGAAGGCCACCAATTCCACGGGCAGGGGGTTGGCGGCATCGCCCAGGGTCCAGATGGAGAAGTCGGTGATGCCGGTTTTGGTCACGCTGTTGCCGGCAATGGTAATGGGCCGCTGGTTGGCCCAGGGGCCGCCGGGGCCGCTCACCGACTTGAACAGGGCCACGTTGCCGGCCACGATGCCGTTGCGCTCGTGGTCGAAGTAGCTGAAATCCATGGTCACGTCCAGGCCGGTGTTGGTGGCGGGCTGAATGTCGAAATAGCGCTTGATGCTCACGCTGGTGCCCACACCGTTCAGGACCGTTCCGGTAGTGCGGACCACGAGGGTCGGGCCGGGGTCAACGGAAGCGGCGGCCGGCGTCAGGGTCAGGCCGAGGCCGCCGAAGTTCTCGGCGGTGCCGGCCGACAGGGTGCGGCCAGTTGCGGCCACCTGGCCTAGCACGTAGTTGGCATCGGTTTCGGTCTGGAGGGTAGCGCCAAGAGGCAGCGTCACCGTTTTGGCGCCGGTGGCCAGCACGCCTTGCGTCATGGTCAGGTCGTGGGTCACGGCAGCGTCGTCGCCCAAGGTGAGGACGGCCGCGGCGCTCAGGTTCACGGTCAGGTCGTAGAAGGTGGCGATGCCGCTCGTGGCGGAAGCCCCGCCCCGGAAGGCCACGACGCCGCCGGTGAGGGCCACGTTACCGGCCGGGGTGTTGCTGGTCAGGTTGCCGTACACGTTCAGCGTGCCGTTGCTCTGGCTCAGGCTGGCACCGTTGTCAATGGTCAGGGTGCGCACTTCGTAGGTGCCCGCGGTGGCGAGGTTGGGGTAGTTGGGCGAGCCGGTCGGGATGGCGGCATCCACGGTGGGGGTGGGTATCTGCCCACAGCTCCAGTTGCCGGGGGTGAGCCAGTTGGTGCTCACGGCGCCAGTCCAGGTGTCGGTGGTGCACACGGCGGCCGCGCCCACTGTGACGGTGGTGGTGGCGGTGCAGGCATTGGCGTCCCTCACCGTCACGGTGTAGGTGTTTGGCGCCAGGCCCGTGAACGTGTACGGGCCGGCCGTGGCCGCAGCGGGGAAGAACGTGCTGCCATTGACGCTGTACTGGTACGGGCTGGTGCCGCCGGCGCCGGTGGCCGTCACGGTGCCGTCGTTGGCACCGGGGGCGGTTTCATCCGTCTTCGTAGCCGTCACGCTCACCGCCGAAGCCGGCTGCGTGATGGTCACGGCTTGGGTAGCTGTGCAGTTGTTATCGTCCTTCACCACCATTTGGTAGGTGCCGGCAACCAGTCCGTTGAACACGTTCGAAACCTGGAAGGTGGCGCCGTTATCGTTGCTGTACTGGTAGCCGCCGGCCACCGTGCCGCCCGTGGCCGTCACGGTGATGCTGCCCGTGCTGCCGCCGAAGCATCCCGCGTTGGTTTGCGTGGTGGTGAAGCTCACCGCCGAAGCCGGCTGCGTGATGGTCACGGCTTGGGCCGCCGCCGCGCACTGCGTGCCGCCCACGTTGCGCACCCGCACCTGGTAGGTGCCGGCGGCCAGGCCGCCGAACACGTTCGAGGCCTGGTAATTCACGCCGTTGTCCTTGGAATACTCAAACGTGCCGCCCGTCACCCCGCCGGCGGCCGTGACGGTGATGCTGCCCGTGCTGCCGCCGAAGCATCCCACGTTGGTTTGGGCCGTGGTGAAGGTGGGCAGGGGGTTGACGGTGACGGTGGTGGCGGCCGGGAAACTGCTGGCGGTGCATTTGGCATCGGTCAGACCCGTGATGGCGAAGGTCGTGTTCGCCGTGAGCACGCCGGTGACGATGCTGAACGGCGAAGTGCTGGCGCTCACCGTCAGCGGGTTGGCCCCGTTGGTGGTGTAGGTGATGCTCCACGGGCCGGTGCCGGTGAGGGCGCCCGATAGCGTGGCGGTGCTGCCCGCGCACACCGGGCCGTTGTTGGCCAGGGTGGCGGTGGGCAGCGGGTTGACGGTGAGAGTGGGGTTAGGCGAAAGCGTGTTGTTGGTGCCGTCGCTTTCGCGGTAGGTGGATGCCGGCGTCTGCCCATCGGTGATGGTGACGGTGAGGTTGCTGAAGAGGTAAGTGCCGGCCGCCGAAAAGTCCTGGCTGGGCGTGAAGGTGATGGCCGTGTTGCTGCCGGCCGCCAGCACGGTGCCGGCCGGCAGCACGTAGCTAAGCGACACCGTGCTGGTGTTGGGCTTGGTCAGGGTACCCGTCACCGTCACCACGGCCGTGGCGCTGGTCGTCACCGAGCCCGTGGAGAAGTTCCGAAGCGTGACCGTGATGGGCTGCAGGGTGCTGCTGGCGCATTGCGGGCCAGTGGGCGCCGTGAGGGCCGTGATGCCGAGGTCGTAAGGCACGAAGGCGCCCTCGTAGGCCCCAATGTCGGGGGTGGTGGCGCTGCGGATGGCGGTGCCGTTGTAGGCATCGGTGACGCCGGAGATGGGCGCGCCGTAATCGGCGGCCTGGGTGGACTTGGTCAGGTCCAGGCTGAGGAAATTGGCGGCCGAGCCGGTGGTGCTGGCAAAGGGCACGTCCTCGGTGACGGAGAGGGTCTCGCGCGGCGTAGCTACGTAGGTCTTATAGCCGCTGAGTGTCTGCTGCGGGTTGGTTTGGGTGCCTGCTCCCTCCACGTAAATCAGGTTAGAGGCCGAGGGTGTGCCCGCGAAATAGAGGTTGTTGTTGGTTGTCGAAACCAGGTTGGCCAGCGCTATAGAGCTCGTAAGGCGCAGAGCTACTGCGGTTCCGGCGCCCGTACCCGTGCTTTTGTTTACCACGATGTTGTTGCGCAGGTCCAGCGAGGTCGTGGTCGAGCCCAGGTAAATGCCCGAGGTGCCGAAGACCCCCGTGCTGCTGGCAGCTATGTTGATAGTGTTGTAATAGGCGTTGACGAGCGTACCACTTGTGATGTTCAATCCGTTTACGGCTACCAAATTGGTTGAGGCTGGCGTACGCAGGTCGCCAATTAGGTTGTTGTTTACTGGGTAAGTGCCCCCACCCGAAATGGTAATGCCGTTGACAAAGCCCCCAGTTCCAGCCGCACTCAAATCGTAAATTTTGTTGCGGGCGATGTTGCTGCCCGGACCGCCACCCGTGGGGATGAAAATGCCGGTTGTTGTGCCGCTGCCCGAAGAAATAGCCAAGCCGCCTACGGTATTTCCTGTCAGCAGTTGCACATCGGTAGCACCACTGTTGGCCGTCAATATCCCCCGAATGGTGTGGGTCGTAGCTGTACTGGTGCCGCTAATGGTGAGACCCGTTAATATGTTATTAGTTAATATCTCACTGGTAGTAGTTGACGGCGAGGTATTATTAATGCCCGTAAGAGTTCCGGCTGTGGTCGAGGTGCCGGAGGTTATAATACTATTGTTGGTAATTGTGTTGCCGGTAATCGTTGTCAAGGCAGGACCTAGGGTTAAGCACAGCAGTGCAGAAGTGGTGGCAGTCCCGGCGGGTGTTTTGCTATTGCCGGATAAGGTATTATTGCTGATGCTTACCGGCGTTGTGGCAGAATTGACCGTGGATGCTAGCAGCGTCATTGTGCCAGTACCCGCAATGGTGTTATTCACCACTTGGTTGTTATTCATATTTAACGTATTGCCGATTGCTATGCCACTGGCGCCGGTGATGCCCGTAAACGTGGCAGTCGTTGCGGCGGGAGCCGTCACGTTTTGTACAGTGTTGCCAGTAATATTCACTGTGGCGGCCGTGCCCAAGTTGTTCGTGATACCGACAATAGCGGCTGTGGTCGCCAAGGCGTATGTCATTTGCACTACGTTGTTCGTGATGTTGACTGTATTGCTAGCGGCCGTAGCGCCAATGCCGTTATCGATGCCAAATATCTGTGACGAAGTGGAGCCGCTGGCCAGCGTGACGGCGTTGCCCGTAAAATCGACATTGGCCGAAGGGCCGGAGTTGCCGTAAATGCCGCGCAGCGTGCTGGTCACCGTGGCGGCAGCCACCGGCGAAGTAGTGCCCCCGGCGTAGTTGAGTGTGCTGTTAATGGTATTGTTGACAATCTTATATGCGTTCTGGTAGGTGCCGCCGATGCCCCATCCGGTGGCAGAACCGCCGAAATTGTACACCTGATTGGCAACCAACACCCCAATCTCATTGCTCTGGTCGTAAAGAGCTAAACTAGCCGGAGCCGCCGCCGCGAAGTTTATCCCCGTTAGCGAGTTGGTGACGATGCAGGCGTTGACCTTGTTATTGGAGTTGGCTCCCGCTGCGGTGGTTGCGGCCACGCCAGCGACAGCCGAACTCGTCCCCGGTGCTCCGTAAATACCGAAAGTGCCCGTGGTGCTGGGGTTTGTCTTGCTCAACGTCACCACGCAGTTGCGAAACGTGTTATTCTGACAGCCGTTGATGGCAGTAAGTCGAAACATCACATAACCGAACTCCATCAGTGCTGTGTTGGTGCCAGTGGTGATGTTGGCGGCGCTCTCGCTCAAGTCGATGCCATCAAAAGTCACGTAATCAGCCCCATTCAGACGAATAATGCCGTCAAGCGTAACCGATGTACCCGCCGGGGCCGTAATCTTTGGGTTAGTTCCAGTGCTCGATTTCTGGAAGATAATTTGACCTGTAGCCCCCCCTGTGCCCTGCGCCGTAAGCATCGGTAGCGCCAACGTCGGCGTTTCGGTGTAGCCCGGTGCTACGTTTACCGTTACTCCGCCAGAAGCAAAGTTCATATTAATGTCGGTGATGGCGGCCGTGAAGTTGGCATAGTTACCCGGCAGAGTTTTGATTACCTGCGCCCAGGCCCCAACCGGGCCCAGCAGCAGCGCCAGCGACAACAGCCCCAGCCGTCCGAACCGGGCGAGGGCGGGCCGCGCGGGGCACGACCCAGAGTGTAAAAATTTGAGCATAAAAAGCTGAAAAAAAGTAAAAAATCAGAGAGATTTAAGCCAGATGCTGCACTTAGGGGCGCGGCAACGACTGCCGGGCAAAGCAGCGGCATTGGGCAACAGCGGTGGAAGGGGAGCCGCGGGGCAACAGCCGGGTAAATGCTGTAGCAGTGGCGCCGGCCCGAAGGCCGGGGAGGGGGAGCGGCAGAAAGCGAATGATTACCCGGGGTGACTGGGCAATCAAAAAACTACCTGGCCTGGTTTCGCCGTCCGAAATATACACCCGCCGGAATCAGTAATTCCTGCCGTGGGGCCGCCCGGCCGTCGGTTGAGCGGCAGGCGGGCTCGGTTCCCGGCGCCCCAGGCATTGGCCCGGGCAGCCGTCCTGGCCAAACATCAACCAGGAAAAATTCATAATTTTCTGCCAACGGCTCACCAGCCGCCGCAAAGCGGCTTCACGGCCGATGGGCGGGCCCTGACGGGGCATAAAATGCCAAACCAAGCGGTGAGGGCCTCTGGGGCGCGGGGCTTTGCAAGCCGGCGCCCCAGAGAATGCCTCAACCATACTCCAGGTACGGTCCGAGTACGGTCGAGGTACGGTCCGAGTACGGTCCAGCTACGGTTAAAAGCGAGCGAAAACCGGAATGTGAAGCGACACACTAAAAAACAGTAATAGTGCAATTTGGTCGTCCGGACCGGAATGGCGTGAACGGCGCGGCTGAGGGCGGGATTGGGCCAGGGCGGGCGGGCAAATTTTTTTTTCCGGCGGCCGCTCCGTCCGGCGGGTCAGGTGTTGATTTTATTGCCGGGCGCCATGGTCAGGGTGGCCAGGAAGTTGAGGGCCGTGGCGTAGCGGCTGCGCAGCTCGCGGTACTGCTGCCAGGCGGCGGCGCGGTCGGGGCTCAGGGCCAGGCCTTTGTCGGCGAGGGTCTGGGCGGCTTCGTCGAAGGCGGCGCGGTCGAACTCCTCGGTGTTGGCTTCGGGCAGCAAGCCGGTGGGCTGGGTGTTGGCCTTGGTGTTGAAGAAGCGGTACACCCGGTTCAGGGCCAGGCAGCCGGCCTTGAAGGTGAGCTCGGCCTGCCGGGGGCGGGGGCCGTCCACGGTGGCAAAGAGCAGGGCGGCCGCGTCGAGAATCAGGCCGCAGCTCGTGACCCAGGAGCGCCCCGGCTGCGGCGAGCGAAAAAAGGAGAGGATGGGCAGCGAGGTGTGGCTTTCCTCAATCTCGACGAACCACTGCTCCCAGGCGGCCCACTGCAGGTCGTCGTTGTGCACCGAGCCGTCGTGGTTGAGCCAGCCCAGCAGGCAGGCCGCCGTGGAGGGCGTGCCGGCGCGCAGCTCCAGCAGGGCCACCGTGGCTTCGCGCCGCGAAAACGCCTGGTAGATGGTGGGCAGATACGAGAGCAGCAGCGTGAGCAGCAGCAGCCCCAGCGTGGCCTCCGAGTAGCTGAGCACGGCCATGGCGGCGTGGTGCGAGCTGTGGGTGCCCAGCGTCAGCAGCGAGCTGCTGCTCAGCTCGTAGCAGCGCCACCAGCTGCCCTCGCCCAGGGCCCAAAACAGGCAGGTGTAACCCAGGCTCACCAGCGCTTCCCAGACCACGGGCAGGGCCACCAGCCCCACGGGCGCGTAGTGGGCCATGATTTTGTCGCGCCGCTCGTAGGAGTTGGCCAGCCGGGCGGCCACGTCGAAGAACAAGCGTACGCCCTGAAACACCCACACGTTGAGGCGCACCACCTCGTTGCGGGGCAGGATGAACGAGCGAATGGCCGCCGACAGCGTGGTAATCACCAGCACCACCCCGCCCAGGCCGGTGGCCACGCGCAGGCCCAGCAACAGGTATTCCTCCATAATTAACCAAAAATGCTGATACGCACAAACCCGCCGAAGCGGCGAAGGCCCCGCCCAGCTAAGACCGTGCCGCTCGCTGCGCCCACAGCTGCCGGAACGAGGCCGGCGCCACGGCCAGGGCGGCCCGGCGCTTGCTCCAGCCCACCTGGCCCAGCAGGCGGCCCAGGCTCCAGTCCTTGAGGCGGGCGGGCAGCACGTCCAGCGCCCAGCGGTGCGTCATGCTCCACTGCCACAGGCCGACGGCGGCGCGCTCCTCAGCGGGGGCGTGGCCTTCGCGCACGGCCTGCTGGCGGTTGAGTAGCAGCAGGCTGTGCAGCGGAATGCGCACCGGGCACACGCTGGTGCAGGCCCCGCACAGGCTGCTGGCGTAGCTCAGGTGCATGTGCTCGGGCAGGCCGCTCAGGTGCGGGCTGATGACCGAGCCGATGGGGCCGGAGTAGGTGGTTTCGTAGGTGTGGCCGCCGATGTTCTTGTACACCGGGCACACGTTGAGGCAGGCCCCGCAGCGGATGCAGCGCAGGGCGGCGCGCTTGTCGGGCTGGGCCAGCAGGGTGGTGCGGCCGTTGTCGAGCAGGATGACCACCATCTCCTCGGGCCCGTCGGCCTCGCCGGGCTGGCGCGGGCCGAAGTACACCGTGTTGTACACCGTCACCTGCTG
>Ga0123338_10000235_pt1 | contig 56936 bp, 57 predicted proteins | sample grotaG_FD_89793 | JGI IMG/M metagenome (GOLD analysis project Ga0123338, IMG submission 89793) | Glacier valley bacterial and archeal communities from Borup Fiord, Nunavut, Canada, to study Microbial Dark Matter (Phase II) -... | ecosystem: Environmental > Aquatic > Freshwater > Ice > Glacier ... | reverse complement strand
GCCCGCTGGATCGGCCTCAACGGTCCCTACACCGCGAGTTCAAGACGCTCACAGCTCAGCGACTGCGCGCAGACACGACTTGTCGGACCGCCATCGACATGGATCTCAGAACGCGACCGTGAGCTGCGAGCGACGCTGGTCGACGGCAATGAGCGGCTGCCGCCGCACCCCCGCAGTCGGGCATGGAGCGAGCGTGCGCCGGACGCGCCGTGTGTGTACCCGCTGAGCGAGCCTCGTGGTCTGGGAGGCGGCTGAGGCCCCGCGTCACCAGTTGCGCATGTGCCTGCTCAACGTATGACCTCCCGTTTGATGGCCTGGTTGTGCGGTGGTCGCCTTGGCTGACGAGACCGCCACAGGCGCTGCACAGCCATACAGGGCAGGATCGTGCGGCGGGGTCCCGGTCAGCGTGGGTGGGACGCGAGCCTGTAGCGTCTGCTCGATCGCGTAGGCGATGCTGAACAGTGTGGGCTCCATCATGAACCCCGACGCCAGCAACATGCCGACGGGACGACCGGTAGGTGTGTAGCCGACCGGCACGTTGATGCTGGGGTATCCGCTGATGGCAGGCGGAGAGGTGCCATATCCATATGCGGTCGAGATGATCGCATGGAAGCCCTGGTCCAGGAACCCGTCGATGACCCGCTTGCCGAAGTTCTGCTTGGTTGCTGTAGCGGCAAGGAACTCGGGGTCCGTCAGATCGCCGCTGGTCGCTTCGGCCAGTTCGAAGATCTCCTGTCCGTACCACTTCATCTCGTCGTTGCAGTGGTTGACGTTGAACTGGATCAGGTCGGCAAGCGTGCGGATCTTGGTGTTCTTCAGGGTGGCCAGGTATTCCTTGATTTGCACCTTGAACTCGAACAGCAACGCCGTGAACTCGTCATCGCCCGGGATGCGACCGTGCTCGTCGGGAGCCGTTGGATCGGCCGATTCGACGTCGATGATCTCGGCCCCGTGGTGGCGCAAACGTTCGACGACTTCGTTGAGCACAGCCGTGATCGCGTCATCACCCGGACCGAAATCGCCCTGAACGTAGCGACGGTCGTAGGCAAGTTTCGCACCCTGCAGCGCGTGCTGATCGAGGGAGTCCGTGTACGAGCGCGGCACGCGATGCCCCATGACCCTTGAACCAGGCACGCGGATGACGTCCATGAGCATCGCAGCGTCGCGCACCGACCGGGTGATGGGTCCGGCGGTGTCTTGCGAATGGGCGATCGGGATGATCCCGCTGCCCGACACCAGCCCGACTGTGGGCTTCATGCCGACCAGCGACTGCTCTCCCGACGGGCACGTGATCGAACCGTCGGTCTCGGTTCCGATGGCGACGGCGCACAAGCTGGCCGCTGCCGCCGCTGCCGAACCGGACGACGATCCGCACGGATCGAGGCTGAGGTCGTATGGGTTCCGAGTGAATCCGCCCCGAGCCGACCAGCCATTGACCGGAGCGAAGCCGCGGAAGTTGGCCCACTCCGACAGGTTGGCCTTGCCCAGGATGATGGCTCCGGCTTCGCGCAGCTGACGGATCAGCGCCGCATCGGCGGGAACGCGACTACCGACGAGCGCCAACGAACCTGCCGTGGTTTCCATGTCGTCGTCGGTAGCGATGTTGTCCTTGACGATGATGGGAATGCCGTGCAATGGTCCGCGTACCCGTCCGGCTTTGCGCTCCCGGTCGAGCCGCTTGGCGATCTGGAGCGCGTCGGGATTCGTCTCGATGACGGCGTTCAACACGGTGTTGAACTCGGCGATGCGATCGAGATACCCCTTGGTCAGTTCGAACGAGGTGAGCTTTCCCTCGCGCATCAACCTCTGCAACTCACTGACGCTGCCTTCGATCCATGGTGTCGCACGCCTGTCGCTAGTGCTCGGTCCGGACGCAGCACGTGCCCCGGTCGCCGTGAGTCCCCCGGTCACGACGTATGCCACCCCTGCAGCACCCAACCCGACGAAGTTCCGTCTCGTCCATTCGCTGTTCATCCGTCCCCCTTCTGTCAATCCCCGGTGTGACGGTAACAGAGCGCACGGGCATGATTTCCGGGCGGGTTCCGAGTTGGTGTCGGCCAAGTAGGGGTCGTAAGGCTGCGCGTTCCAGTTCAGACGTCGAAGCGGCCCGAAAACGGCGTCGGCGCAGAGGTCGGTACGAGGGCGCAATCTGGGTGCCGGCGAAGGCGATTCGCCGATCTGTACCTCTTCGCACGGCGGGTGGCCCTCAGCCGAACTTGCGCATCGACGGGTGACAGTGACTTCCCACCAGACGATTTCGCGCACGTCAGAGCCCCGGCGCTCGGCTGGAAGGTGCCCGACCCGTCATTCGCCGATACAACGCCGGCCAACGACACGCAGGCGGAAACGACGTGCACCGCTCAGAAGAGCACCTTGGTGTCCAACCGGATCATGTCGGGCAGCCTGAAGGGCTCCTACAGCTTCGTGAGCGCTGCAACCGAAGCCACCCGGAACGAGCGCCTCGCACGTGTTGCTGCGTACAAGACGATGTTCGTCACGGCGAAAGGCTGGTACCGGAAAGCGTCTCTCGACCTAACCCTGTGCTGTGCTGTGTTGCATCTCAGCAGTTCATCGCCGACGTCGCGCCCCACCGGGAGGCCGGGTTATTCCGGTGATCGTTCGCGGTTATTCCGGTAACCGGCAGAGCGCGGTCGGGGCCGGCCACCGCCCGCAGACCATTGGCGCATAACGTTCCGTCGCCTTGCGCCAGAACGTGGGCAATCACGCGTATAACAGCACCCATAGCCGGCGATCTGTGCGTTGCCGACCTGCCCGCAATGTGCAGGTACGGGCATTCGCGTCACTTCCGATAGCGGGCAGATCGCGGCCGCCAGACCGTTGCAGGCGCAACATGCGTACCTGGTTTCCACCTCGGTCTACGGCTGAGTTGCCGTTCTTGTTGATCTGCGCGTGAGCGGATTTTGATGGCGCTTGCCGCCACCAAAATCGTCATGCCAGCGACTGGATTCGCCTCTGCGACGCCCATTCACACCGGTCAGATGCATGATCGAGGCTCTGTCATTGGATCTCCAAGCGCAACAGGCCTGCTCACGTCGTGGGTAACAGTCACCGGTACACGACGAAGCGTACGACATGAACTGTTACCCACGATGGTTCGCCCGTACGAACGAGGTCAAGTCAGAGGCCAGCTGAACTCGGGCAGCCGGCGTCGGCCTTCGCAACGTCGGGATCAGCTCGGACACTCCCGACACCAGCGACTAGCTCACACGACCACAGCGATGGCCGACGTCCAAGACGCTTCCGAGGACGGGCAGCAGCGATGTGATACCACCCGTCGTTCAAGAGGACCATTGCCCTGTCGTGGACACCGAGCGTCTGGTCTCTGCGCGTTGCTATGGCGGTTGTCATGGATTACCGCGTATCGGACCGCTTTGACCACTCTGAGCTGGTTACCAGGATCTCATCGCGGAGTCCCACTCCCCCCGCAAATGGGTATTTTGCAGTCCACCGGTGCTCACCAATGGTGAGCGCCGGTGCCTGTGAGCTGGGGCGATGGTACCCGATTCGCTCAGCTGCCCGGTTGAGCCGCTCGAGTGTGCTCGGCAATCGTGGCGGCACTGGTCTCCCAGTCGCGCCTACGCCGCGTATCACCAACGTCGGGACCTTGATCGCCGACAGCGGCTCGCGTGATGGGTCTGCGTCGGCGATCGCCTCGTGTCTGCAGGCTTGCAACGTTGCGGGTTCGTTCGATATCGCACCGAACGAACTCGCGGCACGTCGGTTCATCGAAGGCGCGCCGGTCACCGTTGAGGAAACGGGAGTAGCCGACCACAGGTACTCGACCACTGACCCGGGTCCGACCAACCCACTTCGGCGCTCGCCACGAACCGCCCGAGCTCCTCCGTCGGAGATGGGAGCCGACGGTCCCCTGGCGTCACCGCGGAGCTTCTGATCAGCACCAGCGAGAGCACGCGATCGGCGAAATCGAGCGCAAGCAGCTGGGCGAAGGCCCCGCCGGCCGAGACACCAACGAGGTGAGCTGCCTCGAGACCATAGGCAGGATCACACCCGCAGCGTCGGCGACCAGGTCAGCGCCGTTGTACGGTGGGTGTCAAGGTCGTACGTCACCGATCGGCCGGTGTCGCGGTGGTCGTAGCGGATCACGAACCGCCCGTCGCCAGCGAGCATCCGGCACAATCGCTCGTCCCACCAGAGCATCGAGCCGCCAAGGCCCATGACGTCCTTGGAATGCATCGACAGGAAATTGATGCGCGCAACGCAAGCCGATCGCCGGTACTCCGGTGCGTGCCGACCAACCGTGAACTGCTAAGGGTCTGAGAGCGCGCGACAACGGCTACCCATATCGCAATATCGTGGTTCAAACCTGTCGAGGCATCATCGGCGCTGCGGACCGTCCTTGCCTGTTCGTGGACCGCTGCGCCGACTGGGCGGCATCGACTCGTCCCGGATACGTGCATCGATCTGCTCTGGACGAGCACGAACGAGTTGTGGGTGTGCGGACCCGAACGCACGGGTTGGGACTTCGAGGTACCGCCCGGGTCGACGATCGCTGGCGTACGGTTTCGCCCTGGCACAGGGCCTGCGCTCCTCGGCTTCTCGGCAGCAACAATCACCGATCGCCGCGTCACTCTCGCCAGCATCCTCGACAAGACGACAGAGACAGCCGTGCTCGCCGAGACGGGCGGCTGTTCGGATGTCGACGAAGTCCGTGCCGTGCTCGAATCTTTCGTCTCCCGCCTTGCTGCGACCATCGGGTCCCGGGCAGACACGACGCAGCACCTCGAGTTCTCCGACCGTGTCCTGGATGTGCTGGCGTCGTCGCCGCTTGCCAACGCCGCCCGACTTGCGCACGACCTCGGTATGACACCGCGACAACTGCTTCGTCGGTCGCTGTACAGCTTCGGCTACGGACCGGCGACGCTTGCCCGACTCCTGCGCCTACAGCGGTTTCTGGCGCTTGCATCCACATCGAAGCACGATCGGCATCGGAGCATCTCCGCACTGGCGATCGACGCTGGCTACAGCGATCAGTCACACCTCACGCGTGAATGCCGTCTTATCGGCCGAATGACGCCGACCGCACTGCTCGATGAGTATCAGGCGACCTTTCCAGACATGTCCGATCCGTTCAAGACGACGGAGCCGTTCGCTGTCACGATGAGTGATCGAGCGATGATCGACCGAATTCGCACTGATTCCGGTCGCACGCGTCGACAAAGAGGGAGTAGCGACAGATGAGCGAGAAAGTGACGGCAACGTTCGAGGTCTCGAGCTGGGACGAGCAGCAGATCGACGAAGCGGTCGGCGTCGCCAAGCTGACACGAGCCGAGGTCACCCAGACCTACTCAGGTGATATCGACGGTAGCTCGGTGACACAATGGCTGATGGCCTACGCGCCGGACAAGTCGGCCACCTTCGTCGGGCTCGAACGCGTCAAGGGCACGATCGGTGGCCGACACGGCAGCCTCGTACTGCAACACGTCGGTCGCTATGACAACGGCGCTGCAACATCGGAGCTGACGATCGTCTCAGGCACGAACGAATTGAAGGGCGCCGAAGGCAGCGGGTCGTTCAAGGCGGATCCCGCCGGCTCCGTCACGCTCGACATCTCCTTCGGCGATTGACCTCCGACTTCTCCACGCGGGTTCGTGACGGGCGTGGTGACAGGGCGACCGACCCGCTCCGTTTACTATTCAGCGATCGGCATATCGTCGAGACGTTCTGAGGCGGGTGATCCTGGCGCGCGCTTGTGGCGGCGCGTCGGATCGGTGGTCGTCGCCTTGGGTGCGACGCTGGCGGCGTGCGGTAGCTCTGGACCCCAGAGCAGCGCGTCGGTGAATACAGCGATAACGGGAACGCCGGCGACGACGACCGCCCGGACCACGACAGCCGGCACGACGATCGCAGCGACGACGCCCACTCCGGTCACGGTGATCGTCACTGTCGTCGTCACGTCCGCAATGACCGAGCCGGCTATCGATGCACCAACCGTGCCCGCCGCCCCGACGCAGGCGCCGCCAACGCAGTCGAAACCGAAGGCGACGGCGCCCAAGACGAGTCCGCAGACCGCGGCTCGAGCCACGATACCTGCGCTGTATGCCGAGGTATCTCCTCCGACGCCACCGAAGAACAACACCTCCGACGTGCCAGACAACGCGAGCCTCCCGAACGGCGTCTACTGGGTCGACTACACCGGCGGTGAGAAGGACACACCGAGCATGCGCGTCCAGCAGGCGTTCTTCGGTGACGCTTGCGTGACGAAGGCGGCGCAGACTGCGCAGACGTGCGACGGCGGCCTGTTCGTCCCGTCGAGTCCCGACCGCGAGACGTCACTCCCGTTCGCCACCAACGTCAAAATGACCGTTAGCGACCAGCGCACGAAGAAGAGCTACCGGATCACCCCCGACGAACTCGTCCGCATCCGCGCGAGCAGTCCCAGCGACGGCGCACCGGACGGCTACGGGTTCACCAACTTCCGCTTCCTGATGACCTTCTCCGGGGGCAAGATCACCAAGTTCGAGCAACTCTGGACCGTCAACTGAGGCGAGGTCGTCATTCGGCGGGGGACGGGGCTTCGTTTTTTCGTGATGGTCAGTGTCTCCGGCGAAGTGGTGCGGTTGAAGATGACGATCGGTCGCTGGATGCTGGCCGGGCCGATGGCGATGTCGGTGCAGCTGATGCGCCTGCAAAGCTGGCGAGAGGCGACGCAGCCGCCCAGCTTCGGCCGGTGCAGAATGCGCGACTCAACCGCACGAACACACGCGAGATGTTCGTCCACGGTCCGACATCGAGACGATGGATCACTGCCTCGTCGAGCGGGGCGTCGACGACGGACAACGGTCCAGTCATCGACACACTCCACATCGAGGTGAACCCGCTGTCGGCACCGTCTGCTTCGAAGCAGACGATCTGACCGGCCGCCGCAGCGTGTGCCAGCGCGCCCGGTCCCACACCGAAGATCAGGTCCCCACGATCGCAGGCAAAGACGACCGGCACGATGACCGGCAGCGCCCGATGGGTGATCGCCAAGCGGCCGACCCGTGTCGACGACAGCAGCACAGCGCACTGCTCGACATCTATAATTCGCATCCCGTTCCGGTCGACTTCCACCACGTCAGTGTGGGCGCTCGCGCGCCGACGCACTAGGGCACGATGACCCGACAAACGAAAACAGACCCCGTCGACGCCTACTCGCTCGCGCTGATGCCGACCTTCGTCGTGGCGGTGTCGAAAACATCAATCGTGGGGGAGCTGGATTCTTCATCCGGCGATGGCATCGGCTGCGATGCGGCCGTCCAACTCCGGCCATTGCAGAGCGCGACGCTCAACCGCACGAAGACCCGCGAGCCGTTCTTCCACGGTCCGACATCGAGTCGATCAGTCACTGCCTTGTCGAGTGGCATGTCGACAACGGACAGCGGTCCGGTCATCGCCACGCTCCACATCGTCGTGAACTCGCTGTCGGCACCGTCTGCTTCGAAGCAGACGATCTGACCGGCCGCTGCGGCGTGGGCCACCAACCCTGGCCCGACACCGAAAACGACATCGCTGTTCACGCAGGCAAATACGACGGGCATCAGGACCGGTAGCGCCCGTTCGGTGATCGCCAGCCGCCCGACGCGCGTCGACGACAGCAGCAGAGCGCACTCCTCTGCATCGAGAATACGCATCCCATTCCTGTCGAGTTCCACGGGTGCAGTGTGGCTTCTCCCATGGTGATGCACTAGGGCACGATGACCCGACAGAGGAAACCGACCCGAATGGGATGAGGCGCTACCGACGGGACCCGAAGTCTCACGGTCGGGCGAACGGGTAGGGAGTCACATCGACACCGGTGGTCGAGGGATGCATCGTGAAGAGTGGATCGTGACGACGCAGTTCTCTCCTGGCAATCGTCATCTTGTGTACTTCGTCGGGACCGTCGGCGATCCGCAGCGTACGCATACTTGCGTACATCGATGCCAGCGGCGTGTATTGCGTGACGCCGGCGGCGCCGTGCACCTGGATTGCCCGATCGAGTACTTTCAGGGCGACATTCGGGACGACGACCTTGATCGCCGCGATCTCGGTGGCGGCACCTTTGTTGCCGAGGGTGTCCATCAGATGTGCTGCATGCAGTACATACTCGCGAGCCATGTCGATCTCGATGCGCGACTCCGCAATCCAATCCTGGATCAGCCCCTTGTGGGCGATCAACCCGCCGAACGCGGTCCGTTGCAGCGCCCGGTCGACCATCAGGCCGAGCGCTCGTTCGGCGACACCGAGGGAGCGCATGCAGTGGTGGATCCTGCCAGGGCCGAGGCGAGCCTGTGAGATGGCGAAGCCGCCGCCTTCGTCGCCGAGCAGATTTTCGGTCGGTACGTGCACATTGTCGAAGATGATCTCCGGATGGCCGCCGGCTTCGGTGTAGCCGAAGACGGTCGGTGTCCTGCCGATCGTGACGCCGGCAGTGTGGCGTGGCACGACGATCATCGACTGCTGCAGGTGCCTCGAGGCGGACGGGTCGGTCTTGCCCATGACGATGAGCACCTCGCAGCGATCGCGCATTGCCCCTGTCGCAAACCACTTGCGGCCGTCGAGGACGTATTCGTTGTCGTGGCGTTCGATCCGCAAACCGATGTTGGTGGCGTCGGACGAGGCAACGTCGGGTTCGGTCATCGCGAATGCTGAACGAAAGGCCCCCTCGAGCAGGGGTGTCAGCCAGCGGCGTTTGATCCGTTCGGTCCCGTAGGCGTTGAGGATCTCCATGTTGCCCGTGTCCGGTGCTTGACAGTTCAGTACATCGGGGGCGAACGTCACCCTGCCGAGTTCCTCGGAGATCGGCGCGTAGTCGAGATTCGACAACTTCGTTCCGGGAGCCTCTGGTGCAAGGTCCGGGAGAAAGAGATTCCACAACCCGCGTTCCCGGGCGATCGCCTGCAGTGTCTCCAATATCGGGGGATCGGACGTTTCGCCGAGCTGCTCCGCCTGTTGCCCGTACTCGGCCTCGATCGGGTAGATGTGCTCACCCATGAACAGCATGACCTCGTCGAGCAGCGCCGACCCTTCCGTGGTGAACTCGTACGTCATCGCTGGCTCCAGTCGAGAGGGCATGGACATCGCATTGGACCGTCCGTGTGAACCATCGTCGTCGGTGATCAGTCGGCGGCGTAGAGGCGAACGTCCCGTTCGGTGTCACCCGGTACCAAGCGGGACCGCGAGCACGACATCGCATCCGCAGATTTCGAACGAAGAAAGGGACCTTGGTCCCTGGTGCCGGAACCGCCATACGGCTTTGCTGTGGGAGTGATCGATGCAGCGCCCACCACCTGGACGTCGTCGTGACCCGTACCACCGCCTGCACGAGCACGTCACGGACTGCTCAGATCGGAACGCTGAAATGGACACCTTGAACCTCGCCAGATGGCAGTTCGGGATCACGACGGTGTACCACTACTTCTTCGTGCCGTTGACGATCGGCCTGGCGTTCATCGTCGCCGGCTTCCAGACGGCGTGGTACCGATCGAAGGACGAACGGTACCTGCGCCTCACGAAGTTCTTCGGCAAGTTGCTGCTCATCAATTTCGCCATGGGCGTGGCAACCGGCATCGTCCAGGAATTCCAGTTCGGAATGAACTGGAGTGCCTATTCACGCTTCGTCGGCGACATCTTTGGCGCTCCGTTGGCGATGGAGGGATTGCTCGCCTTCTTCCTCGAATCGACGTTCCTCGGACTGTGGATCTTCGGCTGGGACAAGCTGTCACCGCGCATCCACCTTGCAACGATCTGGATCGCCGCCTTCGGCACATTCCTGTCGGCGTACTTCATCCTCGCGGCGAACTCGTTCATGCAGCACCCGGTCGGCTACCGGATCAATCCCGTCAGCGGCAGGGCCGAGTTGACCGATATCGTCGCTGTGCTGACCAACAAGGTCGCCCTCGTCACCTTCCCGCACACGATCCTTGCTGCTTTCCTGACCGGTGGGGCATTCGTTCTCGGCATTGCCGTCTGGCAGCTCGTGCGTCATCCGGATCGTGACCGTACGGCGTTCCGTTCTGCTGCGAAGGCCGGTGCGATCGTCGTCGTGATCGCTGCGCTCGGTGTCGCCATTTCCGGTGACCGTCAGGCGAAGGTGATGACCGAGGTGCAGCCGATGAAGATGGCCGCTGCCGAGGCGTTGTACGGAACCAAGAGCAACGCCGGGTTCTCGATTTTCACGGTCGGCACGTTGCAGGGTGACAGCGAGGTGTATTCGTTGCGCATCCCCGGTCTGCTCTCGTACCTCGGTACCGGCGATCTGAACGGCAAGGTCGAGGGCATCAACAACCTCCAGGCGGCGTACGAGGCGAAGTACGGGCCCGGCAACTACACGCCGAACATTGCACTGACCTACTGGACGTTCCGGCTGATGATCGGCATCGGCATGCTCGCCGCACTCGGTGCCCTCTGGGTGTTGTGGGCGATGCGTCAGGGGCGAATGCTCTCCGGCCGTTGGTGGGTCCGAGCGGCGATCGTGCTGCCCTTCACTCCGTTGCTCGGCAACTCGTTCGGATGGATCTTCACGGAGATGGGTCGCCAGCCGTGGATCGTCTTCGGGCTGATGCCGACGTCCGCAGGTGTGTCGCCGGGAACCGGTGTCGCCACGGTCCTCATCAGCCTGATCGGCTTCACGCTGATCTACGGGTTCCTGGCGGTCATCGAGATGAAGCTCCTGCTGAAGACGATCCGCGCAGGGCTGCCTGACGTCCCCAGGGCGGCACTCGTCGGTGGCAAAGACAACGATGGAAGCGACGGAAACGGCGACGACGATCGCGGCACAAACGGCGGACCGGCCGGAGACCACAGCGACGGGGAACGCCAACTGGCGTTCGCCTACTAGAGAAGCGATCGACCGAAATGGAACTCACCACTCTGTGGTTCTGCTTGATCGCCGTGCTGTGGATCGGATACTTTGTGCTCGAGGGATTCGACTTCGGTGTCGGCATCCTCATGCCGTTCCTCGCCCGCAACGAGACCGAGCGCCGCGTGATGATCAACACCATCGGTCCGCTCTGGGACGGTAACGAAGTATGGCTGCTCGTTGCCGGAGGTGCCACCTTTGCCGCCTTCCCCGAATGGTACGCAACGTTGTTCAGTGGCTTCTACCTGCCGCTGTTCCTGATCCTCGTCTCGCTGATCTTTCGCAACGTCGCCTTCGAATTCCGCGGGAAGCAGCAGGACACGACGTGGAGGGCGTGGTGGGACAGGGCGATCTTCTTCGGGTCGCTGCTGCCGGCCGTCCTGTGGGGCGTTGCCTTCGCCAACATCGTCAGAGGTGTCGATATCGATGCCAAGAAGGAATACGTCGGCTCGTTCTTCGATCTACTCAACCCGTACGCGATCCTCGGCGGGCTCGTCACGCTGTCACTGTTCGTCACCCACGGCGCCGTGTTCATCTCCTTGAAGACCACGGGGGAGATCCGCGTTCGGGCGAGAGCATTCGCTGCAACGTCTGCGCTGTCCGCCGCGGTGATCGCCTTGGCGTTCCTCGGATGGACCTACGGCCAGCGTCGCGACGCGCAACATGTTGTCTCGTTCGTCGTCCTCGCCGTGCTCGCCGCAGCTTGTCTCGTCGCTGCGTTGGTGGCGATCCGCGCCGGGCGGGAAGGTTGGGCGTTCGTCGGGACGGCTGCAACGATTGCCCTCGCTGTCGCTGCACTGTTCGTCAGTCTGTTCCCCGAGGTGATGCCTTCTTCGCTGTCGCCAGCATTCTCGCTCACGACGACGAACGCCTCCAGTACCCACTACACGTTGAAGATCATGACGTGGGTAGCGGTTGCGTTCACCCCGCTCGTGTTGGTGTACCAGGGCTGGACCTACCACGTCTTCCGTAAGCGCATCGGCACAGAACACATCCCGGGTCCACCAGCACCCTCACCGTCGTCACTTGCACAGCAGCCCCCGGTACGGGTGCAGGACGATCCCGTCGCGACCGACGCATGAAACCGCTCGACCCCCGGCTGCTGCGCTATGCCAGGGCGACACAGGTCCACATCGGTGTCTGTGTCGTGCTCGGCGCAGTGACCGCTGGTCTCGTACTCGCCCAGGCCGAGCTGTTGTCACGGAGTATCGCCGGGGTGGTCGCCGACGGCCGGGCTCTGCCGGCGTTGTCCGGGGTGATGATCGGTGTGGCCGGAGTGGTCGCAGGGCGCGTCGCTGTTGCCTGGCTGCTGGACAGTGCCTCTCAGCGGTCAGCGGCCAAGGTCAAGTCGCAACTGCGCCAGCGATTGATCGCCCAAGCCGCTGCGCTCGGGCCGCGCGCCGACACCGAGGGACGCGCCGAGATTGCGACGCTGGCGACGAGAGGCGTCGATGCGCTCGACAACTATTTCGGTCGGTACCTCCCCCAACTCGTACTGTCGGCGATCGTGCCGGTCGTCATCCTCGCGACGCTCGTTCCTGCCGATCTGACCTCTGCGTTCATCGTCGCCCTGACGCTGCCGCTGATCCCTGTCTTCATGATCCTCGTCGGCATGACGACAGCGGCATCGAATGCAAAACGTTGGAATGCCTTGCAACGGCTCTCGCATCACTTCGTCGACGTCGTCGCCGGCTTGACGACCCTGAAGGTGTTCGGACGCGCCAAGGCCCAGGCGGACGCCGTCCGCAGGAGTACGGAGCGCTATCGCGTCGAGACGATGGCGACGCTGCGTCTCGCCTTTTTGTCGTCGCTCGTACTCGAGTTGGTGGCGACACTGTCGGTCGCTTTGGTCGCCGTGAGCATCGGCCTGCGGCTGGTCGACGGACGGCTCGACCTGCGGACGGGTCTGCTGGTGATCATCCTCGCACCGGAGGCATACCTGCCACTGCGTCAGGTCGGTGCGCAGTATCACGCCGCTGCGGAGGGTGTTGCCGCTGCCGAGCATGTTTTCGCGATCCTCGAGACTCCGCCGTCGAAGGACGCTGGAACGGCTCCGGCACCGAACGTCGACGGTGATTGGAGCGTCCGCATCGACGGCGTCAGCGTTGCCCACAATGGCCGACGCGGGTATGCGCCGGCCGACGTCAGTTTGCATATCGCCCTCGGAGAACTTGTTGTCGTGACCGGCCCGAGTGGTTCCGGAAAGTCGACGTTGCTTGCCGTGCTGCTCGGTGCGATCGAGCCGGACTGCGGTGAAGTGACGGTGAGCACAGGCGGGAATCGGGTGGCGCTGTCGTCGATCGATATCGATAGCTGGCGCCGGCAGTTGGCGTGGGTCGATCAGGCCCCGTACCTCTTCGCCGGTACCGTCGCCGACAACGTTCGCCTCTCGTTGCCAGATGCGCACGACGGCCGGGTCCGCGACGCTCTTGACGCCGCCGGACTCGAAGGGATGGCGCTCACGCGTCGCCTCGAAGAACGTGGACGCGGGTTGTCTGCTGGTGAGCAACGCCGTGTCGCCCTGGCCCGCGCCGTGCTCCGCAACGCTCCACTGGTGCTGCTCGACGAACCGACCGCCGGACTCGATGAGATCACCGAAGCCGACGTCCTGCACACCGTGCGGGCGATGGCGCAGACCGCAGCGGTCATCATGGCATCGCACCGACCGGCGGCAATCGCCGTCGCCGACCGAGTCGTGATGATCGGTGCAACGACGACGGGCCCGACGCTTGGTGCGACGACGGGCTTGAAACGCTCGTTGGCGGTGCCGAGATGAGTGGTTCGCTTTCGTGGGTCTTCCACCTCGGCCGGTCGGGCCGCCACCGCCTGATCGTCGCCATCATGCTCGGCGCGCTCGCATCGATGTCGGCAATCGGACTGGCAGCGACAGCAGCGTGGCTGATTTCGCGGGCAAGCGAACATCCGCCGGTGCTCTACCTGATGGTCGCCATCGTCTCGGTGCGATGTTTCGGTGTCGCCAGGGGAGTATTCCGATATTTCGAACGACTCACATCCCACGACGCCTCCTTCCGGATTCTCGGCGATCTGCGGGTGGCGACGATCAGGAAATTGGAACGGGTGATGCCGGGGCGCGCCAACGGTGCGTTGGGTGAAGGCGAGCTGCTCGCCCGCTTCGTCGGCGATGTCGACGGACTACAGGACCTGTGGGTCCGTGTCCTGCTGCCATATGCCGCAAGTGCGCTCGCAGCCGTTGCCACCGTCGTGCTCGTCTTCGTGCTCGTGCCCGCAGCTGGGTTGATCCTCGGGATCAGTCTGATCGTGGCGGCGATTGTTGCTCCGCTGGTTTCGACGCGCATCGCACGCGGCGCTGCCGCACGGACAGCCCCGCTTCGCGCCGAGTATCAATCCGGTGTCCTCGACCTCCTCGACGGCTCGACCGAACTGGCCGTCTACGGGGCGATGCAATCGCGCCTGGATCGTCTCGAAAAGACCGACCGGGCGCTCACGCGAGCGTCGAGCCGGACGGCCATCGCCGCAGGAGCAGGCTCGGCAATCGCCGTGCTCGCCGCCGGAGTGGCGGTGTGGAGCGGGCTGTGGTTCGGCACCCGTTCGGTTCACGGTGGCGCGCTGGCGTCGGTGAGTCTGGCAGTCGTCGTGCTCGTGCCGCTTGCGGTTCACGAGGTCATCGCCGGGTTGGCACCGGCCGCCCATCAACTCCCTGCGCTCGACGCCGCTGCCAGCCGCGTCCGTGACATCTTCGTGTTGCCTGACGCCGTCATCGAACCGGAGAGGCCGGCTGACGTGCCGAAAGGCCCGTACGGATTACGAATCCGCAACCTGCGGGCGCGATGGGACGCAGACGGCGAGGACGTGTTGTGTGGAGTGGACCTCGATATCGAAGCGGGATCGCGGACGGTGATCGTTGGCAGGAGTGGGAGCGGCAAGAGCACACTCGCCGCCGTGCTGCTGCGGTTGCTGGATCCGAGCTCGGGAACCATCGAACTCGTCGGCAGCGACATCACCGTCGAACTGCGCTCAATGTCGGGTGACAGTGTGCGCACGGTGATCGGCTGGTGCGCGCAGGACGCCTATGTCTTCGATTCGACGATCGAGGCAAATCTCCGTCTCGCCCGTCCACAGGCGACGACAGCGCAGATGCTCGAAGTGCTCCGCCGAGCACGTCTCGACTCGTGGATCGAAGGGCTTCCCCACGGGCTCGAAACGATGGTCGGCGAGCACGGCAGCCGGTTGTCCGGTGGCCAGCGGCAGCGACTGGCACTCGCCAGGGTGCTGCTCGCCGACCGTCCGATCGTCGTCTTCGACGAGCCGACAGAGCACCTCGACGATGCGACCGCCGCCGCACTTGCCGGCGACCTGCTCTCAGCGACTGCAGGAAAAACGGTGATCGTCGTGACGCACCGACCTGAGCTCTTCGGCGAAGCGGACTCGACCATCGTGCTGCAGGACGGGAGACTGTCGACCAGCGACCTCGCGAGCCGGTGACGTTAGCGCACGCAGCACCCGCATGCCGTCGCAGCACCCGAGTGCCATAACACCCGTCGCCGTCGCCGTCGCCACCGCACTCCGGTGCGGCCGGCGTATGTTGGCGATGCCGACGCCGATGCCGCCCACGGCGGGCCGAATGGCCCTACCGCAGTCACCGGCAAAACCGGATGATGGTGCCATGGAGCACGAAATCGTCGTTGGCTATGACGGCAGTGAATCGTCGAGAGCCGCTGTCGACTGGGCTGTCGATGCAGCTCGACTCCGCAGTAGCAGCGTGAGGATCATCGCCTGCCTGGAGGTGCCATTCACGACGTGTATCGCTCCACTCAGCTATGACGCGCTCGCCGCCATCGCAGCGGCCACCGAGGAATTGGCGATGTCCGTCCTCCGGCAGGTGCGCCAGCAGTATCCGCTGCTCGACGTGTTCGTCGACGTGCTCGACGGTCCGGCGACCAACGTGCTCCAACGGGAATCGAAAGACGCCGACATCGTCGTCGTCGGCGCGAGTGGCCACCACGGCGCTGCGGCTCTGTGGCTGGGTAGTACGGCAAGATGGCTCGCACGTCACAGCACCTGCCCCGTGGCCGTGATCCGCAAGGAAACCCCGACTGGTATCGGTAGAGAAACCTCTTCCGAACCGCCGAGACACGACCGTCCCCAGACGGCTCTGCCGCCCAGAACCGGACGTGTCCTCGTGGGCACCGACGGATCGTCGGCCTCGGAGGAGGCGGTGCTCTGGGCGGCTGATGAGGCTGACAGGAGAGGTGTCGAACTCGTCGTCGTCCACGGCTGGTCGTTCGCCTATCGTCCCGTCGACCTCGGATCAGCGCAGGCCAGGGATTTCACGCATCTGGATGCTGCAGAACTGCTCGACCGATCGGTGGAACTTGCTCGAGAACGATGCGGCGTCAGCGTCACAGGTGTGCTGCGCGAGGCGGACAGGACGACTGCGCTGACGGCACTGGCAAGCCCCGGCGACGTCATCGTGCTCGGTTCTCCTCATCACGGTCAGGTCACTTCGACATTGATCGGCTCGACGGTGAACGGTGTACTCGAACGGTCAGCGGTCCCGGTGATCATCGTGCCGCCAACGATGCCAATATGACCTCACCGGCGATGAATGTGGCCGGATGCGAACGATGTCAGCCGGTGATCGAGGCTGCTGTGAGAGGAACTCGCCAAACGACTTCGGTCCCGCTTCCGTCTGCGCTGGCGATGCTGAACGAGCCGTCGTACCGCGTTGCTCGATTACGCAGGTTCTCGAGACCCCGACCACTGCTGCGGCCCGTGGCGTAGCCAACGCCGTCGTCGGTGATGCGGGCGACCAGTGTCTCTTGGAGCACCTGGATCCACACCTTCGCGGCGCTGGCGTGCGCATGTTTGGTCACGTTGGTGAGCGCCTCGCGAACGACAGCGAACAATTCGTTCGCCAGGTCGTCGTCGACTGCGGAATCGACTGGTCCTTCGAAGCGGACGGTGGGTTCGAATCCCAATGATCGTCCCGATTCCCCGCAGAGTTGGATCAGTTCTTGGCGCACGGAACGACCGGGGAGGCGGGTGGTGTGCAGCTCGAAGATCGCTGAACGCACGTCGCGGACGGTTGCGTCGAGGTCGTCGACTGCGGTGGACAACCGCGCCGACACCACCGGGTCGGATACCAGGTGCATCGTCGCCTGCAGTCCGAGGCCCACGGCGAACAGCCGCTGGATGACGGTGTCGTGGAGGTCACGGGCGATTCGTTCGCGATCTTCGAGGGTCGCGAATTCAGCAACGCGTGCGTGCAGCCTGGCGTTCTCGATGGCGATGCCGGCCGACGCAGCCAGGCCGACGGCCAGCTCCTCGTCGATATCGGTGAAGCCGTCGCCGTCCGTCTTGTCGCAGAAATAGAGATGTCCGAAGACCACACCTCGAACTGCGATCGGTACGCCGAGGAACGACTTCATCGGCGGATGGTTCTTCGGAAAGCCGAATCGCGCCGGATGTTCAGACAGATCCGGCAGTCGGAGCGGTTTCGGGTCGACGATCAACAGGCCGAGGATGCCGAGACCCTCCGGCAGGTGACCGATCGCGGCGTGCGAGGCGTCGTCGATACCGACGGTGACGAACTCGGACAGCCGGGTGCCAGACGGGTCGAGGACCCCGAGTGCGCCGTATCTGGCGGAGACGAGTTCAGCGGCGGCGCTGATGATCGTGTGCAGCACCGTGTGCAGATCGAGGTCGGAACCGATCGTCATGACTCCGTCGAGCAGGCGCCGGAGCTGCCGAGGACCCGCGACGTGCTCCATAGGATCCGCATACTACTCGTCCCCTCGTGCGATGCCGAGAGGCTCGACGGGCCCGGGTGTGCGAGGATGTGGATGTGGCGCTGCGGATCTTTCTCGTCGACGACCACGAAGTGGTTCGCCGAGGGGTCCGTGAATTACTCGAAGCTGAGGCAGATTTCCAGGTCGTCGGTGAGGCGGGAACGGTTGCCGATGCGCTGCACCGGATTGCTTCCGCCGAGGCTGACGTCGCCGTGCTCGATGTCCGCCTGCCCGACGGCAACGGGGTCGAACTCTGCCGTGAACTACGGTCGAACTATCCGGCACTTGCCTGCTTGATGCTGACGTCGTTCGACGAGGACGAAGCGCTGCTCGAGGCCATCGTCGCCGGGGCCTCCGGCTACGTACTCAAGCAGGTGAAGGGCAGCGACATCGTCAACGCCGTCCGTCAGGTGGGTGCCGGGCATTCGCTCCTCGATCCGGCGATGACACGCCGGGTGATCGACCGATTGCGCAACGGCACAGCGGTCGATCAGAAGCTCGCCGGACTCAGCGGACAGGAACGCCGGATCCTCGATCTGCTCGCAGAGGGAATGACAAACCGCCAGATCGCCTCCGACATGTTCCTCGCCGAGAAGACTGTCAAGAACTACGTCTCGAACCTGCTGACGAAGCTCGGGATGAGTCGCCGCACCGAAGCCGCCGTCTACGCAGCCCGCCAGGACGAGCGCCAGCATCGCCACGATCCCCATTCCTGACGGGGCACTGAACGTTGGGTACTAACCGGGCGTTGCATTTCGATCGGCCGTTGACGAACCCGTGGTCAGTACGGTAATGTGGTGGACAACGAGACGGATCTCGTCGTAACGGTCGAAGTGGGTCAGATCTGGGTGTCATCGTCGCTGGTCGCCGGCGCACACGTCGAAATCCTCAGCGCGACGAATCGGCCGGCATGCTGGTTGGTAGCGGTGATGAGCGGCCAGCGGCCAGCGGCCTGTTGGTCTGGCGACGGCGCATACGCCGACGATCCTCAACAACTTCGAACTGCGCGACTGCTGACCGCTTCATCCGCTGGCGGCTATGACCTGGCCGACCTCCCGTGCCGGCAGCCGTTCGGCCACAGCGCCGCTCCCATCCCAGCTCGAACGCTCCGCGCCGTCGCCTCGGTGTTCGCGGATGTTCGAACGCGCCCGTGGCGACGCCGAACACTCCGCACCGTCAGTTCCCGGCACCCGTTCGACGGCGCTCGGATGACATCGACCTGGCAGTGGTCAGGCTGCCGGGCCGGGCCGAACTCGGTTGTGACGTCGGCGATGCATGACAACAGATCACCGCTGAAGGCACGCCTTTCGTGATCCGACCGGCCGGTCCAACTAGCGGGACCGGCCGGCACGACCGTACGGTTGGTTTCTCGCTCTCGAAGGGGAATTCGTGGCACACGACCTGATCATCCGTAACGGCACCATCGTCGATGGCACGGGGGCGGATGCCTACCGTGGCGATGTCGCCGTCGACGGCCAACGCATCACGGCGATCGGTGACCTCTCGAACGAGACCGCCACCCGCGAGGTCGATGCCACCGGGCTCGTCGTCACTCCTGGATTCATCGATCTGCACACACACCTCGACGCCCAGATCGCCTGGGACCCGTTGATGACGTCGAGTTCGTGGCACGGCGTGACCACCGTCCTCATGGGCAATTGCGGCGTCACATTTGCACCCGTCGCCGTCACTGATCGAGTGTTCCTCGCCGAGATGATGGAGAGTGTCGAGGACGTGCCGCGTGAGGCGATCCTCGGTGGCCTGGCGTGGGACTGGGAGACCTATCCGCAGTACCTCGACTCCGTCGAACGGATGCGCCCGGCGATCAACGTCGTCGGGATGGTCGGCCACTGCGCCATCCGCTACAACGTCATGGGCGAACGCTCGCTGACGGACGAGCCGCCGACACCGGGCGAGTTGAACCGGATGCGTGACATCGCTGCCGAGTCCGTCGCCGGCGGTGCTGTCGGGTTCTCGACCTCGCGGATCCTGCTGCATGTGGTGCCGGATGGCCGGTATGTGCCCGGAACGCTCGCTTCGCTCGACGAGTACCTGGCGATCGCCGACGGTATGAATGCTGCAGGCGGTGGATTGTTCCAATCGGTCAACGACTTCGCCACCAAGTCCGGCGAGGAGATCGTGCTGCTGCGCGAAATGGCGCGATCGTGCGGCGACGTGCTTTTTTCCGGCGGTGCAGGAAACGGTGGCAATGCAGGTGTCGAGATGTTCGGCAAGTTCCTCGACGACACCAACTCCAACGTCGGCAGGATGACGCTGGCGACGCAGACCCGGCCGAGCGGCACGCTGTGCGGGCTGGCCCAGGTGTCTCCCGTCAAAGGCAAGAAGTGGAAGGCGTTGATGGCGCTGCCGACACTGGCCGACCGCGTCGCCGGATTGAAGGATCCTGTCATCCGTGCGGGTTTGGTCGAGGAGGGCAAGTCGAAAGGGATGTGGTACGACCCCAACCACATCTACCCGCTCGGCACCGGTCCATCGCCCGACTACAGCGAAACCGGTGGCATCTCGATCGCTCAGCACGCCGAGCGGCTCGGCGTCCATCCGGTCGACTTCGTCATCGACCGCCTGATCGCCAGCGACGGTCTGGAACTGTTCAACACTTGGTTCTTTAGCCGCAACGTCACCGGCCTCGCTGAGCTGTTGACGTTCGACCACGTCTATCCAGGCCTCGCCGACACCGGTGCCCATGCCGGCCAGATCTGTGATGCCGACATGGCCACTCACTATCTGTCGTACTGGCATCGCACGCGCAAGATCGTCACCCTGCCACGCGCTGTCAACCGCCTGACCGGTATGCCGGCAGGTGTGCTCGGGCTCGTCGATCGCGGCACCCTCGCGGTCGGTCAGTTCGCCGACATCAACATCTTCGATGTCGATGCCCTCGAGTCGGAGCACCCGCGATTCGACAACGACTTTCCCAACGGTGCCGGTCGTCTGAAGATCGGGGCACGCGGTTACGCGGCGACGCTCGTCAACGGCTCGATCATCACCGAGCGCGGCACGAACACCGGCGAGCGCCCTGGTCGAGTGATCCGCGAATTCAGCCGCGCGTAGTTCTGCCGGGCTGCGCTCAGCAATGCAGCCGCGCTGAGTTCTGCCATGCCACAAGTCCCGGGTTCGCAGTGCAAGCTAAGGAGACATGATGTCCGACGAAGTGTTGACGGAACGCCGGGGTGCCGTCCTGATCATCACCCTCAACCGGCCAGAGGCGATGAACGCCATCAACAGCGATCTTGCCGAAGCGTTGATCGCCGCCCTGGACGAGCTCGATGGTGACGATTCGCTATCCGTCGGCGTACTGACCGGCAACGGGCGCGGCTTCTGTGCCGGTATGGACCTCAAGGCCTTCGCCAAGAGTGGTGCTCCCACAGGCCTGCAACGGGTCTTCGAGGACGGCTGCGTGAAACCGCTCGTCGGTGCGATCGAAGGCTTTGCGCTCGCCGGTGGGCTCGAAGTGGCGCTGATCTGTGATCTGCTCGTCGCCGCCGAGGGTGCCAAACTCGGCATCCCCGAGGTACGAGTCGGCCTGCTGGCGGCCGGTGGTGCGTTGATGCGGTTGCCACAGCGACTCCCGGCGAACGTGGCGATGGAACTCGGACTCACGGGTGACCCGATCACCGCCGAACAGGCGTTGACGTTCGGGCTGGTCAATCGCGTGACCCCGAAAGGCGAGGCGCTGGCAGCGGCGATCGCCCTTGCAGAGCGCATCGCCACGAACGCGCCGCTGAGCATCATCGCCTCGAAGCAGATCGTCAGAGCGACGCAGGGCAGGACCGAGGCCGAGTTGTGGGACCTGCAGCGACCGCTAATGTCCAAGGTCTTCCGATCGGCGGACTCTTTGGAGGGGGCAACCTCGTTCGCCGAAAAGCGCTCACCCGTCTGGACCGGCCACTGACGTCAGCGTCGCTCCAGCCCCAACTGAGTCCACCGCCTCGCCCCGTCCCGCCCTTGCGGCGCAAGCCGTGCGAGCCCGGTTGCGTCGAACGGGAGCGAAGAACGCTGCCGCCCGGGCGGTCACTCAGCCAAGTGCAGCGACGGCTGCGGCCTCTTCGGCTGACAGCGCCCACGCGGCTGCGGCGACGTTGGCGGTGATCTGTCCCGGTCTCGTCGCCCCGGCGATCACCGAAGTCACCGATGGCTGGGCGAGGAGCCAGCCGATCGCCAGCTCCGTGAGGGTGTGGCCGTGGTCGGCGGCGAAGGATTCGTAGGCCTCGATCTTCGTGAAGTTCGCGTCCGTGGCGTCACGGGCGAAGCGTTCGCTACCGGCGAGTCGCGTGCCGGGCGGGAAGGCCTCGCCGCGACGGTATTTGCCGGTCAGGGAGTCCGGAGGCGAGCGGAAAGTATGGGACCACGCCGATCCCGGCCGTCTCCGCTGCCGGCACGATCGAATCTTCGACGGCCCGACTCAGCAAGCTCCATTCGATCTGCGTTCCGGCAAACGCCGCCACGCCGATCGACGCAGAGACCGACACAGCGTCTTCGATCTGCGCAGCCGTGGCGTTGGAACTGGCGATATGCAGGACTTTGCCCGAGTGCACCAGTTCGTCCAACGCACCGAGCACTTCGTCGAGTGGTGCGTCTGCGTCGGGATAGTGCTGGTAGTAAACTTCGATGTAGTCGGTGCCGACGCGCCGCAGACTGTCTTCTGCTGCCTCACGGATCCTGGTGGCGACGATCCCCGGCGTGTATGGCTCGCCGGCCGGGCGGGGAAGATACTTCGTGGCGATGACAGCCTCGCCTCGCCGTGAACCGAGGGCGGCACCGAGGAACTCCTCCGACTTGCCGCCCCCGTACATCTCCGCCGTATCGAAGTGGTTGATGCCGGCCTCGAGCGCAGCGTGGACGACCACGGCTGTCGCCGCAGCATCGAGACGCATACCGAAGTTGTTGCAGCCGAGGCCGACCACCGACACGTGTGGACCATGGGTTCCAAGTGCACGTCGTTCCATCGTCAACCTCCAGGTCGATATCAGAGTCTGGGCGCAACCGCCATGCCGACGCTATTCGCATCGCCGGCAGGCGTCGTCGTGCCGGCGTTCAGGTGGTGTGATGGCGGACGGTGTGTTCCAAGAAATCGATGACCGCGTCGTTGAAACGGTCATTGCGATCGCCGGCAACCATGTGTCCTGCTCCGGCGACATCGACGACCTCGGCGTGTGGGATGAGTTCCTTCAATTCGGCAGCCCCTTCGGCACTGACGACATCGCTGCCGCCGCCGCGCACGAGCAGTGTCGGCACGGTGATGTTGCGAGCGGCTGCCTGCAGACGCAGAGGCGGGTTGAAGCGTCCGGCCGTCGGCTCGCCGGGCGTGTCGTCGAGTCGGTCCATGAACCGCGGATCCCAGTGCCACACCCAATGACCGTCATCGCGTTGGCGGACGTTCTTCCGCAGCCCACTGAGGTCCGTCGGGCGGTGCCGGTTCGGGAGGTAGGTGGCGATCGCGTCGGCAACATCGTCCAGCGATTCGAAGCCGTCGATTCCCTGCCGCATGAACTCCGTGATGCGCTGCACACCGCGCTGTTCGAGGGTCGGCGTCACGTCGACCAACACGAGTGCAGCAGCATCGGGAACGAGTCCTTCGCCGATGGCGACGAGCGAGGAAATGCCGCCGAGTGAGGCACCGACGAGCACGGGCGACCTGAAATCACCGGCCGCAGCAGCGACGGAGCGAGCGAACAGGTCGAGGTCGTAGACGCCGTCGCTTGCCCAGCCGCTCTCGCCGTGGCCCGGGAGATCGAAGGACGACGCATACCAACTCCTCGACGCGAGCGCCTGCAGCGCGCCACCCCAGGCGTGACGTGTCTGACCGCCGCCGTGGAACATCAGCACTGCAGGATCGTGAGGATCACCCTTCACATCAGCGGCAAGGTGCAAGTCGATGCCCGCTGCCGTCATCTCCACGCTGATCGTTCGTCTCGTATCCATGTCCTGCCGAGACCCTATCCAGAGCGGATTTGGCACGACCAATTGCGGACCGTGACATTCGTCGGCGAAACCGCGCCAATTGCATCGGCAACGGCGTCGATCGGCAGTGCCCGTAGGCTGTCGATTCATGGGGTCGCAGCTGTCGGACGAAGATGCGATGGACCTGGCCCTGGTCGAGGCACACGCCTGCCTCGAGCATGGCGACGTCCCCGTCGGTGCGGTGATCGTGCGCGATGGTGTCGTGATTGCCGCCCGGCACAACGAACGCGAGCTGACCGGCGATCCGACGGCGCACGCCGAAGTGCTGGCGCTGCGTGACGCCGCTGCTGCCGTGGGGTCCTGGCGGCTCGACGATTGCACGCTGGTCGTCACCCTCGAACCGTGCATCATGTGCGCCGGCGCCTTGCTCAACGCCCGGATCGGACGGCTGGTCTACGGTGCAGCTGATCTCAAGGGTGGGGCGACGGCAAGCCTCTACAACGTGTGCGCTGATCCCCGCCTCAACCACAATCCGCCGGTGACACACAACGTCCGTGCCAGCGAATCTGGCGAGCTACTACGAACGTTCTTCGCCTCCCAGCGAACGGACTGAGCCCCCCGAGAACCCGTCGTCGACAATTCGGTGCGGTCAGGGTTTGTTTCCCGCTAGCTTTGCGACCGGAAAGGTGCCCGAGCGGCCAAAGGGACACGCCTCGAAAGCGTGCGAGGTGCAAGCCTCCGTGGGTTCAAATCCCACCCTTTCCGCCAATGAGTTTTCTGACGTAATTTGGTGTGCACTGGCGGATCGCAAAATGCACGCTGACCAGGCGGAATGTTTGAACCTTGTGCACCGGCGTTCACTGCCGTAACGGGAGCGTTGCTCACTTTGTTGCTGACCTTCCGTAGGGAGGGCTTACCACAAGGTCATCGAGCAGGGGTTCGTATGTCACGAAAGCCAACGGGAAAGACCGTCCATTTCGACGACGGATCAAGGTCTGTTCGAGGTAAGAACGGCAACGGCCAAGGATCTGTCTATTTCAACGAAGCCAAGCAGGCTTGGCAGGCCTCCTATGCCCTCGCAGGGGAGACTCTCAGGGGAGACCCGCCGGCGGTATGTGCTGGCCAAAACGCGAGAAGCGGCGATGGCGCGGAGGGATAGTGCTGTGGATCGTGGCGTCAAGCTTCGGCGCGGCGAGAGCCGCTTTGGTTCGGGCACAACCGTCGCCGAGTTCGCCACGTGGTGGCTTGACAACGAAGCGCGCCACCGGGTCCGCTCGTCGTCGGTGGATCGCATGGCTCAGCGCGTCCGCAGGCTCGGCGAGATCGGCAACTACCGTTTGGTCGATGTGACGACGGAGGATCTGATCAGCTGGCAGTCGGCACTTCTCTCGAAGTTCGCAGCGACGACCGTTTCCGACACTCGTACCACTGCGAGGCAGGTCTTCGCCTCCGCCCAGGAATTGAACCTCATCAGGGTCAACCCGGTCGAGCGCCTGAAGGCGCCGAAAGTCGTGAAGAAGACCGGCCGCACCTTGACTGTGGATGAAGTGCGATCGTTGCTGGAAGCAACTGACAACCATCGGTATGGCCTGGTCGTTCGGATCCTATTCACCACTGGACTCCGCGTCAGTGAAGCGCTCGGCCTCTCATGGGATGATCTCGACGCCCGATCGGGCACCGTGACCGTTCGCCGCGCAGTCACGTACTCGACTGCCAACGAAACGACACTCGGTTTGCCGAAGTCGATCGCCGCAGCCGGCACACACCACCTCGTCCCCGGGGTGCTACTGCGATTGACCGCGTCGAAACAGCGACAAGCCGATGAACGAAGGGCGAGCGGTGACCTCTGGCAGTTACAGGCGCACGAGGGCTCGAAGGTCCGTCTGATCTTCACGACAGAGGCCGGTGGCCTCGTCAGCCGGCAGCATATCGACGCGCTGCTTCGTCGTTCTGCGGTAAAGATCGGGCTCGACCCGACGCACTTGGGGACTCACGTTGGTCGTCGGACTGTGGTGACGACGCTGTAAGCAAATGGAGCGGAGTTGGCTGACATCGCCCGTCACGTCGGCCACACCAACACGGCAACAACCGCTGGCTACGTCACCTCGCTCGGCGACAGGCCGGAGCGAACGGCGAAGCTCGCAGCCAGTCTGCTCGACTCCCCGCCACGAGCAGCTCCTCGGATTCGTTCGACGTAGCCGTGGCCCACATCAAAGTGGTCCTATGCCACTGGCGGGCGACATCCTCAGACTCCGGCGTTGGCGTCGTGCTGCAGCTTGCAGCCGGGCAGCGAGCTGCGTCGAGAGGCGAACAGGTGTATGAGGGACCGATCCGGTCACGCTCGTCACACCGCGGTGTCCAGCACGCAACCTCGGCCCCTACGCAACATGACTCTACGTGCTGGTGGGCATCGCCTGAGCAGGCGATCTGATCGACCGCGGATCCACACTCATTCCAGCACCCGCCCAAGCGATCGACTATCAGTGTCGAACAATGGGATTCCGGTCGGTGTCGATGCTGACCTGGTTGCTGACTTCTTGCTCTCATCGTGCTCCTGAGCTGGTACTCGTTGCGCTGTGGCGGAATCCCACCCATCTGAAGTTGTCGGCAGCTTGATTCCCTACGAGCGAGGGTCATGACTGGCCAACCGATATGTCGCCGTCGAGAAATGCGTTGAACGCGACTGCCCACCGGTCAAGCGTTTTGCCGGCTCGGGCCTGTGTAACAGCGTGGTGGCTGAGGCGTCGGTAGCGTTGGTACCAATTATGGCTCGCACACCGAACACTGCCAATGACAACCGCATCACGATGTTGCTCGGCAACGGTCGGAGCGTCGCAGCGATCGCTGCGAGCGTGGGCGTGTCTGAACCCACTGTCTACAACACCGTGAAGCGCCTTGGACTGACACTCCCGAGTGTCACGTCCAAGCAATCGACGAGCGCTTCGAGTGCAGCTCCGGGGGCGAGAACTCGGAAGTCGTCCAGTACATCGCCGACGATGATCGTCGCGGCCGGCACTCCGTCGTCGCCGGCGGGAAAGAAGCCTCCGGCTTCGCGTCGCACGGCAGCCACGTCGCCGGGTGTGGCACTCGTGCCGGTCGCTCCGGACAGCACTTTGTTGACCGTTCGGGTGGACAAAGGTGTGGAGCTGCTCAAAAGTCTCTCGGCGCGAATCGTTCGTCACGAACGAGATCTCGCAGCGGCCCGTCAGCGATACGCCGAAACGCTCGCCGCTCTCGCCCTCGACTGAGTCACATCGCGCCGCAGTGGGTTGCGGTGCGCAAGAGTCAGATAGCTGGGTGAAGTCCCGCTGTACCACCGACCCTCAAATTGCTGATCCGCGAAGTGGGACACGAGCCGGGCATTGACACCACGTCGCTCGTGACTGCCGACGATCCAGGTGACCATTTCAAACATTCACGTTTCCTACCCGCATCTAGCTGATCGTCCCTCCTGAAGTTCACCCCTCAGTCGCTGCAGGGGTCGCCCGGACACCCCTAACGTCACAAGGCAACCGGCGTATCAACGGCGCATATTGTCCGCGTCCCCGGCGCACACGCCCCGTCAACTGAAGGCAACGGAACAGTGAGGGCGGAGTTAATGGGCCTCGGCGACGAACTGGGGCTCGACAGCTCACGCCTTTGGCAGTTGCTGATTCTCGATCCGGCCTGCAGGCGGCGATTGATCGGGGACCGGGCGGACCAGCAGGGTCGGGTCACCCCTCACGTGCCAGACCTTCGCGCCGATGGGGTGCAACACTCGCCGCCCGGTGAGGTCATTGGGAGAAAACCTCGATGGAACGAAACAGGTGAACCGATGGCTACTGCTATCCGGCCTATCCCGACCCTACTCAGCCAACCGGATGGGCCGACATCGCTGCAGTGATGCTCGGAGCGGACCTCACCGGCCGCGAGGACATCGAGTACACCGCAATGATCAACGAGGCAATCATTCCCGTAGACGACGCAACCCTGGCCATCGGCGCACCCGTCGACGGTATACGGGTCTGGTTGCTCGGCCTGCAGTTCAACAACGGTCTTGCCGATCTCGATCTCGTCGGCCTCGCCGACGCCGAAACCGTCGCGATGTTCGCTCGGGCAGAACTGCTCCTTGTCACCACCGAAGCCCGTATCAGCGCGACCGACCATCAGGTCGGCCCACTGCTGCTCGTATCGAACGATCCGCAGCGATGGACGCGCCACTGATCCGAACCTTCTGCCGGTCAACGCGGTCCTGATACTCAAACCCGCCGTTCAGTCGACGCTGTTGGACTCGCTCGCAACAGCGTCGCGGTCGTCGCCTTCGACCTAGGGGCTGCCGGGGCGTGGCTACCGTGGGGCCCGTGCTCGTGAGCGATCTGCGCCATTTCCTCGACATACCCGACGATGCGCCTGCACCGGCGAAGGCGCTCGGTGTTCAACTGGCGAGGACCGTACACGCCGCAAGCGCTCGCCCGACCGGAAGCGCCGCGTCGGCAGTCGGCTGTACCCGTCGTCCCGGTCATCGACCATGCACAGAGTTCGTCATGGTCTCGCGTCGCTCCAACGGCGAGATCGCGTGGAGCTGTGATACGTGCGGGGACGACGGAGTCATCCACGGCTGGGAACGATCACCTGCCGACGTGTCAGAGCTCGATGACAGCGACGCCGAAGGAGACGCAATCACGTTGTTGATCGCTCGTGAACTGTTCGACGTGCTCCGTGACGCGTTGGTCCTCGAAACTGCCTGCGAGCTGTTGCTCGCGCGGGCCGAGGGCAGTGCCGACGGAGTGATCCTGACGGGTCGGACCGGCACGTTCGAAGAACTGGTCCAGTTCGTAGCATCCGAGGCGAACGCTGCGACCGGCCGGCGGCGAGTAAGGCCGCTCGATAAGGCGTGGGAGTCGCTCGAAGCAGCGTTAGCAAACGAGTAGTGGTGCTCGTCGTTCGGGGCACGAAGAAGTTCTTGGATCGCGTCGGTCGCCCAGTCGCTGACCCGCCGTCGTCGTCGACGGCGCTCGGAGACTGGTACGCGAACGTGCTGTCATGGCGCCCGCAAGTCGCCCTGTTCGTCAATGCCGTCACCTTCATTCCGGTGCTGACGCCGTTCGCGCCGTCAACTAATATTGTCACGCGGTTCCCGTCGGCGATGGCAGACGTGATGCAGGCGCTCGGGATCGATCGCCGCTTTGTGGGCTGCGAGACGGACAAGAAGAGTTCTGTCGTGTTGGCCAAGACAGCGAGTCGTCAGGTCCTCGGTGTGATGAACGAGTTCGTGTTCATGGCAGAGCACGCCATCGACGCCGGCAGAGTGATGGAGCGTCCGCTCACCCCGCGGATATTCACGTCGATCCGTGAACAGCTCGACGTTCCAGAATGGGAGGTGAGACGGGCCGACCCGTTCCGATTCGGGATCGGAGCTGCGCGACGTCCCACTTCTACGAATTCGGGGTCGCTCACGAGCGGAGAGTAGGCCCGCATCCGAATGATGTCTGCGTGATCGAGGCGGATATGAGGGTCGACGTGTCGCCTCCTCTGGACGTAACAGCTCGATTGTCGTGCCCCGCGAAAAATACGGTGCGAGCATGGTTAACCGCCGATCGAGGATCGCCTAATGTTACAGGCCGAGTCTTGGATGGTCACAGCCAAAGTCAGCGTGAAACCCCGCCGAGCGCGCCGATTGAAGGGGGTGGGACCCGAAATCCCCACTTGCACGGCGGGGCTGCACCGCTCTTGTCGGAATGCGATGCGAGGTGATCACGGTTGCGTCGAAATCGATCACGTAGAACCCGGGATCAGCGCCGCCGCCCACGCACGCCGTCTCGCGGCTGCCCGTGCGGCCACGGCGCCGAGCGCTGCGTCGTCGACAGTCTCGCTCGGGCTGATCCCAATCGACCTCGTGCGCCACGAACGAACACCGTAGCCCGACGTCGACGAGACGTGCGCGTGTGTATTGCCGACGAAACACGCCAACGCGCGAGCGCTCAAACGCCGGCCAAAGAGAGCTAACCACCTGCTCACGTCGTGGGTGACAGTCACCGGTAGAGGACGAGTCGTCAGACACTGTCACCCACGATGACTCTCGCCGGAAACCGTGTTGCGCGGCGATCTCGAATGGCGCGACCTTCGATGCAACCAAGGAATCTCCCCCGATGCCGGGGTGCACGCTTTGTCCTCGCATTCGGAGCGGCCCTCGACACGCGAGATCAGCTATTGAGCGAGGAGACTCGCCGAGCGAAACTGGGGAAGTTCACCTGAGCGTCATCAACATTAAGGAAGGCTATGAGGCTGCCGGTGGTTGGTGGCGGCCTCGTGGGTTGGTTGGTGATGTGGTTCGTGCGAGAGCGCGTTCAATGGCGAATCGCCACGGAGTGTAGATCTGGGCGGTCTGGATTTCTTCGTGGCCGAGCCAGAGCGTCGATGAGGGATATTTCCACCGAGCAGCGACATGTCGCAGGAGTGGCGCAGGTGGGCGTTGTCGCGTGTTTAGTTGTCCAAATGGGCAGTGTTGTCGGGCGACGTGTCTGCCGACGAGATCCCTGACGGAGTCGGGGCTGAGTGCGGTCCCGCGCCGAGTCGGGAAGACTTGGTCGGTGTCTGAGTGCGTCGGTCATCCAGGTTCGGAGCACGGCGACGGTGTGGCGTGTGAGGGGTGTGCATTGTTCTTTGTCGCTTTTGCCGTGGCAGCGCAGTGAGCGCCGGCCTGAGTGATACTTGGCTTCGTTGCGCGTTGCGCGTTGCCCGGAGCTCGTAGCCCGCGCGATGCTTGCCGACCAGCGGCTAAGCGGCGGCGCTGACCGACTCGGTTAGGATAACTCGCCGCTGGTTGAGTGGGGCGACGCAGGGCTGAGGGACGTAGCGGCGGCGAGAGCGGCACAATCGCCCGGCGAGAGATGGTCCTCAGACATAAACCATGTGATGTAGGCCGATGGCGTTTGGCAGGGTGCGCCCCGTTGGTGTCTCACTGAGTCGATCTTTCTCGCCTCAGCGCGAGAGACCACGGTGTAGGCGATGGTCGTAGGGACGTTGATTGCGTAGTGAATAGTGCATTTGCAGGAGGCTCACATAGTGCAATCGACTCTGCAGAAGCGAACCCGTCACAGCGGTGAGGCCGCTACTGATAGTGTGCGCGTTCTGGTGTCAGGGCGACGGGCAGGGCCGGGATGATCGAGACGTGATGTAGTGCGGATGAGGTCGGCGTTAAATCGCGGTGTTACGGATGGTGCTCGGTTAAGTGTCGCTTTCGTGTTGGCGTTGGTATTGGTGTTGGCGGGTTGCCAACTGGTCGGGGGTGTCGCTGGTTCGTCGGTTGTGTCGGATCAGGACGTCGTTGCCGCTGCTGGTTGGACGCGGGTGGCGACCACTGATCGATATCTGGTGGTCATCAATGTGTTGCCCGGTGAGCAAATGTTCACCGCCGCTGAGGCGGCTGCGCAACATCCGATCGAGGGCGAACTGATTCTTGCTGGCGTCGGGAATCGTGTCGGTCTCAATGTGCGTCATGTCGAGGCGCACGTCTATGACAGGGTCAGCGGGTTGGCGTTGTTGGACGTCAGTCCGGTGATCGTCGTTGTCAACCGGACCACGGGTGTGCGTATCGAAGTCCCGGCGACGTTGATGGAAGATGTGAATATTGGTGCGAGCGATGTCCATTACGGCAACAACGTTGTCATTCCGGGTGGAAGCGATTTGAGCTTGACGGTGTTGATTGGCCAGCAGGAGGTGACCGTCGATGGGCGACTCGCTTAATTCTCGGGGTGCGCGACAACGGATCATCGATTTGCCGGTTGGGCGGAAACTGTTGAGCGGATTCATTGCTGTGACTGCGGTGTTGGCGCTTGTGATGGGTTGTTTGTTTTTGACGGTGGCGCGACTCGGGTCCGCCAATGATCTGATTGTCGACGTGGCTGGGGCTCGTTCGCAGGCGGCTGATCATCTCCGATTCGCGGCGGCCGAATTACGCGCTGCGCAGCAGGGATACGTGCTGGGATGGCCTTCGCCACGGATACAGTTCGATCGGGCTGCCGGGCAGTTCGAAGTGGCGTTGCAAGACGTTCGCCAATATGGCGGCAATGCGGTCGGGCAGGCCTTGATTCAGAAGATCGCTACCGGGTATCAGACGTTTCTGGCGACGGACCAACTGATATGGCAAGCGTTGCAGGATGGCCGCCCGGTTCTTGCTCGCAACCTGACGCTCGGTGCAGAGGACCTGGCGTTCGGCTTTATTTCCGATGACGCATCGAAATTGTCCGGATTGGGTGAAATTAGCCGGGTTGAGGCCGTGAACCGTTTCCATCAAACGTCGTCGGAGGCTCGGACGTTGGGGATCGTGCTTGGCATCGTCGCCTTGATGGTGATGGCGTTGGCGAGTTGGGTGATCACCAAACTGATTCGTGACCCGCTCCATCGTGTCCAACGAGCAGCGGAACGGGCAGCCAACGGGGATCTTCAGGCCGTCGCCGATGTTATCGGCAACGACGAGACGGGACGATTGGCGCGGGCGTTCAACGAGATGCTCAGCCAGCTTCGGCTACGCGAAGCAGCGATGTTGAGCGAACACAGACGACAGGAAACCTTGACCATCGTGCAACGCGCCTTTGAGATGGCCGACGACGAATCATCGGCTCTCGACGTTGTCGCGTTGTCGCTCACCGACATCCTGCCTGGCCAGTCCTGCGAGTTGCTGCTTGCAGACAACAGCAAATCGAATCTCGAGCGCGCCGTCGTCGCCGGTCCCGATCCGAACGGACCGGGTTGCCCGGTGGCCTCACCGTTTTCGTGCGTTGCCGTGCGCAGCGGTTCAGCGATCACGTTCCCGACAAGTTCCGCACTCGACGCCTGCCCGCACCTACGCAACCGCGGGATCGATCCATGCTCAGCGGTCTGTGTGGCAGTCACGTTCATGGGAAGGGCAATGGGTGTGATTCACGCCGTCGGAACTGAACACGCCGCTCCAAGCGCCGACGAGCTCACTGGGCTCACGGTCATCTCCGCACAAGCTGGGGCGCGCATCGGGATGCTCCGCACGATGGTCCGAACCCAGGAACAAGCCTCAACCGATTCACTCACCGGGCTGATGAACAGGCGGACGTTCCAAACCCGGATGCGTGCCTTACACCGTCGACACCACCGCTTTACGCTAGTGATGGCCGACATTGACCGATTCAAAGCAATCAACGATACCTACGGCCACGAAACCGGTGACCGAGCGATCAAAACATTCTGCGAGATCGCCACCGCAGCGTTACGCGACACCGACCTCGTCGGACGCTGGGGTGGAGAAGAATTCACCTTCGCGTTCGTTGACCTCGATCCCGAACAGACCTGCGATGCCATCGATCGAATCCGACTCGAACTATCTGCCCGCCTATCGACCAGCGACCTCCCAGGCTTCACTGTTAGTTTCGGTCTCGTCGAAGCGACTCGATGCCCGAGCCTCGATGAGGCCGTAAAGCTCGCCGACAACGCGCTTTACGAAGCCAAAGCACAAGGACGGAACCGCTGTGTCATTGCCCTCATTGACGACAACAGCAACCTGACCAGTCCCAGACCGGCAGTTCGAACAGCAGAAAAGCTGCATCCGAAACCCGTCGGCATACTCGCCAGCCTCGCCCGAGACGACGACCCGCTCGACGACTAAAGCAGTCGCTTCGCCGCACAAAACTCGACAGCCGGATTGAGACAGCGAAGAGCGAGGGTGAGTGTTAGGCCGTGTTAGGCCCGATCGACGATTCATACGGCAAACCGTTCAACGACCGGAGCGGCCGAGGACGCGACAGCCCAGCCCCGGGCGGGGGCGTTTGAGCGGGTCCGAACGGGCTTGACCGTTCGGTCCACGGAACGCGACGGGATCGACGGCCGGATGCCGACGAGTACCTGGACGGTAAGAGACGGGTCGAGATCGGAGTTTTGACCTGTTGCGCGTGCCAGTCCCTGCGTGCACGAACGTGTCCGTCTCGGTGATACCGACGACCGCCGCACCAGGCATATCCACGAAGGGCAATCACCGGACACCGTGGTCATATCGTGATGACCGGCCGAGGCGATCGGGAAGCGAGCTTCGGCACTGCGGGCGACGGTGATGTGACCAACCACGGGTTGACTGTCAACTACAACAATTCCGGGCGGATAACTGTATCCACCGATCGAACTGGGCGAGCGACGACGACAACGTACGGCCCCAACGACCTGACGACACGGACATCAACAACCGGTTACGGGCCAGTCACCTATATTTACAACGCTGATCGCCGGATGACGTCGGCGAGCGGTCCGACGGGAACCACCTCGTTCACCTACGATTCGTCTGATCGGCGTTATCTACCCGAACGGGCTTGGCCTGAGCTACGGCTATGATCCGGCCGGGCGGCGCACGTCCACGACGACGTCCGACGGCCAGACGGTGACGGCCTCGTACGACAGCCGCGGGCGGGTCTCGACGATTTCGTCTGCTGCGCCCCTCGTCAAATACGAATACGACAGCCTTGACCGGCTGGTAGCAATCGCCTCGGCCAATGGGGCCCGGAAGGACGTCAGTCGGGACGCCCTCGGGCGAGTATCCCGTCAGCGAACGACGTGCTGCCAACCGAACGGTTCTTCTCCTGGTCAGACCGTCGTCTCCGACGTTCAGCTCAGCTACGACAACGTCGACCGGGTAGCGCTACGCGTCGACGAAGTCGGCACGACGACGTACAGCTATGACGGCGCCGGGCGCCTGACGAAGGCTGTCACAGTGGGCGCCTCGCCGCGTGCCATCGCCTACACCTACGACGCCGCCGGCAATCGTCTGACGCTCAGCGACACGATCTCGGGCAACGTCTCATCGACACTTCACGCCGCCGGTCGCCCGACGACGGTGGGGGGGGGCGTCCATCTGGGGCACTATGCAGCATTGCCTGCGGAAGTGCGTCGCCTGAAGAGGGCTATAGTGTTCGCGTCGGCCTGCGTGGGGCGAACTGAACTGGCGGGAGCGGCGATGCAGTTTGCGCGACCATCGCAAGATGAACGGAAGTCGAAGGCTTTCAAAGCTTCGACAGCGACGACTGCCGTCCCGGCGATGGTGGTTCAGCGCAGATTGGCAGTCGGCGCGATCGACGACGCACTCGAGATCGACGCCGACCGTCAAGCCACTCAGGTCATGCGGCGTCTGTCCGCATCGGAGGCGTTCCCCAGCTCGGAGTCGTCGCGTATCCGCCCGATGAGTTCGGGCGCGCACCGGGTCAGCGCAGATCATGTCGGCCAGCCCACTGGAACCTCCCGCATCCGCGCGATGCAGCCCGGCGCGAACCGTCCGAGTTCAGATCATGTAGGTCGACCGACGAAGATCCGTCGCGCGGTCGACACGCTCGTCCCCACCACCCCACGGCCCGCGACAGGGCAGGAGGGGCTTCAGTCACTCAAACCTCCGAAGAAGGCAGAGGCAGCCGCTCACCACCAGAAGAACGATGGCCTGAAGGGCGCCGCCCACACCGACCACGATCTCCAAGTGCTCTTCGCGGAGGCCAGCGCAGTCGAGCAGGAACTGAAGGACCGCACGAAGGCCCTGGCCGGGGCCACGAAAGGCGAACCGTCTTTCCCACCCGGGCTCAAAGACATCGAGACAGCACGAGCCAAGGTCAAAAACGACTACGGAGGCGATGCATCCCAGGTCTGCGATCTCCTCCGATCGACCGTCGTGTATGACACATTCGACGACCTGATGCACGGACTCTCGAAATGTTTGGTGGAAGGTTTCGTCGACGTCGTCCGCGACAAGGATCGGTACAAGGACGCAACCGGCGCCGGGTATCGTGACATCTGCTTGAACATCAAGATGTCGAATGGCCATGTTGCCGAACTGCAGTTGAACCTCAAAGCGATGGTCGCAGCGAAGCAGGTCGCGCACAAGCAGTACGAGGAACTCCGCCGCCTGGAAGCACTCGTGAAGAAAATCGAGGGTGCTATTCCGAAGCCATACCTGTCGACCATTGCCCGGCTCCAGGCGGAGTCGAAGGCGCTCTACGGACCAGCGACGCCGGACGCCAACGTGCAAGCCAACGCAAGAGCCAAGCACCCCATCCCGGAACGACCAAAACAGTCATGAGTGACGAACTCGCCCTACCCATGTACTGCATCGTCGGGCGGCGTCCCGTGATGGCGTTCGAAACCGACGATGGCGGCATGGACATCCAGGCGTACAACTGGACAACGGGGGAGTTCGAACGGGACATTGGATACCTGACGACAATTATGGTCGGAGATGCCGACCACGTCTCCGAGGCCGAATTCGCCGAACAGGTCAGCCAACTGCGTCTCGAGCTGTTCGGTTCACCCGACATCGACTGACCGAAGGTCGTGTCGATGCGGGTCCGCCATGTTGAGTCCATGAACACGCTCGACAAGCATCCGTCGACGCACTCCTACGACGTGATCGGCGACGTCCATGGCAATGCGGACAAGCTCGAGGACCTCCTCCAATCTCTCGGGTACATCTCGACACCACAGCCGACCCATCCGAGGGGGCAGCCGGTCTGGAGCCACCCCAATTGCACGGCGATCTTCGTCGGCGATCTCATCGATCGAGGCCCCGCCCAGATCCGGACCGTCGACATTGCTCGGGCGATGGTGGACGCCGGTGCGGCACGGATGGTGCTCGGAAATCACGAGTTCAACGCGATCGCTTGGGCAACCGCCGATCCCGACGTCCCCGGTGAACACCTCCGCAGACGAACGGGATCCGAAGGCCGCAAGAACCGAGAGCAGCACGAGCGCTTTCTGGCCGAGGTGGGCGAGGACTCCGAGCTCCACCACGAGTTGATCACATGGTTTCAATCGCTTCCCCTGTGGCTGCAACTCGATGGCGGGCTTCGAGTCGTCCACGCCTGCTGGGATGAAGACGCTATGGATGTTGTCGGACCCATGCTCGACGCCGACGGCGCACTGACCCACGACCTGATCGTCGCTGGCAGCCGACGAGGCTCGCCGGAGTACGACGCACTGGAGACGATCCTGAAAGGACCCGAGATCGCGTTGCCCGAAACCCACTGGTATCTGGACAAGGACGGACACCTCCGATGCAACGCCCGATTCCGATGGTGGGACCCCGACGTGTCGACCCTCCGCAACGCTGCGGAGATGCCGCCTGACGCCGTCGGCCGCGATGGCCTTGGTCTGACTACGCTGCCGTCAACCCCGCTTGAACCCGGCCTGGCTCGCCCGTACACGGGAACCGTACCCGTCGTGTTCGGTCATTACTGGCGGACGGAGAACTCGGTCATCTGCTCGCCGGCTGCAGCATGCGTCGACTTCAGCGCCGGCAAAGGCGGTCCGCTCGTCGCGTATCGATGGGATGGTGGATTGCTCCGCCGCGACCGCCTCTCACCGTATACCCGCGTCCAGCCGTAGCTGCGCTCGGCCGTCAGGTTGGTGACGGTATGCGGCTGTCTCGCATGTGCAGCGAGGTCGGGGCTACGTAGCCATGGTCCGGCAGTTCGTCACACGCGTTGTGACAATCGCTATGCATGTTTCGCGACGTTGGCGTTCAGCCAGTGAACCGCTGGAGCGTTGTCCCCGCGGCCTGAAGCAAGCGTCGATGCTTTTGCCGCGCACCCGAGTTGGAGCGGAATCGGGGCGATCGCCGATCGCTGCGAGGCAGATGCGTTCGTCGACTCATGGAGGGCGACGATGGCCGCTCACGGCTTCCTCGGGGTGTCGTGGTCGCAGGAGTACGGCGGTGCAGGACTGTCGAAACTCGAGCAGGTCGTCCTCGTCGAGGAACTGGCCAGGTCGGGCGTTTCGTCGATGGGTCCGAACGACACGTTCGGGATCAAGATGCTCGGCGGCACGCTGTTGCGTTGGGGCACTGAGCGTCAAAAGCATGAGCTGATGCCCCGGATACTCAGCGGCGCTGATCGCTGGTGCCAGGGGTTCTCGGAACCGGGCTCCGGTTCTGATCTGGCTTCGTTGACGACGAAGGCGGTGCTGGATGGCGATCGATGGGTGATCAACGGACAAAAGCTCTGGACGTCGCGGGCGCGTGAGGCCAATCGAATCTTTCTGCTCGCCAGGACCGATCCCTCGGCTTCGAAACACCAAGGCATCACCTTCCTACTGCTCGACATGCATCAACCCGGCGTCGAGGTACGCGCGATCAGGGCGATTTCCGGCGACAGCGAATTCAACGAAGTTTTCCTGTCAGATGCCACGACGTCACGCGATGCCGTCGTCGGCGAGGTCAACGGTGGATGGGCGGTGGCGTCGACGCTACCCGGCCTCGAACGCGGCGAGGAGGCGGCCACCAACCCGATCCTGTTCCGGGCGGAACTCGACCGACTCGTCGCTCTCGCCAAGGACACGGGCCGCGCCGACGAGCCAGTCGTGCGCGATCGGCTGGCCGACCTCTACAGCCGTTGCGAGGTCATGCGCTTCGTTGGACTGCGCATCCTCACCAGTGTACTGACGACGGGATCGCTCGGGCCTGAGGCGTCGATCTCGAAGTTGTGCTGGAGCGAATACCACCAGCGCGCTACCGAGCTGGCTCTCGATATTCTGGGCGCCGACGCCCTCGTCAGCGCTGGCTGCGGCCCGCTGAAAGCCTTCCGAGCCGACGCCCGGGTGCTCCGAATACCACAAGCTCATGGCTCGATACCTGGTACAACGCGGTCGCCGGGAGGACCTACGCCGGTACCTCCGAGGTACAACGCAACATTCTCGGGGAGGTCGTCCTCGGCCTGCCACGCGAACCACGTCGCCCGTAGGTTCGAATCGATGACCGAAGTGTGAACGAGCCGAGGTGCTGGGGAGTCGAACCCAGTTGGCGCTCCTTCACAGACAACCCGGTGTCACCGCCGGCGCGAGTCGATGGCCGAGTCACCGAAGATCGCGGCCGCCGCGATATTTCGTGACTCGGCTCGCCTGGCGAGGGCCGGGGAGCGACCGCATCAGGATCCTGCTGACCGGCGGCGTGCTCGATCGAACTGCCGGGAACGGATGAGGTCGTACGTCGATCGGTTGGTGTTGCAGCCGAAGCCGAACGGGGCCGATCGGCATCAGGCTGCGGAAGTAGCTCGTGTTGCACTCGAGTCGACGACGGGAGTGCCGAGCCAGGCGTCGATGACCTCGATCTCCTCGACGACGACTTGGGAATGTTCGTGCGGTATCCCGAATCTGCCGAGAACCGCTGACACCGCCGGTTCGACCCGCTCGTCGCGGAACTGCGTCCACGACGCTTCACTGTCCCAGACGTCCACGTAGCGCAGACCGCCTTCTCGGACGAGCACGAGATGGGCGACCATCCCCGGCGGAGGCGATTCGCCCAACTCCGCCTTGATCAATGCGTAGATCTCGGCGTTGGCAGGCACGTCCTGAATGAATGCGTATGACATCGTGTACTCCTCGGTGTGGTCCGACGACCAAACTAAATAATTAGATACAGTTGCTTGTATTGAAATACACTATGAACGAAGCCACGCCTCCCGTCAAGCGCGAATACGACTCGACCAGCCGACAACGACACGCACGCGCCAGGCGTCAGGCGATCCTCGCAGCGGCGCGCCACGCCTTCGTGACCAACGGATATGCGTCGACAACGCTGGCGGCCGTCGCAGCAGCGGCAGGGGTCTCTGTCGAGACGATCTACAAGTCGTTCGGTAGCAAGCCGGCTCTGGCGAAAGCGGTCTTCGACGTCGATGTGGTCGGCGACGACGAGCCGATCCCGATGTTGCAACGTCAGTTCGTCCAACGGAACATGGCGGAGCAGGACCCGCGCCGCAAACTGATCGACTATGGCGAGCATCTGTCGATGGTGAGCCCACGCATCGGTCCACTGCTACTGGTGGTTCGCGATGCCGCTGCTGCTGACGTAGGGGCTGCCGAACTGTGGCAGCAGTTGCAGACCGAGCGCCTCACGGGCATGACGGCCTTCGCCGGGCATCTCGCAGCAGAAGGCCATCTACGGCAGGACGTGACGTCCGATCGGGCCGGGGACGTGCTGTGGACGTACAACTCCGTCGAGTTGTGGGACCTGCTCGTGAACCAACGCCACTGGACGCTCCACGCCTACGGCCTGTGGATCGCCGAGCAGCTCATCGCCGCATTGTTGCCGCCGCCGCTCAGCCGAGGAAGAGTTCGGCGTACAGCGGCAGGACCTGAGGCGGGCCGCTGACGAGGAACGTCGTCACGCATGTCTCACGCCATCGATCGAGCTCGCCGCGAATCTTGTCCATCGGGCCGACGAGGGCGACGTCTTCGACCATCGCCAACGGAATCGACGCCGCAGCCTCTTCCTTCCTGCCCTGCAGATAGAGGTCCTGTACGTTCAGGGCGACGTCCTCGTACCCCATACGGGCGAAGACTTCGAAATGGAAGTTGGCGCCGCGGGCACCCATGCCGCCTGCATACAGCGCAAGGAACGGACGAACCTTGTCGGCGCACTTTTCGACGTCGTCGCCGGGAATGATCGTCAGTCCGCTTGCGACCTCGAACCGTTCGGCTTTCGACGGGTCGCCGGCGGCGGCGAAACCAGAGGCGAGGCACGAACGATAGAACGCGTCCTCCTTGGGACTGAGGAACAGCGGGAGCCAACCGTCGCAGATTTCAGCGGCAAGGGCGACGTTCTTCGGCCCCTCTGCGCCGAGGTAGATCGGGATCTCCTGACGGTACGGATGCACAGTGCTCTTCAGCGGCTTGCCGAGCCCGGTGCCACCGGCATACGGCATGTTGTAGAACTCGCCATGCGCATCCACCGGAGCGTCGCGTCGCATGATCCGACGCACGATGTCGACGTACTCGCGGGTGCGGGCGAGCGGCTTCGGATACGGCTGGCCGTACCACCCTTCGACGACTTGTGGTCCTGAGGCACCGAGGCCGAGGATCACCCGACCGCCGGAGAGATGGTCGAGTGTCATCGCCGCCATCGCCGTCGCCGCCGGCGTACGGGCGCTAATCTGAACGATGCCGGTGCCGAGTTGCACCTTCGTGGTCTGTGCTCCCCACCACGCCAGCGGCGTCAGTGCGTCGCTGCCGTAGGCCTCTGCCGTCCACACGGAGGAATAGCCGAGCCGTTCGGCTTGCTGGATCGATTCGAGCGCACCCTTTGGTGGACCGCTTCCCCAGTAGCCGGTGTTGTAGCCGAGCTTCAGTTGCTGTGCCATCGCCGGACTGTAGCGAACGCGCCGGACGCGTGCTCGGTCGAATCCAAACGCCTGTTCCCGCTGGGAGGTGCTGCTACAGCGGTGGTCGGGCCACCGGTGGGTCGGATTGGGACAGGCGGGCGGTGACATCTGCATCGGCCATCGACATGATGGCGACGAGCGCGGGTTCTGGCATCGTCAACTGCGGGCGGTGCATGTCGATCGGCGGTTGAGGCACTGTTCCATGACGGGAGTCGAATGTCTTCGGAGCGACGAACGTCGCCAGCAGTTGGGCGTCGATTCCGAGCAGCCCGACGACTTCGGGATCGATCCATGCCCGCTCGTCGATCGGCACCGCAGAGGTGGCGACTTCGAGGGCGAGATGTTCCGGGCCTGCGAAATAGATCGAATGGCACATGCCGTGGTCGAGTGGTCCGAAAACGTTGATCCCGCGATCACGGATGCGGTCGCGCATCGCCAGCAGATCGTCGAGCGAGTCGACGTTGAAGGCGACGTGTTGCATCGTGCCCGGCGCTGAAGGATTCGCTGCACTGCCGGCATGCGAGACCCCCATGATCGGTTCGATCCCTGCGGTCTTGGGGCCCTGGACGAATGCGAGGTAGCTGTGGTCGTTGAGTTTGACGAAGCCGTGGAACGTTTCGGCGACGCCGTGCATCCAGTAGAGCGCCTTGAGTTCAGCGCCGAGGACGTCAGTGAAGAACTCCAGTTGCGCCTTCATGTCACCGGTCGAGATCGCCAGATGATGAATGCCGTTCGTCTGTGTTGTCGGCAGTTCCACCGAGTGTGCCACCGGCACTGTCGTCGTCGCTCGACTCATTTCGTCCCTCACGTTCGGTTGGTCCATCGGTGGTTCGGCGGCGGTGTTCTCAGTGACCGGTGCGGACGGTTCATCGTCAGTCGGGCGACGGGTCCGCCGATCGAAATGAGAGTGGTCTGGACGGTGGGAGCACTATCTCGACCGCTCATTGGTCCTCCTCGTCTGCATCGCTGCGCTTTCCCGAATTGCGATTCGATCGTGGCACGGATGACGAGGCGGCGCCCTACCGCAGCGTCGAATTGCCCGCCGGATTCGAACCGGTCGGTGCGGGAACCCAGATTCAGAGCTGGTCGCTCTTCGACTTTCGCCAGATGTCGACGGTCGGGAAGCCGAACTCGACGAGCACCTTGCGCGCTGACGCGACGTGCGTCTGGGCTTCCTGTTCGGTCCACGATCCGTGGAGTCCGGTGCCGGACGGGCCGCGGAGGATGAGGTGTCGAATCGCGTAGGTCGGGTCTTCCGGCTGCCGCGTGGCCTCCGGGGGAGCAGGTACGACAATCGGGTCGAAACGAGGGTTGACGGTCCATCCGGCGGCGGCCAGCGCAGCCAACAGATCAGTCGGTTGCGCCTCGTCCGGGGTCTTCATCTCGAGCCACAGAGCGGACGCGTTGTTGCCCCGCTGGGCAAAAGTGACAGAGATACGAGGGTCGACGGTGATGGTCATGCACTCCTATCATGCCAGCGGACGCCACCGCACCTCGGTTTTTCGATCGAAACGTCACGGAAAGCACGCCAAAGTTCACCAGCTCACGGTGACACCGCGCCCGTTGGCGCGAGCACTGCGGTAGGCGAGGTTGGCTGCGACCATGTCCTCCATGGCGATACCCATCGCCTTATAGATGGTGATCTGCTTGTCGTCGCGCCGGCCGGGAGCGATGCCGAGCACAACCGCACCGAGGGTCGAGGTGAATGCTTCGTCGACGCCGAGGAGTTCTGCGCAGCCGACGGGGGTTGGCTGCAAGGCGTCCAATGTTTCCACGAACAACGCCCCGCGACCGAGGAGTGGGATCGGCAACTCGCCGGCAGGCGGCGCGTAGCCGATCGAGGTCACGTGCGTTCCGGACCTGATCCAGTCGGCATCGATCACGGCAGTGGCACTGTGCGTCGCCAAGCAAACGATGTCGGATTCGGTGACGGCCTCCTCGGTGTCGGCGACGTATCTGGCGAGCGGTGACAGCATCGCCAAACGCTGGGCGTCGTCGGCGCGCAACGAGCAGATGTTGATGTGGTCGAGCTCGCGGATCAGTGGCAGCAGTCGAAGATGTTCGCGTGCCTGCACACCTGCGCCGACGATCGTCGCCACCCGGGAATCAGTCCGGCTCAGCATTCGTGCGGACAACACAGCAGCGGCCGCCGTACGGACGCCAGTGATATAGGTGCCGTCGAGCACGCACTTCGTCTCACCCGTATCGCTATCGAAGAGCGTGATCATCGCCAGATGGTTCGGCAACCCAATCACCAGATTGCCGTCGAAGACGTTGACGACTTTCACCGAGATCAGATCGCCGGGTCTCCACGCCGACATCGTCAGCGAAAAACCCTTGCTCGGCACCGCCACGCCCTGCCGGCCTGGGGACTGCACGAGCCCTCGCTCGCAGTCGGCGAAGCCTGCGCTGAGGGCGTCGAGCAACTCTGCGGCATCGAGCGACTCCCGGACAGCGTCCTCGCTGAGGAAGAGCATGTCGAGCGATCCTTTGGCCACCTCGAAGGCCGCGAGCGGCGTGGGTGCCGGGTTGGGTCCCGGCGTGGGGCTGATCGTCGTCACAACGGGTGACAGCTCAGGCGAACGAGGCGGTGTCGGGATCCGACCCATAGCGAATGCCACGGTCGAGCCCACCGACAGCTGCGATGTCGGCATCGGACAGCGTGACACCGACACTTGCCAGGTTTTCGGCAATGCGAGCCGGCGTGACCGATTTCGGGATGGCCACGTTGCCGATCGCCAGATGCCAGGCCAGCGCGACTTGAGCAGGCGTCGCGCCGTTACGGGTGGCGATCTCAGCGAGCACGGGATCGTCGAGCAGGCCGTGCCCGGAACCGAGCGGCGACCACGCCTCGGTGGCGATGTCGTGTTGACGATGAAACGCCCGGAGTTCGTCCAGTTGCAGATACGGATGTAGTTCCACCTGATTGATCACCGGCGTCACGCCGGTTGCGTCGATGATCCGCGCGAGATGGGGCTGATGGAAATTGGAGACGCCGATCGAGGTGACACGACCTTGTTCCTGCAGTGTCACGAACGCCTTCCACGTATCGACGTATTTGTCGAGCGGCGGCGCTGCCCAATGGATCAGGTACAGGTCGATCGAATCGAGTCCGAGGCGACCGAGGCTCTTGTCGAAGGCGCGCAGCGTCTTGTCGTAACCCTGGCTGCTGTTCCACAGCTTGGTGGTCAGATAGATCTCGTTGCGGTCGATGCCGGATTCGAGGATCGCCTGGCCGACCCCGGCTTCGTTCCCGTAGATCGCCGCAGTGTCGATCAGGCGATAGCCGAGTCGCAAAGCCTCGGCTGTAGCGGTGCGTGCCTCGTCATTGGGGACTTGCCAGACACCGAAGCCGAGTTGAGGAATGGTCGTGGCGTCGGCCAGTCGACGCTGGGGAACCTCGGTGATGGGGAGCGGGGACATGACGGGAATCCTTTCGGAGATCGAAACCAATCGCAATCGACCACAGTCTCACCGCCGATTTCAGCGTCTGCTACTCGAGTTCGGATGTGCGGGCCGATCTTGCTGCGGTTTCCGCGCCTGATGTTGTTCGACGCGAGACGGCGACGAGCCGACACTCGACGGGGATGACAACGGAGCGCACCGGTGCGGCGGTTCCGGGCCGCGATCGACGGCGGTAACCTCTGTCCCCATGCCATCGCCCGGCCAATTCCGTGGAACCGGCAACGCGCGTGCCGGTGCCGTGGTCGACCACCGTCTCTCGCGACGTGCGCTGATCAACGAATACCGACGCGGTCGCCTCCGTCAGGACCAGGTATGCGATGCCCATCCCGAACTGATCAGGGCGGCGACGAATATCGGCGAGCAGACGACGTCGAAGTGTCCGATCTGCGACACCAAGAACTTGCGGCTCGTCACCTACGTGTTCGGTCCGAGGCTCTCCCCCCAGGGCAAGGTTGTCTCCGAAAAGCGGGATCTTGCGCAGCTCGATGGGCGATCAGACGACTATTCGGCATACATCGTCGAGGCGTGCATCGCCTGTCGGTGGCACCATCTGCTGCGCGTGCTGCCGGTCGGCGGCAAGCCGGCCCGCAGGGCAACAGGTTCCGGCGGCAAGTGACTGGCGCAGCAGTCGGCGCTGCTCGTCAGGGTTCGGCGATCTCGTCGGCGAAGACGTGCGGGTAACTCGTGCAGCAGGCGAAACACCATGCTTCGACCTCATCGAGGGTGCGGTCCACGCCTGGCGTATCCCACGCCGCCGTCGTGATGTAGCGGCGATGAACGCGATACAGCCTCGGCTCCTCGCTGCCGCAACTCTCACAGATCGTCGTGCTCACCGATGGCGACGGTACTTCGTCAGCCTTGCCACCGTCGTGCTCGCCGCCAGTGCGTGTGGTTCGTCGGAGAGCGGCGCACGGGCAACGAATTCGACGATGACGTTGCGAACGAACCCGGCGTCGACCGTCGCGCCCGTCGTGCCGGTCGGGTTCGGGACGACGTCGGTGACGATCACGAAACCCGACGGCACGATCTGCCGGCGATGCATGCTCCTTGCTGACACTGCGGCGTTGCGGGCGCGAGGGCTGATGGGGGTGACGTCTCTCGGTGGTTACGACGGGATGCTCTTCCGCTACGACGAGCCGGTCCACTCGTCCTACTGGATGAAGGACACGATCACGCCGCTGCAGATCGCTTTCTTCGATCCCGCCGGCGCATATCTCCAACAGTTCGACATGCCGCCGTGCAAGGTCGACCCGTGTACGACGTACGGTCCGACCGACAAGTTCGATGTGGCGATCGAAACCTTCGCAGGGCAGATGAGCAGCGTCGGGATCGTGCCCGGTAGCCGGATCATCCTCGGAACGCCATGCCCTTTGGCAAACGCCTGACCGGTTGTCCCCGGAGCGGACGACTCAGAACGGGCTGAGTCCGAACTGGTTGCGCACCGCTGTCATCTCGCCGACATGGGTGTAGCCGTGCCCGACCACTTCCCACTGGGCGAACCAACCAACGGTCTTGGCGGTCCACATCGAATGCAGCCATGGTACGGCGGTTTCCGTCACGCCTGCGAGGTGTTCGAGTCGCCACGAGGCATCGGGAATCGTGTCGAACGCCATCGTCGCCACCCGGTCGAGCCACTCGTCGGTTGCATCCCATACGTCGGTCGCGTACGTCTGCAACGCTCCGATGTCGAGGACAGCAGTGACCGCCGGATCCTCCCGTTCCTGCAGTCCTCCGTGGGCTGCGACCTCTCCGAGTCCCAGCAACGTGCGTCTGTTCGCCATCAACGGGGCACGGTTCTGCACGGCTGACTGGACGGCGAGATCCTGGTGATAGACGACGTGCAGCAGCAACCATGCAATCGACTGAGCCGGATGCACGTCGTCACCGGCGCGACGCTTCCACAGGGTCGGATCGATCTGCGCAACGATGCCATGGTCGAAGCGGCTGCGAATCGAGTTCAGATCGGCTCTGATCCACTCAACGAGGTCCATCAGCCAACTGTGCCACATCCACCGCGCAGACCAACCGAGCCCATCAACCTGGCACATCAACCTGGCACATCAACCTGGCACATGCGCTCCGGTGAAACTGTGTGACACCCCTGTGCGATGATCACCACGTGCGCCAACGTCTCCTCCGCCCGGTAACCTCGGCAGGTCATATTCACCCTGCCCCGGTTCAGGGGCCCCGGCTTACGTCGGGTCCGAAGGGAGGTCGCGCTCTATGAGAGCGTACGAACTCATGATCATCATCAAAGGCGAGCTGGACGACACAGCCGCTCAGGCTTGGGTCAAGTCCCTGTCAGACGGCATCAAATCCGCTGGCGGCACGATCCACGGCAAGCCTGACTGGTGGGGGAAGCGCCGCTTCGCTTACCCGATCGACAAAAAGGAAGACGGCTATTACGTGGTCTTCAATCTGCTGGCTGAGGGTGGCGCCCTCAACGACTTCGAGCGCACGCTCCGTATCACGGACGACATCGTCCGACACAAGCTCTTCCGCCTGCCAGATCACGAAGCAGAAAAGCGTGGCTTGGTAGGCAGCGCCGCCTGATCGGCGGCCCGTCCACGCCAGGAGGACCATCATGGCTGATAACAACGTGACACTCGTCGGGAACCTCACCCGAGACCCAGAACTCCGATACACCAACGGCGGCCAAGCCGTCGCCAGTTTCGGACTTGCCTGCAACCGCCGATACCAGCAGAACGGCGAGTGGAAAGAACAGACGTCGTTCTTCAACATCGTCGCCTGGGGCCAGCTCGGAGAAAACGCTGCTCAATCGCTCGCCAAGGGCGCCAGGATCATCGTCTCCGGCCGCCTCGATCAACGTTCGTACGAAACCCGCGAGGGTGAGTCGAAGAGTTCGGTCGAAATCGTCGCCGACGAGATCGGACCGAGCCTGCGTTGGGCAACGGCTTCGATCGAGCGCACGACGCGCACCGACGGTCAAGGCGGCTCAGGCGGCGGCGGAAACTACCCCGGTAGCAGCGGTGGCGGACGCGGCGACCAGGGCAATGGTGGCAACAGCGGCAGCGGTGGATCCGGTGGCAACTACAGCAACGCTCCCGCACAGGGTGGCGGCTACCGCGGTGGCGACCAGACCGGTGGGACCGCTAACCCAGCCGGCACCAACTACGGCGACGAAGAGCCGTTCTGATCCGGGGTTCTGCCCCGATGACAAGTTCAAGAGATCGTGATTCAGGAGTAATGACATGAAGAAGCCCACCCGCACCCCGCGGCCCAAGAACGACAACAAGCGACCTGGCAAGAAGAAGCCTTCTGTCCTCGTCACCGAGAAGGTCGACTACGTCGACTACAAGAACGTCGACCTGCTCAACCGGTTCCTCTCGGACCGCTCGAAGATCAAGGCCCGTCGCGTCACCAGCAACGACACACAGCAGCAGCGCGAAGTTGCCAATGCAGTGAAGAACGCTCGTGAAATGGCGCTCCTGCCCTACACCAAGCGCGTTGCGACCCAAGGCCGCAACCGACCGTCGCGTGACGGCGAAGGTGGCCGCGGCGACCGTGACGCGGCCAAGGGTGACACCGATACCCGCACGACCGAGGTCGCCGTCGACACGGCCGACAGCGGCACCACTGGGACGGAGGGCTGATTCATGAAAGTCATTCTTCGTAACGACATCGCCGGACTCGGCAAGCGCGGAGACATCTGCGATGTGAAAGACGGCTATGCCCGGAACTTCCTGTTCCCGTCAGCCCAGGCACTCTTGGCCACCGATGGTGCCGTCACCCAGGCAGCGGCGATGCGTCGCCGTCGCGATCTCCGTGACGCTGCCGACAAGGACAGCGCCCAGGAAAAGGCCCGCGTACTCGTCACTCGGACGATCACCATCCCGGCGAAGGCCGGCAAAGAAGGTCGCCTGTACGGATCGATCACGACGTCCGACATCGCCAACGCCATTGCTGCTCAAACCGACATTGCCATCGACCGCAAGCAGTTGCAGGTCGAAGCGATCAAAACGGTGGGTTCATACAGCGTTGCCGCCAAGTTGCACCACGACGTCGCCTTCCCGATCAACCTCGAAATCGTCGCCCTCTGACCATCTGACGGGCCACCAGTCCACTCATGCCACTGGTGGCGCATCAGCAGCATGATTGCAGCCAGGCGGGGCTGGTGCCGCCGTGGCGCCAGCCTGTCGGGTCGCCTCGACGCGCTTGGACGTGAGCAGATGGTGAGAAACTACGGCGGCAGTTATGAACAGGTAGTTCACAGGATGAGCCCCTAGCTGCCCACAACCGATGTGGAGCATGCTGGTCGTTCTGACGATTTTCGAGGACACTGATGGCGTTACATTCGGCGAGGCTCTGCATGCAATCTGATTCCATCGGCGGTCGTTCACGTGGCTGATCGTTCTCGGGAGCCACGGCGGATCCCGAACACGGGCTCACGTGTCCCGCCTCACAACATCGATGCAGAGGAGTCCCTGCTTGGTGCCCTGTTGCTGTCCCGCGATGCTGTTTCGGCAATCGGCGAGTCCGGTCTCAGCGCCGACGACTTCTACAAACCAACGCACCAGCACATCTTCGAAGCCGTCCGGACGCTCAGCGTCGGTGCCCAGCCGGTCGACTCCGTCACGGTTGCCGACGAACTGCGCCGCGTCGGGCTGTTGGAGGAAATCGGCGGCGCGGCGGTCTTGCTCGAGTTGCAGAACACGACACCAGCGATCTCCAACGCCGGACGCTATGCAAAGATCGTCAAGGACACGGCGCTACTCCGTCGCCTCATCGGCGTCGCCTCCGATATTGCCGAGATCGCCTATCACGAGCCTGACGACGTCGACAAGGCCCTCGACCAGGCGGAAACAAAGGTTTACGAGATCGCCGAACGGCGTGTCACCAACTCGACCGTCGAACTCAACCCGGTGCTCGACCAGGTGATGGTCGACCTCGAAGAGCTCTACGACCGTGGTGCTCCGATCTCCGGTGTGGCCACCGGCTACACCGATCTGGACGACCTGCTGACCGGATTCCATCCCTCGCAATTGATCATCGTCGGTGCCCGCCCGAGTATGGGCAAGACGGCGTTGGCGCTCGGCATGGCCAGCAATGTCGCCAAACGACCAGACAGCAAACCGGTCCTGTTCTTCTCCCTGGAAATGGGCCACAAGGAACTTGCACAGCGAATCCTCGCCTCCGAAGCGCGCGTCGACTCCCAGAAGCTGCGCACCGGCAAGCTCGAACAGTCAGACTGGACGAAGCTCGTGCAGGCCATCGATCGCCTCGACGCTCCGCTGTTCATCGACGACAACCCGAATGTCACGGTGATGGAGATCCGTGCCAAGGCCCGACGGCTCAAGGCCAAACACGGCGGCCTGGCGATGATCGTCATCGACTACCTCCAACTGATGACTGTCAGCGGTGCTGAGAACCGTCAGTTGGAGATCAGCGAGATCAGCCGAGGCCTGAAGATCCTCGCCCGTGAACTCGAAACGCCGGTCGTTGCGTTGTCACAGTTGTCCCGTGCCCTCGAACAACGTGCCGACAAACGCCCGATGCTTTCCGACCTGCGTGAATCCGGATCTCTCGAACAGGACGCCGATGTCGTCATGTTCGTTTACCGTGACGAGGTCTACAATGCCGAGTCGAGTGACCGAGGTTCTGCCGAGATCATCGTCCAGAAGCACCGCAACGGCCCGATCGGTACCAGGCGACTGGTCTACCTCGGTGCATACACGCGTTTCGAGAATGCCGCCCGTTCGATCTGATCGCCGATGCCGACTGCGCCGTCATCGGCGCACATCAGGGTAGATTGATCGACGAAGGGGAGTAGCCCTCCTATCTGTGAGATCTATCGGTCGATCGACATGCTGGCGAAAACGCCCGGTCGGCCGGGTCCGATTGCGTCCCGAATCGGACGTCGTCGGGCGGGCGAGACCTTCGACGTGGTGCAACCCAGTGGCGCCGGTCGAAGGCTGCTCTGGCTCTTCAACTCGGCGCTCGATCCGAGGAGAAGAGACATGTTCAACGCCTTCCTTATCAGTTTCGGCGTGATTTTCGTTGCCGAGCTGGGTGACAAGTCGCAGTTGATGGCGTTGGCCTTCGCCACCCGATTCAAGACGGTGCCGGTGCTGATCGGCATCACCAGCGCCACCGCCGTCGTGCACGCAGTGTCGGTGATCATCGGGGCGGTGGTCGGATCGGCATTGCCGACACGGGCGATCGGTGTCGTGGCCGCCGTGGCCTTCGTTGCATTCGGTCTCTGGACGCTGCGCGGCGACCGGTTGACCGAGCAGGACGAAGCACGCGCCGCTCGGCCTGCCAGGAACACCGTCCTGACCGTCGGGGCCGTGTTCTTCCTGGCGGAACTGGGTGACAAGACGATGCTCGCAACGATCACCCTGGCAACCCGTGAGGGCGTCGTCGGGACCTGGTTGGGGTCGACGGTCGGGATGGTCGTCGCCGACGGTTTGGCGATTGCGGTCGGCAGAATGCTCGGCAGCCGTCTGCCCGAACGCGCCATCCGCATCGGCGCATCGATCTCGTTCTTCGTCTTCGCTGTGGTGCTGTTCGTCGAGTCGGTGTGAGCCACGCGGTGACGGGGCGTCGAGAATGGCGTAGCCTTGATCGTCGTGCTCGTCGGGGATACTTCACTGCTGCTCGGCCAGAACCTGTTGGCGTGGTTGGTGCTCGCCTTCGGTGGAGCGCTGTTCGCCGGCAACCTCCTGGCGATCGTCCGTCCGCCCGTCAACCCACAGTCCGGCGATCTGCAACGCCCGCCGCTGTCTCGCAGTCTGACGATGGCCGGCATCGGCCTTGTCGCTGCGATCTGGGCGCTCGCGTCGATCATCAAGGCATAGGGCTGCCTCGTGCGTCGACTGCTCTCGATTCCACTGGTCCTTGCGGGGGTTCTGGCCATCGCCTTCGGGTCCGTGCTGTGGTGGATCGACCAACAGATTTTCGACACCGCCACCGTCGTGGACCACAGCCACGAAATCCTTGCGAAGCCGGCGGTTCAGGCCGAGTTGCGGACGGCGATCGTCAACCAGATCGTGCTGATCGTCGGCACCGATCGACTCAAGTCACCGATCGACGACATGGTCAAACTCGAACTTGCGGATCCGGTGTTCCAGAGGGACTTCACCGATTCGATTGCGGTGACTCAACAATCGCTCGTTGATCCGACCGTGCCGATCATTCGCTTGGATCTGAGCGCTGTCGCGGTTCATCTCGCAGCTCAATTGCAAGCGAAGAACCCGGTCGCAGCGCAACAGGTCGCGGCTCAAACGGGTTCGCTGCGATTCGACCTGATCGACCGCACGCAGCTGCCGCGCGAGTGGCTGTGGGCCGAGCGTTGGCACAATCTCGGCCTGTTCTACTTGGGCCTCGGAATAGCACTCGTTGCGGTCGGTATCGCCGTCGGTCCTGGCCGTTGGGGATTGACGGTGACGACCGGCATCGGACTCGTCGTCCTCTGCGGAGCGAGCGTCCTCGGTATGAAGTGGGCGGTCGCCAAGGCTGTCGCCAGTACCGCCACGCCAACCGACAAGGCGGCGATTAAAGACCTCGCCCAGCCGTTCATCGCTGACCTCACCGTACAGAGCGTCGTCATCGGGGTGATCGGCCTGTTGATCGCACTCGTCGGTGCCGGACTCGGCGTGATGGGTGTCGGCAGGGTCCCGACGAACGAGTGGTCGCCTCCGCCGAGTTTCCGTCAGGCAAACTGGCGCTGAAAGGAAGATCGGTGCGCGAGATCCCACGGCGTTGGACGTCGAGTGTTTCCGCGCGCCTCATCGTCGGCTTCGCGTTCGTCACCGTTCAGGCGTGCGCGTCCGGTACTCCGACGGTGTCATCGCCATCTCCGACCGTTCACACAGTCGAGACCACGAATGCGGCTGCGTTCCCGGCAGCATTTGGCACGAATCCGGCGGTTGCGACCATCGCCGCTTTGCCGACAGTTCTGCCGAAGCAGTCGACCACCGTGGTGCCAGCTCCCAACGGTGCGGAGACGTCGACCGTGGCATCACCATCCACCGATGCCCAACCGGACGCAGCGGCACCACGAGCCACCCGATACGCGTTTCCGATTGCCGCTCCGGCGTCAGCGTCGTACAGCAGGACACACCATGATTATCCCGCAGCCGACGTCTTCGCCAGATGCGGGTCCGCGGTGGTGGCGATCGTCGATGGCACGATCGACCAGGTCAACCTTGCGGACCGCTGGACCAAGGAAGCGAACGATCCGACAACGCGAGGTGGCCTCTACGTCAGCATCTCCGGCGACGATGGTGTCAGGTACTACATCGCGCACTTGCAATCGGTCGAGCCGACAGTGGTCGTCGGTGCTCGTGTCGAAGCCGGTGACCTCGTCGGTCGAGTCGGCAAGAGCGGTGATACATCGGCGTGCCACCTCCATCTGGGGATCTCACCGATGTGTACGACAGGCGAATGGTGGGTGCGACGCGGAGTCATCTGGCCGGCGTCATATCTGGACGCCTGGCGCAAGGGCGTACCAGACTCACCGTCACCGGAGATCGACAAGTGGTCGGCAACACATCCCGCTGCCTGTGCGTCGCCCGAGGCGATGCCATGGTCGTCGCGCTGACGGGGGGTCGTCGAGCAACCGTCCGTCGGCATCGACGACATTATGGTGGTCAGCGAATTGTTCAGGAGAGCCGAAGGAAGACGGTCTTCAGATACGCCCCCTGGACGAAGCAGATCGGGTGATCGATACCGTGCGTCGTGCGGTCCTTCGTTCGGATCTGACGGGGTGTTCCCGAAACTGCGTCGAGTACGACGGACTCGAAGTCGTCCTGCGTGACCCGGCTACTGCACGAGGATTGGACGAGCAGCCCACCACGCCGGATCAGCGGGAGTGCAAGCGCAGTCAGGCGCCCGTAGGCCCGCAACGCCTGTCGCACGTCGACTTCTCGCCGGGCGAACGACGGCGGATCGATGACGACGATGTCGTATTTCTCGCCGGCCTGTCCGCTGCGGGCCATCACTTCGAAGGCGTCGCCGGTACTGGCGCGGTGAGGGGCGAATGCGGGGTTGGCCGGCGGGTTGCGTTGCATGTTCCGCTGCACCGTGGCGATGGCCTGCGGGCTGAGGTCGACCGAGTGCACCGACCGGGCCCCGCCGGCGGCCGCATGCACCGAGAAGCCACCTGTGCAGCAGAACACGTCGAGCACGTCGGCCCGATTGGCCAGTTCAGCGACGCGCTCCCGGTTGTCGCGTTGATCGAGGAAATGGCCGGTCTTCTGGCCATGGCTGACGTCGGCCTCGAAGGTCAGGCCGTGTTCGAGAAACAGCACCGGGGCGACGACGCGCGCTCCGACGATGGTGTCGCCGTCGTTCAAACCTGATGGTGCTTCGACCGTCCGGCTTAGCCGCAGGACGACCGAGGTGGCAGGTAGGCGATCGAGCAATTGGCCGACGACAGCTGCGAGATGCGGGAACCAGGCGGCAGTGTCCAGCTTGACGACGAGGACGGAGTCGTACCGATCGACGACCAATCCGGGGAGACCGTCGTTCTCGCCGTGGACGAGGCGGTAGGCGTTGGTATCAGTCGACGCTGACAATTCGGCTCGTCTGGCGATGGCTTCGTCGAGTCTTTTCCCCCAGAAGTCGGCATCGATCGTCAGCGGCTCTCCGTGATGGAGGATCCGGAAACGGATCGGCGAGTCCGGATCGTAGAGTCCGATCGCCACGAACTTTCGGTTGTCGTCGAACAGCACACCGAGGTCACCGGCCGCACCCTCGTGGCTGATCGAGGTGACGGATTGCTCCCACACCCAGGGATGTCCATGGCGCACGTGACGTAGCCCGTCCTTGGTCACGGTCACTCCCAAGCGACGTTTCGATGCTGTAGGGAGCCGCGCCAGTGCGCCGGACCGCCTGACCAGCTCAGCACCGTGTTCGGTTGCTCCTGCTGGGTTCATCTGCTCGAAGCTATCGACACGCGGCCGGATGCTCCGCGAACGGCCGGATCCCGCTGGCGACGGTGCTCAGCGCGACATCGCCCACACGGAACTGATGTCGGACCCGACGAGCAGTTCTTCGATGTGATCAGCGGACTGTGGGCGCCCGAGCAGCCAGCCCTGGCCTTTGCGGCATCCGAGACGGCGGAGCTCGGCCAGTTGCCCTGTCGTCTCGATACCTTCTGCCACCGTCTCCATGCGCAGTGCCTTGGCCAATTGCAAGATGGCGTTGACCATCGTTGCGTCGTCGGGACCGTCGACGAGCCTGCTGACGAACGATCGATCGATCTTCAGTTGATCCATCGGGAAGCGGTGCAATTGGCTGAGCGACGAGTACCCGGTGCCGAAGTCGTCGAGCGATAGTCCGATTCCGGTAGCGCTCAGGCGGTGCAGCGTTGCTGCCGCCCGTTCTGCGTCGCTGATGAACACGGATTCGGTGATCTCCAGGTTGAGGCGGATCTTCGTCAGATTCGCCTCCTTCACGAGTCTCAGCACCTGGTCTTCGAAGTCGTCCTCTCGCAGTTGACGGCCGGAGACGTTGACGCTGATGCTGAATGGGCGACCATTCAGCAGGCGTTCCCATCGAGCCGCCGTCGCCAGCGAGGTCTGCAGCACGTGCTCACCGATCTCAACGATCTGGCCCGTCTCCTCGGTCATCGCCAGGAAATGTCCGGGGAGCAGTTCCCCCAGTTCGGGATGCCGCCAACGAACGAGTGACTCGACGCCGACCAGGTCTCCCGTCCACAGGTCGTGAATTGGCTGGTAGGCGACGATCAGCTCGTCACGTTCGACGGCGTTGGCGAGTGCTGCCGACAGTTCCAGTCGTTCGCGTACCTGGATGTGCATTGCGGCTTCGTAGACCGCGAAGCGGCCCTTGCCGGTGCCCTTCGCCCGGTACAGCGCAAGGTCGGCGTTGCGGAGCACGTCCGCAGGCTCTTCCGGCGCCCCGCCGCTGATGGCGACACCGATCGATGCCGCGACGCTGACCTCGCGGGCATCAAGGACGACGGGCCGGTTGACCTCCGTCAGAATCGCCGTGGCGGCGTGGACGGCAGTGTCGAGATGGGCACTGAAGAGCAAGACAGCGAACTCGTCGCCACCGAGACGCGAGACCAACCCGGCGTCGCCGACGGCAGCGGAGATCCGTTGAGCGACGGCCTCGAGCAGGCGGTCGCCGGTTCCATGGCCGAAGCTGTCGTTGACCATCTTGAAATCGTCGACATCGAGCAGCAGCACGGCAAGCGGTTCGATGCGAGGCTCCGTCATCAGCGTTCCCAGCTCCTTGTTGAACCGCGTGCGGTTTGCCAGACCGGTCAACCCGTCGTGAAACGCCTGGTAGCTGAGTTGACCTTCGAGTTCGAGCAACTGGTGGAGTGATCGCTCGAGAAACCCCTTCTCGAGCGCCAGACCGATCTGGCGGGCGAGAACATCGAGCAGATCGACATCAGAATCGAGAAAACGGTCGAGGGCATCGGGTGACCGAGTGACGATGACGATGCCGGCGGCTTCGTCGTCACGCGTCAGCGGGGCGACGATCGCGTCGCCGCTCCCGAACACCGACAACGGCCCAGCGAGCACCGACGAGGAGCCGCGCTGCACGAGTGTTGCATCGTCCAGCGTGGCGGCGAGGTTTCGCGTTGCGTCCTCGATGACGAGCGTCGCCGCGCTCATCGATTCCTGGTCCGCCATCCCTTTGACGGACGCGCAGGTGACGGCTCCGCCATCGACGAGCAGGACGACTCTGGCAGAGTCGGAGTTGATGATCTCACGCGTCCGTTCGAGCACACCGAGCAGGCCGTCGTCGAGGTTCTTCTCCTGGTGGAGGGCGACAGTTGCCTGATAGAGGAAATCGACCTTGTCGGTCGTCAGTTGCTGCACCTTGACGTCCCGATAGGCGAATCGCAGGATCAGCAGCGGAAGACCGGCAAGTGGGATCAGCCACGGGTTGACAGCGCCGAGGAAGAGTGCCTCGACGGCGAAGACGCCATCGACAGACGATGTCATGGCGGTGATCGCCAGGTTCGTCATCGCCTGGCGAGTACCGACCTTGCTACCAGAAAACTGAATGGCGCAGGTCAACATTGCGATACCGCAGGAACCGGCGACGGTCGTCGCCAGTACGGCCCCGAGAGCGGTCCGCCACGACAGCAGATGCTCAGGTTGCAGCGCCCGGAAAATGGCAATGGCAGCGAAGTCGGCGACTGCCACATTGCCGATGTTGAAGAACAGTTTGACCGAGGGAACGCGACGAAGTGAGATCAGCCGGATGGTCAGTGCCACGACGTGCGCAGGAATCAGTTCGTTCGGATGCCCGAGCACGAGCGCCGCCGCCAGTGCGGCGGCGCTCATCACGTAGGTGAAGCGAGCGCCGCCAGGGCGGGGGAGTTCGATGTAGAACGTTTCGCCGCAGAAGAAGAGGGCGACGATCGCGAGAAACGGCCACGGTCGATCGACGACCGTTGGCTGATGAGCACAAAAGCCCAGCCAGCCGATGGTTCCAACGGCGATTAGCGCCGCCGTAAGGACCCAGATGAGGTATTCGAGAGCGGGTGCAGGTTCGGAGGTTGACGTCGCCGGCGGAGACGATTGCACCGAGTCTGTTTCGATCGTCACCGAGCCAGTATCTCGCAAAATTCCGGAGAGCGTGGCGGACGGCTTCGAGGTGATCGATCAAGAGAGAGCAGTGGACGAGAAGTAGGGCACATCCGGCGACCAGCAGGGTCGGCCAGCTTGGTGTGTTCGGTGTTCGGTGTTCGGTGTTCGGTGTGCGGTGTTCGGTGTTCGGTGTTCGGTGTTCGGTGTTCGGTGTTCTGTGGTCTGTGTTCTGTGTTGGTGTCGTGTTCGGTGTTCGGTG
>Ga0123338_10000221_pt1 | contig 58227 bp, 57 predicted proteins | sample grotaG_FD_89793 | JGI IMG/M metagenome (GOLD analysis project Ga0123338, IMG submission 89793) | Glacier valley bacterial and archeal communities from Borup Fiord, Nunavut, Canada, to study Microbial Dark Matter (Phase II) -... | ecosystem: Environmental > Aquatic > Freshwater > Ice > Glacier ... | reverse complement strand
CTCGCAAGCCCGAACGCCTCCGATGCCGAGTTCGTCAAGTGGTTGGGCACAGTGCACGGGTTCGATCGTCATCCCGAGGTCGGGGGAATGCTGTTCATCGTGTTCGTGCAATCATCGGATCTGGCGCCGTTCATGGCGAGCGTCGCCGCAAATTCGGCGGCGGAATTCGGCCCGAAGGGACCCGATGAGATCGTGCCTCCCGGTGAGAGACCGTTCTACTGCTTTGCGGCATTGGGCACACAGTCTGTCGTTTCGGCGGTTCCGTTGGCTCGCGGAATAGACCTGTGCGCAGATCCGACGGGGGGTTCGGCATTGATCTCTGCGCGTGATTCTGGCAAGGGCTCGTACGAGCCAGTGGTGGGCGGGCAGGGGACCGTGCAACTGGGTTTGCAGACACCGGTGTATCGCAACGGGGTGGTGCCGCCGACAGTCGAAGCGCGACGGGCCGCATTCGTCGGATGGACGGGTGTCACTCTGAACCAGACGTCGGTGCTCGAGCGCGCGCTACAGAACCATCCGGGAATGACGGCGTCGATCCACTACTTCCTGAACTCATCCGACGTTGCATTCGCCAGTGGTCCCGTGCCAGCGGGCGCCCAGAGTACCTCGATCGATTTGCACAACGGGTGGACCGTGCAGACGTTCAGTGTGATCGATCACGGTGGTGTTTTCGACAATTGGAGCGCCACGATGCTGCTGTTGTCGATCGCAGCGATGAGCTTCGTCATCGCCGTATTGGTATTGGTATTGGTCTTGGGAACGGGGCGATTGCGGCCGTTGCGCCTGGTGGCACAGCGGACCGGCCAACTCCGACATCAGGCCTTGCACGATGCGTTGACGGATCTGCCGAATCGGGCGTTGATCATGGACCGCATCGACCAGCTGCTCGCCCGCAACCGTCGCGAAGGCACTCCCGAAGCGGCGTTGTTCGTCGATCTCGATGACTTCAAGAATGTCAACGACACACTCGGTCACCTGGCTGGCGATGGTCTGCTGATTGCCGTTGCGGCCCGGTTGACGACGACGCTGCGCGATGCCGACACGATCGGGCGACTGGGTGGTGACGAGTTCGTCGTACTGATCGACGGAGGGCCGCAGCACGCAGCTCCTGCGCTCGTTGCCCAACACTGCTCGACGTGATGCGCCAGCCCTTCGACATCGATGGCGCGCCGCTCCCGATCATCGTGAACACCAGCATCGGTATCGCCATTGGTCATCGGCCAACCGCCGGGGATCTGCTCCGAGACGCCGACGTCGCCCATTACCAGGAGAAGGGCGCCGGCAAGAATCAGTTCGCGCTCTTCGATGCCGCAATGCAGACAGTCTTCAACCGGCAGTTGGAACTCGAATTCGACCTCCGCTCTGCACTCGACGCCGACCAGTTCCGACTCGCCTACCAGCCGATCTACAACCTCGACGACCTCACCGTCATCGGTGTCGAGGCACTCCTTCGTTGGGACCACCCGACGATGGGGTTGATCGAACCCGACGAGTTCATCCCACTCCTCGAACAGCCCGGCCAGATCGATCAGATCGGGAGGTGGGTGCTGCAACAGGCGTGCAGGCAGATGTCCGCGTGGCACGCAGCCGGCGACACACTCGACGTGTCTGTCAACGTGTCCAGCCGACAACTGGACCATGACGCAATCGTCGAAGACATTCGACAGGCGCTGGTCGACAGCGGGCTCCCGCCAGCTTTCCTGATCATCGAAATCACCGAAACCGCACTGATGGTCGACGCCGCAGCCACCGCCGTCCGGTTGCGGGCGATCCGAGAGCTCGGTGTCAGGATCGCTGTCGACGATTTCGGCACCGGCTATTCCTCTTTGCCTACCTGCAACAGTTCCCGGTCGACTCGATCAAGATCGACCGCAGATTCACCCACGCGATCAGCACGTCACCCGAATCGAGAGCGCTCATCCGGACCCTCGTGCAACTCGAACTCCGGCGGTCAGGGCGATCGCACGCCTTGAGCGTCGACGCCGGGCCGCCGACGTTGATCCGTCCGCTCTGACCGGGCCGAGCTCTGGCCCGATCAATCGTCGTCGTCGTCTGCTCTCCGGTCGGGCTTGGCGGCTCCACGCCTGGCGGCGCCGCGACCTTCCGGTCGGACCCGTTTGAGCATCGCCCGCAACACCAGCGGATCAACCAACGATTCCAACGCTGCACTGATGATCGCCGACTGCGGCAGGTTGTGGGCGACCGCCAACTTGGCGACCGTTGCCGCTGCGTCAGAGGTGATGAAGGTATTCAGACTGCGCTTGTCGGCGGGCATCGGTCGGCAACACCGCTTCCTTTTTGTAGAGCTGCCCGGACAGCATATGTGCGCAGCTGCCTTTGGTATTTTCGGGCGATGCCAGAGCCGCCTGGTGTGAGTGACTTCGTCCGGGTGCTCGGTCCGGTACAACTGGTCACCGCCCTGGGAACAATCGTCGATCTCCCGAGCGCAAGCCAACGACGTCTGATGGCCGTACTGGCGCTCCACGGGCGCCGATCCGTCCGTGCGTCGTGGTTGGCCGACGTCCTGGGGGTGTCGCCTGGCGGATTGCGAAATTCGATATCCCGGCTGCGGTGAGTGCTCGGTGATGACCTGCTGGGGACGACTGCCGTCGGCTACCGGCTCGACATCGACGTGGACGCTGACCGCTTCTTCCACGACGTGGCAGCAGCGCTCACACGCGACGACGGTCGACTGCTGGGGCTGGATCGGGCGTTGGCGATGTGGACCGGGCCGGCGTTCGGAGAGTTCGAGTGCGAAGCATGGGCAGTGGCCGAGGTCGCCAAACTGAACGAGATCCATGCCTCGGCATGCGAGGAGCGCTGCGCCGACCTCATCACCGCCTGTCGCTGGGCAGAAGCAGTGGCATCGCTCAGCGGGCTGGTGGCCAGACATCCGTTCCGAGATCGGCCCAGAGGCCTGTTGATATCGGCGTTGGCCGGTGCCGGCCGCCAAGCCGATGCACTGCGCGCCTACCAGGAGTATCGGGCATTCCTGGCCGAGGAGGTCGGCACCGAACCATCGGCGGAGGTGCGCGAGATCGAACGGCGTGTGGCGGCTGGTTGGAACGGGGTCGATGCAGGTGCCGACCGGGACACGGTGGTCACGCCGCTTCGAAGACAGTTGGAACAGCCGCCAGACCCGACAACAGTCCCGCTGCACGGCGAACTCGCTCGGAATACTGCATTGGTCGGTCGGTCCCGAGAGCTGGACCTGCTGGCAGCCGATCTGGCGCAGGCGCGAGTGACCGGGATGCGCTCGGCGATCGTCGCCGGGGAAGCGGGGATCGGCAAGACGACACTCATCGCCGCGTTCGCTCGCGAGTTGCACGACTCGCTGGCTGCAACCGTCCTCTACGGACGATGTGACGAAGGTTCCGCCATCGCCATGCAGCCGTTCGTCGGGCTGGTTCGCTGGCTGGTCGAACATGCGCCGATCGACCTGCTCGGCGCGCATGTTGCGCGTTGCGGCGGAGATCTGCTTCGCATCGCTCCGCATCTCGCCGACCGTCTCCCGGTCGCTCCTTCTGCGAACGTCGACGAGGGCACCGAGCGCTACCTGTTGTTCGAGGCGGTCGCCGACCTCCTTCGACGAATGGCACGACGACAGCCTGTAGTCGTCATCCTCGATGATCTCCATTGGGCGGAGCCGACCGCGATTCAGCTGCTCCGCTCGCTGGGCCACGCCCTTGTCGACGCACCGCTGTTGCTGATCGTCACATTCCGGGAACCTGGCGAGCAACGATCCGACGAACTGCGCACGGCGATCGCCGGGCTCGAACGGGGGCACGCCCGTCGTCTGGGACTAGCCGGCTTCGATGCGGTCGAACTCGCCGATCTCGTGGCTTCGGTGACGACCGCGAGCCCACGCCAGGCTCGAGTCGTGGCGGAACGCCTTCGCCACGAAACCGGCGGGAACCCTCTGTATGCGTCCCATCTGCTGCAGCACTGGGTCGAAGCGGATCTGCTCGACCAGAACGCCGACTCGCTCGGTTTCGCCAGTCGAGCGATCACCGCTCCGGTTCCACCGAGTCTGCGCAACGTGTTGTGGAGTCGAGTGCGAGCGCTCGGCTCCAGTGGCCCAGCGACGCTTTCGGCGGCTGCCGTCCTCGGCCTCGAGTTCAGCAGCGAGGTGTTGATCGACATCCTCGACCTCGGTGAAGCTGCGGTGACGACCGTGCTCGACGACGCAATCGCAGCGGGGTTGCTCGTCGAGGTCAGATCGGCGACGGGCACCCTCCGTTTCACACACAGCCTCGTCGCCAGCGCAGCGTACGACGAACTGCATGCGCTGCAGCGCATGCGACTCCATCAGCGAGCAGCCCGCGCCTTGCGCAAGTGCGAGGATGCGCCGGCACCGGCGATGGTCGGCCAACTTGCCAGACACTGTGAACTCGGTGGTCTGGTCGCGGACGCTCTGCGTTGGGCGTCGGACGCCGGCGACCTCGCCGCCGCCGATCTGGCACAGCGCGAGGCCGCCGACTGGTACCGCAGGGCAATCGACCACGCGACGACGCTCGGCCGACCCGATCCCGAACGGGCAGATCTGCTCGTTCGGCTCGGCGAAGCACTCCACCGTGCAGGCGATCCGCTCGGCCTCCAGACGCTCTATGAAGGCGCAGACCTCGCCCAGCGATGCGGTGCGCGGGCGACACTCGTCAGGGCGGCGCTGGCGAGCGATCGCGGGTTCGTCAGGCTCGGAGCCTTAGCGCCGAAGCAGTTGAAGATGGTCGAGGCAGCGGTCGAGGTCGCCGATCAGAGTGACATTGCTTCGTACACCCGTCTGCTTGCGCTGTTCGAGCAAAGCCTCATCCACACGCCGGACACCGCGTTGCGCCAACAGGTCGCCAAACAGGCAATCGACCTGGCGACGGCGAGCATCGATCCGATGCTGCTGCCCCGAATCGCCAGAGCGGTCGTCTTTGCCCTGTGGGGCACAGCTTCGAGCGAGGTACGTACCGAGGTGGTGACCCGTGCGCTGGCGGCCGCCGAACTGTCGAGCGATCCATTCCTGCAGTTCGGCGTCCACCACAGTGCGTACCTCCTGGCGATCGAGTCGGCGGATGCGATGCGGCCGTCAGGAGCTTTTCCCAGTTGCGGGCGATCACCGAAGAAGTCGGCGAGCCGCGTATGCGCTGGCTCGTCGGCATCTTGGAGACGTTCGACGCGACGATGGCCGCTCGCCTCGACGACGCCGAACGGATCGCGTCAGAGATGTTCGAACTCGGTAGTCAGATCGGCGAATCCGACGCCTTCTCGGTGTTTGCCGGTCAGTTCTTCGTCATCGGAACCTTCGCCGGCCGCCATGGCGACCTCTTTCCGTTGGTCGAACGGGCGGCGACGGACAACCCGGAGATGCTGCCCTTCCGCCTGGCGTACGCAGTCATCTGTTCCGCCGTCGGCCGGCTGGAGACGGCGCAAGAGATCCTCGCGGAGGTCATGACGCATGCCTTCGCGAACGTCGCGTCCGATATGTGGTGGATGACGTCCGTCATCGGCTACACCGTGCTCGCCATCGAGCTCGAGGACCGCAACGCTGCCGAACTGCTGCTGGCGATCATCGAGCCGTTGTCCGCCGAAGTCGCCTTCAACGGCGCAACGAGCCATGGGCCCGTCTCCGCGTATGTCGGCAAGCTCGCTTCACTGCTCGGACGCCACGAGTGCGCAGAGTCCCATCTGCGGGCGGCGCTGGCGACCGACATATCGTTCGGGTGGGAGTACCACCGCGCGACCACGCTGTTCGATCTCGCTCGGACGAGATTCCGAAGAGACCGCCACCTCGATGCCGAATCCGTCTGCTGGTTGAACGAGGCGGCAGCAATCTGTGGCGACCGCGGCATACGCAGTTGGGCGGCGCGGATCGACACGCTCCGACGGGACGCAGGCGTGACGCCCGGATAGCGCGCCGAGAACGCGCCGATGACGCGCTGATGACGCGCTGATGACGCGCTGATGACGCGCTGATGACGCGCTGATGAGACACGACGATGAGACGATTCCAGCGCGTTGCGGGCACCGTGCCTGCGTTGCACATGGGAGCATGTCATGACTGGGAACAAGCGGACTCGGGCGATCGGAACGAGCTTGCTGGCGCTCGCGATATTGGCGCTCGCGATATTGGCGCTTGCGCTGATCGTGCAGAACCAGGCGAACTTCGCTAACGACTACCTGCACGATCAACTTGCCGAACACGGCATCATCTTCACTCCGACGGCTGGACTGCTCCCGGCGCAGCAGAAGGTCCCGTGCCTTGTCGCCAATGCCGGCAAGCCTTTGCTGACCGGCGGGCAGGCGGAGTGCTACGCCAAGTACCAGATCGGTATCGACCTGACGTTGGTCGCCGGCGGGCAGACCTACTTCCAGGGCCACTACAACGGCTATCTCATGCGCCAGAAAGCTCTGGCAGCGGCAAAAACCGCTCCGAACGATCCGGCGACGTTGGCACTGCAGACGCAGGCGCAGCAGGCGGAACAGACCGCCAACGATCTGCTGGCCGGCGAGGCGACCAAGGGCCTGCTGCTCACCGGCTATGCGTTCAGCGTGATGGGTGAGCGGCTGGCGCAGGCGGCGATTGCCCTGTTCATCCTCGCAGGGCTGTTTTTGATCGCTGGCCTGGCGCTGTTGATCAGATCGTTCCGCAGGCTGGCACCAGAGCAGCCCGCCGCCACGCGCAACAGCGAATTGCTTGTGGTCTGACGTCGGAGTTCAGCAATCGATGTCGCCTGACTCTCGTTGAACGCGGTCATGGCGTAAAGCTGCAACGCATGACTGCCGTCTTTCCGCTCCCGAACGCATCCAACGATCTCACCGGCCACGTCGCTCTTGTCACCGGAGCGAGTTCCGGCCTCGGTCGACGCTTCGCGCTGACGCTCGCTGCTGCGGGTGCGCAGGTTGCTGCTTGTGCGCGTCGCGCCGACAAGCTCGCGGACCTCGCCGTCGAGATCCGCGCCAACGGGGGCGTCTGCGAGGCGATCTCACTCGACGTCACCGACGCCGACCAGATCGTCCGGGCGGTCGGCGAGGCGGAAGCGGCGTTCGGTACCGTCGACATCCTCGTCAACAACGCCGGCGTGCCGGACGCCCAGCGCGCCCACAAGATGTCGGTCGAGTTCGGCGACATGGTGTTCGCCACCAACGTGCGCGCTCCGTGGCTACTGTCCAACGAGGTCGCTCGGCGGCTCATCGCCGCCAAGATCCCCGGACGGATCATCAATATCTCGTCGATGGGTGCGTTTCACTACGCAGGTCAGGGCGCTGCGCTGTACTCGATCACAAAAGCGGCGGTGAACCGCATGACCGAGGCGCTGTCCGTCGAATGGTCGCGCTTCAACATCAACGTCAACGCCATCGCCCCCGGCGCGTTCTCGTCCGAGATGATGGATGGCATGCTGCAGCGGATGGGCGATTTCACCGGATCCTTCCCGCGGAAACGACTCGGCGAGCCGGCGCAGATGGACAGCACCCTGCTGTTCCTCGCCTCCCCCGCCTCCGAGTGCGTCACCGGCACGGTCATCAAGATCGACGACGGCCAGTCGTCGCGCTGACCGCTTCGGCAGTTCCGATGTATGGTGAATGATCATTCAGTCATTTCCACAGCGACCGGGAGCCCACCATGCCGTACACCGTTTCCAACATTCCTGATCTCTCCGGGCGCGTCGCCGTCGTCACCGGCGCCAACGGAGGGCTCGGACTCTCCAGCGCCAAGGCACTTGCCGGGGCTGGTACACATGTCGTGATCGCAGCCCGCGACCAGGCCAAGGCCGCAAGGGCGCAGGCCGAGATCCTCGCAGTGCATCCGCAGGCATCGTTGGAGATCGTCGAACTAGACCTCGGCTCACTCGCCTCCGTCGCCGCTGCAGCGGAGCAGATCCTCGTTGCTCATCCGACGATCGACATCCTGATGAACAATGCCGGGCTGATGGCGATGCCAGAACGCAAGACCGCCGACGGTTTCGAGATGCAGTTCGGGGTCAACCACCTCGGCCATTGGGCACTCACCGCTCACTTGATGCCGGCGCTCCTCGCCGCGGAGGCCGCCAGGGTTGTCACCGTGACGAGCACCGCGCACCACATGGGACGAGCAGTGAACCCTGCCAACCCGCACCTCGTGGGGCGCTACAAGCCGTGGCGCGCCTACGGCCAGTCGAAACTTGCCAACTTCCATTTCGCCATCGGGCTGCAACGCCAGTTCGAGGCAGCCGGTCGACGGGCGACGAGCCTGCTCGCCCATCCAGGCCTGTCCGATACCGAACTGCAGGCGACCACCGTTGCCGAGGGCGGCGGTGGATGGATGGCCGGTGCCTCGCACTTCCTGTCGATGAAGACCGGCATGACCCCAGACCAGGGAGCGATGCCACAGCTCCGGGCGGCGACCGATCCTGCAGCCAAGGGTGGCGAGTTCTACGCGCCGCGGTTCATCAACAACGGTGCAGCGGTACGGCGGCCGATCATGCGTCGGTTCCGCCTGCAGCATGCGATCGACAGCCTGTGGGCGATCTCGCTCGCCGAGACGAAAATCCCGCTCGTCGTTCCGTCAGCGGTCACCCCATCAGCGGTCGCCCCATCAGCGCTCGCCCGATCAGCGGTCGCCCCACCAGCAGCTGCCAAAGTGGGTGCATGACTTCGACCGAAACGTATCGTCCGGTGGCCACACTCACCGGCGCCGAGAAGGTCGATCGGGCTGCCGCTGTTCGCCGGGCGTTGCGTTCGCTCGTCGCCGAGCACGGTTTCCACGGCTCCTCGATGAGCGCCGTCGCCAAGCAGGCCGGCGTCGCCACCGGCACGGCGTATGTGCACTATGAATCGAAGGAGGCGCTCGTCTTCGCAACGTACCTCGAAGTGAAACGCGAGCTCGGGACAGCGGCGATGAGCGATGTCGATCCGTCGGCGTCTTTCCACGAACGCTTCCTCAAGATGTGGTTCGGGATCTACCGGCATCTGCAGCTCGAACCCGAGCGCGCCCGCTTCCTCGTCCAAGTGGACAGTTCGCCGTTCGCCAGACAGGCTCACCAACTGGCGATGAGCGCATACGACGACCCGATCATGGCAGAAGCCACCCCGGAGACGTTGGCCCTCCTCGCTCCGCTGCCGCTCGACATCATCTACGAGCTCGGGCTGGCACCGGCGATACGTCTCGCCGCAAGCGGCATCGAACTCGACGAAACGACACTCGGGTTGATCGCCAACGCGTGCTGGCGGGCGATGACGACCGCCTGAGTGCAGGGTGCCTACTTGACGAGGTAGATGATGGCGACGATGACGCCGAAGATGATCACGAAGGCACGCAACCTCTTCGGCGGTAGTTTGCCGGCGACGCGGCCGCCGATGTTGCCGCCGATCAGCGCTGCGGGTGCCATTACGGCGACGATCGTCCACTCGATCTTTCCGGAGAACATCAGGAACGAGGCTGCGAAGAGGTTGATGACGAACGCCAGCAACAGCTTGACGGCGTTGAGTTTCGTCAGTGTCAGGTCCGAGAAGAGCCCGAGCACGGCAATCAGCATGATGCCGAGACCGGCCCCGAAATAGCCGCCATAGACCGCAGCGATTCCGACCGATGCGACCTGCATCGGGATGCGCGATTTGTGTGTCGCGCCAGGCTTGAAGATCCACGCCCGCAACCTGTCCTGCACCGCCAGCAACAGGCAGGCCGAGAGGATCAGGAACGGCACGATCTGGCGGAACACCGACTCGCTCGTGACGATCAGCAGGATCGATCCGGCGAGGCCGCCGATCGCCGAGGCGACGAGCTGCGGTTTGATCGTCCCGGTCAAACCGGCGAGATCCTTCCGCTGCGCGTAGGTGCCGCCCAGATAGCCCGGCAGCAGCGAAACCGTGTTGGTGGCGTTGGCACGTACGGAGGGGATGCCGATCGCTGTCATCACCGGAAAGGTGATGAGCGTTCCACCCCCGGCGATCGCGTTGACCATTCCGCCGGCGACTGCGGCGAACCCGGCGCCGACATATGCAAGCGCGGAAATGTCAGTCACAGCAAGGCCGAACCGAGTAGACGACGAGGAGACTTCTGGCACCAGATGGCGCGCAGAAGCGACGAGTCGGCGTCAGCACGACCGGTCAGCCTGCGTCGTACGGATTGATGTTGTGACCGGACGGGACGAGCGCATCGATCGCCGCGACGACGTCATCGCTCACGTCGACGTGGCCGGCGGCGAGCAGGTCGTCGAGTTGCGCCAACGTCCGAGGTCCGATGATCGCTGCGGTCACCGCCGGGTTGTGCAGCACGAAGCCGAGCGCCAACTGCTTCAACGAGATGCCGGCGCCGGCGGCGATGTCGATCAGCGCAGCGACGATCGAGCGTTTCGTCTCGCGTATTTCAGCGTCGCGATGATCGAAGTGCTCCGGTTTGCGAGCGGCGCGCGAGAACTCGTCAGCTTCGTCCGCTTGATATTTTCCGGTCAACCAGCCCCCGTTCAGCGGCGCCCACACGAGCACGCCGATGTCGAATCGCCGACACGTCGGCAGCACTTCACCGTCGACGCCGCGGGCGAGGATCGAATACGGCGGCTGCTCGCTGATCGGGCCGGCCGTGCCGATCGACGCGGCGACATCCTGCATCGCCTCGATCTGTGCGGCCGAGAACGTCGACGTCCCGAACCCGCGGATCTTGCCGGCGGCGATCAACTCGTCGAACGCCTGCAGCGTCTCCTCGAACGGAGTGTCCGGATCGGGACGGTGCATCTGATAGAGATCGATGCAGTCGACGCCCAAGCGGCGCAGGCTGTCCTCGCACGCCTGCGTGATCCACCGTCGAGACAGCCCGCGTTGCAACGGATCGTCGCTCATCGGGTTCCCGCATTTGGTGGCGATGACGAGTCCGTCGCGCCTGCCGCGGATCGCCTGGCCGAGGATCTCCTCGGAGCGGCCGGCGTCGTAGATGTCTGCCGTGTCGAACGTCGTTATTCCGGCGTCGATCGAGCGATCGACCATCCGCACACACTCGTCGACGTCGTCGTTGCCCCAACTGCCGAACATCATCGTTCCGAGGGTCAGCGTGCTGATCTCGATGCCGCTGCGCCCGAGGGTTCGGTACTGGATCGCCGGCGTTGCGGTGCCGGTCATGCCATACCCGCCTGGCGCTGGAAGACGAGGCTGTCCCAGTAGTCGGTGCGCTTGGCGACGAGTTCACCCTCGACACGGAAATGCATCACACCGCGAACGGCGATATCGCGGTCGTTGACGTGGGCGTGCAACGTGTACGCCGCGTAGACAGACGGGCCGTCGGCGGTGATGTCTTCGACGTCGTACCGCAGTCCCGGCATCGAGGCGAGGAAGCCAGGGACGCGACGTTCGTACTCGTCCTTGCCGGTGCATCCGGAACCGAAGGCGGCGGTGTGCTCGTTGACGAAACCGTCGGTGACCATCGCCGTGACGTTGTCGGGAATGCCCGTCGCAAAGGCTGCGAGGTAAGCAGCGCACACCTCGGACGGCGTCAGTGGCGTCAACGCCATCTAACCCCAGACCTCTTGCGCCTTGGCGTAGACGCCCTGGTCGTAGGAGAACTCGATCATGTTGCCGTCGGGATCCTCGAGGGCGCAGATGTACCCGATCGGGTCGGGCATCTGCGTGGGCGCCCACTTGAGGCAACCCTCCTCCGCACCGCGACGGGCGATGTCGTCGACCTCGTCTTTGCTGGCGACCTCGAGACCGATGTGGGCGAACGGCGCCATGACCGGCTGGCGGCCCTTGTCCTGGTCGCGGAAGAAGCTGACCAGCACGAGGATGAACGGCTTGTCACCCTGGTCGGGATGGCCGAGCCACGCGCCGTACCCGTCTTCGTCCTCGCGGCGGTCGAGGAGTTGTAACGGTGTGAACCGCGTGTACCAATCGATCGTCTTCTGCATGTCGGTGCACGGCAGGGCGATGTGCGTCCAACGCATCGACTTCGGGCCTGGCTTGTGGGCGGCGGGATCGACCGTTGCGACGTCGGATGTCCCCGTGCCGGATGCCCCCGTGCCGGATGTCCCCGTGTCAGATATCTCGGTTGTGCTCACATCATTCACCGGTGTAACCCTCCGGAAGCTCTGGGTCGTCTCCGCCCTTTGACCACAGAATAAAGGTGTTGCCCCACGGATCCTCGAACGCCCCGTTGAAGCCGTTGAACTCGGCCCAGTAGTGATGGCGCCAGAGCACCGTCGCGCCGAGACGCTCCGCTGTGTCGAGGATGCGATCCTCGGAATCATCGTCGTCGACGAGAATCCATGTTCGAGCAGTGCGTCCGCCCCGAGCGAGCTCACGCGGATCGACGCCGGCGGCGTCGGGGTGCGGCCGAGCATTCGCCGCGTCGTACAGCCCCATGTGGAGATTGCCGATCGGCGACGGCTCACCGTTGTCCAGCGGGAAATGGCCTCCGGGGACGATGCGGTAGAACACATTCGCCGGGCGAGGCTCGACGACCCATCCGAAGACCTCTTCGTAGAACGCTGCACTGGCGGTGATGTCGTCAGAAGGGAAGTCGACGAAGATCAAGGTGTTGGGCATAGGTTCACGATCCTAGTCGAATGGACTGATGGTCAGACCAGTGTAGTTGTCATAGACTTGGGCGATGAACATGATCCTGACCGACAATCCGGCGCTGCTGTCGAGCTGGTTCGCCGTAGCCCGCAGCATTGAAGTTGGCTCGGCACCGGTCCAGATCACGTTACTGAACCGCAAGGTCGTGCTGTGGAGAGGCCCTTCCGGCGAGGTCATCGGAGCACCCGACCGGTGCCCACACCGTGAGGCGCCGCTCTCGAAGGGTACCGTTTCCGACGGCTGTCTCGTGTGCCCGTACCACGGATGGACGTTCGGCGAGTCGGGCCGGCTCGTGCGGGTGCCGTCGGCGAACGAAGGAGTGCCGACCCCCCCTCGCGGTAATCTGCAGACGGTCCAGGTCTGCGAGCGCTACGGGCTGGTATGGGCGTGCATCGGTACACCATCGGCTCCGATCCCGACGATCGCCGAGGACACCGATCCCGTCTTCCGCCGCATCAACACCGAGGTCGATGTGTGGAGGGTGTCGGCCACCCGGATGGTCGACAATTTCCTCGACATCACGCATTTCCCCTACGTCCACACCGGCACCTTTGGCAGGGCGCAGGACACGCGCGTGCCGAAGCTCGACCTCGAAGCGCTCGACGACGAGTGGTTCGGCTATCGATACGGCGTCACCGCCAACAACAGCGACCTCGGCACGCTCGCAAGCGGCCAGACCGATGGTGTCGTCGAACGCAGGATGACGTCGGGTTTCAACCTGCCGTTCAACGTGCGCAGCGAAATCCACTACGGCACCGGCCTGTCGCACATCCTGCTGCTGCTGTCGACGCCGATCGACGACGTGACGTCGTATTTCACGTTCGTCGTCTGGCGCAACGATGACTTCGCTATTTCCGCTGAGGAGATCATTCGCTTCGATCTGGCGATCGGCGCAGAGGACAAGCGGATGCTGGAAATGCTCGAAGGCGTGCTGACGCTCGACCAGACGACGCTCGTCAGCGTGCAGGCCGACAAGTGCAGCGTCGAATGGCGCCGCAAACTGATCGAGATGATGGGCATCGCCACACCGGGCGCCGTCGCCGTCAGCAGCCCGTCCGCCGCCGGATACTGAGTTCATCGACGCGCACGCAGCGTTCCGACGACGACGATACGCACCCGAGTATGTGCGGGACGGCCGAGTATGTGCGGGACGGCCGAGTATGTGCGGGACGGCCGAGTATGTGCGGGACGGCCGAGTATGTGCGGTCCGCCCAGCGGACCGTGCGTACTCGCCCGGACCGTGGGTACTCGCCCGGACCGTGGGTACTCGCCCGAGGCGGGACAACACGGGGGGCCGGGGTACCGAGATGAATACTTGTTGGAAATCTTCCGTTAACCGGTTCTCGTTACCTTGCGGCTCATGGCCTACGACCTCACAGCTTCTCTTCCAACGCCAGGAGCACAGCACGTGCTGCCGGCGACTCCGGACACCTGCTACTGGGGCTACATCGATCGCGACCAACCCCCGTGCCTGACGATCGACAGCGGCGACATCGTCCAGGTCGAGGCGATCACCCACCACGCAGGCGACGCTCCGGATCTGTTGATGGACGACGGCATCCGCTCGATCTGGTCGTCGATCGACCCGGCAGACCGCGGTCCCGGCGTGCACATCCTCACCGGCCCGATCGCCGTGCGCGGCGCCGAACCGGGCGACACACTCGTCGTGCGGATCCTCGGGATGAAACCGCGCCTGTCGTTCGGTTCGAACTGCGCTGCCAACTGGGGACTGCTGTACAAGAAATTCGTCAAGGAGCGCATCACGATCTACGGGCTCGACCAGGCACCGGACGACTTGGACGAATTCGCCGCAACCGCACATCCGGAGTTCGGATTCGACTTCACGGCACTCGCTGTCTACGACCAGCCCGGTGTGATCAGCAAACCGAATCCGTCGGCGCGTCAGCCCTTCAGTCGCCCCGTCAAGGTGCCGGTGCGTCCGCACTTCGGCGTGATGGGTGTTGCTCCGGCGGAACGTGGCCGCCTGTCGTCGATCCCCCCGAGTGTCTATGGCGGCAACGTCGACAACTGGCGAGTCGGACCGGGCGCGACGATGTGCTACCCCGTGTTCGCGCCAGGCGGGAACCTCTACGTCGGCGATCCGCATTTCGCCCAGGGTGACGGCGAGATCTGCGGAACAGCTATCGAAGCATCGTTGAACGCGACCATCCAGGTCTCGGTCCTCAAGGGTGTCGGCAACACCAGCCCACTGCTCGAAACGGCGTCGCACTGGTACATGCACGGCTTCGGTGCCGACCTCGACGAGGCGATGGTGATGGCAGCCGAACAGATGCTGTGGTTCATGCAGACCCACCTTGCGCTATCAGCCGACGATGCCTATTCGTTGTCGTCGGTGGCGATGGATCTCGGCATCACCCAGGTCGTCGACGGAACGATCGGTTGTCACTCCGGCATCACCCGCAACATCTTCGACTGAGCTACGACCTGCCGAACGCCTTGCGCCGGGTTGTCCACTGCTGTTGACGTGGCGACGGGATAGTGCGCTATGGTCTGACCATCAGTCCGAAATTCTTGCGACAGCGGTTGGCGCGGGACGGGTCCATGGAGGCAGTGTGACAATCACGGGGATCAAGATAGACGGCGCGAATCCTGCGACCGGGTCGACGTTCGATCCCGTATTGCGGCATACCGTCTCCGGGGAGATCCGTCAGCGCCTGGCGGACGCGATCCACTCCGGCCTGCTCGCTCCCGGCAGCCCGATCCCGGCAGAGCGTGTGCTCTGTCAGGAGTTCGGCGTTGCCCGTACCTCGGTGCGCGAGGCGATCCAAGGGCTCGTCATCGCCGGCTACCTCGAGCGACGCGGCAACCGTTCCGTCGTCGCCGAACGTCTTCCCGAGGTCAACTTCACCGGCGACGATCGCAAAGCGCTCGTCGGTCAGCTCTTCGAGGTTCGTCAGGTGATCGAGCCGGCGATCGTCGAACTGGCCACCAAGCGGGCGACCGACGAACAGCGAACGGAGATCGCCATGTTCGCCGCACGGACGACGACGGAACTCGACGAGTTTCGTGAGATCGATCGGCAGTTCCACTCGGCACTCGCACGCGCCTGCGGCAACCCGCTGCTCAACGAAGTACACGCCAAGGCGCTCGCCAGCCTCTTCGGTTCCGGCGAGTTCGCCAGCCTGTTGTATGCCGAAGTCAACAAGTCCGAGGTCGACGACATCATCTGCTCGTCGGTCACAGCTCATCAGGCGATCGCCGATGCGGTTGTCAAGGGCTACACCCGCAAGGCCGTCGCCGCTGTCGTCGCCCACCTCGATGATGTCGAGCGGCGCATGGTGGAGCGGCTGCTGTGAGCGATCTTCCGATCAACGGTTTTGGAACGGCCACAGGCATGGCATCGGCCGCCGGTATGGCGTCGGCCGCCGGTATGGCGTCGGCCGCCGGTATGGCGTCGGCCGCCGGTATGGCGTCGGTCGCAGGCATCGCCAGCAAGTACAACTACTTCTTCGACGACGACGCCTTCGAAGAAGACGGCCGACCGGGATTCCGCAAGCGGGTGATCCTCGGCGAGCACCTCGAACTGTGGTTCTGGCGGATCACCGGCGGGACGGTCGGCTCCGTGCTGCATCACCATGTCGCCAACGAGCAGATCGGGATCATCATGCGTGGGTCGCTCGACTTCCGTATCGGGGATCCGGACGATCCGCAGCGCCACGTCCTGAACGCCGGCGACGTCTATCTGGCGCCGACGAACGTGTGGCACGGAGACAGTATTTTCGTCGGAGACGACGAACTCAACGAAGTGTGGATCGCCGATGTCTTTTCGCCGCCACGTAGCATTCCAACCAAGGAGTCAGGCGATGAGTGAGCGACTCGCAGACTGGCGTCTCGCGGTCGACATCGGTGGCACCTTCACCGACCTCGTACTGCTCGATGCAGCATCCGGCAGGGTCGTGGTCGAAAAGACTCTGACCACGCCACGAGCGCCCCTCGACGGTGTCAGGACCGGCGTTCGACAGTTGCTGGCGAAAGCCGGTATCGAGCCGTCGGCGATCACGGCGCCGATCGTCCACGCGACGACGCTGATCACCAACGCCTTGATCGAGGGCAAGATCGGCAGAGCCGGCATCGTCACGACATCCGGTTTCGGCGACACGCTGCTGATCCGTAACGAACATCGATACGACATGTACGACCTGCAGATCGAGTTCCCGGCACCGCCCGTACCGCGTGAGCGTGTTGTCGAGATCAGCGAACGCACCAACGCGACCGGCACCGTCATCGCCGAGCCGTCCCAAGCCGATCTTGCGAGGATCACCGACGAACTGCGGGCGCAGAACGTCGAGTCGATCGGGATCTGTCTGATCAATTCCTATGCGAACCCGGCGAACGAGCGGCTCGTCGCCGAACACCTTCGTCGCGAACTCGGCGTGCCGGTGTGCATCTCGGCGGAGATCTCACCGCAGATCCGCGAATACCCGCGCATGATCACCACCGCCTGCAACGCTGCGACGATGCCGGTCATCGGGCCGTATCTCGACGAACTGCAGAAGTGGCTGGCGAGCGAAGGCTTCGGCGGTTCAGTACTGATGATGCTGTCGAACGGCGGCGTCGTGTCGGCAGACGATGCAGCGCAGACGCCGATCCGCCTCGTCGAATCCGGGCCGGCCGCCGGCGCGCTCGCCGGTAGCTGGTTCGCCAGACGGCTCGGCGAAGACCGACTGCTGTGTTTCGACATGGGTGGCACGACGGCGAAGTCGTGCCTCATCACGCACGGCGAGCCAGAGCTGACGAACACGTTCGAGGTCGCCCGCATCTACCGCTTCAAGAAGGGTTCCGGTTTCCCGGTGTCGGTTCCGTCCGTCGATCTCGTCGAGATCGGTGCAGGCGGAGGCAGCCTGGCGCGGCTCGACGAGCTCGGCCTGTTGAAGGTCGGCCCGGAATCGTCCGGTGCCGACCCCGGCCCGGCCTGCTACGGGCGGGGCGGCGAACGGCCCGCCGTCACCGACGCCGATCTCGAGCTCGGCCTGCTCGACGCTGGTTACTTTCTCGGCGGTGATATGCCCCTCGACCTGGCGGCGAACCAGCGCGCGCTGCAGTCCGTCGCCAGCCAACTCGGGCTGCCGGTCAGTGAGACGGCTGCCGGCATCCACGAACTCGTCAACCAGAACATGGCAGCAGCGTCACGTATGCATGCCGTCGAACAGGGCGAGGATCTACGCGGTGTGACCGTGCTGGCGTTCGGTGGCGCTGGCCCGATACACGCGTGTGGCGTTGCCGAACTGCTCGAATCGACGAGGGTCGTCTTCCCGACGAACGCCAGTGTGCTGTCGGCCTTCGGCACGCTCGTGACACCCGTACGTATCGACCTCGCGCGCAGCATGGTCCGTCCGTTGGCGACGCTCAGCGAAGTCGAGCGTGACAGCCTGCTCGACGAGCTTCGGGCAGAGGGCATGCGCGTCCTCGGTGCCGCCGGCGTCGATCGGGACAAGATCCGCTTCCGCTACGGCCTCGACGCCCGTTACCTCGGTCAGGGCAACGAGATCACACTGTGGTTCGGTGAGGGTCCTGCGTGGCCGGTCACGCACGGCGATGTCGTCGATCGCTTCGAGACGGACTACCGCCGCATCTACGGACTGACGATTCCCGACGTCGGGATCGAGGCCGTCACTTGGCGTCTGAGCGCTTACGCCGACGCACAGGCTGTCGAACCGACCGCCGTCGTCGGGACGACCCAGGGCACGCCGAAGGGAACACGAGCGGTCCGTTTCAGCCGCTCGTCGGACGCCGTCGACACGCCCGTCTATCCACGGTCCGCTCTCGGTGTCGGCCAGACCATCGTCGGACCGGCGATCGTAGAAGAGCGCGAGACGACGACCGTCATCCGCCCGAACTGGACCGTGACCGTCGCCTTCGACGGATCACTCATCGCCGAATGGAGCGCACCATGACAGCCCTCGAAGAGACTGCTGCTCCCGGAGGGACCACCGCCAGCCAACAACTGCAGCGATTCGATCCCATCGAACTCGAGGTCCTGTGGCAGAGCCTTATCGCCACTGTCAACGAGCAGGCTCGTGCGCTGCAGCGTGCCGCGTTTTCGCCGATCGTCCGCGAAGCCGGAGACCTCGCCAACGCCGTGTTCGACCGGCGGGGTCGGATGGTTGCCCAAGCGGTCACCGGAACCCCCGGTCACATCAACTCGCTCGCTCGTGCGGCGACGGCGATCCTCGACGAATACCCGACGGATTCGCTCGTCGAGGGAGACGTACTGATCACCAACGACCCGTACAAGACCGCCGGACAGTTGCTCGATGTCACCGTTCTCTATCCCGTGTTCCGCAACGGCAGGGTGATCGCCTTCTTCGGCTCGACGATCCACCACACCGACGTCGGCGGCTACGGCATCGGTGCAGGTGGCCGCGATGTCTTCGAGGAAGGTCTGTGGATCCCGATCACGAAGCTGATGGCAGCGGGTCATCGAGCGTCGGACGTTTGGAAGTTCATCCTCTGCAATGTCCGCCAGCCCGACCACATGGCAGGCGATCTCCATGCACAGATGGCCTCCGGCGAGGTCGGTGCCCAGCGACTGCGATCGCTCTGCACACGTCACGGTCTCGACGACATCGAAGCATTGGCTGACGAAATCATCGAACGGTCAGAGGCTGCGACACGTGCGAGTATCCGCGAACTGCCTACCGGCACGTACAACGCCCAGGCGGAACTCGATCTCGCAGACGGCAGCCGTATCCAGATCGTCTGTGCGATCACGATCGACAACGTCGCCGGCGAGATCCTCGTCGACTACGAGGGATCGTCGGGTGCCAGTACCTCCGGTATCAACGTCGTCCTCAACTACACCCACGCATACACGACGTTCACCGTGCGGTCGGTGTTGAACCCGGAACTACCGAACAACCACGGCAGCCTCGCGCCGATCAAGGTCAACGCACCGGTTGGTTCGATCGTCAATGCGGTATCGCCGCAGCCGTGCACGGCGCGGCACGTCGTTGGGATGTTCCTGCCGAACGCATTGTTGAAAGCGCTCGCCCAGATCCGGCCCCAGCAGGCGATGGCCGAAGGGTCCGGTGCCGTCTGGACGATGCAGGTGAACGGCAACTATCCGGACGGTGCACCGTTCATCACGGCGATGTTCACCTATGCGGGTGGCGTCGGAGCACGAGCGACCAAGGCCGGGCTGTCGGCGTGTTCGTTCCCCACGGGTGTCGCCGCCGTGCCGATCGAGGTCGTCGAGGCATCAGCCCCCATTCACTTCCTGCGCAAAGAACTGCGCGCCGACAGCGGCGGCCATGGCCGTCAGACGGGCGGCCTCGGCCAGACGATCGAGTTCACCGTCGACACCGAGAGGGCCTGGCAGTTGAATGCTGTGACATCTCGCCTGGCCGTTGCTCCCGAAGGCATCTTCGGCGGCGAGGCCGGTGCGGCCGGTTCCTTCACCGTCAATGGTGAACCGGTGCGCACGCAGGCACGCGTCGCCCTCAAGCCCGGTGATGTCGTCCGTCTCGATCTGCCAGGCGGCGGTGGATACGGAGCCGAGCAGACGTGAATCAAGCCGAGGACTGTGAACGCCATATGAACGACGAGTGGTCAGACCATCAGTCCAAACGACAGGAACTAGGCTCGCCGTTCACAGACGCCCGCCTGGACGCCTGCGCGTTCTCGACCTGGAGGACATCTGAATGAAGCAGATCTACGAGTTCGCTGCGCATGGCGCCGGCACGAACCAGGGACTGCTCTCGCAACTCGTCGTCCCGCGACCGATTGCGATGGTGTCCACCCGTGACGCCGACGGCACCGGCAACCTCTCGCCGTTCAGCTACTACCTGCCGATCACCGGGGACCCGCCGCTCGTCGGGATCTGTTTCGGTATGCGTGAATCGGACCACGGCACCAAGGACTCCTACGACAATCTGATGGCCTGCGGCGACTTCGTCATCAATGTCTGTTCCGCCGTCTTCGCAGACCACATCGAGAGCATCGCCAAGGAGTATCCAGCCCAAGTCGACGAAGCGTCGATGCACGGCTTCACGCTCGTCGATTCCCACAGCGTGTCGTCCCCGTCCGTTGCCGAGGCCCCCGCACGGCTCGAATGCATCGTCCACACAACCGTTCCGCTCGGCAGCGATCTCGCCCCGGTCGTCATGGTCGTCGGCGAAGTCCTGTGCGCGGTCATCGACGACTCGGTCCTCGAATCCTCCGATCTCGACCACCCGCGAATCGACCTGCAAGCGCTCGGCCCGATCGGACGGTCCGGTGCGCGCACCTTCATCCGCACGACACCCGACGGCGTCTACTACCAGGAGCGCGTGCCCTACCAGGAGGACCTGACCGTATGAGCACCCTGAACACGAGCATCCTCAACGCCGAACTGCTCGAACAGTTCGACGCTTCCATCGCCGATGTCGCGGACGCGTTGACGATGCCGCCGGCGATCTACACATCTGCGGAATTCCTCGCCTTCGAACAGCGGGCGCTGTTCGCCGCCGAGTGGCTGTGCGTCGGGCGCAGCAGCCGCATTCCCGGCGTCGGCGACTACTTCACGACCACCGTCAACAACGAGCAGATCATCGTCAGCCGTGCAAAGGATGCAACCGTGCGCGCCTTCTCGGCAATCTGCCAGCACCGCGGTATGCAGGTTGCCGACGATGCCGGCAATTGCAGCAAGTTCACCTGTCCGTATCACCTGTGGAGTTACGACCTCACCGGCCGCCTGCTCGGTGCACCGGCGATGGAACGCACCACCGACTTCGACAAGGGCGATTTTCCTCTCCCCCCGTTGAAGGTCGAGCTCTGGCAGGGATTCATCTTCGTGCACTTCGACCTCGAAGCTGCACCACTCGCACCGACGCTGGCCGACTACCTGCCGTACATCGCCAACTACGAACTCGAAGATGCCTTTTGCCCCGGCACGTTCACGCTCCACGATCTGCCGTGGAACTGGAAGGTGATGTTCGAGAACTTCAACGACGGCTATCACGCCAACAAACTGCACCGCACGATCCAGGACTTCTGCCCGAGCGAACTCGCCGCATTCCCGGTCACGTGGGAGCCGACCTCGAACGTCATCTTCCGGACGAACGGCTATACGCACATCGATGGCGGATTCAATGCCACCACCAAGGCGCTGTTGCCGATCTTCCCGCAGTTGACCGAGGAGGAACGGTGGCGCTCGACGTTCGCGTTGATGCCGCCGACGCTCTGCTTCGGCACCGCCCCTGATCAAGCGTTCTTCTTCATCGTCAGGCCGAAAACGGCGGACACCATCGATCTCGAAATCGGTTACCTCCTCCACCCGGACGCTCCGAGGCACCCGATGTTCGATCACCTCTATGCAATGAGCGATGCCGGTGTGCAGGTGTTCGTCGTCCAGGATCAGGACGCGACGACCAAGGTGCAGCGCGGCATGCACAGCAGATTCGCGGCGCGAGGGCGCTACTCGTGGCAGGAGCAAAGCCACGTCTTCTTCAACAGATGGCTCGTGCAGCGTTATCGCCGGCACTGGCCTGACAGTCCGTCCGACGATGTCACCCACGACGTCTGACGGCGAATGAGCGACGAGCACTCGCCGCCATTGCGATGAAGACACATGAAAACCGCAACGAATGACTACCGCATCACCACTATCCCGGGGAGACCGATGAACAGACGTACCACCACCACCCTTGCGGCATTCGCCGCACTCGGACTGATCGCTGCGGCGTGCGGTTCGAGCAAATCGACGACTGCCGCGACCACCGCGGCGATAGCGACCACCGCGGCGACAGCGACCACCAAGGCGACAGCGACCACCGTCGCCTCAGCCGGAACGGTGGCTGCCGGGGCAACCACCGCCCCGACCGCTGCTGACACCGCTGCCGCTGTATCGACGATCGCCGCGACGGTCGCAGCTGCGACGACCACCGCCGGCTCTGCCACGACTGCCGGTGGCACCGCTGCTGCTGGTGCCTTCAACCTCGACACGAACGGAGACGGCAAGGTCGTCATCGGTGTCGCCACACCGGGCCCGCGCAACGACGGCGGCTACTACCAGGCGCTCGTCACCGGCGTCACCGCCTTCTCGAAGGCACACGGATTCGCCGATCCGATCATCGTCGACAACATCAAGGCCGAAGAGGCCGCCACGCAGCTCGACAGTCTCGCCAGGCAGAACGTCGACATGATCGCCGTCGGCGCCGGCGAGATCGCCGATCCACTCAAGGACCTCACCGCCAAGTACGCCAAGATCGTCTGGTACTGCAACTGCGGTGCCGGCTATCCGTCGCAGCCGAACCTCATCCAACAGGGTGACGACGGCAACGAGATCGGCTACTCCGCCGGTGTTGCCACCGGCCTGCTGATGAAGGCCAAAGGCGCCACCAAGGCAGCGATGATCGGTAACAACAACTTGAACTTCGAGAAGCAGGCGTTCATGGCCTTCCAGCTCGGGCTCAAGTCGGTCGATCCGTCGTTCGCTTGGACATATGTCGCGACCGGTTCATTCAACGACGTGGCAGCCGCCACCGAAGCGTTCAACAACCTCAAGGCGCAGGGTGTCGGAGCGATCTGGCCGTATCTCGGTGGGTCCGGAGAGGCAGTCGCCAAGCTGGCGAACGCCAACAACATCATCGTCATGGATGCCGGCGCCTCGAACGCCTGCACCCGGACCGACCTGCACTACGACCTCGCCGTCAAGTTCGACGCTGGCGACTACGCCACGGCGATCTTCAACGAACTGCTCGCAGGAAAGATCCAGCGAGGCGAGACGCGCGTCTTCCATGTCGGCGTCGACCCGCAGGTCGGTGCGCAGATCTGCAGCCCGACCGCCGATGAGACGACGGCGATGAACGCGGCCTTCAAGCAGATCGCCTCCGGGTCCTTGAAGGACCAGTTCGACGCCATCTCGAAAGCGGCCTACGGCGGATGACCAGTGCGTCGGAGGGGGTGGCGGCTTGGGCTGCCGCCCCCTCGGATCCCGTGGCTTCGCAACTCCACGGTCGCAGCTCCGCACCTTCGGTACGTCTGCAGCGGATCACCAAGCGGTACGGGCAGGTCGTCGCATGTGACGATGTCGATCTGGAGCTGCATCCCGGCCGGATCCACGGTGTGCTCGGCGAGAACGGTGCCGGCAAATCGACGCTGATGAAGATCCTCATCGGACTGATCCAACCCGACGAGGGAACGATCGACGTGCACGGCAGCCCCGTGCGGATCACCGACCCGATCACCGCCTCGGACCTCGGCATCGCCATGGTGCACCAGCACTACAGCCTCGTCGAGCAGTTGACGGTGTGGGAGAACGTGGTGCTCGGCGAGCCGACGAAACTGAATCGAGCGGACGCCTGTGCCCGTGTTGCGGCATTGAGCGAACGGTATGGGCTCGATGTGGATCCGCTCGCTTCCGTCACCCGCTTGACCGCTGGACAGCGCCAGCGTGTCGAGATCATCAAATGCCTGCGGCGCGAGCCGCGCATCATCGTCTTCGACGAGCCGACCAGCGTGCTCACACCTGCCGAGAGCGAGCAGTTGTTCTCTGTCCTGCGCAGAGTCGTCGTCGACGAGGGCCGCACGGTCGCGCTCGTGTCCCACAAGCTCGACGAGATCCTGCACGCCACCGACGAAGTGACGATCATGCGTCGCGGCCGCGTCGTCGACCGTCTGTCGACGTCGACGGCCACTGCCTCCGGACTGGCGCAGTCGATGGTCGGCCGCCCGGTCTCGCTGCGCTCGGAAGCCGCAGCCCTCGGCTCGATCGAGACGATCACCGCCAACGTGCTGTCATCGGCTGTCGACGATGCCGGCAACACCGCCGCCGTGCTCACGACGACGGTCCCGTCGAGGCCCGTCGTGCTCGATGTCCGCAACATCACCGTCATCGCCAAAGATGGCCACCGCCTGCTCGACGACCTGTCGATCACGGTACACGCCGGCGAGATCGTCGGGCTCGCCGGAGTCGAAGGCAACGGTCAACGAACGCTCGGTGATCTCCTCGCCAGCCTGGTGCATGCCGACTCCGGCACCGTCATCGTCGACGGGGCGGCGGTCGACATCCACAGACCGGGTGCGCTGTCCGCTGCCGGCGTCGGCATCATCCCGGAGGATCGCCACGATTCGGGCTGTGTACTCGACCTGTCCGTCGCCGAGAACCTCGTCCTCGCCGACCTCGCCAAGGTGGCCAAACGCGGCGTGCTCAACCGCAAGGCACTCGAAGTACGCGCCGTCGAACTGATGCAGGCCTTCGACATCCAAGCCCGTTCGCCGCACGCCGCGATGCGTTCACTGTCTGGCGGCAACCAGCAGCGCGTCGTGCTGGCACGAGAACTGTCGGCCAACCCGAAGATCCTCATCGCTGCACAGCCGACCCGTGGACTCGACGTCGGCGCAATCGAATACATGAGCGAGCGCCTTCGTCAGGCGGCAGCCGACGGCGTGGGCATTCTGCTGATCTCGACCGAACTCGAGGAGGTGCTGACGTTGGCAGACCGGGTATGCGTCATTCACGCCGGGAAGATCGTCGGTGAGATGAGCCGTTCAGATTTGGACCTCGAACGCCTCGGCTTGCTACTCGGGGGTATGGCTGCATGAGTGCAGTATCCGTCGACGCCTCGGCCGGCGCACGCGAACCGTCCGCTGTCGGCAACGCAAGCGGTCGCAACGCCAAGATGGCCAGGACCGGCTGGATGGTGGGCGCCTATGCGGGGTGCATCGCCGTCTCGCTCTCGCTCTGCGCAATCCTCGTTTCGACGACCGGCGGATCTGCCGCCAGAGTATTCTCCGCGCTGGTCGACGGCAGCCTGCGCTCACCGGGCGCATGGGGACTGACGATCACGACGGCGACGCCGCTGCTGGTCGTTGCGATGGGCACGATCGTCGCCGCCAAGGCAGGCATCACCAACATCGGCCAGGAAGGCCAGTTGCTACTCGGGGCGGCGGCAACGGCATACGTCGCCACACGCGTCGACCTACCGGGCCCGTTGCTGTTGACGCTCTCACTGTTGGCTGCATGCGTCGTCGGCGGACTCTGGGCGGCGCTTGCAGCTGTGATGCGTTTCACGCGCCAGGTGCCGGAGGTCATCTCGACGCTGCTGCTCGTCTACATCGCCTCGCAGATCACGACATTCGGCCTGACGAAGAAGTGGCTGCTGCTCGCACGAGTCAACAAGACAAGGACGAACAACGGCGAACCGCTTCCGGCAAGCGGCCATCTGCCGGTCATCCACCTCTTCGGGAACACGATCACCTGGGGTGTGGTCATCGCCTTGGCGATCACCGTCATCGTCGGGTTCACGCTCAGCCGAACGACCATCGGCTTTCGGCTGAGGATGCTCGGCCTCAACGCACGAACCGCACGGCGCGCCGGGGTGTCCGTCGTTGCATTCGGAGGTGCAGCGCTCGTCATCTCCGGCATCACCGCAGGGCTCGCCGGTGGGCTCTGGCTGACCGGCGGGATCGCCGGCGACCGCTTCACCGGCGCGATGTCCTCGAACATCGGCTGGCAGGGTCTGCTCGTCGCCCTGCTCGCCCGTGAACGGGCACGACTGGCGATCGTCATGGCGTTCGTCTTCGCCGCGCTGCGCACCGGTTCCGGATTTCTTGCAGCGACAGGCGTCGACCGACGGATCGCCGATGTCGTGCAGGCGATGCTCGTGCTCTCGCTCTTGGTTCCGCCGGCACTCGAGGCGCTGCGCAATCACCGACGTGGAACCGGAGTCGCAGCATGATCGCCTTCGGAGGAGCGATCGGTGATGTGCTGACATCGTCGACGATGTATGGCTCGACGGTCCGATTCGCTGCACTGCTGGTCTTTGCCGCCACCGGCGAATGGATCGCCGAGAAGGCCGGCACGATGAACATCTCGGTCGAGGGAATGATCCTCACCGGCTCGTTCACCGCCGCCCTCGGTTCCTATCTCAGCCACAACGTATGGATCGGCCTGCTGTTGGGTCTGCTCGGTGGTCTCCTGGTCTCGATCGTGCAGGCCAACATGTCGCACCGTCTGAGTTCCAATCAGTTCGTCGTCGGACTGACGCTCAATGTCCTGGCCGTCGGGCTCACCGCCTATCTCAACGCCCAGATCAACCCCACCGTCGAACGGGCAGGAACCATCCGGGTCCCCGTGCTCTCACGCATCCCGCTCATCGGAGGCGCTCTGTTCGGACAGACCTGGCTGCTGTACCTGATCTATCCGCTCGTTCCCGCAGCCTGGTGGCTGGTGTATCGCACCCGCTGGGGGCTGGAGATCCGCAGCGTTGGCGAGAACCCGCAGGCCGCTGACGTCTCCGGAATCGACGTCAACAAGCGGCGTCGTCAATCCGTCTACATCTGCGGTGTGTGCGCCGGCATTGCCGGTGCCTACCTGACGATCGGCCAAGTCGGTTCGTTCGGAGCTGACGGGGTTTCCGGGCGTGGGATCATCGCCCTCGCCGCAGTCATCCTCGGAGGCTGGACGCTCAAGGGCACGGTTGGAGCTGCGATTGTCTTCGGGTTCTTCGACGCCCTGCGGTTCGCACTCCCTGCGCTCGGCCACACAGTGAATCCGCAACTACTGGCGACGCTGCCGTACGCCATGGCGATCGCCACGATGCTGATTTTCGCCCATCGCGGCCGCCGGCCGAACGCCCTCACCCGCCCATTCGTCCGCGACCTCACATGACCACCAGTTCGTGACCTCGGCGGCCGAGTACGAGTTGCTGGCGATGCTACCGAGGGTGAGGGCAGCCTGCGCTGCGGTCGGGCCGTTGATGCGCATTCCGCCGACTGCTGCTCCTCGACCGATCTCGTTCCCACCGCCGGCCACCGTCGTTCCTGGGTCTGGGGAGTTGTGCGAGTTCGATGCTCGTCAATTGATCGACGCCTACGGTGCGGGGCGCGTCAACCCATGTACCGTCATCGACGCACTGCTCGCACGCGTCACCGACATCGACGGCGGCGTCGGGGCGATGTGGGCGATGGACGAGGTCGGAGCGCGCCGGGCGGCGATGGAGTCGACCCACCGATGGCAGTCCGGTACGGCTCGTCCGCTCGACGGCGTACCCATTGTCGTCAAGGACCTGTTGGACACCGCCGGGCTGGCGACCACGGGCGGATCAGGGTGGCTCACCGACAGGGTCCCGACAGAGAACGCCGCAGTCGTTGCAGCTGTGCACCGCGCAGGAGCGATCGTCATCGGCAAGACGGCGACCTTCGAACTCGGTTGCGGTGACGAGTCGACACCGTTCGGTACGGTGAGAAACCCGTGGAATCGTGCACATACAACGGGCGGTTCGTCCGCAGGGTCTGCCGCAGCGCTGGCGATGCGATTCGCTCCGCTGGCGATCGGTACCGACACTGGTGGATCGATCAGGATCCCGTCGAGTTACTGCGGAGTCACCGGTCTCAAGCCGACGCTCGGAAGGCTGTCGACCGTCGGGTTGCTCGGCCTCGCGCCGAGCCTCGATGCGCCAGGACCGATGGCCAGATCCGCGGCCGACGTGAGTCTGCTCTTCGCCGCCATGACGGCGGCGGAATCAAGCCATGCAAAGCCCGTCGGAGTTGAACCATATGATTCATATTTGCACGGTGTTCGAATCGGGCTGCCCACCGGATGGCTGATGGCGGTGTTGACCGAGGAGGTCGCTGAGGCTTTCGAACTCGCCGTCGACTGCCTCGCACGCCTCGGCGCAACGATCGTGCCCGTCGAGCTCACCGTTGCCCAACATGGTGCTCCGCTGAGTTGGTTGATCACGATGTACGAAGCCGCCGAACTCTATGCCGACGTGTCGCGTGATCTGCTGACGCCTGCCTTTCGTGGGCGTCTCGAGGTCGGCGATCGAATCGCTGCTTCGGACTACCGCGCGGCGATGGAGGCCAGGCAACGGCTGACATGGCGCGTCGTGTCGGCCTTCGACGGCCTCGATGCTTTGGTCGTCCCCGGCAGTGTGTCGACGGCCCCGCGCTTCGACGACCTGTACGGTGATGTGGCTGGAGTTGCCGCCACGTGGCCGGACGTGCACGCCAGGACGATGGCACTGTGGAACGTCACCGGCTTCCCGTCGGTCAATGTGCCGATCGGCCACGGTGCCGGAAGGTTGCCGATCGGCATGCAGATCGTCGCCAGGCATGGGGCCGACGAGACGTGCCTGGCCCTCGCCGTCGCCTACCAGACTGCGACCGACCACCACCTGCGATCCCCAGACTGCATCCACCGGCTCGTGGAAGGCGGAGAAGTGAACGGCGAAAAACTGTTTGGCGGAGAAGAGGGACGAAAACGATGAAAGCACTGCTGTATCGACAATCCGGCGGACCGGAGGTGCTCGAATATGTCGACGTCGCCGATCCGGTTCCCGACCGTCGGGATGTCGTCATCGAGGTCGCTGCGACGGCGCTGAACCACCTCGACATCGTGCAGCGCAACGGCTGGTACCACCTGCCTGGATTCACGTTTCCGCACATCGCCGGCATGGACGTCGTCGGCACCGTTGTCGAGATCGGTACCGAGGTGACCTGCGTCGGAGTCGGCGACCGGGTGGTGATCGACCCGTCACTCGCCGGGGTGGGCGACGGTTCGAGCCTCGTCGGCATGGGCGATATCTATGGTGATCTCGGGGTGATCGGCGGGACCGTCGCCGGCGGTTACGCCGAACGCTGCCTGGCTCCGGGGACCCACGTGCAGCGCATCCCGGACAGCGTCGGTTGGCACCAGGCCGTCGCCTTTCCGTCGGCGTGGATGACGGCGCACCATGCGCTGTTCGCAACCGGCGGCCTGCAGCGTGGAGAGACCGTGATGATCCACGCGGCGGGCAGCGGCGTGTCGACGGCGGCGATCCAGCTCGCCAAATATGCCGGGGCGACGGTGCTGGCAACGGCCGGCACCGAGGCCAAGTGCAAGCAGGCGCTGGCCATCGGCGCCGACCACGCTACCGTGAATCGCCATGCCGACATTGCCGGTTGGGCGAGAGAGGTGACGGGAGGCGACGGGGTCGACATGGTGTTCGATCACGTTGGGCCGGCGCTGTGGGAGCAATCACTGCTCTCTCTCAAGCATCGCGGCCGGCTAGTCAACTGTGGCAACACGACCGGCGATTCCGTCACCATCCCCTCCCTCGCGATGCTGTTCCACATGGGCCTGCAGATCCGTGGTTCCGACGCCTACCGGCCGGAGGAGTTCGCTCCGGTCTGGGAGCTGTACTGCAGCGGAGGATTTCACGCCCCGATCGACAGCGTCTTCGCCCTACAGGACGGCGCTGCAGCCCAAGCGAAGATGCTGACATCGGACTTCTTCGGGAAGATCGTCCTCGAACCGTGAGTGCCGACTCACCCTTTCCGGAGTTGAAGAAAACGCATTCGATGGCCCGCAACGGCAGGCCATGGCGCGACTACAAACCACCACCCTCTGCCCCGGTATGGGGGCTCATCCAGGGGTTCGGTTCCTACTGGGCGCTGGTCGCCGCTGTCGACCTCGGAGTCTTCGACGGGACCGCACGTCTGGGGCGGTGCACCAACGAGCAACTTGCCGGTCAACTGAACGTGTCCGCCGTCCACCTCAGGCATCTCCTCGACGCGCTCGTCACCTTCGGCCTCCTCGACCAGGTCGACGACGACTACGCGCTGACCGAAACCGCCGAGCGCTACCTCTGCTCCGATGGAGCGGCGACGATGGCCGGCCTCGTGCGCGTCGCCCCTGGACCGTTGGAGAATTGGGAGCACCTGGCGCAGACCATCCGCAGCGGCACCGTGGAAACACCGATCGAGCGCGATCCGGTCGCGTTCTACAGGCCACTCGTGACCGCTACCTTCCCGACCCAACGTCGAGCGGCCACCCGCCTCGGCGCCAGTATCGGCTGGTCACGTCGACCCGGCCTGCGGGTGTTGGACCTCGGGGCCGGGCGCGCGCCGTGGGCGATCGCAGTGCTCGAACAGTCGAGTGGTTCGACGGCAGTCGTCAACGATCTGGTCGGCATCATCGAACTGGCAGCCGAAACTCTCGGCCACGAGGGCTTCTCAGGACGGGTCGAGTTGCGACCGGGCGACTTTCACACGATCGATATCGAGCCGGCTCACTATGACATCGTCGTCCTCGGACACGTCTGCAGGACAGAGGGCGAGGAGCGGTCGAAATGCCTGATCCGGCGCGCCGTCGACGCTCTCGTACCGGGCGGTCGACTGATCGTCGCCGACTACTTTGCCGACAACACCCGCAAACTCAATCCGTTCGGCGTGCAGATGGGTTTGACGATGCTGGCGAACACCGCACGCGGCGGTCTGCTGACCCATCAACAGGTACACGGCTGGCTCACCGACTCCGGCCTCGAAGCGATCCGCCTGCTCGAACCGATTGGTTTCAACCAGGTCTACGTCGCCCACAAACCAGTCGCCCACAAACCCGTCGACCTCGAGCCCGTCGCCCCCTGGCTCGCTGACGATTCCCCCGCCCCCACAACCAAGGATGCTCCACAATGACCGACGATCACATTCCGACAGCGGTCGACCTGATCATCAAGGGATGGTACGTCGTGACGATGAACCGCGATCGCGACATCATCCGCAACGGCGCCGTCGCCATCAGCGGCAATACGATCGTCGCCGTCGGCAAGACCGTCGACATCGAACGCGACTACACGGCTTCGCGCACCGTCGGCGGCGATCGCTTCGTCGTGACGCCAGGCATGGTCAACACGCACATCCACATCACCGGCGAGCCGCTGACTCGCGGCTATGTCCCGGACGACACGCCGTTCGTCGCCAACGTCTTCGAATGGCTCTGCCCGCTGTACTCGGTCTTCAATGCGCCGGAGGAACGGGTGTCTGGGCAACTTGCCGCCGTCGAGATGCTCCGATCCGGAACAACGACGTTTCTGGAGGCCGGAACGATTCGCTTCCTCGACGAGGTGATCGACGGCCTTGTCGAAATCGGCATACGCGGCCGGGTCGGGCAATGGGTGTGGGACCTGCCGCCGGAACCGTCCGTCTATCGCCAGACGACGGACGTGGCGATCGCTCACCTGGAAGATCAACTGACCAAGCACCGGAGCCATGCCGGCGGGCGGATCTCGGCGTGGAGCACGCTCGTCGGCCACACGACCTGTTCCGATCCGCTGTGGAAGGCGGCGAAACAACTTGCAGATGTACATCACGTCGGACTGAGCTTCCACATGTCGCCGGCGATGCTCGACCCCGATGGTTTCATCGCCGAATTCGGGCAGCGTCCGATGGTCCATCTGGCCGAGATCGGGGTGCTCGGCAGCAATGTGGCGATCACCCACTGCGTACGCGTCGACGACACCGAGATCGCCTTGATGGCCGAAACCGGCGTCAGTGTGGCCCACTGCCCCACGACCGCACTGAAGGTCAGCTATGGCATCACCCAGGTCGGCAAGTTCCCGGAGATGGTCGAACAGGGCATCAACGTCTCGATCGGGACCGACGGCAACAACGCCTCGAACTATTCCGACCTCATGCGGGCGACGTATCTCGTCGCCGGACTGTTCAAGGACGCTCGCACCGATCCGCAGATGTTCCCTGCGGAGATGGCCTACGAGATGGCGACGCTCGGTGGCGCCCGGACGATGATGCTCGACGACCAGATCGGGTCGTTGGAGGTCGCCAAGCGTGCCGATGTCGTCCTGCACGACACCGACCGGCCCGAGTGGCGGCCGCTACTGAATGTCATCAACCAGTTGGTCTGGTCGGCAGACGGACGGGGCGTGCACACGGTCGTGGTCGATGGCGCGATCGTCGTCGAGGAGGGTCACTGCATCACGATCGACGAGGAACGCCTGTGGGCGGACGCTCAGCGCATGGGCGAATCGATCACCGCCCGCTCCGGGCTGCCGGACAAGGCCAAATTCCCGATGCTTTAGCCGCCGCCCCGGCGGGCAGCGGGCGGGATCGGACCGGGCTCAAGCCTGCGAAGCTCGGAGCGCCAGGAAGAAGTCCCGTCTGGCGTGAGCTTCGGCGCGTAGCGATTCCATGTCGACGGTGATGCACTTGCCGCCGGAGACGACATGGCGGCCAGCCACGAAAACCTCACTCACGGACCGTCCGTCGCTCGCCCACACGAGTTGGCGGACAACGTCAGTGCTGCGAGTCATCCACTCCGGACCGCTCGTGTCGTGCAGAACGATGTCGGCCTGCTTGGCGACCTCCAGCGACCCGATCGTCGCCGACTTGTTGATCGCCTCTGCACCGCCGATCGTCAGCATCGACAGACCATCGTGGGCATCCATACTGAACGGGTCCATCATCTTGTCGCGTGCCAGCCCGACGAAGAGGGCTGCAGCGCGCAGCACGTCGACGGCGTCTCCGGCGTTCTCGGCATCACAGCCGATCGCCATTCGTGCCCCGCGAGCAAACAGTTCGCCATGACGGCCTGCCGTCGTGAAACCCTGTGCGAGGCGGATGTAGGCCCACGGGCACGAGGCGATCGCCGTCTCTGTCTGCAGCACGATGTCGACTTCCTCGTCGTCGAGGTGGACGGCGTGGGCGACGAGCACATGGCGGCCGAAGACGCCGAGGTCGCGCAGGTGGACGAACGGCCGTTTCCCGGTCCGGGCCAGATAGCTGACCGGATCACCGGCATGCGGCGACAGGTGGAATGTCATCCCGACACCGCTCGTACGCGCCAGTTCGCTCGCCCGCACGACGAGGTCGTCGCTCATCAGATCGTGCCCGACGAGCGTGATCCACGCCTCGACCAACCCGCCCTGGGGAAGCTTCGCCAGCATGTCGGCCTGGCGGGCGAGTACCTCGTCAGCAGGAGCGGCGAACGGCGCATCAGCGACATCCCATCCCCACTGCCCCAGCGTGGCCCGCATCCCGACCCGCCGCAGACCGGCGGCGATCCGTTCGGGGTGGGCAACAGTGCCGGCTTCGACCGTGCAGGTCACACCATTGCAAACTGCTTCGATCGCCCCGAGCATCGCCGACAATTCGTCATCGTCTCCAGTGTGCGCACTGTGCACCGGCACCGCCCATTTGAAGATGGCGTCCTGCGAATCGATGCGCTCTGGGATGCACGAACGGATCAAACGATCACCGGTGAGGTGCTGATGAGCGTTGATGTAGCCGGGAGTCACCACCGAATCAGCGGTGCCGACAACCGCCGCCGATGGATAGTCAGCGCGCAACTGCTGGTACTGGCCGACCCTGGCGATACGTTCGCCGGCGATGGCGACAGCACCGTCGGCGAGTTCTCGCCGATCGCCGTCCATCGTGACCACATGGCCCCGCACGAGCACGGTCACCGTCGCTTCGTTCGCAGCGGAAGGCACGTCGACCATCGATTGATCCATCATTCAAGGGTGCCATCGGCGTCGGCCGCACACCACCTTCGTCGGAGGAATTTGCCGGTCGACTCGACCGCACACGGTTCCCGGCGAGGCGTCAGACCTGGCGCGAACGCTCTACCCAGCGTCCGGAAGCGATCGGTTTGAGTTCGAGACCGCGACCGTACTCGTACGTCCAGACGGCGTGTCCCGATCCGGTGGTGATCTCGATCCGTCGATAGAGACCGGCGACGGCACCCTCCACTTCGTCGAGTCGCTCCAGTGCATGCCAGAGCAGATCCGGTCGCAGTGCAAAACGTCGGCCGTGAATCGTCCCTGACCCACCGAACAGCGCGGCCGGGTAGCCCTCGCCGGTATCGAACAGTGTTCCAGTGGCGCAATCCTGCTGACCGTCGTCGATCACGAACGGTTCGAGGTACTGCCAGCGAACCTCACCGGGGAGCAGCGTGCCATAGACGAAAAGATGCTCGATCACGGAGATCGAGTATTGCCGTAAAAAGTTGCGTACACGTGGCTTCCCAGTTGACGGAGCTGATGTTCGCCACAACGAGCGTCAGCGCAGCGCCGGTTCGACCTGCTGGGCACGCAGGAGTTCGAGTGCGTCGTCCAGGCTGAGCGGTCTGGAATACAGATAGCCCTGCCCGATCCGGCAACCGAGCCTGCGGAGTTCGTCCTCCTGCATCTGCGACTCGACGCCCTCGGCAACGACGCCGATCCCCAACTCCTGCGACAGCCCGACGATCATACGAACGAGTTGCGTGTCCCCAGCCTCGATACCGAGCCTGGCGATGAAACTCTGATCGATCTTCAAATAGTCCACCGGCAGCCGGCGCAGGAGATCGAGGTTCGAATAACCGGTGCCGAAGTCATCGACGGCAATCGACACACCGAGGACACGCAGTTGCTCCAAGACCGTTCGCGTCTGTTCGATGTCGTCCATCATCGCGTGCTCGGTGATCTCGATCGTCAGCGCCGAACCTGGCACGCCAGCTGCGTCCATCGCTGCGACCAACGCGTCGACGAAGCCCGGCTGGCGGATCTGATCTGGATCGACATTGACACCGACACATGTTTCGGGTTCGATGACGCGCATGACGCTGGCAGCAGCTGACGCCGTTCGGAACACCCAGCCGCCGACCGCCCCGGTCAAGCCGACTTTATCGACCAACGGCAGGAAGTCGACGGGTGACAGCAATCCGTATCGGGGGTGATTCCAGCGGATCAAGGCCTCGAAATTCTGCACCATGTCGCGGTCGAAGTAGCTCAGCGGCTGGAAGTACAGCTCGAACTCGTCGCGATCGAGGGCCAGACGGACTTCCTGCTCGAGTTCCAACCGATCGACTGCCTCGACGCGCATCGAGTCGTCGAACAGGACCGATTGACGCCGACCGGCCCGCTTGGCGCGATACATGGCGATGTCCGCTTCCTGGATCAGCGACACCGCCGATGCATTCTGCGAACCCGAAAGCGCAATGCCGATACTGCCGGTCACCGTATGGTGGCGCATGCCGATCTTCATCGGCAGGCGCACGCTCGCAAGCACGCGATTGGCAATCTCCGTGGCTTCACGTGGGTCCGAAACATCCCGGCAGAGCACGAGGAACTCATCACCGCCGAGCCGTCCGACGACGTCGGTCTCACGTGCTGCGGTGGCGATGCGATGGGCGAGTTGCGTCAGCACCTCGTCACCGACCGAGTGTCCGAGGCTGTCGTTGACAACCTTGAAATCGTCGAGGTCGAAGAACAGCACTGCGGTCGACTCGCCGGCATCGAGGCTCATTTCGAGAACCCGGAACAGTTCTTGGCGACTGGCGAGGCCGGTGAGCGCATCGTGCGAAGCGGCATGAGCGAGTTCCGCCTGCAGCTTGTGACGCTCGGTCAGATCCCGGTAGGTCACCGCAAGCGCAACGAGTTCGTTCTGATCGTCGTGCACCCCGATCACCACGGCCGACATCGGATGACGTTCGAGATCCCCATCCCGGAGCAGCGCGACATCTCCCTGCCAGACGTTGCCCCGAAGCACGGCGGCATAGGCGTCGGTCATCAATGTGTCATGGAATTCGACGGGAATATGCTTGAAAATTGCGTGCAGCGTGCGAGGAACTGCAGAGTCATCGAGGCCGAAAAACTCCACTCCAGCAGGATTGATATACAGAATGCTGCTGTCCGGGGCGGCGATGCCGACGATGTCGGTCGTCAGATCGGCAATCGCCTTGAACCACAGCAACCGTTCGTCACGTTCGACCTCCTCGGTGACATCGCGATAGAGCGCAATCGCACCATTTGGCACACCACCATCGACGATCGGCTCGAGGATCGCCTCGACACGCATGCGCTTGCCGGTCGTGTCCGATGTACGAATGCGAAACTGGGCCGCTATGCCGAGCCGGGCGGCGGTCACCGCCCTTGCGTACGTTTCCAGATCCGACGGATGTACAAACGCTGACGAGGCGGCCTCGAACGACAGCGCCCCGGAGGTGCCCGTTGCCTGGAGCACCCGCTCGTTGACGTATTCGACCGCTCCGGTGTCTGCGTAGAGCACCACACCGACGGGCGCTGCGTCGAGGAGTTGTCGGAGACGATGAATCGTCTTCCTCGCCTCGTCCAACTCGCCCGTGAGGGCGGCCAACGCTGCGGCTTGATCAGCAGCGTTCGCCGGGACTCGCTCCGGGTCTACATCCTCACCCAGACGCATCGCCTCACTCTACTGGCTCTCCTAACGCTGCTCGGTGGTCGTGATCCGCAAGGGCGGCCGCCAGCCTGCCGGTCGAGGGATGAAAGAACGGACGCTCTGCGCGCTTTCGACGCCAGAACAGGAACAGGAACAGACACCGGCCACGCCGCCCAGTCGGCGACGACGACGACGCTGCCGCTCCTGTCGAGCACCGGTAACGCCACGACGGGCGCCTCGACGGGGACGACGAACGCCTCCACGTCGCACGGCACGGGTAGTTCCAGCACAGGTTCTCCCGGAAACTCATCCGTTGGCAATCCGACCGGCTCTTCGGCGACGACGCCGCTCGGTTCGACCATCACCGACGCCCCACCGGTCACGCTGCCCGGCACCGGGGTCGTTCCGGACGATACGCTCACCGGTTCGCTCACCTGCACCGTCCTGGCATCGGCCATCCCCACGCTGCCAGCGCTTCCCGTGGCCGCTGTTGTTCCTGCGACGACGCCGGGAGGGGTGGCCGTCACGATTCCTGGTGGAGGGATCGGTGTCACAGTCACCGTTCCCGCCGGCGGAGGAATCGGCGCTGGCATCGTCACCCCTATTGCCGGAGTCGGCCTCACCGTCAACAACACCGGCGTTTCTGGTGGTGTCAACGTCACGACTGCCGCCGCTGCGGCCGGCGTCACCGGCAACGGTGCCACTGTCGGCGTCGGCGGCGGTGCCACCGTCGGAGCGACCCCTGTGACCGTCGGCGCAACGGTGGCCCTCGGCGGATCGTCAGGTGGAGTGAACGCCGGCGCCAGTGCAACAGGTGCCGGAGCGACGGTCGATGCCGGAGCGACCGTCAACGCATCGGGCGCGGCAGTCGCCGTCAGCGGTGGAGGCGCCATTGCCCTGGTCACCGTTGCCTTGCCGATCAACCTGCCGATCAACCTGCCGATCAACCTGCCGGTGACGATCCCTGCGATCGTGCTGCCGACGATCACGCTCGCGCAAATCAACATCATCCTGCCAGTGCCGCCCCACGGCTGATCGCAGCTGCGGCACGCTCGACAATTCATCTGGCAGAAACCGGCCGAACTTCGACGTGGGCGAGACTGGGGGCATGTCCCCCAGTCTTGACCTTCCGCTCGTCGATGTCGCCGAATGGGAGACGGGTAGGTGGTCGGCGGAGTCGTCGATGATCCTCGACGTTGCACTGCGGACGAGCGGATTCCTGCTTCTCACCAATCACGGCGTGCCCGCGCAGCTCGGCAGCGAGATCCGCCAGTTGGCGAGACGATGGTTCACGATGGCACCGAATGTGAAGGCTCGATACCACGTCGACGGGGCACGTGGTTGGAAGCCGGCGACGGTTGCCAACGCCCAATCGAACGGCATCGCCACGCCGCCGGATCTGCACGAGACGTTCATGATCGGGCGGTGCAACGGCGACGGCTGCGAGCATGCGGACCCCGAGTGGTTCCCCCAGAACGTCTGGCCGGACGAGGTGCCGGAACTGCAATCGCTGATGGTCGAATATCGCGAGCACATGGAGCGTCTTGCGCCGGTAGTGATGGACATGATGGCGCACTCGCTGCAGTTGGAAGACGGCTATTTCCGGCGCTTCCTCCAACCGGCGGTCGGTTCGCTGTCGATCAACTGGTATCCCTCCTACAACGAGCTGGGCGAGACGCTGCCTGGTCAGTACCGAATCGGTCCGCACTCCGATTTCGGTTCGGTCACGATCCTCGATCGTCAGACGGCGGTCAGCGGGTTGCAGATCCAGGCGTTGGATGGCTGCTGGTTGCCGGCACCGTTCGTGCCCGGCGCCTTGACGATCAACATCGGCGACCTGCTCGCACGTTGGACCGGGGACCGTTGGCGGTCGACGAAGCACCAGGTCCCTGCGCCGACCCTCGCCGCACCCGACGAGTCCCTCCTCTCGCTCGTGTTCTTCTACGACGTCGATCCGACGGCAGTGATCGAGACGTTGGAAGGCCCATGCGCCGGGCCGACGACGTATCCACCCGTGCTCGCCGGTGAGTATCTGCTCGACAAGATCGCCGCCATCCAGACAGCCTGATCCCACCGACTTCCATCCCGATACACGGACGTCAGAGCGTCGCTTCGACCAGCCGGCCGTCTTCGACGTGGTAGACGAAACCGCGGATGTGCTCTTTGTAGGCGATGAACGGGCTCACCTGCAACCGCCTGATCGACTGCCGTACGTCTTGGAACGGGTCCTTGAAACTCTCGATCGACCAGGAAGGTCTGACCCCGGTCTCGCCTTCGAGTTCTTCCATCAGTTCGTCTGCCACGACCTTCTGCAGACCGCAGTCGGTGTGATGCAACAGCAGGATTTCGCGGGTTCCGAGGAGGCGCTGCGAGAGCACGAGCGAACGGATCACGTCATCGGTGACCACACCGCCGGCGTTGCGGATGATGTGGGCGTCTCCGTGTGCGAGGCCGAGCAGTGCGAAGATGTCCATCCGACTGTCCATACAGGCGACGACTGCGAGGTGTCTGCGCGGTAGCAGTGCGAGCTCGTGATCGGCGAATTGCTCGACATACTGATCGTTGTTCAACAGCAGTTCGTCGGTGTTCGGGACGAACGAGTCGCTTCGGCTCTCGGACACCCCCCGACCGTAGCCGAGCCGTCGCCGTGCCCGGAAAACTGTCTGCGCTGCCATCTTCGTATCATCGGGTGATGGAACAACCCCTGATCCCCGTCGTCGACTTCTACTTCGATCCGATCTGCCCGTTTGCTTGGATCACATCCCGCTGGATACTCGAAGTCGAACAGCAGCGGCCGATCGACCTGCACTTCAGGGTGATGAGCCTTTCGGTCCTCAACGAAGGTCGTGAGGATCTGCCGGAGCGCTACCGCCAACTGCTCGACACCGGCTGGGGGCCGGTGAGAGTGGCGATCGCCGCCGCCCAGTTGCACGGCGACGACGTGTTGCGCGAGCTCTACACCGCTCTCGGCACTCGCATCCACAACGACGATCGCGAGGACATCGACACTGTTATCGCCGAAGCCCTTGCCGAGGTCGGGCTGCCGATATCGCTCGCCGATGCGGCTACGAGCACCGAGTGGGATCAGGCGCTCCGCACGAGCCACCATCAGGGAATGGACCCGGTCGGCGACGAGGTCGGCACACCGACGATCCACATCGATGGTGTCGCCTTCTTCGGGCCGGTGATGACATCGATCCCGCGAGGCGAGCAAGCGGCCGTGCTGTTCGATGGCGCGCGCGCCCTCGCCAGCTTCGCCGATTTCGCCGAACTGAAGCGATCCCGCAAACAGGCGCTCGACTTCACCTGAGCCCGGTCAGCTGGTCAGGCAACGGCGTTGTATCCGTCGAGCGATGCTCGCCAGCCGTAGCACTTGACGTCAGTACCGGATGAGGTGCGCGCACCGATGACCCAACCGACGCTGTCGTTCCACTGCAGAGAGGCAAGAGCTGCAAGCGGTGTCCGTTGCGGCCAGAAAAGCTTGACTCGCAGTACAGCTCCGTTGTCGAGCCAGAGCGTCAGACGGTCTCCGCAGAACCCGCAGCGGCTGTCCCGAATGGCCAGCGGGGCACCCGAACGCAGCTGTCTGCCGAGTCGCTCGAGCCGTAGCTCGTTCACCATGCCGTCCTCCGCATGGTCGAGTTCGCGCCACTCCGTCTCGAGGTCCTTCACCGCGTTCACATGCCTTAGCACGTTCCCAGTGTGCACCTTTTCAGCCCGTCGGAGCCATCGTGGTGTGCCGGTTCTACGGAAATTCAACGGTCCTGTTCGACCGTTCGGCGGTCGACCGCCTTCGCCGACTCAGGCGTTGATCTCACCGCGGATGTTGATCTCGATCATCACACCGTTGGGATCGGTGACATAGATCTGCTGGAGACGGAACGAAGGCGACTCGACCGCCTTGTAACGAACTCCGAGACGGTCGAGTTTGGCACATACCTCGTCGAAACCGCTTCCCTCGAAGGCGACGTGATTGACAGACCCTGAGTTGCCGGGGGAATCGTGATCGACGAAGTTGACGTGCACCACGGGATGGTCGCCGAGGAAAAGCCAGGTGCCGGGCGGTGCCAACGCAGGCCGCCTCTCCGGGCTGTTGACGAGACCGAGGACGTCTTCGTAAAACCGGACTGTCTCGTCTCCTCGGTTCGTCTCGACGTTGTAGTGATCGAGTTTCTTCAGGTGCATCGTGTCCCCCACGGCTGTGTCGCTCGCCCCAACGTACCGCACCCGTCGGGGGCGACCGCCGAGCCACCCGAGTCACGAGATGTCGCAGCAGCTGCGAGAACCGGTGACACGGGCCGACCGCCGAGCCACCCGAGTCGGTTTGCTGACTGCGGTCACACGGAGGGGTTCAGGTCGTGAGTTCGAGACCGGCGAGTTGGCCGTCCGCTCGCCAGTCTCCGAGCACGTTGATGAAGGCGATCGCGCCGGTGCCGTAGCTGCTGTTGCGCGCACTGCGCTCACCTGGCCTGCCCTCGTTGTTGTAATAGCCGGGTGTGCATGACTCGAGGAACTTCTGGTTGGTGACGGCGAGGCGGACAATCGTGTCGACCCACGCAGCCTCTGCGTCCGCTGCAGCTTCGATCCGGCGAATGTCATGCTCGAAGGCGTGGGCAAGGATGTAGGCGAGGTGGCGGCTCAGCTCGTCGAGCATGTGCGGGAAGTTGACGGTGAAGCCCGACTGGATGTTGCTGAAGATGAAGCAATTGGGGAACTCGCGGCTGTGCATGCCGTGGAGCGTCATTGCGCCGTCCGCCCACTTCTCGGTCAGCGTCAGGCCGCCGCTGCCGACGAGCTCGTAGCCGGATCTGCGGGTGTAGTCCGTGCCGACCTCGAACCCGGTCGCGTAGATCAGGCAGTCGAGTTCGTACTCGACTCCGTCGACCACGACGCCATTTTCGGTGATGCGCTCGATGCCGCGACCCTTGGTGTCGACGAGGGTGACATCGGGGCGGTTGAAGGTGGCGAGGTATTCGTCGTGGAAACACGGGCGTTTACAGAACTGGCGGTAGTACGGCTTCAACGCCTCGGCGGTGACGGGATCGTTCACGAGCGCGTCGACCCGCGCCCTGATCTGTTCCATCTTCTCGAAGTCGGCCATCTCCATCGTGTTCGACAGCCCATCGGCGGTCAGGTTGGCACGGCCCTGCCTGACCATCACCAACAGCTTGCCGATGATGTCGGTCCAGCCATCGTCGACGAGATCCTCCGGCTCGAAGACGCCGGAGACGAGGTTGTTGAAGTTGTCCATCCGCCGCCGCTGCCACCCCGATTCGAGCGTCTCGGCCCACTGCGGATCTGTCGGCCGGTTGGCTCGCACATCGACCGAAGACGGGGTCCGCTGGAAGACGAACAACTGCTCAGCCGACGCGCCGAGATGTGGAACGCACTGCACGGCCGTCGCGCCGGTACCGATGATCCCGACACGCTTGCCGCTCAGACCGTCGAGGTTGCCGGACGAGTCCCCACCGGTGTATGCGTAGTCCCACCGGCTGGTGTGGAAGGTGTGCCCCTGGAACGATCCGATTCCCGGAATGCCGGGCAGTTTCGGCCGATGAAGCGGGCCGTTTGCCATGCAGACGAACCGGGCTCGCATGCGATCGCCACGATTCGTACTGATGACCCAGCGGTCGTCGTCCTCGTCCCATCGAAGTTCGGTGACCTCGGTCTGGAAGCAGGCATTGCGATAAAGGTCGAAATGCTCGCCGATCGCCCGGCTGTGGGCGAGGATCTCCGGTGCCCGTGAGTACTTCTCCCTGGGGATGTAGCCGATCTCTTCGAGCAGCGGCAGGTAGATGTACGACTCGACATCACACGCTGCGCCCGGGTACCGGTTCCAATACCAGGTCCCGCCGAAATCGCCACCCTTCTCGATCACCCTGATGTCGGCGATGCCGGCTTGACGCAGGCGCGCCCCTGCGAGCAACCCGCCGAAGCCGCCGCCGATGATCGCCACATCGACCGTGTCGGTCAGCGGATCGCGGGTGATCCGCTCGACATACGGATCCTGCAGGTAGCGGGCAAATGATCCAGCGACCTCGACATACTGCTCGTTACCTTCATCGCGCAGCCGACGATCCCGTTCCGTGCGGTATTTCTCCCGAAGGGCGTCAGGGTCAAACGAGGGCGGGGCCTGCTGATCGATCGTCACCCGAATGTCTTACCCCGAGTGCCGCTGAACTGGCGACCCGGAGTCCAGCGCGCAGGACCACGTGAGATCAAGAACAGGGACCTGGGCCATCGAGTCGATCCGATGAACCGGGTGGAATCCGGAGCGCTCAGCGGCGTCGCTGCTGCCGTCTGGGCTGATGGCGAAGAGCCGTACTACGGGGGCTTCGGCGCGGCATCGGCGACGACACCGATATCTGCTCAGACCATCTTCTGGATCGCCTCGATGACCAGGGCGGTGACGGCGGTTGCCGCTATGCAACTCGTCGAACGTAAGATTCCAACGCTTGATGAATCGGTTGGTTCATATGTGCCGTACCTTGCGGCGGTACAGGTGTTCGACAGGTTCGAAACGGACGGTACGCCACGACTACGCGACTCGAAACGTCCAATCACGCTCCGCCATCTGCTGACGCACACGTCCGGTTTCGGGTATGACTTCGCCGACGCCTCGCTCGCGCAATACACAGCCTGCCGGCAGCCGCAAACGCCGCCGAGCCCCGCAGCCGACTACGAATTGCCGCTGCTGTTCGACCCTGGTGACCGCTGGTGTTACGGCGTCGGAATCGACTGGTGTGGTCAAGTCATCCAGGCGGCCACCGGCCAACGCCTCGATGCCGTATTCGCCTCACAGATCTTCGAACCGCTCGGCATGCACGACACGACGTTCACCCGCAGACCCTCGCAACGTGAGCGAACGGCCGACGTGATGCTGCGCACGCCAGAGGGCCTCGTCCCGATTCCGTTCGAACTCCCCGAGGATCCCGAGTTCCTGATGGCAGGAGGTGGGTTTTACTCCACGGTCGCCGACTATCTGCGGTTCACGAGAATGCTTCTCGGCAACGGCAACCTCGAGGGCACGACGGTGCTCACCGCCGAATCCGTCGAGCTGATGGCCCGGAGCCATACCACAGCCGCTGTCGACGGCTGGCAAGCAGTGAACCCGATGATGACTAACGCTGTCGATCTCACTGCCAGCGGGCCGATCGGAGGGGGTCTGAGTTTTCTGATCAACGAGACACCGACTGCCGAGGGACGCTCGCCAGGCAGCCTGTCGTGGGCAGGACTGGCGAACACCTACTACTGGATCGATCGCCGACGTCGAACCACCGGCGTCTTCGCTACACAGGTGCAGACATTCCGACGGTTCGAGGCAACCGTCGACGCCGTTCTACCAGTCGACGCTGTCTGATCGCCAGTATCGTTGTCGGGGCCCAGGTCCCGCCCGTTGGTTGCCGCTTCGCGCGACCGTCACGCGGACGACACGCGGACGATGCAGTTTGCAGAGGTCGATCACGGTGCGGCAGAGTGCGTGCTTGGCTGAGTGGCTTTCGGAGCGTTCGAGGAACGGCGGCGTCGACGAAATCCCGCTGCCTGTCACCACCGGCCGGCTGTGGCTGTGCGGCAAGCACTTCGTCGGCCCGAGTCCCGAATGGGCGCTCGAACGGACTGGCGCGTCGACGCTCGTCTGTCTCAACGAACGATCGGAGCTCGACGATCGATACCCGGACTACGTGCATTGGCTGCAGGCGAACGCTTCGATGCGAGCAATTTGGTTTCCGATCCCCGATCTGCACGCCCCGACCGTGCGCGCCGCAGTTCCGCTCCTCGACGAATTGCGGAAACGACTCGATGTCGGCGACGGCATCCTGTTGCATTGCGGGGCCGGCATCGGGCGAGCGGGAACGATCGCTGCGGCACTGTTGATCACGCTCGGGATGCCACGGGACGCTGCGACGCAGACGGTTGCCGATCATCGCCCCGGCGCCGGACCCGAGGCGGGAGCGCAAGCCGATCTCCTCGTCGCCCTCGCCCGGAAGAACGCAGACGAATGTCTCACGATCGCCAGATCGACGCCAGCAACGACGGAGGTCCACCGATGCTGAGGTGGGCGATTCTCGGGACGAGTTTCATCTCGGAGACGATGATGCGGGCAGTTGCCTCGAGTCCTGGGTCAGTGGCGACGGTCGTGTACGGGCGTGATGCGGAGCGGCTGGAAGACTTCCGTACCAGGCACGAGATCGCCCGTTCGACGACGTCGCTCGAACAGGCCGTTACCGACCCGGAGATCGACGCTGTCTACGTCGGTCTCCCCAACCACGTTCACCACCTCGCTACCAGTGCGGCTGCCCGCGCCGGCAAGGCCGTGCTCTCGGAGAAATCGCTGACCGTCACGAACGCCCAGGCCGACGAACTGCTCGGCGCAGTCCAAGGAAAGGTGCTGTTCGTCGAGGGTCTGATGTACCTGGCGCACCCGGTCATCGCCCGCTTCGTCGAGGTGCTCGGCGACGGGCGGCTGGGCGGACTGAAAGCGGTTCATGCCAGTTACGCGGCCGACATCTGGCAACTCGTCAATCCGAGCGGAGGCGGAGCGATCTACAACCTCGGCTGCTACCCGGCGTCGTTCGTGCAGTTGGTCGTCGACACATTGGACGGCGACGGCAGTTTCGAGCGGGGCACACTGACAGCGACGGGCAACGTGTCTCCGGTCGACGCCAACGTTTCGGAGACGGCTGCGAGCATGCGATTCGAATCCGGAGCACTCGCGTCGATCCACACGGCGGAGACCTACGGCATGACGTCGCGCTTCGAAGTGCACGGTGACGACGGAGTACTCGCGTTCGTCACCAATCCTTGGCTGCCGGCACCGGGAACGAACGCCTTCGAATGGATTCCGTATGACGGAGCGGCGGAACGCTTCGAGGTGACAGATCCGCTCGACGCCTTCGACCATCAGGTACGGATGATGGAAGCGCTTGCTGCTGCAGGACGGCTCGAAGCGCAACGACCGAGTCCTCGCCTCGCCGATTCACGAGCACTGATCACGATGCTGACCGAGTGGGAGGCGGCGACAAGATCATCGCTCTATAGCTGAGATCGGCCGCCTCTGGTAGTCATCTGCTTGGAGCAGCCGCCGAGGTCGAGCGACTACGATCGCCGCCCATGGGTATCGCCGACGAGAAATATGTGTCGATCACGACCTACCGCCGAACTGGCGAGGCTGTGTCGTCGCCGGTATGGATCGCCGCGCTCGCCGATGGGACGGCTGGCTTCACGACTGATCTTGACAGCGGCAAGGTCAAGCGAATACGCAACAACCCGAAGGTCTGCCTCCGCCCGTGCACGATGCGCGGCAAGGTAGCGCCCGGTGCCGAGGAAGTCGCCGCAACAGCAACCATCCTGACCGATACCGACATGGCGCCGGTCCGTCGAGCGATCATCAAGAAATATGGCCTCATCGGCAAGGTGATCGGCTTCGGCGAGAAGATCGCCGGGGTCCTCCGAGGCTCGCGACCCAGCAAGACCTGCGCAATATCACTGCACATCGACTGACGATCGAATGAATGCATCGGCGGCGGCCTGTTCAACACTGCTGTTCAACACTGCTGTTCAACTTTGGTAGCTGGCCGGGCGGATCTCTCCTGAGCCTCGCTGGATGAGCGTCATCGCGATTTCCTGCTGCAGTGAGGGCGTCGCGAGTCCGTCGATACGGGCGAAGAACGTCTCCGCAGCCGCACGTCCGATTTCCCGGGGTGTTGTGCGACGACGCTGACAGCGGGATCGAGGAGGTCGGCCATCGGGAAGTCGTCGAATCCGACCAACGCGACCGTGTGCAGCTCAGCGTAGATGTCGCCATCGTCGATTGGAACGCCGAGCGACCGCTGGGCGTCACGTAGCCCCGGAAGCGAAGTTCTGCAGTCGCAATGGTCCGGAGGTCACCGACGTAGGCGATCCGTCGATGACCACGTTGCAACATGTGAATACAACCTTCACGCGCCCCGGTGCGGTTCGTGCTGACCACCGAGTCGGCGTCGAGGTGCCGCGGGAGACGGTCGACGAACACCATCCTCATTCCGGCGCGGCGTTCCGCCGTCAGGTAGCTCTGGTCGTCGCCGGCCGGAACGATGATCACGCCGTCGACCCTGCGCTCGACCCTGCGCTCGACAAAGGTCTGCACAAGCGCTCGTTCGGTTTCAGGATGCTCGTCGACGGAACTGGCGAGCACGAGAAACGCCACGTTGTCGGGCGACGCCGAGGCATCGAAACTGGCCGGCATCAAGGTGCCGAACGTCCTGCTCAGCGTGTACATGGTTGCCGGTGCGATCACGGCGGTCGGCGCGTGGATATTGATGAGCCGAATCGGTTCCGCCAGCCCGAACGCCGCAGAGAACGCCACCTCGACACGATCACTGCAGTCGTCATCGGCGGCACCAGCTAGTTCGGTGGACGCGGCATCCTTGCCGGATCGTTGATCGGGGCGTTGATCGTCGGCGTCTTCCGTAACGGCCTGTCGCTCGCCGGGGTCGACCCGAACTCGCAGGGTTTTGCCGTTGGTGGACTGATCGTCGTCGCCGTGAGTATCGACCAGTGGATCAGGAGATCGTCGAAGTGACAGCCAGCATCATCAAGGACAACGTCTTCCCGCGCCAGCCGGTGTTGAGCGCACGTGGGCTTGTCAAGACATTCAGCAGAGTCGTCGGCCTCAGCGGTGTCGACATCGATCTCTACCCTGGCGAAGTACTCGGAGTGATCGGTGACAACGGTGCAGGAAAATCAACATTGATCAAATGCCTGACAGGTGCAAACATCCCCGATGCCGGCACCATCTACCTCGACGGCGAACCTGTGCATTTCCGCCGGCCGGAAGACGCCAGGGCCGCTGGCATCGAGACGGTCTACCAGTCGCTTGCCGTCGCTCCGGCGCTGGATATTGCCAGCAACCTGTACCCCGGACGTGAGCAGCGAAAGGCCGGGATACTCGGCTCGGTGTTCAGGATTCTCGACAAATCCGGAATGAACAAGGCCGCAAAAGCGCATCTGACGGCGCTCGGCATCGGCACGATCCAGAACATGTCCCAAGCAGTCGAGACGCTGTCCGGCGGTCAGCGCCAAGCCGTCGCCGTTGCCAGGGCTGCCGCCTTCGGCAGCTGCGCCGTCGTCCTCGACGAACCGACCGCTGCCCTCGGTGTCAAGGAGTCTGGTCAGGTCCTACAGATGATCAAGGATCTTCGCGACCGTGGTTTGCCAGTGATTCTGATCAGCCACAACATGCCGCACGTTTTCGAAGTCGCCGACCGCCTCCATATCCAGCGCCTCGCGCGCTGCGCCGGTGTGGTCGATCCGAAGTCGATGTCGATGGGCGACGCCGTCGCCATCATGACCGGGGCACGAACCGTCGCCGAGGTCATGGTCGCCTGATTCCGTCGGTGACGAGCGCCGAGTTCATTTGCGGAACTGCTCAGTCTGTGCCAGCCTTGGCATCTCAGGTCTCAATTCGGTAGCACTGTTGCCGAGTTGTGGATCCGAGAGTGATCCAGCCTGAACCCCGCTGGACGAGGAGGGCGCAGATGTCCGGCGACGATGTGCACATCTCGGAGTTCTCGGCACGATCAATCGTCGAGCCAACTGGCAGCGGGGCCGTCGCTGACCTGACCGACGACGAAGTCGAATTCGACTACAACCACCAGGTCGGCGCTCGGCTGCGCGCCGTGCGACGTTGGCGTCAACTCTCACTCCTCGAAGCAGCGACACACTTCGGTCGGATCGGTGCCGTCGCGCTCGGTTCGTACGAGCGTGGCGAACGCTCGATGTCGATGCCGCGGCTCGAGCAGTTCGCTCGTTTCTATGGCCTGCCGATCGACCGATTTCTCCCACAGGACGCCATTGCACAGGATCTGCCAGTCGATAGCTCGCCGATGGTCCTCGATCTCGCCGTACTGCACCATCCCGACTGCCCGCACACCAACCTGGTGGAGTTCGTGCGAGCACTCGCGCTCAAGCGACAGGACTTCAACGGACTCAGATTTGCTGTCAGGTCGAGCGATCGTTGGGCATTGGCGGCGATGCTGGACATTCCGATCGACCAGTTGCTGACACGACTCGCAGCACTCGGACTGCTCATCCACTGAATCTGACCGCTGCTCCGCTGATCGCTGGAGCAGCGGCGCCGAAGGTCAACGGCTGACGGGTTGGAGATCGCTCGGAGTGCGCATGTCGGCTCTCGCATGGTTCGACCTGCTGTTCGAGGAAAGCACGAGTTCGAATCGCGTGGTCGGTTTGATTGCCGCCAATTGCAGGCGTCCACCTTCGGCTTCGGCAAGTGAACGTGCAAGCGCCAGTCCGATGCCGTGCGGTCGCTGCAGTGCTCCCGTGACCGGCTCCGCAGTCCGTTCCCGTCGAAGGAAGACAGCCTCCGGATTGCCAGACATTCCAGCCCCCTCGTCGCCGACGCCGACGATCACACCACCGTCGACTGCCCGCATCGACAGGGTGATGGTTCCGCTGCCGTGGCGCATCGCATTGTCGACGAGTACGTCGATGATGTTGGTGACCGCAGACGGCGACGCCCTCGGCGGTACCAGGCCGCAACTGCGTTCATGCTGGACATGCTGCCGATCGGTCGGTCGTTCGAGGTCGAGGATGATTCGCCGGTCGACGTGGGCGACTCTGGTGTGCCAGCGGCGTTCGGTTTCGGTCAACATCTTCGCCAGATCGAGCGGGTGGCGATCGACCGGCGCGTTGCGAGCGAGGCGGAGCAGGTCATCGATCGTCTGTTCCAGGCGATCGACTTCGTGGAGAGCATCGTCGATGACGGTGATGCGGTCCGGTCGGGGGAAGTCCCGTTCCGTTTCGAGGACGAGACGCAGACCGGTGAGTGGAGTGCGCAACTGATGGGAAGCGTCAGCGGAAAATGTTCGCTCCCTGGCGAGTTGGTTGCCGAGCCTCGTGGCGGTCGATGAAAGTGCTGACCCGACATCGTCCAGTTCGGAGACCCCCGACGGTTCGAACGAGACGGTGAAATCGCCGTCACCGAGTCGCATCGCTGCGTCGTGCACCCTGTCGAGTGGGCGACTCAAACGTCGAGCGAGCCGGCTGGCGACGAGCCCGGCGACGAAGACGGCACTCATCGCCAAGCCGGCCATCACCGTCCAGGCGCGCCAGATCCTCGTCTCGAACGCCGACGGCCCCCGTTCGCCGCGCAGCACACCGACGACCTGTTCGTTGGCGACGATCGGGACGGTCACGACGATGCCGTCGTCACCGATGAAATCGGCGAGGCGATTCGATGCTGCCGCGGCGACGATGGCACCCCCGGTCGCCGGACCGTCGCCAGTCAGTCGTGCGCCGTCTGGGCGATAGAGGGAGAGTTTGGTTCCGCTGACGAGCGGCAGTTCGGCGATGTCGGTGCCCTCCATCGCCCCTTTGTCGATCGTCAACGCCGCTTCGATCGTGTGGCGTTCCAACTGCAGGATTGCTTCATTGCGATACTGGTGTCGTACGACGATCGCCAGCGGTAACCCGAAGACGACCACGGCGATCGTTGCGACGGTCAACGTCGTCAGCAGGATGCGGCGTTTCACGGCAACTCGAAGCGATAGCCAATACCGCGTAGGGTACTGATCCTGCTCTGCTGACCTGGTTCTTCGCCAAGCTTGCGTCGCAGCGAGGCGAGGTGCACGTCGAGCGTTTTCGTCGACCCGAACCAGTGCTCGTCCCATACCTCCGTCATGATGCGGTCACGAGCAATGGCCCTGCCGGCCTCGCTCGTCAACAGCACCAGTAGGTCGAATTCCTTGGCCCGCAACTCCATTTCGACCCCGCCGTGCCACGCTCGTCGCGATGCAGGATCAACAATCACATCACCGACTTCGATCGAGCTCGCCGTGTACGAATCCGTGCGGCGAAGCTGGGCGCGGAGGCGGGCCAGGAACTCCGCGAGCCCGAACGGTTTCGTCATGTAGTCCACCGCGCCGGCATCGAGACCGATGACGACGTCGATCTCGTCCTGACGGGCGGTGAGCATGACGATCGGCAGAATCGGATCGACCGCGCGTATCGCCTTGCACACCTCGACGCCATCCATGTCCGGCAAACCGAGGTCGAGCACGACGAGGTCGAACGGGGCGAACATGCTCAACGCGTCGGCACCGTTGGCGGCGCGTTGAGCCTCGTAGCCGTGAGCCGTGAGCGCGCGCACCAGACTGGCAGCGATCAGCTCGTCGTCTTCGACGACGAGAATCTTCTCACCAACCATATGCATACGCTAACGCTCGACTCGACTCGGCACGTCGTCAGGCAAGTTCCGCTGAGACGATCTGCATGCGCTGGTTCAACTTCATGTAGACGACGAGGACGAGGATCATCGAGAGGAAGATCGCGCTCGTACCCGTCGTCCCCAGACCGGGGCCGCCCTCTTCCTGCGGCTGTGACAGGTAGTCACCGGTCGACCTTCGGTACCTTGTTCAGCATCGTCGCCACGCCTGGCCCGGTCGATTCTCGCACGCTCATATTGCACGCCTCACTACGTTTGGAGTTGGTACAAACCCGCAGAGTACGGAAGCGCCGATTAGGCCCGAGAAGCATTCAAGACAACTGACGGTTAAAACCCTTCGATCCACTTCACGATCGGGTGAAGGCCGGAAGATTTGCCGGTCGGATGAAGGCCGAAGATTTGCCGTGGTCTAACCCGGGTCTCCCTCGACGTTTACAAAGCGGCGGGCATCGTGGGAGACCTCATGGGCGGACGACACGCGCACGCCAGCACCTGGAGGCTCGGATGAAACACTCGGCACGCAGCGACGTCGGGACCGCCCGGCGGATACTTCGATGGTTCGGAGTGCTCTGCGTACCGGTGCTGCTCGCAACGAGCTATTCGTTCGTGAGTGCGCTCACGGCACCTGGCAACCTCAGTACGACGGAGCGTTCCGTCGAATGGCTCAGGGGACATCATTTCGGTGACACCGTCTCGTGGGCCGAGACGACGTATTACTCGCACAACCAGCCGCCCAAGGGTGGTGCGTTGAACGGCACGCTTCCGAAGGCGGCGACCAATGCGCCTGCCGGCTCGACTGTCGGTCCGAGTGGCGGTGCAGCGAACGCCGGCGGCGTGACGGGCCAGAGTGCGGTCGTCGACCGGATCGCTCCGTTGGCGATGCACCCAGTAGCCGGCGAAGGTGTCTGGCAACCGTACGGCGATACCTCCAGCGGCGCCACAGCGATGCAGGTCGCCTACCTGCGGCCTGATGACATCCACGGAACCGTGCTCGCAGCAGTGGTCCGCATCGACCAGGCGAAGGCTGCGCTGCGCCTCATCCCCGGCGCGCAGGAGCCTGGCAATGGACCGTGGAAGGGTGGAAACCAAGTCGCCAGAACCGACGTCCCGAACATGCTCGCAGCCTTCAATTCGGGTTTCCGTATCGCCGACTCGCGTGGTGGTTTCGCGGAAGCCGGCCGCACCGTCAGCGCGTTGCGAGACGGCGCCGCAAGCGTTGTCATCGCCGGCGACGGCAGGGTCGACGTCGTCGATTGGGGACGTGACGCCAACGCTTCGAACCATCCTGTCGCCGTACGGCAGAACCTCGACCTCATCGTCGACGGCGGCCAACTGGTGGACGGGCTCGACAGCAACGCCGGCGACCGTTGGGGCAAGACGGTCGGCAACAAATTGTTCGTCTGGCGCTCCGGCATCGGCATCGACGCCAGCGGCCGTCTGCTCTACGTCGCCTCGGAAGGTCTCAACGTGACGACACTGGCGTCGCTGTTGCAGCACGCCGGCGCAGTCCGGGCGATGGAACTCGACATCAATCACTCGTGGGTGAGTTTCAACGTCTTCCATCATGCCGCCAACGCCTCGGTGCAGGGAACCAAACTGCTCCCAGGCATGGACAAGGGTGCGACGCGATATCTCTCCGCCGACGACCGCGACTTCTTCGCCGTCATCTCGCGGACACCGCTCGTCACCGAATGAGGATGCCGACGGGTAGGACGTGGATCTTCGAGATCGTGATCGCCCTGTTCGGTGCGCTGGCAGTCTTTTCGATGGGCGGTGGGTGGATACTCGTGATCGTCTTCGTCGTGCTCGCCTGCCTCGCAACGATCGCCAGCGGGGCCTACCGTTCGAACGTCCGCATTCGAACAGACGGCCGGCGGTCCACGAATCGACGCCGTTAGCTCGTCCTATCCAACGGCACCGGAACGCGCACTCTCAGGTTGCTCTTAACCGTGTTTCAATACAGTCGCCTTCATGTTCCGTTCTCCGCGCTTCGCCACCAGCAGTAACGCCTTCGTCGCTCCGCTGAGTGTCCGATGATTCGAGCGGAGGGATTGACCAAACGGTACGGATCGACGCTCGCCGTCGACCATCTCGATTTCGAGATTCAACCTGGGGTCGTCACTGGATTCCTCGGACCGAACGGGGCCGGGAAGACGACAACGATGCGAATGATCCTCGGACTCGATGCTCCGACTTCTGGCACCGTGACGGTCAACGGACGCTCCTACGTCGATATCCCGTTTCCGTTGCACGAGGTCGGGGCGCTGTTGGAGGCAAAGGCGCTGCATCCGAGTCGCAGCGCCTACAACCACCTGCTGTCACTTGCTCAGAGCAATCGCATTTCACGTCAGCGTGTCGATGTCGTCATCGACATGGTCGGACTCGCCGATGTCGCCGGTCGGCCCGTCGGTAAGTACTCGTTGGGGATGGGCCAGCGGCTCGGTATCGCCGCTGCGCTCCTCGGTGATCCTCCGATCCTGATGTTCGACGAACCGGTGAACGGACTCGATCCAGAGGGAATCCTCTGGATCCGCAACCTGCTCAAGTCGTTGGCGCTCGAAGGTCGCACGATTTTCCTGTCGAGTCATCTGATGTCGGAAATGGCGCAGACCGCCGACGAACTCATCGTCGTCGGTCGTGGTCGACTGATCGCCGCTGACAGCGTCGCCAATGTCATTGGCGGGGGCCAGGGAACCGTCAGGGTGGAAACCCCGCATTTCGATGAGCTCGCGGCAATCCTGCGAGCCAGAGGAGCCACCGTAACCTACGTCGACAACGCGTTGGAGGTCTATGGGCTCGATGCACGAACCGTCGGCGACGTGGCATTCGAGAATCGCATCGTCGTGCACGAACTCGTCCGCCAACGAGAATCGTTGGAGGACGCCTATTTCCGGCTCACCGATGCCAGCGTCGATTTCCACGCGGCAGCACTCCCGGAGCTCGCTGGGGACCGGCGATGACCGCTGCGATCGTCCGCAAGCCGCGTTCTGCCGCAGGGCCGGAGACGGCACGCGGCACCTATCGGGCGGCGGTAGCCAGCGAATGGACGAAGCTCCGCAGCGTGCGATCAACGGTTTGGTCGCTGGTCGTGACGATCGCCATCACCGTCGGACTGGGGGCGTTGCTGTGCGCCGCGGTTGTCGCCCGTTGGGATCGCCTCGATCCGATCGAACGGTTGCGGTTCGATGCAACCGGCCGAAGCCTTGCGGGGATCTTCCTCGCCCAGTTGGCGATCGGGGTGCTCGGTGTGCTCGTCATCGGTTCTGAGTACACGACCGGTTCGATCCGCACGACCTTCGCCGCCACGCCGCGGCGCAAGACGGTCGTCGCCGCCAAGGCGACCGTACTCGCCGCTGTCGCTTTCGTTGTCGGTGCGATCGGCTGCTTCGCGGCATTCGGAATCGGCCAGGTGATCCTGCAGGGCAAGCACGTCGGCGTTTCGCTGGGCGACACCAACGTGCTCCGCGCGGCACTCGGCGGGGCCATTTATCTCACTGCTGTCGCCCTCATCGGATTCTCGCTGGCGACGATCATCCGGCGCACACCGGGGGCGATCGCTGCGCTCTTCGCCATCGTGCTGGTGCTCCCGATCCTGTCCAACGCATTGCCGAGTCCGTGGGACAACAACGTCGCCAAACTGCTCCCGGCGACGGCGGGCGAATCGTTGTTCAGCACCAGAGCGGCACCCGACATCCTCACCGCCACACTTGCAGTGATCGTCCTCGCCGTGTGGGTCGTCGCCACATTTGCCGTTGCATTGATCTCCGTTTCACGACGCGACAGCTGAGGTTCCGCAGCCGTTCCCGACTCCCGGGCGACGGCAGATGAGAGCACGGTGAGAACCTCCCCAAGAAACGGCAAAGTGCGTTTTGCCCTCTCTCTGTCGGGTATTTCCTGGTTCGGGACCCACCGCACGACGCCGTCTGACAGATCGAGCAGCCGGTCACCTACCCCCCAAGGAGACCATCATGCAGTCCACCGTCCAACGTAGGCCTACTTCCGCTGATGCCAACACCATCATCAACCGCACGGCCGGCCAGCAACTGTCGATCGCCGATCTCGTCGGCATCGCCGGGCTCAGTGCGGTGATTGCGATCCACACGTCGGAACTGTCCGGCAAGGTCGACGAGACGGCCTACCTCGGTTTCGGGTACGTGTTGCTGATCGCCGCATCGATCGTCTCGATCGTCCTCCTGTCGCAACGCGACATCCGCGGCTGGTACCTCGGTGGGTTCGCTGCGCTGGCAACCATCGTCGGATTCGTTCTCACCAGGACCACTGGGCTTCCTGCCGCAAAGGGCGACATCGGGAACTGGGGTGAGACGATCGCCATCTGGTCGTTGGTCGCCGAAGGACTCGTCGTCCTGCTGACCGCCTATGTGCTGATCACCAACCGTCGCGGCACGGCTCCGCACACCGCGTCGTAGCCCCGCAACTGCGGCCGCTTGCAAGGCAGCGGCTGCAACGTGGAACGCCGACCACGTACATGATTTCCTCGATTCGCCGCCCCTCGAATCGGAGTATCGTCACGGCCAGTGCCGCCATACCGGCGGTAGACGGAGGCGACGATGACGTTCCAGCGGGCAGCGACAATCCTGACAACGGTGCTGCTGTGTGCCGGTTGCGGCGGCTCCTCGCTGACGTCGGCGGCGAGGACGGCGACGAGTCGAGGCACCGCCGCCGGAACGGACGCAACGCCTGCGACCGCCGCACGAACAGGGACTGCGCCTGCAGGGACAGCACCTGCAGGGAGTGCGGCGGCTGCAGACGGGACGCTGGACACAACTGACGCCACGTCGGTTACGGCCACAGCGGCGACAGCATCAGGCACGGCGACTTCGTCAATCGATGCCGGTCCCGTGAAGGTGCGGGTCGTCAATCTCTACGCTCCCGCCGACCATCCACAGGGCATTGCCATCGACGGCTACTTCGCCGGCGACGCCCACCCGAATCCGCAGGAAGGCATCGGCACTCCTGACTTCGCTGCGCTCGCCTTCACACGCGTCAGCGAGTACAAGAGCGCCGATCCGTCCAAGGTCGGCAGTCTCGAACTTTTCGTGAAGGGCCAGGTCGACCCGATCGCCCTACAGAACATCAATGGTACGACGCCCGGTAGATACACGATGTTCACGTATTCGAGCGGCTCGGCGGGGGGCGGTTCCGCTGAGACGTTCGACGAGACCCCGTCTGCTACCAGCGTTCACGATCGGGATCCTGGCGCACTCGCGGCGGCACCGACCGGCAAGGCGCTGATCGTCGCCGTCGGTGGTCCCCTGCAGGTCGTCGATGCGGGCCAGAGCTTCAACGTCGGTCAGCCGGGCAAGGGATGCTTTGCGCTCGAGCTTCCCGATGCACCGAACGCGGGGCAAACCACGACACCCGTCGGTGGCTACCTCGACTATGTCGCAGATCCGGGATCGTTGCAGATCGCCTTCTTCGACGGCCTCGATACCGACTGCTCGCACACCCCGGTCATCGCCCCGATAGCCGTGCAGGTCGCCGCCGGTGACCGTGTCTTCGTCGTCGGTTACGGAACGAGTACCGACTCGATGAAGCTGATGGACGTCCCGATCCGCAGGTTCCCCGGAGATGCTCCTCTGGCGCCACTCCCTCCTGTCACGACCACCTCGTCCGCACCTGCTGTCGACGCATGTTCGTTGATCACGACCGATCAAGCGACGACGGCGTTGGGCGCTGCCAGCGACAGCGGCAACGCCGACACCAGCGCTGGGACCTGCACGTACACCGCAGGCTCCGCGACCCTGGTCATCGGCACGCAGTCGGCGATGACGAAGGATGCGTTCGACCTACTGAAATCAGGTGCATCCGGAGCGCAACAGGTTGGCGGCGTCGGCGACGACGCCTTTCTCACCACTGGTCCGAACGGCATCATCGTGTTGAAGGGAACGGTCGTACTCGGCATCAGTCTCGACCACCATCAGGACGCTGGTCCCGACGACCCATCGATCGACGGTCCCCTGCTCCGATCGCTCGCCAAAGCTGCCCTTGCCAAGCTGTAGTCGGACTGTACGACCCCGAACGTCGCAATGGCTCGGGGGCCGGGGTACACAGTGTCGAGCAGGACCGGTCAGGGGAAGTCGAGCAGATCTTGGCGAAAGGGCGCCCGGGTAGCACCTGGCAGTAGCAGCTCGAGTCCAACGCCTGTCGGCGTCGACATCTTTCCGGCGCTCGCCGGTGCGCTGTTCTCCTCGCATCTCGACTTCATCGTGGCGTGAGAGAGTGGGCCGTGAAGCTTTCACCGCCTTGGACCGTGCTGCTCGTTGGCGGCGCGTCCGGGTGCGGTAAGCGTTCGATCGCCTATCCGCTTGTCGCCCATTTCGAAATCCCGGTGCTCGAGGTCGACGATCTCGAGGTGGCGATTCGAGCAGTGACCGATGCTCATACCTTCCCGAAGTTGCACTACTGGCCACAGCATCCCGACGAGGTCGGCGGCTAAGACGTCGAACAGGTTGTCGAGCACCAACGACTGGTGGCAGCTGCGCTATGGCCAGCAATTCGGGCGGTGATCGACAACCATCTCGACACGGACGTGGCGGTGATCATCGACGGTGACTACCTGTTGCCGAGCCTCGACGCCGCGTTTGACGACGATCGCGTGAGCCGCCTGTGGATCAACGAGCCGAGCGTCGAGCAGATCGAGGCGAACTACCGCCTTCGCGAGCCGGCCGCCGGGTAACAGCGAGTCCGTGCCGAGGTGAGCGCTCGATACGGTCATTGGCTGATGTCGCAAGCTGCTGCGCTCGGACTGACAATCATCGACGCCCGCCCGTGGCAGGACGCAGTCGAGCGAGCCATCCGGACAGTCTCGTGACGCCCCGCACTGGCTCCCTGACGCCGTCCTCGGGCGGCAAGCCACAATCGGTCCACGGTCGACGCGGGAGCTGCGAATCTCACGACCGCAACCGCCACCCAGTTCGTATGATGAGCAATCGTCCATCCCGCCGGTCGAGGTCGGACACCCCGCCCTCGTAGCTCAGGGGATAGAGCATCGGTTTCCTAAACCGCAGGTCGCAGGTTCAAATCCTGCCGGGGGCGCCACGAAATGTAGGTTCACCAGTGAATTCTAGCTGGTAGTTAGTTCACACGGTTGACCGTGATTGTCCTCCAGATACCGCCATTTCTCGTAGTGATTGGGAAGAGTGTGGGAAGGGAATTGGTTGGATCGGGGCCAGATGGGCAGATCGAGCGCACGTCCTCGGTCGGCCAACAGCGGCCGTCCCTTCCTCGATCGCGATGTCTTCTTCGCCGCACCTCCTTGCGAGAGGCGTGCCGACTTGTGCCTACCCACGGCCTGCCCGGCGTCCGCGTATCGTTTGCTGCGTGCCGGACCAGATCTTCGCCGACCCGCTACTCGCCTCGATCTACGACGACATCGACGGTGACCGGGCCGACCTGGACCACTACGAGGCCATCGTCGATGAGCTCGGCGCGCGCAGCGTGCTGGACATCGGTTGCGGCACCGGCGTGCTCGCCTGCAGGCTTGCGCAACGCGGGATCACGATGATCGGGTTGGACCCGGCGGTTGCATCGCTCGCTGTGGCTCGCGGGAAGGCAGGGGCCGACCT